>Ga0182735_1000911_pt1 | contig 21110 bp, 20 predicted proteins | sample eDN5th30CKraftMG_FD_128524 | JGI IMG/M metagenome (GOLD analysis project Ga0182735, IMG submission 128524) | Enriched Miracle-Growth compost microbial communities from Emeryville, California, USA - eDNA 5th pass 30_C Kraft MG (version 2) (version 2) ...
AAATCACCGGCACGACGGACAAGATCGACAATTTCGTCGCCCTGATGCGCCAGATCGGCCTGGTCGAAGTCGGCCGCACCGGTGTCGTCGGCCTCACGCGCGGCAAGGAAGCGGCATAACGAATCATCCCTCTCCCGCCTGCGGGAGAGGGAGGGGCCATCGCACCGCGATGGGAGGGTGAGGGCCGCCCCGCTCACCACCAGCAATCACGGCTCCCTAAAAGGAGCAAAAAGGACAGAAAGAAGGAACGACACATGAAGGTTTATTACGATCGCGACGCGGACATCGGCCTGATCAAGGGCAAGAAGGTCGCCATCCTCGGTTACGGCAGCCAGGGCCACGCCCATGCCCAGAACCTGCGCGACAGCGGCGTCGCGGACGTCGCCATCGCGCTGCGCCCCGGTTCCGCCAGCGCCAAGAAGGCCGAAGGCGCGGGCTTCAAGGTCCTGCCCAACGCCGAAGCGGCCGCATGGGCCGACGTCCTCATGATCCTGGCCCCCGACGAGTTCCAGGCGGAGATCTATGCCGCCGACATTCACGCGAACATGAAGCCCGGCGCCGCGCTCGCCTTCGCCCACGGCCTCAACGTCCATTTCGGCCTGATCGAGCCGCGCGCCGACGTCGACGTCATCATGATCGCGCCCAAGGGTCCCGGCCACACCGTCCGCAGCGAATATCAGCGCGGCGGCGGCGTGCCCTGCCTGATCGCCATCCATCAGGACGCGACCGGCAACGCTCATGACATCGCCCTGTCCTACGCCAGCGGCGTCGGCGGCGGCCGGTCGGGCATCATCCAGACCGACTTCAAGGAAGAGTGCGAAACCGACCTGTTCGGCGAACAGGCCGTGCTGTGCGGCGGCCTCACCCACCTCATCATGGCGGGTTTCGAAACGCTGGTGGAAGCCGGCTATGCGCCTGAAATGGCCTATTTCGAATGCCTCCACGAAGTGAAGCTGATCGTCGACCTGATGTATGAAGGCGGCATCGCCAACATGCGCTATTCGATCAGCAACACCGCCGAATATGGCGATTATCACACCGGCCCGCGCGTCATCACCGACGAGACGAAGGCCGAAATGAAGCGCGTCCTCAACGACATCCAGCAGGGCAAGTTCGTCCAGCGCTTCATGACCGACATCAAGACCGGCTATCCGGAAATGAAGGCGAAGCGAAAGCTCCAGGCCCAGCACCCGATCGAAAAGACCGGCGAGCAGCTGCGCGCCATGATGCCCTGGATCGGCGCCAACAAGCTGGTGGACAAGGACAAGAACTAGGTCCGTTCGCGGGAACGATCCGTTTCCGCTTTCCGCACTGGAACAATCGAGGGGCGTGGCCTATTCTGGCCGCGCCCCTCGAACGTTTTGGAGAGTTGCGAAATGCGAAAATATCTGATCCCCGCCGCCGCACTGGTCGCGCTGGCCGGAGGCACCGTCGTCGTCGCGCAGCAGATGCCCGCCGCTCCCGGCACCAAGGATGTGTCGAAAGTTACAGGCGGCACTTACAAGATCGACCCCGGCCACACGCAGATCGTCTTCGCATACGACCATATGGGCTTCAGCAACAATATCGGCATCATCGCCCAGCCCACCGGCACGCTGACGCTCGATCCCAAGAACCCGGCGGCCGCGAAAGTCTCGGTCGATGTGCCCATCGCGAACCTCAAGACCGGCGTTCCCGATCTCGACGCGCACCTCATGAAAGCGGATTTCTTCGACGCGGCAAAATTCCCCAAGGCGACCTTCGTGTCGACCGGCGTGAAGGTCGACGGCGACGATGCCGACATCACCGGCAACCTCACCATCAAGGGCATCACCAAGCCCGTGACGCTGGACGCCGACTTCTACGGCGTCGGCACGCATCCGATGAACAAGAAGGAAAATATCGGCTTCACCGCCACGACCACGATCAAGCGCAGCGATTTCGGCATGAGCTATGGCGTACCGATGGTCGGCGACGCGATCGAATTGAAGATCGTCGCTGCCTTCGAAAAACAGTAAGCGATGGACCGGAACGGCGGCGCTTCCCTGAACCCGCCGTTCCTCGCTCCAGCGCATCCGGGCTGGTTTCGGCCATTTTCCCCCATTCAGCGCGCGCGCGTGAAAATTTCGTCATTCCGGGCCGGCAAGAACTTGGACGACTCCCTTCATTCCTGCCCGCCACGCGCAAGAAACGACTGGACGCGGTTGGCCGAATGAGGTTATGGCGCTTCCCATGACGCAGCATATGCTCCTATCCCTGCTACGACTTACACGCCCTTAGGCGTGATATTTGTGCTGCGCGCCATTTTCATGCGCCGGCAAGACGCCTAAGGGCACTTTCAAGCAAACAGTCGTTCCACCGGGCACCTTCGCGCGCCCGTATGCAGAGAAGTAGCTTTTCCGATGATGCTGACCGATCCTTCCGTCAAATACCGCCCTTTCCCGCAGGTGGACCTGCCCGACCGCCAGTGGCCCTCGCGCGTCATTACCGCGCCGCCGCGCTGGCTCTCGACCGATCTGCGCGACGGCAACCAGTCGCTGATCGACCCGATGAACGCGGAAAAGAAGACGCGCTTCTTCGACCTGCTGGTGAAGATCGGCGTCAAGGAAATCGAAATCGGCTTCCCCGCGGCGGGCGCGACCGAGTTCGACTTCATCCAGGATCTGGTCCGCACCGGCCGCATCCCGGCCGACGTGACGCCGCAGGTGCTGACGCAGGCGCGCGACGACCTGATCGCCACCACATTCGAATCCCTGCGCGGGGCGGACAAGGCCATCGTCCATGTCTACAATGCGATCTCGCCCGCATGGCGGCGCATCGTTTTCGGCATGGAACGGCCGGAGATCAAGGCCATCGCCGTCCACGCCGCCAAGCTGCTGCGCGACAATGCGGCGAAGCAGCCCGATACCGACTGGCATTTCGAATACAGCCCCGAAACATTCTCCACCGCCGAACTGGATTTCAGCCTGGAATGCTGCGAGGCGGTGATCGACATTCTCCAGCCGACGCCGGAAAAGCCCCTGATTCTGAACCTGCCCGCCACGGTCGAAGCGGCAACGCCCAATATCTATGCCGACCAGATCGAATGGTTCTGCCGCCATATTTCCCGGCGCGACAGCGTGGTCATCTCACTGCACACGCATAACGACCGGGGCACCGGCGTCGCGGCGGCGGAACTGGGCATCATGGCGGGCGCGGACCGTGTCGAAGGCTGCATGTTCGGCAATGGCGAGCGCACCGGCAATTGCGATCTGGTGACGGTCGCACTCAACATGTATTCGCAGGGGATCAATCCCGGCCTGGACTTCTCCGACATCGACGAGGTCATCCAGACGGTCGAATATTGCAACCAGCTTCCCGTCCATCCGCGCCATCCCTATGGCGGCGAACTGGTCTTCACGGCCTTTTCCGGCAGCCATCAGGACGCGATCAAGAAGGGTTTCGCCGCGCAGGAAGTGCGCAACGACGAGATGTGGGACGTGCCCTATCTGCCCATCGACCCCGCCGATCTGGGCCGCAATTACGAAGCGGTCATCCGCGTCAATTCGCAGTCCGGCAAGGGCGGCGTCGCCTGGGTCTTGCAGCAGGACAAGGGCCTGAAACTGCCCAAGCGGATGCAGGCGGATTTTTCGCGGGTCGTGCAGGCGCTGGCCGACGAAAGCAGCCGCGAACTCAACGCCGCCGATATCTGGACCGCGTTCGAGGATCATTACCGCCTGTCGGGCGATCAGGCCTATCGCCTGATCGACTATCATGAAAGCGGCGCGGCGGGCGACCGGGTCTTCACCGGCAAGATCGCCTATCAGGGCGGAGAACGCTCCATTTCCGGGCGCGGCAACGGCCTGCTCTCCTCGGTGCTGGCCGCGTTGCGCGACGAGTTGAACGTCGATCTGGACATTGCCGACTATAGCGAGCACGCCATCGGTGCGGGGACGGACGTGGCGGCCGCCGCCTATGTCGAATGCCGCACCCCGGACGGCCGCACGGTCTTCGGCATCGGCACCGACACGGACGTCGCCACCGCATCGGTCCAGGCTGTCCTTTCCGCCGCGAACGGCGTGGCGGCGCGGGGCTGACGCGGCGCGGCATATGACCGGTCATCAGGTCCACATCATCGGCGGCGGCCTTGCCGGGTCCGAAGCGGCATGGCAGCTGGCGCAGGCGGGCGTGAAGGTCCGCCTGTCCGAAATGCGCGGTTCGGGCGACATGACCCCGGCGCACCAGACCGACGGGCTGGCCGAGCTGGTCTGCTCCAACAGCTTCCGTTCCGATGATGCGGACCGGAATGCGGTGGGCCTGCTGCATCAGGAAATGCGCCGTCTGAACTCGCTCATCATGGCGCAGGCGGACGCGGCGAAGGTGCCCGCCGGATCGGCGCTGGCGGTGGATCGCGACATCTTCTCCCAGGGCGTCACCCGCGCCCTTCGCGATCATCCCCATGTGGAGGTCGTGCGCGAGCGGATCGACGCCCTGCCCGGCGAAGGCCTGACCATCGTGGCCACCGGCCCGCTGACGGCTCCGGCGCTGACGGCCAGCATCGGCGCGGCGGCGGGCATGGACCATCTCGCCTTCTTCGACGCCATCGCGCCGGTCGTCCATTTCGACAGCATCGACATGGACCAATGCTGGATGGCGAACCGCTGGGACAAGATCGGCCCCGGCGGCGGCGAGGGCAAGGATTACATCAACTGCCCCATGAACCGGGAGCAATATCAGGCTTTCGTCCAGGGCTTGCTGGACGGCGAGAAGACGCAGTTCAAGGAGTGGGAGAAGGATACCCCCTATTTCGAGGGCTGCATGCCGATCGAGGTGATGGCGTCGCGCGGTCCCGAAACGCTGCGGCATGGACCGATGAAGCCCATGGGCCTGGACGACCCGCGCACGGGCCGCTGGCCCTATGCCGTGGTGCAGCTTCGGCAGGACAATGCGTCGGGCACGCTCTGGAACATGGTCGGCTTTCAGACCAAGCTCAAGCATGGGGCGCAGCTGGAATTGTTCCGCACCATTCCCGGCCTTGAGAAAGCGGAGTTCGCGCGGCTGGGCGGCCTTCATCGCAACACCTTCATCCAGTCGCCCAAGCTGCTGGACGCCACGCTGCGCCTGCGGAGCGCCCCGCATATCCGTTTCGCCGGGCAGATGACCGGCTGCGAAGGCTATGTCGAAAGCAGCGCCATCGGCCTGCTCGCCGGGCGGTTCGCGGCGGCGGAGCTGCTATGCCGCCCGTTCGCCCCGCCCCCCGCCGATACGGCGCTGGGCGCGCTGCTGGGCCATGTGACGGGCAATGTCGCAACGGCGGACTATCAGCCGATGAACGTCAATTTCGGCCTGTTCCCGCCGCTTGACGATGTGAAGAAGAAGCAGCGCAAGGAAGCCATGACCGCCCGTGCCCGCGCGTCGCTCGGCCGGTGGCTGGGCGAAGCATTGCAGCCTGTCTGATGTCCGCAAACCACTCGAAATCGGCCATCACGTCGAAGCGTTTGCAAAATGATATCATCGCCGACGAATTAACTCAGCATTTGCATCGGGGCTTGGGCGACCGTTTGGGCGCCGTGGCGGCGAACTCGGCCGGGGTCAGCTTGCCGTTTCCATCGGCGTCCGCCTTGGCGAAGCGGTCCGCCGTCGCCGCCGCCCATTCCTCGAAGGACAGGAGATTGTCATTGTCCTTGTCCAGCGCCTTGAACGCCTTCACCCGGCTGCCCATCATCTCCACGCGGGTGATGACGCCGTCGCGGTTGCGGTCATAACGGGCGAAGCGCTTCTCCTCTCGGCTTTGCGGGCTGGCTTCGGCGGGCATGGGCGGCGCTTTGCCCACGGCATCGGGATCGCCTTCGGGCAGGTCCTCGACCGCCGGCGGCGGCGGAGGCCCGACCAGCGCCTGCGGCAAAGGCCCGCTCCGCGCCCGCCCCTGCCACCAGAACAGCCCGCCCGCCACCAGCAGCAGCGCGGCCATCGCTCCGGCCAATATCCGTGTCATCGTCGATCCCCCTCCCCTTCTTTCAACGTCCGCGCAGGGCAAGCGCGATCAGGCGCAGATACAGCCCCGGCGTCAATGCGGGCGGAGCGCGCCGCCCCTTCGCCACATCCGCGCGCGCAAGCCCGAAGGCGATCCGCAACGGTTTCCAGGCCGCGGGCCATGGCAACGCTGCGCCGGGCAGATGCCGCCGGGCCAGATCGACCGCTTCGCGCGCCAGATCCCCGTCGCCGCCATGTCCCGACAGATCCCACAGCGCCCAGACCGCCCCGGCCCGCGTCAGCCAGTCCGGCACATCCTCCCGCCCCGCCAGCGCGCGGAACAAGCCGCCGCCCCGTCCCGCCGCGAAGGCGGCAAGGTCGGCATCCCCCAGCAGGGCCTCCCATCCGTTCAGCCATGGGACAAGCCCCGGCGGCGGCGCGATGCCCGCCGCGCGCATCGCATCGATCAGCGGCTCCCCCCGCCCTTCGACGCCGGATTCATCTTCCAGCGCCTGCCCCCACCAGGCCAGGCGAATCTGCCCGATCATCGGCTCGCTGGTGGCGGCGGCCAGCGCCGCCATCCGCCGATCGAGCGCCCACAGCAGCCGATGCCGCCGCGCGTCGCGCCCGGCATAGGCGCTCAGCAGGCGGGCGAGGGGAGCTATTTCGAAATCGGCTGGCGGCATGACGAAGCGGCTTCAACTGAATGGAATGCCTGAAAGACGGCACAGCCCAGCTTTGAAGATGGCCCGCGCCCAAGACAAGCACCCTGTTATCAAATAGTAACCGCCCGATACAGGCGCTTTCCATATTGTCAGGGAAAATGCCCTCCATGTCTTCGGGCAGGACAGGCATGGCGTTCGATCCTACCTTATCCGTTCCTTAACCACCGATACGCTATTTGCGCATTTTCCGTCATCGTCTTTGGGGGCGATGAGCATGATCCGATGTGTTCGGACCAGCAGGTGATGAGCGGCGATGAGCGAGAAAGCAGTCAAGAGCACGGGTTTTCTGGGGCGGTTACGGCGCGATGCGTCGGGCAATACATTGGCGATCGTCGCCGCGGCCATATTCCCCCTTGCCGCGATGATCGGCGGGGGCATCGACATCAGCCGCCTCTATCTGACCAAGACGCGCCTGCAGCAGGCTTGCGACGCCGGCGCGCTGGCCGGGCGGAAGGCGATGTCCGGCATCACCTGGACCGATGCGAACAACACCGTCGCCGAACAATTCTTCCACATGAACTTCCCCGATGGGCGATACGGGACGGGCACGACCGCCGTCGATTATAGCGCGTCCAATACGGGCGCGGTGACGGGCACAGCCAGCGTCGTGGTGCCGATGACCTTGATGTCGCTGTTCAACATGCCCGACAAGACGATCCACGCGGAATGCACGGCGGACCTGCAATTGCCCAATACGGACGTCATGTTCGTGCTGGACACGACCTTGTCGATGAACGATGCCAATCCGGGCGACAGCCAAAGCCGCATCGCCGTGCTGCGCGAAGCCGTCAGCAATTTCTACACCGAATTGCAGAGGGTGAAACCAGCAGGCAGCCATATTCGCTACGGGTTCGTTCCCTATTCGGGAACGGTCAATGTTGGAACGCTGCTGAAGCCGGACTGGCTTCAGGACAATCCTATCTATGACTCGCGCGAGGCGGATGGCACTGCCGACCTGACCACAACCTCAACATCGGGCGGCGGCGTGCAGCCCGATACGATCACGACTTACTCATCGTGGGAAATCTTCAGCGGTTCATCCGGTCAAGGCACGCCATATAATGGGCCAGCGGAAAACTGTGTCGCCCCGGCCAATACCCAGACAGACAAAACAGTCAATGGGAGCTGGACTCCGAGTTCAAGCGCCGTGCCGCGTTCTCGTGTCAACACACGCACACGAAACGGCACAACCTATGCCGTCAAGCTTTTAAATGGCGTGTGCACGATCACGCCAACCGTTTACAACAATCTGGTCGAAAAGCGGACGGAAACGGTCGACAAAAACCCCAATGCCGGCGAACCCATTCCCGTAAAGGAAACCACCACCACCACCACATATTACCAGTGGATATACAAACCGATTCCCTATGATATTTCCGCCCTGAAAGCGACCGATAGCAACGGAAACGTCAAGGGCAGCAGCTTCAAGGCGCCAGTTGAGAACGGGAACGTAACCGGCCATCCCAGGGACCGCACCATCACCTGGAACGCGTCCAACGGCTGCATCGAGGAACGCGGCAACCCGTATGACATGGACGTCGATCTGGTGCCCAACCCCGGGCAACCTGAAACGCAATGGAAGCCCTATCTGCCGCGTCTTGTCTATGGCCGCAATCAGACGACAACAGGATATCAGCAGCCCGCACTCACTGGGGTCAGATACCCTGCTGCCTGGCTCAATAGATGGGCGTTTAGCGGATCGCCGCAAACCAAGACGCGCGATGTCAGCATCACCGCTACAAATTATTACACGCCGTCAGTCGACCTGACGCAATCGGGGGCCTGCCCTACTGTTGCCCGCAAGCTGTCGGAAATCGATGCCAATACGCTTAACACATATCTTAACAGCCTCACGCCGGCGGGCTTCACATATCACGACATCGGCATGTTGTGGGGCCTGCGCCTGATGTCGCCCAACGGTCTGTTCGCATCGGAACATGCGGCCGCCGCCGCCTCAGGCAAGATCGCCCGCCACCTGATCTTCATGACGGATGGCCAAACCGACACGCGTATCGGCGCCTATGACGCGTGGGGCGTATCGGCCATGGCGCGGCGACGCACGCCCACCGACCGCGTCCCGACCGATGACGAACAGAACGAGATCACCGAAACACGGCTAAGAGAGCTTTGCACGCTCGCGAAAAACGACAAGAACATCACCGTCTGGGTGATCGCGTTCGGCACCGATCTCACCAGCCTGCTCACCAATTGCGCGTCGTCCGGGCGGGCCTATCAGGCGAACAATGCGGCGGAACTGACGGCGACCTTCTCCCAGATCGCCTCGCAGATCGCGCAGTTGCGGATCACGAAATAATGGCAGGCCGCAGGGTTCATTTTCCTCGTCTGGCGAGGGACGAGCGCGGCGTGACGGCGATCGAGTTCGCCATCGTCGCGCCCGTGCTGCTGGCGATGCTGATGTTCCTGTTCGACACGGGCTATTATCTCTATGCGAACGCCGTGCTTGCCGGGGAGATGAACGCGGCGGGGCGCGCTTCCACGCTGGAAACCGCGACGGACGAACAGCGCGACACGCTGGACCAGCATGTCAGCGATGCGGTGAAAAAGCTCGTGCCCAATGGCGAACTGCATTTTCAGCGCACCGCCTATATCGACTATGGGCGTGCGCAGGCCAAGGCGGAAGCCTTCAAGGACGAGAACGGCAACGGCGTTTGCGACGCCGGCGAAAGCTTCGATGACGCCAACCGCAACCATGTGCGGGACCTGGACTCGGGCATCAGCGGCGGCGGCGGCGCGAAGGACGTGACGGTCTACACGGCCACGCTGCGCTATGACCGCATCTTCCCCATCGCGAGCTTCATGGGATGGGGCAAGGACGTCACCATGTCCTCCACCACCTTGTTGCGCAACCAGCCCTTCGACAAGCAGATCGAACCGTTGATCGGCACATGTTTGTGAGGACCGCCCGGATGTCCGTTTCCGCCCGCATCGCCGGAAAGCCCGAACGCCCGGAGGGATATTGCCGCCGGGCGCTCCATCGCTTCCGGCGCGACCAGAGCGGCCTTGCGCTGGTGGAGTTCGCCCTTTCGCTGCCGATCCTCCTCATCCTCGTCACATCGGGCCTGGAGCTGGCGAACTATGTCATAACGACCAAGCGGATCGGCGAAATCGCCGTGCTGGTCGCCGACAACGCTTCCCGCATGGGGGCGCAGAGCGCGCTCAACGACAAGCAGATCAGCGAAGCCGAAATCAACGATGTGTTCATCGGGGCGGATATGCAGGGCGGCAGGCTGGACTTCGCCAGGCGAGGCCGGATCATCCTGTCCAGCCTTCAGCAGAACGAAGAAGGCGGCCAGTGGATCAAATGGCAGCGCTGCTTCGGCGCCCTGCCGCATCCTTCATCCTATGGCGATGAGGGCGACGGCGAAACGGGCACCAGCTTTCCCGGCATGGGTCCCGAAAATAACCGCGTGACGGCGGCGGAAGGCACGGCGGTGATGGTCGTGGAAATCAGCTACCGCTACCGCCGCATCATACCGCTGCTAGACTTGCCGCTGCACGACATTTCCGAAACGGCGGCCTTCAACGTGCGTGACAACCGTGACCTGACGGGGGTCCAACCCAGCGAAGATGTGACGCCGTCCACCTGCACATGATGGATCGGGGAGGAGGGAGACGGCGAGGACCCGCCGTCCCCATCCTTGCCGATCAGCTTTTGTAGCACACTTTCCTGACCGCCTGAACCACGCGCCCCGCGTCGATCAGCGCGGCCTTTTCGAGGTTTGCGGCATAGGGCAGCGGTACATCCTCATTGGTGACGCGCAGCACCGGGGCATCGAGGTCGTCGAAGCCCTGCTCCATCACCACAGCCGCGATCTCCGAGGCGATCGAGCAGGTCGGCCAGCCCTCCTCGACCACCACCAGCCGGTTGGTCTTCTTCAGGCTTTCCAGCACCGTCGCGGTATCGAGCGGGCGCAGCGTGCGCAGGTCGACGACCTCCGCCTCGATCCCCTCGCCCGCCAGCGCCTCGGCCGCTTCCAGCGCCACGCCCACGCCGATCGAGTAGCTGACCAGCGTCACATCCTTGCCTTCACGCACGATCCGCGCCTTGCCGATGGGCAGGACATAGTCGTCCACCTTGGGCACATCGAAGCTGCGGCCGTAGACCAGCTCATTTTCCAGGAACACGACCGGATCGTCCGACCGGATCGCCGCCTTGAGCAGGCCCTTGGCGTCGGCCGCGTCATAGGGCGCGATCACGATCAGGCCCGGCACGGACGCATACCATGGCCCGTAATTCTGGCTGTGCTGCGCGCCCACGCGGCTCGCCGCGCCGTTGGGGCCGCGGAACACGATGGGACAGCGCATCTGGCCGCCGGACATGTAATTGGTCTTGGCCGCCGAATTGATGATGTGGTCGATCGCCTGCATCGCGAAGTTGAACGTCATGAACTCGACAATGGGCTTGAGCCCGCCCATCGCCGCGCCCGCGCCGATCCCGGCAAAGCCATATTCGGTGATCGGCGTGTCGATGACGCGCTTGTCGCCGAACTCTTCGAGCAGGCCCTGCGTCACCTTATAGGCGCCCTGATATTCGGCGACTTCCTCGCCCATCACGAAGACGCGCTCGTCCGCGCGCATTTCCTCCGCCATCGCGTCGCGCAGCGCTTCGCGAACGGTGGTTTTAAGATATTCGGTGCCTTGGGGCAGGTCCGGATCTGCGATGGTGGCCTTGGCTTGCGTGGCGAGCTTGGCCGTGCCGCTCTCCGCCTTCTTCGGCGCGTCGGGCGCGGCTTCGGGCCTGGCGGGCGGCGCGCTTTCCTCGGCCTTGGGCGCGGTCTCCGCGCTCTCACCGTCCTCGCCCGCCATTTCGGCGATGACGGTGCCGACCTTCACGCCCTCGGTCCCTTCGGGCACGACGATCTTGCCGATGGTGCCTTCATCGACCGCTTCAAATTCCATCGTCGCCTTGTCGGTCTCGATCTCGGCCAATATGTCGCCGGACCGCACTTCATCGCCTTCCTTCACCAGCCATTTGGCCAGCGTGCCTTCCTCCATGGTCGGCGAGAGCGCCGGCATCTTGATTTCGATACCCATCAATATTGCTCCACCAGCACGTCGGTATACAGTTCGTCGAGGTCAGGTTCGGGCGAGCTTTCCGCGAAATCCGCCGCGTCGCTCACGATCTTGCGGATGTCCTGATCGATCTTCTTGAGCTCCTCCTCGCTGATGCCGGCGGCTTCCAGATGCTTCTTCGCGCCTTCGATGGGATCGGATTTCTCCCGCACCTCCTGCACTTCCTCGCGCGAGCGGTATTTGGCCGGGTCGGACATGGAATGGCCGCGATAGCGATAGGTCTTCATTTCCAGCAGGATCGGGCCATTGCCGTCCTTCACCCATTTAAGCGCCTCTTCGGTCGCCCCGCGCACGGCGAGCACGTCCATCCCGTTCACCTGCAAACCTGGAATGCGGAAGCTTTCGCCCCGGCGGTAGAGCTGGTCCTCGGCCGAAGAGCGGTTGACGCTGGTGCCCATGGCATATTGGTTGTTCTCGATCACGAAGATGATCGGCAGCTTCCATAGCTCGGCCATGTTGAAGCTTTCGTAGACCTGTCCCTGATTGGCCGCGCCGTCGCCGAAATAAGCGACGCACACGCCGCCGTCGCCCCTATATTTATGCGCAAAGCCCAGCCCCGCGCCCAGCGACACCTGCGCGCCCACGATGCCGTGGCCGCCGTAGAATTTGTGATCGACGCTGAACATGTGCATCGACCCGCCCTTGCCCTTGGAAATGCCCGCCTCGCGGCCCGTCAGTTCCGCCATGATGAGCTTGGGATCGATGCCATAGGCCAGCATGTGCCCATGGTCGCGATAGCCGGTGATGACGCTGTCCTTGCCCGGCTCCAGCGCCGACTGGATGCCCACGGCGACCGCTTCCTGCCCGATATAGAGGTGGCAGAAACCGCCGATGAAGCCGAGGCCGTAAAGCTGCCCCGCCTTTTCCTCGAACCGGCGGATCAGGACCATCTGGCGATAAAATTCCAGCAGTTCCTCCTTGCTCGCCTTGTAGTCGACGGGCGCGTCCGGGCGAGGCCGGTTATGGTCGGCTCCGGCTGGACTGGCCGGCTTGGGCTTGGCGCGGGAAGGACGCGGCGTGGTTGGTTTCGCCAAGACTATATCCTCTTTGCGTGGATGGTATGACAGAAAGGCCAGATATAGCGGCACGAAGCGCGGCAATGCAACGCCGCAAGCCGCATTAGGCATGGAACGTCAGTTCAGCGGAACGATGACTTCGTCATGATGAACGACGCCGAGCTGGCGGCGGATCAGTTCATCGCTGAGGTCCGGATCGACGCGGCGCGGATCGAGCAGGTCGACCCGGTTGCGAAGCTCCTGCCGGTGCGCCTCCACCTGTTTCAACTGGACGCGCGCGTCGCGCAGCTGGCGGGTATAATCCCCCCATGCCAGCACCCCGTTGGAGCCAAGCACGACATAACCCGCGAACAGGATGAGGAGCAGCACCGCGATCGCCGGACCAAAGGCCGAAAAGAGCAGGAGACGAAGCTTCGCGATGTGGGCCATACAGCCGATGAATCACAGGAAAAGGCGGGCCGCAAGCGAAAAATCATTTATCTTGCGGCCAACCGTTGAAAAGGGCCTTAACGGAAGATCGAACGCCCCGCATAGACCGCCACGTCGCCCAGTTCCTCCTCGATGCGGATCAACTGGTTATATTTGGCGAGCCGGTCCGAACGGGCCAGCGATCCGGTCTTGATCTGCCCGCAATTGGTGGCGACGGCGAGGTCGGCGATGGTCGCGTCCTCCGTCTCGCCCGAACGGTGCGACATGACGGCGGTGTAGCGCGCGCGGTGGGCCATATCGACGGCGGCGAGCGTCTCCGTGAGCGTGCCGATCTGGTTGACCTTCACCAGCAGCGAGTTGGCCAGCCCCTTGCCGATGCCCATGGACAAGCGCGCGGGATTGGTCACGAACAGGTCGTCGCCGACCAACTGGACCTTGCCGCCGATCTTGTCGGTCAGCGCCTTCCAGCCTTCGAAATCATCCTCGCTCATGCCGTCCTCGATCGACTTGATCGGATAGTCGGCGCACAGCGCGGCCAGATAGTCGGCCATTTCCGTGGGGCTGAGCGACAGGCCCTCGCCCGAAATCTCATACCGGCCGTTCTTGAAGAACTCGGTCGCCGCGCAATCGAGCGCCAGCACCACATCGTCGCCCGGCGTGTAGCCCGCCTTCTCCACGCTCGCCATGATGAAGTCGAGCGCGTCGCGGGTCGAGGCGAGGTTGGGCGCGAAGCCGCCTTCATCGCCCACCGCCGTCGCCAGCCCCTTGTCATGCAGGCCCTTCTTGAGCGTGTGGAAGATTTCCGAACCGATCCGCACCGCGTCGGCGATGCTTTCCGCGCCGACCGGCATCACCATGAACTCCTGGAAGTCGATGGGATTGTCGGCATGTTCGCCGCCATTGATGATGTTCATCATCGGCACCGGCAGCACATGGGCATTGACGCCGCCGACATAGCGGTAGAGCGGCAGGCCGCGCGCGTCGGCGGCCGCCTTCGCGGTGGCGAGGCTGACGCCCAGGATGGCGTTCGCGCCGAGGCGGCTCTTGTTCTCCGTGCCGTCGAGCGCGATCATCGCCGCGTCGACTTCGGCCTGATCCTCCGCGTCGAGGCCGACGATCTGTTCTGCGATTTCGTCATTCACGGCGGCGACCGCGGCCAGGACGCCCTTGCCCAGATATTTGGAAGCATCGCCGTCCCGCTTCTCGACGGCTTCATAAGCGCCGGTCGAAGCGCCCGAAGGCACGGCGGCGCGGCCGAAGCTGCCATCCTCCAGCATCACGTCGACTTCGACGGTGGGGTTGCCCCGGCTGTCCAGAATCTGACGGGCATGGATGTCGAGAATGGCGGTCATGATCGCTCCTGAAAATGCTGTGCGGCGGCTTTTCGCGCTCCGCTTAGCCAGCACCTGCCCTCTTTGCAATGCAGGGGCTTGCAACCGGGGCAAAAATGCCGATGCTCTAAATGGTAACGGCAACGGAACTACAGGCAGCCGCCGTGCATTAGCATGGAAACGGCGTTTCCGCCCGGCGATCCGCCGCTGCCCAACAGCCTGATGTGAAGGGAGACAATCGACCATGGCCGACACCAGCGACACGCCCGCCAAGAAGGGCAGGGAAGCCGCCGCAACCAAGACGCCCAATGTAAAAGCGGCCACGGATTCCGCGCCGGTCAAGCCGGCCGCCACCCGCGAGGCACCCGCCGTGAAGGCGGAGAAGGCCGAAGGCGCCGGCTGGAGCGCGCAGATCGCCCCCATCAAGGCGCAGGCGGAAAAGGCGGCAAGAAGCGCGAAGGACAAGCTGAACGCCGTCGACTGGAAATCCCATATCGATCCATTGAAGGAACAGGCAGGGAAGACCGCGCGCTCCGCCGCGACCGCCGCGAAGGGACAGACCGGATCGGCCATGCAGAGCCTTGCGAAGCTGATCTCCGAAACGGCGGGCACGGTGGATGCGAAACTGGGGCCGCAATATGGCGACTATGCCCGCCAGGCCGCCGAATCGGTCGCCGGGGCCGCCGATGCGCTCGACAGCAAGGATGTCGACCAGCTCATGGGCGAAGCGCGCGACTTCGTGCGGAAAAGTCCGGCGGTCGCCATCGGGGCGGCGGCGGTGGTCGGCTTCGTGCTGATGCGCCTCGCCAGAGGCTCTTCGGACGAAGGCTGAACCTTCCGGAACCGGCCAAATGCCCTGACCAGAGCGGGCGGAGGAAACATTGACGCAAGAACCGGCGGATATGGTGGAAGCGCCGCAGCCCGATGGGCACGACGAATCCGTCCGCGACAGCATTGCCCGCCTCTATGCCGACGGCCGCGCCTATGCCGAGGCGGAGGTCGAGCGGCAGAAGCGGCGCGCGGGCATCGCAGCGGCGGGCGTGCGCGATGCCGCCCTATTGGGAGCGGCCGCCCTGATGCTGTCGTTCGGCGTTGTCGTCGCCGTGCTGGTGGGCCTTATCCTCAGCCTGGCGCCCGCGCTTGGGCCGCTTGGCGCGACGGGCGCGGTGCTGGGCGGAACGCTGCTGGCGGTTCTCATCCTGCTGCTGCTGGCGAAGGCGCGGATCGGCCGCATGAAAAGGGCGATGAAGCCATGAACCGCGAAGCCGCCTATCGCCAGGCCGTCGCGCAGGCCGAAGAGAAGAAGGCGCAATTTCTGCTGTCCGCCCAGGCCGCGAAGGCCCGCGTCGCCCCTGCCCGGCTGAAACAGGACGCAAAGGACAAGGTGATTTCGCTCGCGACGGACGGGGCCGCCCATGCCGCCGCCAAGGTGCAGGAAAATCCGGTCGCCGCGGGCGCGGGGCTGACCGCCTTCCTTCTCTATCTTGCCCGGCGTCCCTTGGCGGCACTTTTCCACCGCCTGCACGTTCGTTGGAAAAATCCCAATCCGGAGAATGAAGATGGCTGACATCCAAACCCAATTGACCCGCGCTCGCGATGCGGCGAACGATATCGCCGCAGGCGCGACGGACCGGCTGCGCGACACGCGTGACAGCGCCGGGGAAGCGCTGGCCAATTCGCGCGAACGAGCCAGCGCCGCCTATGCCGACGCCCGCGACCGCACGCAAAAGGTCGCGGCGCGCGCCAATGAGATCGTGCAGCAGCATCCCGTCACCGCCGTGGCGGGCGCGGTCGCCGCTGGCGCCCTCATCGCCTGGATGTTCCCGAAAAGCCGCAGGATGATGAAAGCCCTCCCCGCTCTGGCCGTCACCGCCGGGGGCCGTGTATTGGAGGCCGCCGCTGCCGCCCGCGCCACAGCGACGGAAAATGCGAGCGCCGCGAAAAGCAGCGCCGCCGACGCTTTCCACGCAGCGAGGGACAGCGCGGGCGAAACCCTCCACACCGCGCGCGAAACCGCCGGCGACGCGCTTCAAGCCGCAAAGGAGAATGCGGCCGAATTTGCTGCCCATGCCCGCGAAAGCGCGATGGCGGCCGATCTGCCGGGCAAGGCGTCCCGCCTCGCAGACGACGTGATCGCCCTGGTCGCCGCGAAAGCCGATGCCGTCAGCGACGCCCTCAAGGCGCGATTGCCGAAACGGTAATCGCTCCTGCCGGGGCTTTCCCTTGGACGCTCCGGCAAGCGCTGCTAATAGCCCGCCCTGATCCATGAGGAGAAAGTCATGAGCAAGCTGCATCTTGTGATGGGCGGGCGTGTCAAAAATCCCCAGACCCTCGAATTCGAGGACCTTAACGCAATCGATATCGTCGGCGTGTTTCCCGACTATGCCAGCGCCGAAAAGGCATGGCGCGGCGCGGCGCAGCGCACGGTGGACGATGCCGAGATGCGCTATGTGATCGTGCACCTGCACCGCCTGCTGGAGCCGGAACTGCCGACGACGGAATGAGGGTTTGGGGGAATGCGGTGGCGGGGTGGCAGGCAGTCGTCGAAGACGGCAGGCCTGCGAGCTTTCAATTCACAGGCTGGGGCCGCTTTCGGAACCGCCAACGTAACAAGGGCCGCGTCAGCGCCAGCCCCACCAGAAAGCCGCCGATATGCGCGGCAATGGCGATCTGTCCCAGACCGCCCATGCCGCCCGCTGTCGCAATGCCGATCATCAACTGAATCGCGATCCAGCCCGCCGCCAGCCACAATACCCGCACCAGATTGGCGGACAGCGGCCCGATCCGCCGCACATTCTGCTGGCTATAGAGCAGCGAATAGGTCGCGATGACAGCGGAAATCGCCCCGCTCGCGCCCACCATCGGTGCGGTGGAGCCGGGATCGACCGCCCACTGCACCAATGTCGCGCCATAACCGCCCGCGACATAGAGGATCAGCGTCCCCCAGCGATCCAGCACATGCTCCACCTGCCGCCCGCAAAAGACCAGCATCAGCAGGTTGAATCCGATATGCAGCCAGCCCGCATGGATCAACGTGCAGCTGAGCGGCGTCAGCCATGCCGGCACCGCCCACATGCCTTCGAGAAGATGGGGATCGCCGATCCGGGCGGGGATGAACCCGCCCATGATCGCGGCATTGTCCACCTGCCCGGTCAGATACAAGAGCAGGAACGCGGCGAAGGTGATCGCCGCGATTCCATTGGTCATGCGGCCGATCGGCAGTCTCACGGGATTAGAGGAACGCGATCTTGTCGACCAGGTAGAATTTGTCGCCCGACGGGACGGACACTTCCACCTCGTCGCCGACTTCGCGGCCGATCAGCGCCCGGCCCAGCGGGCTGTTATAGCTTATCATGCCCACCTTGGCGTCCGCCTCGGCCTGGCCCACGATCTGATATTGGACCGGCTTGTCGTCCTCGTCCCGCAGAGTCACCGTCGCGCCGAAGATCACCTTGTCGCCCGACAGCGTCCTGGGATCGATGACCTGCGCGCGGGACAGCTTGTCCTCCAGATCGGCGATGGTGGCTTCGACCTGGCCCTGCCGTTCCTTCGCCGCGTGATATTCGGCATTTTCCGACAGGTCGCCATGCGCGCGCGCTTCTTCGATCGCATCCACGATCAGAGGCCGCTCAGCCTTCAACTCGCGAAGCTGCGCCGTGAGCTTGTCATAGCCCATCTGAAGCATCGGCATCTTCTCGACGGTCGCCATTATTGCAAATCCTTCGTCAAAACTTCCCTCCGGCGGCCTCATCCAAGAGGTCGCCCGCAGCGTGTTCCTTCATGCAGGGGGTCAGGCTTGCGGCCTTGGATAATAGGACTGGAGCGAGCGCACTTCAAGGGCGTGACCGCGCAGCGCCTCGATTGCGTCCACCGCGGCCAGGCTGGCGGCCGCGGTGGTGAAGATCGCCACCTTCTGCCGCAGCGCGCTGGTGCGGATCGCCTTGCTGTCCTTCAACGACTGCCAGCCTTCGGTGGTGTTGAAGATCAGGTCCACGCCGCCATCGCTGATCCGGTCGACGATGTGCGGGCGGCCCTGCGCCACCTTGTTCACCGTTTCGACGGGGATGCCGTTTTCTTCCAGGAAGCGCGCGGTGCCGCCTGTCGCGACGATCCCGAAGCCCATGGAAACGAGCTTGCGCGCGGCAGGCAGGATCACCGGCTTGTCGCTGTCCTTCAAGGAGACGAACACCGTTCCTTCCGTCGGCAGCACCGTGCCGGCACCAAGCTGCGATTTGGCGAAGGCGGTCGCAAAATTACTATCGATTCCCATGACTTCACCCGTGCTTTTCATTTCCGGTGAGAGCACCGGATCGACGCCGGGGAAGCGCGCGAAGGGGAACACCGCTTCCTTGACCGCGATATGGCCGATGGCATTGCGGTCGATCTTCGGCAGGTCCTTGAGCTTCTCGCCCGCCATCACGCGGCTCGCGATCTTGGCGATGGGCGTGCCGATGGCCTTGGCGACGAAAGGCACGGTGCGGCTGGCGCGCGGGTTGACCTCGATCAGGTAGACGGTGCCGTCCTTGACCGCGAACTGGATGTTCATGAGCCCCCGGACATGCAGCGCGCGGGCCAGCACATCGGTCTGCCGCTCGATCTCCGCGATGATGGCGTCGGGCAGGCTGTAGGGCGGAAGCGAGCAGGCGCTGTCGCCCGAATGGACGCCCGCCTCCTCGATATGCTGGAGCACGCCCGCGACCACCACATCGTCGCCGTCGCACAGCGCGTCCACGTCCACCTCGGTCGCGTCCCGCAGATACTGGTCGATCAGCACCGGCGAGTCGCCCGAGACCTGGACGGCGGTCGCGATATATTCCTCAAGCTGCGCCTGGCCGTCGACGATCTCCATCGCGCGGCCGCCCAGCACATAGGACGGACGCATCAGCACTGGATAGCCGATGCGGTTGGCGACCGCGATGGCTTCCTCGCGCGAGCGGGCGATGCCGTTGGCGGGCTGCTTCAATTTCAGCTTGTCGATCAGCGCGGCGAACCGCTCGCGATCCTCGGCAAGGTCGATGGCGTCGGGCGAGGTGCCCAGGATCGGAATGCCTGCATCCTCCAGCGCCTGCGCGAGCTTCAGCGGCGTCTGCCCGCCGAACTGCACGATGACGCCGACCAGCGTGCCGTTCGATTTCTCGACCTCCAGAATCTCCAGCACGTCCTCAGCCGTCAACGGCTCGAAATAGAGGCGGTCGGACGTGTCATAGTCGGTCGAAACCGTCTCCGGGTTGCAGTTGATCATGATCGTCTCATAACCCGCCTCGGAAAGCGCGAAGCAGGCATGGACGCAGCAATAGTCGAACTCGATCCCCTGCCCGATCCGATTCGGTCCGCCGCCCAGGATGACGACCTTCCGCGCATCGCTCGGCTGGGCTTCGTTTTCGGCCTCACCGAAGATCGGCGCTTCATAGGTCGAATACATATAGGGCGTCTTCGCCTCGAACTCGGCGGCGCAGGTGTCGATCCGCTTGAAGACCGGGCGCACGCCGAGCCTATGGCGCAAGCTGCGCACTTCCTCCTCCGTCACGCCGCCGGTCATGGCGACGACCGCCTCATGGATCAGGCCGGACCCGCGCGCGATACCCCGCTCCATCCCCCGCAGATTGGCGGATTTGAGCGCCAGCCACGCCAGCCGCTTGTCGGAAAAGCCCATGGATTTGAGGCGGCGCATCCCGTCCGCATCCTGCGGCAGGCCGTTCGCCAATATTTCCGCTTCGGCGTCGACGATCTCCTTGATCCGTTCCAGGAACCAGGGGTCATATTTGGCGACGGCGTGGATTTCCTCGACGCTGAGGCCCGCGCGCAACGCCTGCGCGGCGACCAGCAAGCGATCGGGCGTCGGCTGGGCCAGCGCGGCGATGATGTCGTCCCTGGACGCGCCCTCCAGATGATCGACATTGTCGAAGCCGGACAGGCCCGTTTCCAGCCCCCGCAATGCCTTCTGCATCGATTCATGGATGTTGCGGCCAATGGCCATCACCTCGCCCACCGACTTCATCGCGGTGCCGAGCAGCGGTTCGGCCCCCTTGAATTTCTCGAAGGCGAAGCGCGGGATCTTGGTCACGACATAGTCGATGGTCGGCTCGAAGCTCGCGGGCGTCGCGCCGGTGATGTCGTTCTCGATCTCGTCCAGCGTATAGCCGACCGCCAGCTTCGCCGCGACTTTCGCAATCGGGAAGCCAGTGGCCTTCGAGGCCAGCGCGGAAGAACGGGAAACGCGCGGGTTCATCTCGATGACGACCAGGCGGCCGTCCTTCGGATTGACTGCGAACTGCACGTTGGAACCGCCTGTTTCCACGCCGATTTCACGCAGGACCGCGATGCTCGCGTTCCGCATGATCTGATATTCCTTGTCGGTCAGCGTCAGCGCGGGCGCGACAGTGATGGAGTCGCCGGTATGGACGCCCATCGGATCGATATTCTCGATGGAACAGATGATGATGGCGTTGTCGGCGCGATCACGCACCACCTCCATCTCATATTCCTTCCAGCCGAGCAGCGATTCCTCGATCAGCACCTCGGTCGTGGGCGAAGCGTCGAGGCCGCCCCGCACGATGCTCATGAACTCATCGCGATTATAGGCG
>Ga0182735_1000913_pt1 | contig 21047 bp, 19 predicted proteins | sample eDN5th30CKraftMG_FD_128524 | JGI IMG/M metagenome (GOLD analysis project Ga0182735, IMG submission 128524) | Enriched Miracle-Growth compost microbial communities from Emeryville, California, USA - eDNA 5th pass 30_C Kraft MG (version 2) (version 2) ...
ATGATGCGTTCGATTGTCGGCGCGGTGATCGTTGCCGCGTCTTTTGGTGTGTCTGCTGCGGAGCAGACGGGTTCATCCGCGAATGCGATGGCGATCGCGCGCAGCAACGCGTGCATGGGTTGTCATGCGATCGATCGCAAGCTTGTGGGGCCGTCGTTTCAACAGGTCGCCGAGAAGTACAAGGGCGATCCGCAGGCGAGCACGATGCTTGAAAAGAAGGTGAAGAACGGCGGCGCGGGGGTGTGGGGCTCGATTCCGATGCCTTCGCACCCGAAGATGAACGACGCGGATATCAAGACGGTCGTGTCTTGGATTCTGGCGGGGGCGCCGCAGAAGTGAGCGTTGATTGAAGTCGTCTGAAGGCTTGCCTGACGGCGATTTTGCTGTGGTACAATTTTGATTCGTTGGGGGGGTAGCTCAGCTGGGAGAGCGTCGCGTTCGCAATGCGAAGGTCGGGAGTTCGATCCTCCTCCTCTCCACCAATGAAATCAAGGGCTTAGCGTTTCGCTAGGCCCTTTTCACGTGTGCACTGCGTCCCCGTGTAGGAACAATGTAGTATTTGCGCAGGATTGCATGAGAGGCCTCGATCATCGGAGACTTTCGACCTTAGAGGCCTATGTTCCTGATCTGTCGTTAGGAAGAAAGACGCTTTCATGTCCCGCTCAGACAACGCGCTTATAAGAGCTGCAGCGCAAGACCTGGCTTGGTTCAAGAACGAGAACTATCTCGAGCTAAAGAGGTTCTCTGCGCTTGATTGGGCTCGCCTTGTCGGTGACCGGCTCAATCTCCATAGGGCAATCCTTGGAGGAGATCGACAGGCGGTGGAAGGTCCATTTGAGGCGCTCAAGGCGAACCCACTTAAGTGGCTAGGCTCTGACGTACGGTACGTTGGTGCAGACCATGCAGCCAATACGGCTACTGTGAAGTCAATAAACCTGCGACGTTTGCGATTTCTTTCTGACGAACTGGACAATTGCTGCACTTCGGACCAATTTGGGGGCATCAATAGCGGAGAGTGCGCAGACGCAATCGTCGACGAACTCGTCGGGAATAATCCTACATCGTCGTTCGAGCGCTTTGCGCACGTAATGGTGTCGGTCGACGCCCCGAAGGCCCAGATCATTCGAGATTTTGGCTCATGGCTCGATGGTTGGCTGGATATGCGGACGAAAGCCTCTTACAAGGAGGGGGACTATCTCAAAAAGGCTAGGGATCAGTGGATTCCCCATTGCGCGGTCCAGTATTTCGATCTCAACATATACGAGGCCTTGGCCGGAAAGGACATTCCTTCTGAACTGCGGTGGGGAGCTCTTTTCCCTGGCCTGCAGCATGAAGTTTTAGAGTCGAAAAAAAAGAAAGCCCGGAGCGCCGCGACTCTCCTCTTCTCCGCGGATACATATCAACTGCTGCGGCATCTGGCTTACGAAGCGTCGCATCGGTGATGGTCTCGCAAGAAGAAAGTGAGGCTGTTACCTTCTTCCTCGATCGCACCTACGAAGATCTTTAATCTTTGTTTCACGCCGGTAGGTCCCGGTCAACTGAAACAAAGAAATGAACCGCAACACAACTCAACGTATTTCTCGCAATAGTGCACCTCGGCAGCTTCCGTCGGCGCACGTCCCTTTCCCTGCTTCGGCGGATTCCGCCTTTGCAGATCGCTACTGTTCCTCGTCGGTCGGCATGCTGTCGAGCAACGCTGATTCGAACCCGCTCATCGACCGTAGAGGTGCCGCATCGTATCTCGGCGTCAAGCCTCAGACGTTAGCCAACTGGGCGGTTAATCGAGCTCAGAGCCTGCCTTATATCAAGATCGGCCGACGAGTCATGTATCGTCTTGCCGATCTGGAGGCGTTCGTCATGGCGAACCGCCACGGCAGTGAAGCGGTGATCGGAGGGGCACATGCGTAATCTTCACGCAAGAATCGCCCCGTTCTTTTCGACTTTGCCGAAAGCGTGCGATTTGGCCGTCTTTGACCACGCCCCCTGCCGCCTTCTGTGCGAAGAGTCGGAGAAGTACACGAAGAACGAATGGGCCGCCACCATGCGTCCCTATGCTGCAAGCGTTTTGTGGCTTGTAATGAAGCTCGTGGTCAATGGCCCTGAGATCGCCAAGAATGCCTACCTGAAGCTGAGTGCTGATCGCCGTGCGCTTGTCCGGATCGGCTATGCGATCTTGTTCGAGGACATGTATCGGTTCGAGCTGGGCTTCACGTATCGCCGCCCGGCCATGTTCTTCGGAGCGGACGTGAAGGAAGGAGAATTTCCGGTGCGGGTGTTATCGAAAATGCGCCTCAGCACCTACCTCCGTCTTACCGAAATGGGCGAGGTAGCAGCATGAGCGACATCGTACTTATCGACCCGACGGATGGAATGGCCTCGGACGTCACTATTACGTTTTCCGTCTTCACGAGGGTGACAGCGACTCAGCCACGGAATAAAACGCTGCCGCTCGTTCAATTTCTCGCCATGTTCGAGAAGCGTCAGGTTATTGCGGACAAAAGTGCGGGTATTCCGTGGTCTCCCACAATCTATGCCGAAGGCGCATCTCGTGGTAACGCGGGTGTTGCGGCGGTAACGGCGTTTGTAATTGACGTCGACGACGGCACGCCAGTCTCTGACCTTGAAACGAGGCTGGAGTCGTTCTTATACATCGTCCATAGTTCTCATAGCCATACACCGGAGGTTCCCAAATACCGCGTGGTACTCCCATTGGCTGAGCCAGTTGTCTCCTCAGATTGGCCAGCCGCCTGGCGACGAATGAACCATTTCGTGAACGAGCATGCTGACTCCGCGACGAAGGATGCTGCTCGCGTGTACTTCTTGCCAAGCATGCCACCCGATGCCGACGGGCATTTCGTACGTCAGCACGTTGGTCGGCTGATCTCCATCAACGACTTGCCGGCTTTGCCGTCGGCCCAGCCTACATTTGCATCCGCGCAACGTGTAGTAACGGTCGGTCGGGCTCCGAGGTTTGCGGATGCCGACGACGTAAGCCTCTACGAGGACGGTCAGTCGGGCTTGGCCCAAGTGCTCAAGCGCTGCCACTTCATGCAATGGGCATCGGCACAGGAGAACCAGAACTCGGTCTCGGAGCCCGAGTGGATGGCCCTGTTGTCAAACGCTTCTCGCTTCGCAGGGGGGCGGGACTTTGCACACGCGGCTAGTTGTCACCACGATGCCTATACCCCTGAAGAGACAGACGAACGATTGATGCGCCATCGGACGCAATCAGGGCCGATCACGTGCACTCGGATTCGATCGCTTGGATTCGACTGTTGTCCCTCAGGCGGATGTGTACTACCGAACGGAAAACCGACTGGTTCACCAGCGGGGCTCGGAGCGTGGCCCGATCAATTCGGACACGATGCGATACCTCATCCTACTGTTCTGCAATCGTTCTTAGACAGCACCTTTGTCGGAGGCCTCGCCTACGCCAGCGGCGAGTTTCATTGCTATCGAGCAGGGGCTCACGATCAACTGGACCAAATCGCCGAGGTCGAGCAGCCGCTCGCAAAATTCTTGGGCAATGCAGCGACGGCAAGCTTCATCAAGAAGCTGACGGAACTCCTGGTGATACAACAAGCGCGGACGGGCGAAGGATTCGCTCCCAATCTCAATCACCTGGCTGTGACCAATGGCACTCTGAACCTCAACACTTTCGAGTTGGAGGAACATTCTCCAGGACATCGGCTACGCACGAGGCTGGACGTGTCATGGGATCCGAGCGCCGAATGCCCGCGGTTCCTGGCGTATCTGAACGACGTGTTCCAGCCCGATCCCGATAAGGCAGAAAAAATTGCTTTTGTCCAGCAGTGGCTGGGGTACGTGCTCGTCCCGGACACGTCAATGCAAAAGATGCTTTGGCTGGTCGGTGCAGGGGCAAACGGTAAGTCCGTACTTCTTTCGATCGTCAATGCTCTCGTCGGAGAAGCGAACATTTCCCACGCCATGCTAGACACGTTCCATCAGTCACACGTTCGGGCTGAGTTGGACGGCAAGCTGGTTAATATCGCTGGCGAGATGGCGGCGGATTCTATGATCGACGACGGATACCTCAAGGCGATCGTCGCAGGGGACACGATTGAAGCTTCCCGCAAGTACAAGCCTTCAAAGTCGTTTCGGCCGTTCGTTCGACTCATGGCGGCAACCAACAATCTGCCCAGGACGAACGATCTGACTCACGGCTTCTTCAGGCGCACGATCATCCTTTCGTTCAACCGTAAGTTCGCCGAGCATGAGCAGAATCCGAACTTGGTCAAAGAGCTTCATGAAGAGTTGTCGGGGATTTTGGCTTGGGCCGTGGAAGGCTTGCGGTCACTACGACAGTCAGGGCGGTTCATCATTCCGGCATCATCGAGTTCCGCGCTAGACCAATATCGAGCTGAGGCCAACCCGGTGAAGCTCTTCGCCGACGAATGCTTGATCGCTTCGCCAGCCAGTCGGACAAGATCGAAAGATTTACTGGCGGTACATGTGGAATGGTGCCGTCAGTATGGGTTCAAGCCTCGGAACGATTCGACCTTTGGACGGGCGCTGGGGGAACTGGGCTTTGAGCAGGGCAAATCAACCGGAACGAGGTATTGGCGAATCGCCCTTACTCCCCTTGGCAGGGAATATGCCCCAAGCATGGGCGTCGGATGTAGCTTACTTGCCGCTGCAGCTAACGATTCCGAAGGTGTTGCTTCGACTAGCGCCAGCGAGATGGCGTCAAGGTACAGCGTCTGATGGTGGATTGACGTGCGGTTCGACAGGGGCGGCTAGGGGCGGCCACGGGGGCGGACGAAGACCCGTTCCGCCCTTCGTTTTTCCCTTTGCAGATCAAGTGTTTATGCGATGCAGGGTGGATAGGGATAGATGTTTTGAGAGAAACTGAAAAATTTGTTCGCCCCTTTTTGCTGTCAGCAATAGCGTAGTAGCTATTTGAAGTTTTTTAAGAAAATAATCCATCCGCGCCCTCCGCAAGCCAGAACACGATATTCCATCGAGTGCTTTCGTCTTGCACCGCTATTCGTTATCTGTCCCTCTCTCCTACCCTGTCGAGAAAAAGTAAGGAGACGTCTTGCTTAGGCGGCACTCTGCGTATGAAAATATCTTGCCGCCTCTTCCGAAGGTTGCCAAAATTCCAGACTTGGCTAGGTCTAGCGGAGTAGAACGAGCCCTAGGCCGGTCCGCTGCGAAGAATAGATAACACGAAGACCGTGGGGAAAATGAACACGTTTTGCGCTGTAAACGACGCTGCCTTGATTCGCGTGATCAAATCTGCACAGAAGCGCCTCGTCTACGTCTCACCAGGGATTCATGAAGACGTGGCAAAAGTGCTGAGCGAACGTTTTCATGAAGTCGACGGCATAGATGTCACTGCCGTTCTCGATTCGGGCGACGATGTATGTCGGATCGGCTACGGCGATGCTAAAGATCTTGCACTGCTCTATGCCGCTACAAGTCCGAGCGGCTTCTGGTTGGGCCAGTGGACGTGCGACTTCGACGCTGCTCAAGCGACGGAGAAACCTGGAATTCCGACCTATGAATGAACCCAAGGTACTAACCGACATCGCTATCGAACATATTTACAACGGGAAGCTAACACCCGCTGAAGCAACTTTTCTTTTACATCCCTTCGAGAACCGGATCGGAGAATACAAAGGCAAATTTGAAATCTTGCGAAACTGCGAGGTCGACGGTAAAACAGTCAAGCGATCAGCACACGTCACCCGAGCGGAACTCGCAGAACTCTACGCACGTGGACTTATGGAAAGTGACGCTGGCATTCGGATGCGAGTCCGCCCTGAAGAAGAGCCTTACCCGACGGCACCGCCTGGCAAGAGGATGTCGCGGAAGCAGATAGCAGCGGAAACAGATTTCGACCACGAAGTCAAAAGTTTTGACGTGTCGCAACCCATGACCGAAGGACTAAAGAAGCAATTAACACTTCTCGGTTTTGGACCGTAGGAATACTTCAGTTATCGAATTTACGCCGGAATAGGATATTCTTGGAAGAATCACTCGCGTTGAACGCAGCGCCATGCAACCACTGAGAAATCGAAATACTCCTCCATCTCATTTACCGATAGAGTGGTGAGTCGAGGGTTAGTGAGCGCATTTGTGACAATTGCGAGCCGCCACGCCTGTAGCGCCTCAGCACATGCTCGTTCATTGCGGGTGATATAAAAATTGGGAGCGTCTCCACTAGTACCTTTTACTTCGACCGCGGCGACCAGCTCGCCAGCCGTTGCGTCAACGACCTCTAAGTCGTAGCCAAGATTGGACGTCTCCTTACTCGTGACGCGATAGCCTTTTGCCTCGTATTGCTCTCTTACAAATTCGACCGCAGCTGATTCAACTTTTTTTCGGGTTTCGGCATCGGGAAAGCCGAAGTTCGAGTCGTTGCCGGAATCGGACGGAGGATTATCGTCGTCATGCGGTGATTTCGTTTCAGACGGATCGCCTTTCAGATCATTCTGATTGTTGGCTGGTATCCACGGCTTACCGCCACGTACGAGCCAAGCCTCCTTTTCGGCATCGTCCCATCCTACAACGTGCCAGTATTCATCATCCTTAACTCGTACACTGGTCGTCGCACTTTCGTTCCGCTCAAGTTCCTCGATCGACTTTTGATTTATCTGCAGGAAGACAATAACAGGCCTTCCATTGGCGGCAGCCTCCTGGAGTAGATTCTTACGATCCCGTCCGCGGCGCTTCTGGAGTGCTGTTCGCTCGCCCCCTCCGCGCCTGGCTTCAACTTCCAGGCTATCTCGCATGTACCACCGCCCACTTGAGTCGACCTCGATGAATTCCGCCCATACGGTGCAAATAACTTCCGGCTCGCCTTTGCGCCTCCACGCATACTCTGAATTGACGTTGCGTGCATCGGACACACCAAGCTTCGTAAGCAGCTCAGTGGCCGTAAGAGCCTTACCCGCCAGCCGTCGATCCTCAATATATCCTAATACTACCGGGTTTACTTCGTCGTACACTGCATTCCCCGTTGGTCAACAGTTCAATACGAATACGCTCGCTGCTCGCGGGTTTCTTCTCGTTGAATTTATACAGTATGGTCTCGCTTCCTTAGCGAGCTTCGGCTTTATTAGCCCGGAGGGCTTTTGAAAAACTCCGACAGCGGTACAAGGGGTTCCTCGGCATCGATAAAGCGTCTAGCCTTGCCCGACTCGCGGATCATCTTTGCCAACCTCACACAGTCAGCGTTTGTGAATGGTAGGCCTAGGACTTCGTCGCTTTTCCGGCAAACGTGCACTGTTATCGTCTCGCCGAACCTGTCGCCTTGCACACGCCTATCAACGACAGCTTCGAACACTCGGCACACGCCACGTACTTCAATTCCACCACGCGGGCCGACGAAAGCTGAGATTATCTCCTGTCCCTCTTTCATTGCGTCCCAGTCTTCGAAGTAGTCCCATATATCTTCGTCGTCCAAGGGCGGCATCTTTGCTTCCTGCCGCTCGATCCAGTTTTCCGCAAGCGCCACGGCCTCCGGGGAGGCTTCATCGTCCCACAGGGCGACAAAAATATTCCTTCCCTCAAGTTCTGCTGGCGTCATCGTCAGCACAGACTTGTGAGCCCGAGAAAAGGGGATCCGAGTCATGCGACGCTTGTCCCAGTTTGCTTGGGCCTCGTCAAGTGCTCTGGCTGTGACTTCGTGGCCACGTTTCCACTGACTCTCGAACCAGCCACGCATCTCTCTGAGGTCCCGGGGCCTATCTGTCCAGAAGCCGGCCTCCTGCCATCCGTCAAACTCAGCGGACTCGATGTTGAGGCCATTTGTCGAGAAGTTCGCTGACCCTGCGATCGCGGCGGCATCGCCGACGACGACTTTTGCGTGCAAGTCGTCGAGAAGCAGGACATCATGTCCATTGCGGATCAAGACCTCGACCTCTTTGGGATTTGTGCCACCACTCCTGAGATTACAAAGGATGCGATATCGTTTATTGCTACCGCTCAGCAATTCGGCTGCGCCACGCCCCCAGAATGCTACGGCAATGTCGACTTGCCCAGTTTGCTCTAGAACTTTGCGAACGGAATCAATGTAGTTGGAGGATGAAATGAACACAGAACTAGGCTCGTAGATTCATAGACCGACGGATGGTTGGCGGCGTTGCCGACCCTTGGCAATGTTCAGAAATTGGTCGGCCAACATGTGTTTACGGCAGGCCGTTACTCGCCTTTAGCATGGACCGTCGCTTTTGCTGACATAGATTCAGCCACGGGTTGTGCGTTTCGGAGCTTTAGAGGGCGTAGGTACATGACATCATTTGGAAGCCTCGATAATCGACAAAATGATACGATGCGATGCATCGACTCACAGCGAGCCTAGACCATCCGGCAGCAACAGCGAAGGAAAACTATGCCTAACTTGAGACAAGGCGATATCTTCGAAATCGGCCGCATTGAAAATTTTGGCCTCTCGATAGTTTTCGGCCACATCGGCTTCAATTCCTTGACACCGAAATGGCAAGCGTTCAGAAAGCACGTTCCCATCTTCGCTCGGATCGACAACCCATTCGACCTCCAAGACACGCCCGTTCAGTACCAGCCCGGATCTTCGATTTGGTTCGTGAAAGACGAGGAGGATCATGGCATGAGTAACGAACTGCTGATTGCCATCCTCAACGAAGCTCTGGATTTGGCCGAGACTCAAAACGTTCGGCGAGTCATTACGAACGGCATCCGCGGAGTTAGCCTTGGTGTAGAAGGGGACAGCAGGCGTGCCAGCGATGACCGACGAGCTAGCTATCTGCTCGAGTTCGCAGCACAACAAGAAGAACAGCGGAAATTAGACATTACGCTCGCTAACCTCAGCGATGTTTTCGTTAGAATTGCCCGTGACGCTTCCAACGACTTCGAATAAGAGAGGATCAGTCTCCTCGCACGGTACGTTCAGCGCAGCAAAACCAACTGCGGCACCGCATCAGCCCCAGCCCACACGATTGCGTTCTGCTCGTTCCGAGCGCCGAGTTCCTTTGCAGCTTCAAGCGAGATTCCCAGCACGAGGAAGCTCGGCTCTCCCCACCCGTCAACCGGGTGCTTTCCTTCGCCATCCATGACTGTCACGCCTAGTCTGGCAAGATCGTCCGCCAGCGCTTCCTGTCGCCGAGCGTTGAGATCGTCGTCGTGCTTCTGACTAAATGGATTCCACGCGGTAACGAAGGCGCTGGACTCGACGCCGGCTTCTTTGTGTAGCGCAGCCAGTGCCACGTTCCGTTCGCCGACGCGCAAAGTCACGGGCGTCTCGCTTTCTACGATGTAGTGGGTTTCACGATAGGCTTGGATTGTGACCGGGTCGATACTGGATGAATTCGTCATGGTGGCTTTCTTCTTACAGTTTTTCGGTGTCTTCAATGCGTCCAGTCTTCATGGCCTAGCGGAGCACGATTCAGCTCTTCCCGATAGTTGCGCCAATGCGGTAGGTGACGATCCATCAACGCGGTGAAACGGTCGTTGTGGTGTCGCTCCATTAAGTGAACCATCTCGTGGACGAGCACGTATTCAAGGCATTGAGGCGACTTTTTCGCCAGTTCGAGGTTTAGCCAAATGCGACCGGCATCGACACTGCAAGTGCCCCACTTGGTCTTCATCTTCTTGATGCCCCAGTCGGCAACCTCAACGCCAAGCAATGGCTGCCATTTCGCCAAGAGAGCAGGTATCGCTGCTTTCAATTGCTCTCGATACCATCTGCCGATCGCCCTCAGGCGCTGTTCGGCAGTCGTTCCCGGCCGCACTTTGATCTCCAGCGTCGTCTTGTTGCGCAGTACAACCGTTGCCGAGCTATCGTGATAGACAACACGGATGCGGTATCGACGCCCCTGAAAGTAGTGACTTTCCCCGCTGACCATCTCGCGCTTCGATTGTCGAGGCTGAGCTTTAAACTTCGCTAGCTGTCGGCGGATCCATCCCAGCTTACCGATTACCGCCAAGCGAATCGCGTCGTCACTTATCACAAGCGGCGCGGCAACCCGCACTCGCCCGTCTGGAGGATAGACGCCAAGGTGCAAGTTCTTTATGTCCTTCCGGACGATTTCGACCGTAAGGCCATTCACCGAAATGTAATGGTGAACGTCAATAGCCATGCTGCTTCTTTACGATATCGAGGATGGCATCGACCCGTATATCCTCCTCGCCGAGAACAGACTTGATTGCGTTTCGAACCTTCCGGGTCTTCATCGTGTTGCTGCGCCATTCGTCCTGACGTGCAGACAGAACCGCATGGTCAACGCTCATTGCGAGTTTCTCGTCATTATCGAGGTTATCGTACAGAGCTTTCTGTTCAGCCGTCTTCAACGTCGACGGGTATTTTGATCCAGAAGTTGGATTCTTCGCCTGCTTCGCAAGCTTAATTAGCTCTGCGAGATACTCTTCGTAGGCGAGGGCATCAGCCTTTCGCTTTTCTATCAAAGCATCGAGCAACTCCGACATCTTCTCGTAGTACTTCGGGTTGATCGGCTGTTCGTCGATGATCAGCTTACGGACGTTGTTCTCGATGGTTTCCGAAACTGCCTCCTTGCTTTCACGAATTCCTTTCGGAAGCTTGTCTATGGCTCCAACACCTCGCTCGACGATAAGCTGGATCAAGGACGTATCGTCAAACGCGGAGATCGTCTCGCTATCCTCGGCCCGAACGTATGTGTCGATGAGATGTCGCATCGCTGGCTCATACGCCTTAAGGTCAATATAGTCTCCGCTGGCAAGCTTCACCTCTTGGCGGACTTTCTCGAAATGGTTGGTTTCATACTTCAGCTCATCGATATCCGACGGCTGGTAGCCAGCCGCTGTCAAGTCGCTGGCCAGCGCGGCATATGCTCGAATGAACGCAGCGGTGAACTTGTACAATGCCAGACGTTTCGGCTCATTTTCTTTCAACTGGTCCGCGTTGCCGGAAACCTTGGCACAGAAATACCTAAGATATGCAGCGCTGTCCTTTGGTACGTCGACGGGCTCACAGACCGCCTTGATCGCTTCGCGGGCCTCTTCGAGGTCCTGTCGACCCTTCACCAACCGGTTCTCTAAAAGTCCCGCGACGTCTGTTGTGTCGTAACCATCAAGAGCGCCTGACGTGTAGTCCTGTACGGCATTGCCGATGCTTTTGAAGAGGTCCTTGTAGTCGATAACGTAGCCGTATTCTTTGTCGTCGCCGTCAAGTCTGTTCACTCGGCAGATCGCCTGGAACAGTCCGTGATCTCGCATTTGTTTGTCGACGTACAGATATGTCGCTGAGGGTGCATCAAACCCGGTCAGCAGCTTGTCGACGACGATCAGCAGCTTCATCTGCCCGGGTTCCTCGATAAACTTCTTCTTGACGTCCTTTTCGAACTTCTCCGGATCCTGACCGTTCAGCATATCGAGGTAAATGTTGTACTGCTTCAGCTTGTCCGTATGTCCCTCGGCACTTTCCCCTTTGATGTCGGAAGTCGACGGCCGATAGCTGGTCACGATCGCACACTTGCCAGCGAGATCCGTCTTGTTGAATAGCTCAAAGTACTTGCATGCCTGATAGATGCTGCCCGAAACCAGCATGGCGTTGCCATATCCGCTCACTAAACGATCCTTCGTCGCCATGTCGAAAAGAATGTCAGCAACGATCTTCTCCAACCGGGACTGGCTTGAAAGAACCCGCTGCATGGTCCCCCATTTTTGCTTAAGCTGAGCCTTGGCAAGATCGGTTAGGTGTTTCGTTTTTGATTCGAACCATTGGTCAATCTTTTTCTGTGACGTGATGTACTGGTCAATATCCCGGGCTTCGTAGCGCAGATCCAGCACAACGCCATCCCGCACGGCTTCGTCAAACTTGTAGGTGTGAATATAGCGTCCAAACACTTCGAGACTGGTTGCCTTATCTGCCTTGAGCAACGGCGTACCCGTGAAGCCGATGAAAACGGCATTCGGCAAGATCGCTTTCATAGACTTATGCAGCTCACCGGACTGCGTTCTATGACACTCGTCAACGAAGACGTAGAGATCCCCCTTGACACGGAAGTCGGGAGGAAGGGCTCGTTTCATCTCCTCAACATAGCCGGTAACATCGCCAAACTCTTCGCTATCCTCTCTACCGCCGAACTTGTGGATCAGCGAACAGAGTAACCAAGGTGACGTCGCATTGAGCTTCGCAATAAGGTCGCCACCGCTCTTTGTACGATAGATATCCTCGTTCACGCCTTTGAAGACCTTCTCGATTTGCTCGTCCAGTTCGGTCCGGTCCGTGATAATGAGGACACGGGCATCCTTGGCGTTTTCCCGAATCCATTTCGTCAGCCAGACCATCGTGAGACTCTTGCCCGATCCCTGTGTGTGCCAGATGATGCCGCCCTCTCTGCGTTTCACATGGTTCTGCGCCGCTTTCACTCCGAAGTACTGGTTCTGCCGACAGAGCTTCTTTGTCCCTGCGTCGTAGACGATGAAGTCATGGATCAACTCAAGAAAGCGAGCCTTGCTGCAAACCTGGGCGAGGTGACGGTCAAGCAGGTTCTCGACAGGGCTATCTTCCTTCCACGTGAGGTAATATTTCTCGGGAGTTTCAATCGTTCCATATCGCACCCCTTCTGTGTCATTGCCCGCCATGACAAACTGAATGGTCGAAAAAAAGTGCTGGATGAAGATCTTCTTCTGGTTGTCCAGGTTTTGCCGGATACCTTCAGATACGGAAACGATGGAGCGCTTGAGCTCAAGAACACCAAGAGCGATACCGTTCACGTATAGCACGATGTCAGGACGCTTCGTGTTCGCCTTCGCATCCGCTCCAATGACGGTCACCTCCTCGGCGAAGGCGAAATCGTTGGTGAGCGGTTGCTTCCAGTTGACGAGCCAGACCGTTTGGACCTGTTCTCCGACCTCCGGCTTAACGTGAACGCCGTAGCGGAGCATTTCGTACACAACCTTGTTGCGATCATAGATGCTCTTGCTCTGATCATCAGCCGCCTTGTTGAAAAGATGAATAGCTCGAGCGATGAGGGCCTCGTCGTAGCCCTGTCGCCTAAGGAAACTTATGAGTGAGTCGTGAACAACGTTCCTATTGCCGACACGGTCGATCCAATTACCCAGGTACTCGTAGCCCAGCGAGTTCTGGAGCAGCGTGACGACACGTTCCTGCGTTTTCTTTTCGATCTGGCCGACGGTGCTCATGCGAGTCGAATTCTCCCGGTCAACAGGTCTTGCATCATGCCTTGCTTGAGGGCCCGAATTTTGTCTCTCTTTTGTTCAAGTGCGACGATTTCGGCGTCCATGTCGGAGAGGATGGAGGCGATAGCTTTTTGCTCGTCGAGGCTAGGGCAAGTAATTTCTATGTTCTCGATTGTGGATGCATTCAAGCTTGGGACGCCGGACGCCTCGTTGTACGTCCTCCAATCGATATGAGTGAACTTATAGAATAAAAATTTGGGAAAAGCAGCGTTGCCTATCTCGGTATAAAACAGAGTATCAACGGTCCAAAAAGGTTCGCATCTGTATTGCGGCCGATCGATGGTGCCCTTTCGGCCGATCAGGACGGATGGCTTATCGTACAAATAGGCGTTGGTTCGGCCGATCTCACCGCCTGTTGCAAGGATTGGGTATTTGCCGTCTCGAACCTCAATGGAACGCTGGCTTTTTCCATGACGTACCTGAAGTAATTCTCCAAGGCGCCTTACCACCCATTCTCCGCTAAACCCCGGCAGGCGTTTACTGCCCGCGAGCAATCGTTGCATTGTGGCTTGCTTGATGTCACGCTTTTTAGTGACGAGACTATCGAGTGATTCAATCAAAGCGTCGACGTGGGAGAGCGCGCCGACAATTGCTTTCTGTTCCCTCGGAGGTGGCAAGACCAGTGCGAACGAGCGAATCTGCGCGAAATTCAGTCCTTCGCGGTTTCCGCCCGCCTGAAAGCTAGCAATCTGCCGTTGACCGAAATTCGAAATTAGAAAGTAGTTAAGAAAATGCGAATCAAGGCTTGATTGGCTGGGTCTAACGATACAGACGTGCTGATTTACGTTCCCACCGCTGATCCGCCAATCGGCGACTGCACTTCGTCCAATAGACGCACCCGTAATGTTTAGTAGAACATCGCCAGACTCGATTTCGGTGCCCCTGAATGAGTCGTGTGTCTCGTCATCGATGAAAGCAACGTCATCAAGCAACAAGTGGCCCCAGCCCACGTTCTGGCTTCGAATGAACGGACGCCCAGAAGCTCTGTAGACCCGGGCCCCGCCGGTTGGAGTAATGCCACTACCAACCTTCAATGCCTTGTCTCCGATCTTTACGCATTTCCAGTCGGCTGGAATCACGCCAACTTCGGTCAGCTTGTAACCAGGCCTCAGTTCCATGCGAATCCCATCTTTTCCAAATGTTCATTGACACGTGTAGCGAGTGTCTCGACGTTAGTCGTGAGCCTTGGAAGTGGCGTCGCGTAGCGGTCAGCGAGTTCTCTGATGCGGCCGGTAAGTGCATGCGACACACGATCGAGCTCGGTCTGCACGTCTGCCGCGAGCGTAGCGGCCCATTTGCCCTCGACAACTAACGTCTTAGTCTCCGCTTCGGTCAACTTGCCATACTGTGTCATGACCTTGGCGTCGAGAGCTCGCTGCGCATCCTTAACTTTCTTGCTCGCCGCAGCTTCCTTCTCGATCAAGTCCAGGTAATCGGTCAGGAGCTTTTGTTCGTCGTCGTTGTCAGGGGCCTTTCTGATTTCGGATAGGCGAGCCTTGACGCTGACCTTCGTGAGCTTTCCCTTTTCAGTCTTCGCTTCAGCCAGCAGACCTTCCTCACCGCCGTGCTCCTCGCCGAGTTCTTCCATCTGGCGTGAGACGGCATCACGCTCAGCCTCGAACTGTTCAATGGCCTTCGCATCTTCATCAAAGTATCGAGAAACTATCAGCCAACTAGGTATCAGCTCCGTGTTCGGTTTGCCGTCGGCCATCCCAGTCCAGCCATCATGAACCACGATGTACACGTCGTCCTGCATCACTTCCGCCCAATACGTCATCAGGTGCTGGTAGACGTCATAGGCATCGAGAAGTGGCACTGCCTTGAAGGTCGCAAGTAGGCTTTCTGAAATGGTTTCGATCAACGTCTTGGGATGATCTCCTACCTTGATGGCGCTGAGCAGGGGGATGTTTGCAGCTTTCCACTCATCGAAGCGGGCATGCACTGTTTCCGTGAACGCGCCGAACTCTCCATGGCCGAAAATCGTTGCCTTTATCTCGTTCGCCGGAACCTTCAGTTCGCTATAGCCAGGTCGTTCAGTTGATCCAAAGAGAAGGTTCCGGACTCCGGGCAGCACATGCCAATAGGGACCTAGGTCGTCAAGGTCGTGATCAGGAATGCCGCCGAGCAGGTGCGCGGCAACGTCTTGCAAATCTTCCGGCTCGGAACTATCAATGTACCTTGAGATGTTGAGATTGAAGTCGTTGTCGGAGATTTCCGAAACAGGCACTAGGCGGGAGTACTTCTCTATATTTACCTGCTTGTCGAAGGCATCGACGATCTTGTGGATATCCTGTGCCCGGAGCCGGTTCTTGTTGCCATCCTTCACGAAGCCCTTGCTGGCATCGATCACGAAGATGCCTTTTCGGGCGGCCGCGTGTTCCTTGTCCAGAACGATGACGCAGGCTGGGATGCTTGTGCCGTAGAACAGGTTGGCCGGAAGACCTATGATGCCCTTGATGTAGCCCTGCTGCACGATTCGTTTCCGGATACCGCCTTCGGCACCGCCGCGAAACAGTACTCCATGCGGGAGAATCACCGCTCCCTTACCCGTGCTTTTGAGCGAGGTTACGATATGCAGCAAGAAGGCATAGTCGCCATTCTTTGTCGGCGGAGTGCCGTGGTCGAAACGGTGATACAGGTCGTTAGCCGGGTCGAATCCGTTGCTCCACGCTTTCGTCGAGAATGGCGGATTGGCGACGACGAAGTCGAAGGTCTTGAGAAACCCGTTGGCCTGGACGAAGTGGGGACTGGACAGCGAGTTATCTCTCCAGATTTCCGCCGTCGGGCAATCATGAAGGATCATGTTCATCTTCGCCAATGCGGACGTGGCGTTGTCCATTTCCTGCCCGTAGATTGTCAGGTCGACGCCAGCGGAGCCACGGGCCTCGTCGTGGGCTTTGATGAGCAGAGATCCCGAGCCGCATGTTGGATCGTATATCGTCTGGTCGGAACTCGTAGCGCTACCAATGCCGATCACCCTCGCCATGATGCGGGAGACTTCGGCCGGGGTGTAGAACTGTCCCTTCGACTTTCCTGACTCCGTGGCGAAGTGGCGCATCAGGTATTCGTATGCGTCGCCGAGGATGTCATCCCCTTCTGCACGGTTCGAGCTGAAGTCGAGAGCGGGGTTGTCAAAAATAGACACGAGATTGGACAGGCGGTCAACCATGTCCTTGCCCCGACCGAGCTTGTCAGGGTCGTTGAAATCGGCGACGTCGATCACGCCTTTGAGGTCGTTTGCCTCGGCAAGCTTGCTGATGACTTTGTTGAGCTTGTCACCGATTTCTTTGTCGCCTTTCAGAGCGACCATGTCGGAGAAGCGGCCACCTGTCGGCACGTCGAGTAAAGCGTCCTTCTGACCCGAATATTTGTCAGAAACATACTTGACAAACAGTAGCACGAGGACGTAGTCCTTATACTGGGAAGCGTCCATGCCCCCGCGCAGTTCGTCGCAGCCTTTCCAAAGGGAGCTGTAAAGCTCGGATTTCTTGATTGCCATCGATAGGTCGCAGTGTTCAGGGGAGGTCGCGGCTGAAACGCCGCACAACCGCGCCGATTATCGTCTAAGGTGTTGCTGTTGGGGGAACATCATGCTTATTACGGCTAGTAAATATACGAACATTGACGAGCGACGCGGTATCCGGGGGGGAAATTGAAGCTCGAGCTGCGAAAACGAGTGCTGGAGTGCCTCCAGGCGAAGCAAGGCGAAAAATTAACCGCAGCCGAAATTGCTCGCTGGATAGTGGTGGCCCATCCGGCGGAATGCGCTCAAAAGATCGCCGACAGCGCCGTACTCGAGACTCTGGATCAATTGGTCGGCCAGCTTCAGGCGGAGATATACGCGTCTCAGCGAAGCTGGCAGAGACAAGAGGAGTTTCTGAAGACTACCGAGGGCCGGCCTCGCCGGTTTTTCTGGTCGACGAAGGACGATGCGACCGAGGTAGCGGAAGCCGAGGCACCAATCACACGGGCCGAGGAAGTCGAGGGTAGACGAACCGAACACTCGCTGTACCCGCTACTGTCTACCTACTTGTGGGCCGAGCACACCGTCCACTCGATGCGCATTGATGAGAGAAGATCGAGCAACCGAGCCGGCTCGGGCGCTAACGAATGGCTCCATCCCGACGTTGTGGGGATGGAGGATCTTTCGGCTGACTGGACTTCCGAGATACGTGCATGTGTTCGGGAGCATGCCGATAAACGGACAAAGCTATGGGCGTTCGAGGTCAAACTTCTGCTTAATCGATCGAATGTCCGCCGGAGTTTCTTTCAGACTGTGTCGAACGCCTCGTGGGCAAACTTCGGCTACTTGGTTGCTGCAGAGATCGATGGACCTGACACATTAAAAGAGTTGCGGCTGTTGGCGACTGCGCATGGAATCGGAGTAATTCAACTGGACGTCAACGATCCAGCTGGTAGCCAGATCCTAATTCCAGCGCGTGAGCGGCCCAACATCGATTGGGACACGTGCAATCGTCTTGCTGAAGAAAATCGGGATTTCGTCGAGTATGTCGGACTGGTTAGGAAGTTTTATCAGACTGGGGAAACGAACGCCCGAGATTGGGGTATGCGCTAGACATCGATTGACGTCGCCAGACTGCCTCGTGAAAGACGTAGTCTCAATTGAATGCTCGCATATGTACTCTCAGCATTCGACGATAATACTTTCGAAGACTCCCCAACTTTCCGCTCTAGAAGCTTGAGACCAAATCAGAACGATGCAGACCCGCCTCGACATTGGGTTTCGACGAGCGAAGTCGGACCCAGCGTAGTGATGTTGCGAATCCTCAGGTGACTGTGGCAAGCTCGACTAACATTGAGCCAGAACTAACGACTCGAGAACAAGTTACGTGGCTTGTAACGGCTACGAATGCCATGGTCAACGCTTTCCGGCCACGATTGATGCAATTCGCTCGTGAGCGGGCGGGTCAGTGAGTCTTTCTCTGCGATGCGACCGGCGCTCCATTTGTTGGTCTGCTTCGCAGGAACATCGCGAGAACGGACATCGTTGCTTAGGCGCCCAAGTGCGAGCGCCTATTTATTCGCGGCCAAAAATGCGTTGAGACGCTCCTATGCGCTACCTTCTGTCCTTGTCATAAGGGTCGTTTTCCATCATGTCAGACTCACGCAGCGCCTCCTCCGCATCCTCTATCCATTCCGCCTTGGTTTCATCATCGACATCGTTAGTCTTAATGGCTTCTCGCTGAAGTTCGTTCATAAAGTCGTAGATAGTAACGTCAGCCATAGCTTGACTCCTTACATATCCAGCAAAAAGTTTCACGGTTTGGGATTGTGCTGCCGTCAAGTTGCGCACCGTGTAAACGCAAAAAGGCCCCAAGATATGGTGGCCTTTGAAAAAATCAACGCCAGCGGTCTTCGGAAGACCGTTTGAGCTCAATGACCCGAGGTCGGGCTCCGGATACTGCGGGCGACTTACTTATTCAGGGTAGTGCTTCATTCTGGCCATTGCAAGGCGAACACCATCGTCAGACGTATCAAGGCATTGACGCAGGCATTCCACAGTTCGAGCTAAAAAAAGCTCTCGCCGAAGCAAGAGCAAACGAACGCCTCAGCGCCCGAGAATGAAAGCCAGCAGCCTCTGACCAAGCCAGAGCCAGATCAAACCGACAACGATCAGCAGAAAAGGCGCAACGGTCAGGAACAGGATAGCCCGAATGAAGATCACGATGCACCTCCCGTCGGCATCGCAACTTTTCGTTCAAGCTTGCCTTTCAGGTTCGTGACCGGACCGCCGATTTCAGCGTCGAGCTCGTGCACTTTTTCATTTTCCGGATAGAACTCTTCCACGACTGCCGGAATATCCTCTCCGGATTCTTCGAAAGCACCATTGCCAAAGCCTATCCTTGCCGCTTCATCAAGCGCCGCTTGATGGAAACCTGAAGCTTTGCGCTGTTGGTCTAACTCCCTAGCTTGAGCGATTGCCTCTTCCAGCATCAGTCCCGACCGAACGACGATATCGACGTAGTAGATCGCCGAGCGGTAGCTCTGCGTCGTCGATTTTCCTCGCAGCTTCACTTCGAGCGGCATCGTAGCCAGCAACCCGCCCGAAACCGCACTGAAGTACCGAAGCCTTGCAGCCAAAGTTCGAATCGAGTTGAAGGATGTCGTGCGGAAGATGAATGAGCCAAGCTCGTCGTCCTCGCCAATTACGACGTTCAGTCGACCGTAGGGCTTGCAGCCGCCATTTCGGTATTGACAAGCATCCGGCGACGGACAGGGCAATGACTCGATGCCCGCTTCAGTGACACGCTTGCACGTCTCGCCATTGCCGACGCACATCGGACGCCCAGTTTCCCTGTCGAACAAGCTGTACTCCGAGCGAAGATTCAAGTCTGGATCATTGAAGAGAACCCGAACCGGGATCGAGCGAAGCTTGCTTCCACCGTTGGCCTGGCGAAGCGTTTCGTCGAGCGGATGTAGCACCCAACCGTCTCGCCCCTGAATCTGCGTCGTGATCGTGAACTGATCATCCTTCTCTGGCAATCGTTTCCCATTCTTCTCTACCACACGACCGATCGAAATCCGCCCGATGACAGGCGGCGTGATCGCAAGACCTCTCAACATTTTTTTGCCTCCGTGGGTTAGGCTGAGACGAGAAATCGGCGTGAGCCGGGCTTGGTGATGCCGTATTGCTGTTGCATTTCCGGGTGGTCGGCGAGAAGTTTTTTCAAGTCGACGCCCGCGCTGTCCTTACTACGCATCCAGGTGACTTCGCCGGTCTCGAAGATGGCCCGTGACGCTTCGCCCATCGCTTGCTGGATGCTTTGCTTGAGCTGGGATTCGAGCTGTTCACGAGTCTCGATCTCAGCCCGAACCGTAACCAGATGGGCGAACGCCGCGGATAAGTCGCGGTGGTCGCTGAAATCAACGGTGCTGCCCGCGTCTCTCGGAAACAGACAACGCAAGGCACGATCGGCCGAGTCCGAACCATCGGCAGGAGGCGGCGTGTCGCTTTCCACGAATTTCCAGAACCGCGCTTCGAGTTCGATCAAACGAGCGATCAACTCGTCATCACGCTCGATGAGATGCACGTCGAGCTTCTGGCCGCACAAGAGAACAGCAACGTGAGCCGCTTGTTTGCCGGTGACCGCGAGTTGATGCTGGACCTGCAGCTGGACGTATTCCGGAACGCCCTCACGCCAAAGCCTCGCTCCGAACTCGCCTGCCGTCTTGCATTCGAGGAGCTGTACGTCGGCCCCGCCAATCACCTCCCGGTCCAGGTTGGCGAGCATGAAAGGGATGGTCGGATGCCGAAGCACTGCGTTGACCTTGCGAATCCTATTACTGGTCTGCTGGGTGTAGGCGGCGGCGACGATCGGTTCGAGCAACGTTCCCCAAAAGACTGGGTGTGTCGTATCGTTCGGGTCAGGTTTTTCGAGGTCGGCATCGCGGCCAGTTTTTTCCATCCACAACTCAAGCTGGCTCTTGTAGGGATTCAACCCGACCGCTGCCGCTGCGTCCGATCCGCCGATTCCGGCCTTGCGGACTGCAAGCCACTGGTCACGGTCAAGGTTCAACGTGTTGATCAATCGAAGGGCTGGTCGATTGCTAGATGTTTTCGCTACGTCTGTTGCGTTGCTCATGTCTTGCTCCTAGAAATGAAAGAAGCCCGGCGAACATGACGTTCAACCGGGCTGCTGGTACTGCGATGGAAGTGATGAGATTTCAGGCGACGAGTCGAAGGGCTTCGTCCCACGCTTTCTGCTTCAAAGTTGCACCAGGCCCGAACCAAGCCGCGTCTCGGCGGTGGTCTTCGCTTCGTGCTCGGCGTTGATGATCGACGAACTCGGTAACAGCGTTGATGAGGCCCCATGCCGTACCCGAAGCTGAAGCGAGGTCTG
>Ga0182735_1000914_pt1 | contig 21037 bp, 10 predicted proteins | sample eDN5th30CKraftMG_FD_128524 | JGI IMG/M metagenome (GOLD analysis project Ga0182735, IMG submission 128524) | Enriched Miracle-Growth compost microbial communities from Emeryville, California, USA - eDNA 5th pass 30_C Kraft MG (version 2) (version 2) ...
GGAGCATAGCGGGCGGAGTAACCAGCAGCCCAGGACCGACCGCGTCATGTACCTGGAAGGACGGAGTGCGGTTGTTTCGCTTCTGCTCACCATGGGGCAACTATTCGAGACCGCCGATGGAGCGGCCCAGGTGTTCAGGCAGCTTCGGGAAAGTGCGCTTTGCCGGCCGAGAAGTTATGCGGCCGGTGTCGAGTCCGTCATCTGCGAGATAGAAGAATGGTTGCAGGGCAGAACGTAAATTTCCCGTTGAACAGAGGTGCCCCGGCAGATGACTTCAGGCGAAGGCCTGGTGCATGGGCAAGTGTGGGCGCCCCCTTTGCCTGGATAGCTATACTCCAACCACCCTTCTGCCCATCAGCTCTGGGAACACGCTATCTCAACCACTTAGTCGAGAATCGCCATGGTCGATAAACCTCCGATCATCATTACCCGTATTGACCTGCAACGCCTGGAGCGATTGCTCGACAGCCTTGATGAAAACACTTCCGAAGCAAAAGCCCTGCAGGCCGAACTGGACCGTGCGGAGGTGGTTTCCGAGAACGAGGTGCCGGCTGGCGTCGTGACCATGAACTCACGGCTGCATTGCCGGGAGGAAGCCAGCGGCAAGGACTATCACCTGACACTGGTCTACCCCGAGCAGGCCAATGCCGAAGGTTCGGTTTCCATTCTGGCGCCGGTTGGCAGCGCCTTGCTGGGGTTGTCCGTCGGCCAGCAGATCGATTGGCCTGTCCACCGGGGCAAGACGCTGAAGCTGACTTTGCTGGCCGTTACCTACCAGCCCGAAGCGGCCGGCGATCCGAGCTAGGGAAGGAAAACGGCAAGCGTCCCCTATCGAGGGTGTCCACTACCCTGCCCTGTCCACCCGGACGGGCTGCTCGCCACGCGCTGCAAGCCTGTCGCACCACTCCCCCTCGCTTCCTTGATCGACTCCAAAGGGTGGCCTTTTCCAGAAGCCGCCTTTGCCTCCCGGTAAGCCTCCGTGCTTATGCGTTCTCTATCGTGCGGTGATCCCTGCAACCGGGATGCTCCCGGTGCCTTCGAGCCCCCTGCCAGACGCAGCGGCTATGCTCAGGTTTCCGAGATACGAACGCAGGGAGATCGCCCATGGCCAACTTCAGAACTGCAGTTTTCGGAATTACCCTGGCTGCGCTGGCAGGCTGCAATGGGACACTTACACCGGTTTCTTCGGACGAATCGCTACCCGGCTACTTCACGGTCAACTCCACGGCCCATCTGTTCCATGGCAGTGCCGTGCAGTGGAACCAGCACTATGCGATCAGCGCCGGGCATATCCCGCTGCTGTCCAATGTGGTGCACCGTTGCAGCACCGGTTGCGACCTGGTTTTCATTCGGCATGAGGCCAGGGGGACAGTACCCGCCTGGCGCCCCGCCGTCGTTGGCGAAACGCTTGAAACCGTGGGTCAGAGCCCGCTGCTGGTGACCGTCAAGGGATCCGGGACCAGCAAGGCGATCCAGGTCCGGCTGAACCGCAAGGGCGACGACACGGCCTATGCGCTCAGTGACGCGCCCGTCGCAAAGGGCATGTCCGGGGGCCCGGTATACGGCAAGGACGATGCGGTCGTGGGCATGACCATCGGCATCTTCCAGCCGAACACGCCCTTGCCCGCAGCCCTGAAGAACAGCAGGAGCCTGAGTGTCTATATCCCCTACCAGGTCATCCAGCGCGAGTGGGAGCTGTTCATGGAGGGCCAGGCAGCAGCCTCGAGAGGGCCGGTCCACACGCGCAATCCAGCGTCGGAGTCCTGATTCACCCGGGCCGCCTGGCGCTGTAGGTACCGCTTCCCCTCGATGGAGAAACGGCACCTTGCCACCAGGCTGCCCCCTTATCCCTCGCTATGCGCCTTCCCGCGGCTTGAAGAAGGCGATCAGCGAAGCGGTCACGGCGCGTACCCCGGTGGGAATCGCGCCCAGTTCAACGACGAAGCCGGGGTTGTGGTTCAAGACAGGCCACTGGTTCTTTTCGACCAGATTGATGTAGGCATCCGGCTTGCCCCCGCCGATCTCGAGGAAGACCACCTTGGTGTCCGGGTAGGGGGAAACCAGCATCTGGACGTCCTCCGAGCCCATGACTGGCGGCAGCCCGTTCAGCACCTTCTTCTCTCCCAGTTGCGCCACCAGGGCAGCATGGGCGACGCGGGTGCTGGCCGGGTCGTTGACCAGGGGCGTCACCGTGCTCGTCACCTCGATGCTCGCCTTGCGCTCCGCGGGCATGTCGTTCATCCGCAGGACGCCATCGGTCACCGACTCGATGCCGGCGAGCATCCGCTGGCGCACCTTTTCGTCGTACCAGCGCAGGTTGAGCTTGAGCGTGGCGTCGGCGGGGATGATGTTGTTCGCCGTCCCCGCCTGGAAGGCGCCCACCGTCAGCACCGCCGGCTCGGCCTGGTCGGTCATGCGGCTGACGACGGTCTGGTAGCCCATCACCGCCATTGCGCCCATCACCACCGGGTCCTTGGCGACGTGCGGGGTGGAGCCGTGTCCGCCGATGCCCGGCAGATGCACGTCGACCTGGTCGGCCCCGGCCATGCGCCGCCCCTCGCGGACAGCCACGCTGCCGGCCGGGTAGACCGGGAACACGTGGGCGCCGAGCAGGACATCCGGCCTGGGCGCGAAATCGTAGAGGCCATCCTTCACCATCGCAGCGGCGCCAAGGCCGATTTCCTCCGCCGGCTGGGCGACCAGCACCAGGGTGCCGGACCACTGTTCCTTGAGCTGCTGCATGATCTTCGCCACGGCCAGCAGCCAGGTGACGTGCGCGTCGTGCCCACAGGCGTGCATGACCGGCTGCTCCGGGTTGCCGAGCCAGGCGGTGACCTTCTCGCTCCGGTATGGCAGGTCGGTGGTCTCCTTGATCGGCAGGGCATCCATGTCCGCCCGGTACATCACCACCGGCCCGGCCCCGTTGCGCAGTATCCCGATCACGCCGCTCTTGCCGACTCCGCTTTTCACCTCGTAACCCAGAGCCTTTAGTTCCTTGGTGACCTGCGCGGCGGTCTGGTGTTCCTGGAAGGCCAGTTCGGGGTTCTGGTGCAAAGTCTTGAATACGTTGATCAGGCGCTGCTCGTCCTGCTCGACGAGCGCGTCGATGCGCCGGTTCAGGGGTTCGTCCGCGGCTTGGGTAGAAGCGGCACAGATGGCAAGGGCCAGGAGGCCCAGTGCATGGCGAATATTCATTGATGCAGTCCTTTGTCGTGGTGTCGTGGAGCGTGGCCCGGCGAGCCCGGGCCATCCATGTGGCCGGGACAGGCTTTCGGCGCCCCGCCGGCCATGGGATCGGTGTGTCGAACGGGCGGCCCGCAGGCCGCCGGGCGTCAGCGCACGCCGGATTGCCGCAGGGCGCCGGGCGTGAACTCCGCCTCGTAGGCCTTGACGCCGAACTGGTAGCCGCTCTTCTCCTCGTTCTTCAGCCCAAGCACCAGGTAGCGCCCGGACACCAGGTCGTTGAGCGTCTCGGCGGTGTACCAGGGCGCCTGGTGGTCGTAGTAGTGCTGCGGGTGCCCCTCGGCCACGCGCCACAGCGTTCCACGCCCGTCATAGTGGTCGATGACCGCGGCTTGCCAGCTGTCCTCGTCGATGTAGAAGTCACGCTTGGCGTAGATGTGGCGTTCGCCCTGCTTCAGGGTGGCGACCACGTGCCAGACCCGGTGCAACTCGTAGCGGGCCAGGTCGGGGTTGATGTGCCCGGGCCGGATGATGTCGGCGTACTTGAGCGCCGGCGAGTCCAGCTTGTAGGCGTTGTAGGGGATGTACAGCTCCTGCTTGCCCACCAGTTGCCAGTCGTAGCGGTCCGGCGCGCCGTTGTACATGTCGTAGTTGTCGGTGACCCGCTGGCCATCGGAGCTGGCCGACGGGCCATCGTAGGCGACTTGCGGCGCCCGACGGACACGGCGTTGGCCGGCGTTGTACACCCAGGCCTGGCGCGGCTCCTTCACCTGGTCGATGGTCTCGTACACCAGTTCCACGTTGCCTGCCAGGCGGGCCGGCGAGGTGATCGTCTGCTTGTGATAGAACAGCACGTTGCTCGGTTTGCCAGGGTCGTAGTCCTCCAGGTACTCGCGGAATACCACCTGGTGGTCATAGCTCACCGGACTGTAACGCCCACCGGGGTCCGGCACGATCTGGGTGATCTGGCGCTTCACGCTGCCGCCGCGATAACGGGTGATGTGGTTCCAGATGACCTCCAGCCCGTTGCCCGGCATCGGGAAGGGAATGGCACTCTGGAAGTCCCGCAGGCCATTGCCGCCCTCGACCAGCGTGGTACGGGTGGCGTTCCTGCCGATGGCCTCCAGCACCCGCTCGGGCAAGGCGACGCTGCGATGCGACGGGTACACCGGCATCCTGTAGCTGTCGGGGTAGCGCTTGAACATGGCCAACTGGCCTGGGGTCAGCTTGTCCTTGTACTGCTCGACGTTCTGCGCGGTGATGGTGAACAGCGGCTTCTCGCTGGCGAAGGGGTCGGCGAGGAAGCCCTTGCCATCGACCGTGCCGGCGTTCTTCGGCAGGCCGCCGGTCCAGGCCGGAATGCTGCCATCGGCGTTGCCGGCCTTCTCGGCGCCGACCGGCGTCAGGGTGGTGCCCAGTCTCGCCGCCTCCTCGGGTGACACGGCGGCAGCAACCTCGTTGCAAAGCAGGGCCAGTGCCAGCGCAACGGATGGCACAAGGGTATTCGACGATTTCATCGCATCTGTTCCTGAAAGGTGGAGTGGCGACTCAGAAGCTCATGCCGAAGCTCAACGCGACGAAGTCGCGATCGGTCGCGGTGTTGTAGTCGCCGCCGAAGAAGTCGGTGTAGGAGAGACTGGCGGCATAGGTGTTGTGATAGTCGGCATCGATGCCAAGGCTGACCGCCTTGCTGCCTTCGTTGAAGTTCGGCCCGTAGCCTTCCACGTCATGCAGCCAGGACAGGCTGGGCTTCAGGTTCACGTTGGCGAACACGTTCGGGTAGTCCAGGATGGCGCGCAACCGATAGCCCCAGGAATCTGCCGTGTAGAACCCCTTGTCGTTGCACTCGCCGGGGTTCGCGGTGTTGGCCACCTGGGTGCAGTTGCCGTTCTGCGCAAGCGCGCCGCTGCCGTAGATGCCGTCCCGGCCGAAGCGCAGGGGGCCGCCGCCGATGTCGGCGAGATGGTTGTAGCCGACCTCGCCCACGAGGGTCAGGCGCTCGGCCGCCATGACCTGGTCGAAGAAGTGCGTCAGCGTCAGCTGTGCCTGGCTCACCGGCTTGCGTACGTAGCCATGGACCACCTCCCCCGCCAGCGGCCTGGCGAAACCGCTGACGAAGACGGGGTCGCCCAGCAGCGCCGCCAACTGGCCACCCACGGCGGCGTTGCTGATGTCGGTACTGTTGAGCTGCAGCGGCATGTTGGGCCGGTAGCTGAGCTCGCCGGCGACGGCCGTGGTGCCCAGGGTGGTGGCGAAGCTGAGGCCATAGAGGCGGATGTCTTCCGGGTACTCGATGAAATACTCGCCGGTGGTGGCCGAAGTGCCCGGGTGGACGCTGAACGGCCCCGTGCCGACGGTGCCGCTGAAGAACGGCGAGCGGCTGTGATAGTGCATCGCGTAAAGACCGAACTCGGTCTGGTTCAGCGATTCGGCCAGCCAGCGCAGGGCCACCCCGTACTGCCCGCCGTCGCGCGTGTCGCGGTCCTTGCCGCGAGAGATGTGCAGGCGCGTGTCCGGCATGCCCGGCGGCGTCAGTTCCAGGCGGTCGTCGCAGCCCTGGGCGATGGTGTCGGAACCGAAGAAGGTGCCGCAGTTGTCCACCACGGTCTTCTCCCACTGCATCTGGTAGAACGCCTCCACCGTCAGCGAATCGCTCAGGCCCTGGTTGATATAGAACATCGGCACCGGCGTCAGCGCTTCCTTCACCTCGGAGCCCGGGCGGCGCAACGCCGCGACGTCCACCGGGTTGATGCTGTTGATGCCGTTCTGGATGAAGGTGCTTTCGCCCCAGCTCACCACCTGCCTGCCCAGGCGAACGCTGCCCGGCAGGTTGGCGATGCTGTAGTTGTGGTAGGCGAAGGCATCGAGCAACTGCCCGCCGGAGCCCCGCGCCGCCTGGTCGCGGCCATCGTCGTCGATGTCGTAGAGGTGCTGGTGGCCATCCTTGAGTTCGAAGTCGTACCAGTACTTGCCGCGCAGGAACACGCCGCTGTCCCGGTATTTCAGTTCCAGGTCGTGCACGCCCTTGAACAGCTTGGAGAAGACCTCGCCGCTCTCGAAGTTCAGCCGGCCATCGTCGGCGGCGTTGGTGGACGCGGTGCCGCCGTTGAGCGTACCGATGAACTTGCGTTCCGGTCTGGACGTTCCCCAGCTGGCGCCAATGGACAACGAGGAGTCGAACTGCCCTTCGACCTGCCCCAGGCTGAAGGGCATTGCGTTGGCCTCCAGGCCACAGCCAAGGGCCAGGGAGGCTGCCAGGGCGTGAAAGCGCAGGCAGATAGGTTGTACTACCACGGGTTTCTCCAGTGATTGTTATTGTTGTGCGCCCGACGGCACGACGGTGCCGAAACAAGCCGGACACCCATCGGCGAAACGCCCCGTCTATTAATCAAAAAGGCGGCTGGAGCGGATTAGGATTTGTCCCAAAGAGGCGAGGACGCGAAGCGCCCTGGCGCACCTCGCCCGAAGTAGCCGAGCCGATCGCGGACGGAGTCCGCTCCTGGGAAACGTGGGAGAAACGCCAGCGTAGGATGGGTTGAGCGCAGCGATACCCATCACCACGGCCCGATGGGTTTCGCAAGCTCAACCCATCCTACGAAAGGCACCTCGGAGCCGGGGTGCCTGCCCGCAGTTCGCGCGCAGGGCGCGCTCCTACAGGGGAATCGCGGACGAGGTCCCTTCCCGCTACTCCGAGAGATCGATGCTCTGTACTTGCGCGATCAGGCTTTCAAGCTCGTGCTCGACCACCCGCGCCGGGGCCAGGACCGCCTCCTGGTCCACGGGCAGCTCGCCGCACAGCCGCTCGATCTGGTCGCAGGCCTCGATGATGCGCTGCGCCTGGAGGATTCGCGCCGCGCCCTTGATGCGGTGCGCCAGGTTGGACAGCGAGTCCGGTATGAAATGCTCCAGTTGCCCCTTCAGTTCCGCCAGGTCGCGGGTGTAGCTGTTGTACGCCTCGGTGACCAGCGCCTGCATCATCGACCTGTCGCCGCCGGTGAGCGCGTGAAGGATCGCCTCGATCGAACTGCCGCCCTCGCCCGCCGGTTCCGCCGCCACGGCGCCGGGGGCGGCATGCTTGCCGGATAGCGACTGCAGCAATGCCGACAGGGTGGCCAGGCTGATCGGCTTGAACAGGCAGTCATCCATGCCGGCCTGCTGGCACTTGGTCTTCTCCTCCGGCTGGGCGTTGGCGGTGAAACCGATGATGGTGCAGCGCGGCATGTCCCGCTGCGCTTCGGCCTCGCGGATCCGCCGCGTCATCTCGTAGCCATTCATGACCGGCATGTTGCAGTCGGTGATGACCACGTCTATGCCCCCCTCCTCCCAGCGCCGCAAGCCTTCCTCGCCGTTTTCCGCGCTGCTCACCACCTGGTCAAGGAAGCCGAGCTGCTGGGCCAGCAGAACGCGGTTGGCCTGCTGGTCGTCGACCACCAGCACGTTCAGCGCGGCGTGCTCCCCGCTCCCCTGCTCGTGCTCCACCTGCACCATGCGCGGCACTTCCGGCAGGACGCTGAAGGGAATCTCCAGCGTCACGCAGGTGCCCTTGCCCAGCACGCTGCGCACGCTCACCTTGCCGCCCATCAGGTCGCACAGCGACTTGCTGATTGCCAGGCCCAGCCCGGTCCCGCCGCGCGAGGTGCGTCCGTGGTTGGCCTGGGCGAACGGCTGGAACAGCTTGGTCAGTTCCTCGCCGGAGATACCGATGCCGGTGTCCTCCACCGACACCTGCACGCGCAGCCTGTCGTCCTCCATCGGCGCGCCATGCAGGGTGACCTTCACTTCGCCGGTGTCGGTGAACTTGATGGCGTTGCCCACCAGGTTCGACAGCACCTGCTTGAAGCGCATGGGGTCGACCAGCACGTCGCAGTTGACGTTGGCATCGATGTGCAGGGACAGCGTCAGCGCCTTCTGCCGGGCCAGGCCGTCGAAGACCCGCGCGACCGACTCCACCAGCTCGCGCAGGTTGGCGCGCTTGGGGCTCAGGCTGACGTGCCCCGACTCGATGCGCACCACGTCGAGAATGTCGCCGATCAGCTCCAGCAGGCCGCGGGCGGAATCGTAGGCGACCTCGATCGAGGGGCGGTCGAAGCGGCCCTGGTCGGCATGCTTCAGGGCCAGTTCCAGCATGCCGATCACCGCGCTCATGGGCGTGCGGATTTCATGGCTCATGGTCGCCAGGAAGGTGGTCTTGGCCCGGCTCGACTGGTCGGCGGCGTCCAGCGCCGCGCGCAGTTCCTCCATCAGCTCACGGCGGTCGCTGATGTCGATCCAGCCGCAGATCACGCCCTTGGTCCGGCCCTGCGAGTCGTAATACGGGTTCACCCAGTGGTAGATGCTCAGCACCCGGTCCGGCAGGTGCAGCAGCCGATCGACCGCCAGCGATTGCCCCGTGCGCATGGCCTTCATGTAGTCGTCGTGGAACTGCAACGCCTCGTGCCGGTCGATCTTGGGCCCCTCCAGCGCCGTGCGCCCCAGCACCGCTTCCTCGGTGGTGTTCAGCACCTCCAGGTAGCTGGAGTTGCAGGTCACCATGCGCCCCTGTTCGTCGCGCACGTAGATGGGGTGCGGCGTGTCGTTGATCAGCGAGCGCATGAAGTTGAGCTGCTCGCCCAGCGCCTGCTCGGCCTGTTGCCGGCGCTTGTACTGGGAGCGGATGTAGAAGTTCCAGGCGAGCGACAGCAGGATGAAGGCGAACGCCGCCCCGCCGACCTTGTAGATCAGCCCGCGGTAGTCCAGCCAGGAAACCCCCGAGACATCGGCCTTGGGCCGCCAGCGGTTCTGGAAGACGTCGATTTCGTCCGGCGGGATCTGCAGCAACGCCTTGTCCAGGATCGACGCCAGCTCGGTGTCGCCCTTGCGCACGGCGAAGGCCAGCGAGGCGCGCGCGTCCTCGACGATGTTGGAGACCTTCAGGTTCCCGTCGTGCAAGGCCATCGTGTAGTACTGCGCGATCGGGAGGAGGGTCGCCGCCGCATCCGCCTGCCCTTTGGCGACCATGTCCATCGCATCCAGCAGCGTCCCGGCCTCCAGGAACCGGTAGTCCGAGGCCGGCTGCAGCATTTCGCGCAGCGAGTGGGTGAGCGGCAGCGCGATCCGCTTGCCTTTCAAGTCCTCGATACTGGTTGGCTGGCCCTGCTCGTTGCGCGTGATGATGGCGAACGAGCTGATCAGGACCGGCCGGGTGAAGCGCAGCTTTTCCTCTCGCCCAAGCGTGGGCGAGAGCGCTGATATGTCCGCTTCGCCGCTTTCGAGCAAATCGACGTCCTCGTTGGCCCGCTCCGCCCGGACCGTCTCGAAGACCAGGCCGGTGCGCTGCGAGATGGCCTTGAGGATATCCGCGCTGATGCCACTGAAACGCCCCGCGGAGTCGAAGTAGGAAAGCGGCGCTGCGTCGTTGGTGACGACGAAGCGTGCCACCGGGTGGCGGGCTATCCAGCGCTGCTCGGCCGGGGAAAGCGTCACCTTCGCGGCGATGACCGAAGCCCCGCCGCCGGACCAGCGCTTGAGAATGTCCGCCAGGTACTGCTTGCGCACCACCTCGAGCGCGCTATTGAGCACCCCCACCAGGCGCCTGTCGTCCGTGCGCACGGCGAAGGCGAAGCCGCCGGTGGGGATGTCCAGCCGCGCGTGCAGCCGCACGTAGTTGAAATAGCTCAGGTTGACCAGGTAGTTGCTGGAAACCTCGTCGCCCAGGTAGAGGTCGGCATTGCCGAACGCCACCGCCGCCAATGCCTGCTCGCGGGACCTGAAGGGCACGAAATGGGCATAGGGGTAGAACTCCTTGAGCTGCTGCAGCGGCAGGTAGTCGTCGGCCAGCGCGACGCGCATGCCGTTGAGGCCGCGCGGTATCGAGCGGGCCTCGGAGGTGCGCACATAGAGCACCGCGTGATCGACGATATAGTTCCCGCTCAACTGCACGCGGTGGGAGGCCAGCTCGTAGTTATTGGCGCTGCCGACCATGTCCACGCGCCCGCTTTCCAGGGCGCCGAGGGCCGCGGCGCGGTCGGGGAACTGCAGCACCCGCACCTCCAGGTGCAGCAACTTGCCGAGCAGCCCCAGCACGTCGGCGGTGACGCCCTCGAAGTAGGTGTTGCTGGAGATGATCTCGATGGGCGCGAAGTCCGGCGGGGCAACCCCGAGGGTCAGCACGCGCTTGCCGCGCACCCACTGCCAGTCCCTGTTCGGCAGGTCGACCGTGGAATCCTCCAGGGCCGAACGCTCGACCAGTTTCAGCGGCGTGCCGTTTTCCGCCAGCGGCGCGGCCGAGGCGCAGCGCAACAGCCCGAGGAGGAGGAAAACGCCCACGAGGAAGAAGAAACCCGCCAAGCGACGGGCGGCGAACCACGGCATCGTGTTTACCCAGGGAAATGACAGGCCGGTCACAGGTGCTTGAGGCTCTGTTCCAGCTTGAACAGCTCGGCGTCGGTGCGTACCCCGAGCTTGCGGAATGCGGACTGCTTCTGGCCGCTGATGGTCTTCATGCTGCGGGAGAACTTGCGGGCGATCTGCGACACCGACATGCCTTCCAGGCAGCAGCGCAGCACCTCCTGCTCCTTGGGCGAAAGCACCGGGTCGCTGAGCAGGACCTCGGCGCCCGCCGTGGCGTCGTCGGTGGCGCCTTCGCGCACGGCGCCCGGCTCCCGGCCCAGCTCATAGGCCATCAGCGGCGAGACGTAGGTCTCCCCCGCCGCCACCTTGCGCACCGCCTCGACCAGCCGGTCGACCGGCTCCGACTTGCCGAAGAAGCCGTTGGCCCCCGCGTTTAGCGCCAGGTTGACCACCGAGGGCTTTTCCGCCGACGAGGAAATCAGGATCAGCAGCTCGGGGAAGCGCCGGCGGATCATACGCAGCAGGTTCAGGCCATCCAGCTCGTCGTCGCCGAGCACGTAGTCCAGCACCAGCAGGTCCACCTCCAGGCCCGGCAAGGCCTGGAGCAGGTCCTGGCTGTTGGCGTACACGCCCACTACCTTGAAATCCGCCTCGCGGGAAAGCCGCAGCTCCACCGCCATCTGGATCAACGAATGATCGTCCAGCACCGCGACCCGCAACGGAGACATCACTGACCATTTCACTGTTTCACCCTCCTTGTCCCTTGGAATGCCCTGTGCGCCTGCCGCGGTCGTGCAGGCCGCGCCATGCCTGGCCCGGAGTCGCTGCCACTGTCAAGCAAGTGTAGATGGCGCGAACGCCTTTGCCCGGCCGCGGCTCGCGCGGCCGGGAAAGCGGCGCCACGGCGGGCGCCGTCGGTCATTCAGCGGGGCCGCCCGGCTGCAGCTCGACCGTCACCACCACCCGGCGGTTGGGGGCGTAGCAGGCGCGCTGCTCGTCCGGCGTGCCGTAGCAGCTGTTCCTCAGCGGCTGCCGGTTGCCCAGGCTGGAGGCCTTCAACAGCGCGGGCGCCGCGCCCTGCTCGATCAGCGCCTGGCGCACGGCGTCGGCCCAGGCCTGGCCGAGCAACTGGTTCTCGGCCTCGCTGCCCAGCGGGTCGGTGTGGCCCTCGATGCTCATCCGCAGCACCTGGGCGTCGCTGCGCCGCAGCTCGCGGAGGATGTCGCCGATCGCCTCGCGGCCGGCGCGGCTGACCTGCGCGCTGCCTTTCGGCCCGGCGAACACCTGGTCGGCCTGCAGCACGTACTGGGCCTGGGTACTCTCCTGCCGCTCCAGGAAGGCGTAGTGGCGACAGGCCTCGGCCTGGGACGCCCGCCCCAGCAGGTGCGCCTGGGCACGGCTGTCGCGCAGCTCGCGCTCGGCCAGCTCGCGCTCGACCGACAGCGGCAGGCTGCCGCCCTGCTCCCTCACCTTGAGGTAATAGGTACGGCCGCCCTTGAGGGTGGCGCGATACAGGTCGTCGTGCTTGCCCGAATAGCGATAGGCATCGCCCAGGTAAGCGCCCAGGGTGTGCAGCCCCGGGCGGACGCAGAACTCGGTGTGGCCGCCGGGCAGCAGGGAGGTGACCAGCTCCCGGTCGAGGTAGACGTTGGCGGCGCCCTTGCCATGAACGCCATCGGCCGCACGGTAGTAGACCACCCTGGCCTGGTCCTCGCCGAGCGGCTGGCCGCCCCGGTAGGCGCCGGCGAACAGTTTCGCCGGCGCGCCGTCCGCCGCCAGGGCGCCGAGGGGCGCGGCGTCGAGCATCAGGGCGAGCAACGCGGCGGCCAGCGCCCCGCGGCTTTGCAGATAAGGAAACATAAGATTAAAACTCCAAAGCAAGACGTGAATCCGGCCGGCGCCACAGCGGGCAGGCCGTCGATCGGTCCCTGAGCCCCCATTCCCAATACAATCGCCCCCTGGACGGCTGGCGGCCGATGGCCGCCAGCCGTTGCGGCACTCAGCTCTCGCCCTGCGCCCGTACATGGATGACCACGCGGCGGTCCGGCGCGTAGCAGGCGATCAACGCCGCGCGATCGCCGCGGCAATCCTGGGAAACGGGTTCCCGGCTGCCGGCGGAGCGCGCGCTGATGCGTTGCGCGGCGATGCCGTTGTCGATCAGCAGTTGGCGCACGGTCTGGGCGCGGCGCAGGCCCAGCGCCTCATTGGCCTTCTCGCCGCCGATGCGGTCGGTATGCCCGACCACCTCGATGGCGGCATCCGCCGCGTTGTCCTGGCGGATCTGCCGCGACAGTTCGCCGATGGCCGTGCCGGCAGCGTGGCCAAGGTCCCGCTGCCCCGCGCGGCCGAAATCGAACAGCAGGTCGCTGGACACCGAATAGCTGCGCTGCTTCGGCTGTTGCGGGTAATCGCAGGGCTTCACCGAGGCTGCCCGCGAAACGACGTGCGCCTGGCGCAGGCTGCCCGCCAGTTCCTTTTCCGCCACCTCGCGGCTCACCGGCTGCGGCGCCTGGCCGCCCTGCTCGCTCACGCGCAGGAACAGCGTCTTGCCGGCCGGCAGGTCGAGCGACGGCTGGCGCTGCTTGCCGGCGTAGCCGGGGGCATCGTCCTGCACCGCGTTCAGGCCATGGGCGCCGGGTGCGACGCAGAACACGGCGTAGCCACCGGGAAGCAGCGAGGTGTGGAACTCCCGGTCGACGTAGAGGTTGGCCGCGGGGGCCTTCTCGCCCGGCGTGCCAAGGCGGTAGTAGACCACCTGGCTTTGCGCCTGGGCGACCGTGGGAACGGCCTGGTAGCGCTCGCCGAAGGCGGACGGGGCAATGGCCGCGTAGGCGCCTTCGAGCAGCGCCATGGACAGCAGCGGCAGCAGGCATGCGGCCTTCAGGGTACGGAGATTCGGTTGCATGGACATGAGTAGCTCCCCCGGGGCGCGCCACGCGCCCCGGTCAAATGGGTTCGGATGGAAAGTGGCTTGTGGGCGCTGTCCCTGGCCGTCGATTCGGCGACAGCCAGGGACCAGGGCCGGACGTCAGCCGTGGTTGTTGAGGTTGACGTCGACACCCGACTGGACCAGGACCTCGGCGGCCATGCCGGAGTGCTGGTAGACGTTGTAGACGATGCCGCCACTGGTCAGCTGGCCCTGCTCGCCCCAGTCGCCCAGGTCCATGCCGCCGGTGCCCAGCAGGTCGTTCAATTCCAGGCGGTCGCCGGCGTCGCCCTTGACCACCAGTTGGACGTTGTCGTCGTCCGCGAAGAGGTTCTGCGCACCGTTCTCCAGCACGTCGACCAAGGACAGCTTCAGCGTGTTCTTGCCGCTGCCGGTGATGTCGAAGATCTCGACCGAACTGATCTTGCCGGCCAGTGCGGAGAGGTCCAGCGTCTGGCCTTTGCCGAGCAACTGCACGGTGTCGATACCTTGATTCCCGTGCAGCCCGGCATCCGAGCCGAAAAAGTAGCCGATATCTGCCACTTCAAACAGCGTTGCGTCGGAGTCCCCCACATGAACGGCACTGCCAGCTACAACTTTCTGAGTATCCGGCACGCTTACAACGGCACCATTTGGAGTGCGGCAGTCGGAAATATTACCTGCTTCGTCGATCAGAGATGCTCCAATAAACGGATCCATGACGAGGTTGTCAAAGATGATTCCATTAAGATCACTTGGAGTCTGCACTATGAACTTTGCAATAACCTCCCCAGCCGGGGCAGTAAAGCTGACGGTAGTAGGATTAATAACGCTGGCGCCGTCAGCAGCAATACTCCGATTTCCAATGGCAATACCTTCCGCGTTGTAGAAAGTCACAGAGCCACCATAGTCCGCAGCAGCAATAAATATCGAAACAGTTCTGGACAAATTCGGCAGTTCCCAAGTCGAATTATTATGCCCAGAGCCCTGGCCAAGCCATATACTATGGCCAGAGGGGGTATAACCAGGTAGCCATTGAACGCCACCACCGTAATTACCTGAGAACTTCACGCCTCCAAAGCTCATGTCATCGGGTTCGAAGTCGATAGTTTTGCTTTGGGCAATAGTACTTTCCGTGGCGATAGTTACCTTCCCGGCCAACAGGTCCTGCTCGGTAAGAACATGGCTGTAGGTCTTGTTTTCTACAAATACGCTGACTTTCTCCCCAACTTTCACGCTTTCTGCATCGAAAGCCACCTCTACGTTTTTCCCGGCGACACTGATGGAGGTTGGAGTAGCAACGCTCGTGTCCAGGGTCACGATCTGTTCTGCGACCGGGCCGTATCCTGCCTCGTTCGCAACGCGAGCCTGGATTGACCAGCTTTGGCCATGGCTGCTCATGTCCTGGGCAACCCAATGAGTCCCATTGACCACGGCAGTCATCCAGGTCAAACCGCCGTCCGTCGATACCTCCAGCGCTTCACCGGCCTCGAGTTCTTTCGCGAGGGTGCCGCTGATGGCTCGGCCGGCACTACCATCGTTGGTCACGAAGTCGCTCTGGCTGAAACCCGAGTCCTTGGACATCGAATTGATCGTGACAGTAGTGGCCGGGCCCATGGAAACGATGAAGTCGATGGCTTCGCTCTTGGGACCAGCGTTGCCGGCCTGGTCGATCACTTGGAACTCGAAGCGGTGATTGCCTTCGTCCAGTGCGTCCTCCGGGGTGAAGGTCCAACTGCCGTCCGGGCCGATCTCGGCTTCGCCGATTTTCTTGTCGTTGTCGAAGACAATCACCTTGCCACCGACCTCACCTTCGACCTTGCCCACGTAGGTGGGACGATTGTCGTCGGTGATGGTGCCGCTGACGATGTTCGCCGTGTTCGGACCAACGTCGTCCTGTAGTTCAGCAATGCCCAGGCCAGGTGCCACGGTATCGACGATCACCACGTAGGGCTCGGATGCCTCGCTGAGGTTGCCGGCCTTGTCTTCGCTCTTGACCGTGAAGCTGTACTCGCCGTTAGGCAGTTCGGTGGTGGGGGTGTATTCCCAGGTACCGTCCGCCTTGGCCGTGACCTTGTCCAGCAGACCGATGCCTTCGGCATAGATGTAGACGGTGCTGTACGCCTCGGCCTGGCCCGACAGGGTCGGGGTCGTGTCGTTGGTGTGGCCACCGTTGCTCACCGGCCCGACCTGGTTGTGCACGTCGTCGTAGGCTTGCTCGATGCTGGGCTTGTTCGGCGCCTGCAGGTCGATATCGAGCACGAAGACCTGGGTGTGCTGGCTCTGGCCATTGGCCTCGGTGGTGACGGTAGCGGTGAACTCGTGCTGGCCATGGCCGAGCTTGTCGGCTTCCGGCACGATGAAGCTCCAGTTGCCATCCTTGTCGGCCACGGCAGTGCCAAGCACCTGGCCACCCACATGGATAGTCACGAGGCCGCCGGCAGTAGCCTTGCCCACCAGGGTCGGGGTTTCGTCGTCGGTGACGTCGCCGCTGGAGAGGTTGCCCTGCTTGCTGCCGAAGTTGTCTTCGGCGCGGACGATGGAGACTTCCACCTCGCGGGTGTCGACCACGAAGTCGATGGCTTCGCTCTTCTCGCCGACGTTGCCGGCCTTGTCGATCACCTGGAACTCGAAGCGGTGCTCGCCATCCTCCAGCGCTTCCTTCGGCGTGAAGGTCCAGCTGCCGTCCGGGCCGATCTCGGCTTCGCCGATCGGCTTGTCATTGTCGAAGACGATCACCTTGCCACCGGCTTCACCTTCGATCTTGCCGACGTAGGTCGGCAGGTTGTCGTCGGTGACGGTGCCGCTGACGATGTGGCCGGTTACCTGGCCGAAATCGTCCACCAGCTTGACTTCGCCCAGTTCAGGCGCGGTCAGGTCCACCACGATGGGGAACTTGCCGGTGGGCACGCTGACGTTGCCGGCGGCATTGGTGGCGGTGACGGTCAGGTCGTTCAGGCCCTCGGCCAGCGCCTTGCCCTCCTCCGGGGTGAAGCTCCAGTTACCGTCCTTGTCGGCCACGGTGGTGCCCAGCAATTCGTCGTTGCTGTAGACGGAGATGGTGGCATGGGGCTCGGCGGTGCCGACGATGGTCGGACGCGCATCGTCGGTGACGCCGCCTTTCTGCAGCGCGCCGGTGTGCGGGCCGACGTCGTCGGTCACACGGGTAATGGCCGGCTCGGCAGGCTTGTCGCCGATCATCAGGCTGAAATCGAAGTGGTTCGATTCCGGCGAGATATTGCCAGCGGCATCCACAGCCTTGACGGACAGGTCGTAGTCACCTACCGACAGCGGCATTTTCGGGACGAAGGTCCAATTGCCATCGGCATCCGCCTGGACGCGATCGATTTCTACGCCGCGGTTGTAGATGATGACGGTGGCATTGGCTTCCGCGGTGCCCTTGACCTCCGGCTTGGAGTCGTCGGTCACGTCGCCCGGGTTCAGGAAGGCCTTCAGGTCGCCCTGGTCGTCGTAGACCGAGGCGATGCTCGGGGCGGTCGGCGCCACGGTATCGACGATCACCACGTAGGGCTCGGATGCCTCGCTGAGGTTGCCGGCCTTGTCTTCGCTGGTCACGGTGAAGCTGTGCTCGCCGTCAAGCAGCGGCGTGGTCGGCGTGAAGGTCCACTCGCCGTCCTCGCCTACCACGGCACTGCCCAGCAGGTCGTCGTAGTCGTAGATACGTACGGTGCTGCCCGGCTCGCCCTGGCCCGAAAGGGTCGGGGTGGTGTCGTCGGTGTGCTTGCCGTTGCCCACAGAGCCCTGGGTCACACCCACGTCGTCCTGCACATCGTCGATGCTCGGCTGGTTCGGCGCCGTGGTGTCCACGGTCAGGTCGAAGATCGGTGTGTGCTCGCTCTCGCCCTTGGCCTCGGTAGTCACGGTGGCGGTCAGGTTGTGCAGGCCGTCGGGCAGGGCAACGGGCGGAGTGAAACTCCAGTTGCCCTGGGCATCGGCAGTGGCATCGCCAATCAGATCGCCGTTGTCGTAGATCTTCACCAGGCCGCCAGCAGTGGCCTTGCCGCTCAGGGTCGGGGTCGCGTCGTCGGTGACATCGCCCTTGGACAGGTCGCTCTGCTTGCTGCCGACGTCGTCTCGTACCTGGGTGATGGAGATTTCCACGGTGCGGGTGTCGACGATGAAGTCGATGGCCTCGCTCTTCTCGCCGACGTTGCCGGCCTGGTCGATCACTTCGGTGGTGAAGCTGTGCTCGCCATCGGCCAGCGGCTTGGACGGCGTAAAGCTCCAGTTGCCCTCGGCATCGGTCTTGGCTTCGCCGATCTTCTCGTCGTTGTCGTAGATGACGACGGTGGCGTTCGGCTCGCTCTTACCATTGAAGGTTGGCAGGTTGTCGTCGGTGGTGTCGCCGGAGCTGATCTCGCCGACGATCTGGCCAACATCGTCGTACAGCTTGGCGCCGTTGTCGGCCTCCGGTGCAACGGTGTCGACGGTGATCGGGAAGATGCCGGTGGACGGGCTGACGTTACCGGCGAGGTTGGCCGCGGTAGCGGTCAGGTTGTGCAGGCCGTCGTTCAGATCGCTCTCCGGGGTGAAGCTCCAGACACCCGAGGCATCGGCCACGGCGGTGCCCAGCAACTTGCCGTTGCTGTAGATGGACACGGTCGCGCCGGCTTCGGCGGTACCCTCGATGGTCGGACGGGCATCGTCGGTGATGGCGTTCTTCTGCAGGTTGCCCTGGATCGAGCCCACGTCGTCCTTCACCGCGGTGATGGCCGGCATGGCCGGCTTGCCGCCGGCAATGAGGTTGAAGTCGAAGTGGTCCGACGGCTCGGAGACGTTGCCCGCGGCGTCGATGGCCTCGACGCTCAGGTCATGGCCGCCGTTGCCCAGCGGAGTCGGCGGAACGAAGGTCCATTCGCCGGCCTCGTTGGCTTCGGCCTGGCCGATTACCACGCCGTTGTCCTTGATCACCACGGTGCTGCCGGCTTCGGCCTTGCCGCTGATGGTCGGCTTGGCGTCGTCGGTGGTTTCGCCGGCCACCAGGTTGCCCTGCTTGTCGCCCTGGTCGTCGTAGACCGAGTCGATGGTCGGCTTGTTCGGCGCCACGGTATCGATGATCACGACATGGGGCTCGGACGGTTCGCTGACGTTGCCGGCCGGATCGGTGCTGGTCACGGTGAAGCTGTGCTCGCCGTCTTCCAGGTCGGTTTCCGGCGTGAAGGTCCACTGGCCGTTTTCATCGACCAAGGCTTCGCCGATCTGCTTGTCATTGTCGATGATGGCGATGGTCGAGCCCGGCTCGCCGCTGCCGTTCAGGGTCGGCCTGGCGTCGTCGGTGACCGCGCCGCTGCCGATCAGGCCCTTGCTATCGCCGATGTCGTCGAGCACTTCGCCGATCGAGGGCTGCTCCGGCGCCTGGGTGTCGACGATCACGACATGGGGCTCGGACGGTTCGCTGACGTTGCCGGCCGGATCGGTACTGGTCACGGTGAAGCTGTGCTCACCGTCTTCCAGGTCGGTTTCCGGCGTGAAGGTCCACCGGCCGTTTTCATCGACCAGGGCTTCGCCGATCTGCTTGTCATTGTCGATGATGGCGATGGTCGAGCCCGGCTCGCCGCTGCCGTTCAGGGTCGGTTTGGCGTCGTCGGTGACCGCACCGCTGCCGATCGGGCCCTTGCTATCGCCGACGTCGTCGAGCACTTCGCCGATCGAGGGCTGCTCCGGCGCGGTGACGTCGATGATGATCGGCCACACGTCGGATTCCTCGGAGCTATTGCCGGCCGGGTCGGTGAAGATCACGCTGAAATCGTGCTGGCCTTCCTCGAGGTCCTTTTCCGGAGTGAATTCCCACTTGCCATCCTCACCCACGACCGCGCTGCCGATCACCTGCCCCTTGTCGAGGATGCTCACGGTATCGCCCGGCTCACCGGTGCCAACCAGGGTCGGCCGGGTGTCGTCGGTCACGCCACCTTGCTCGATGGGGCCCTGGGCGTCGCCCACGTCATCGAGGATTTCGCCCAGGCCGTGGCCATCGCCACCCAGGCCCGGCTTGCCCGGCGCGGTGGTATCGATGACTACCGGCCACGGCTCGGAAGGCTCGGAGCGGTTGCCATTGGCATCGGTCTCCACCACTTCGAAGCTGTGGTCGCCTTCTTCCAGGGGCTCGGGGGTGAATTCCCACTTGCCGTTCTCGCCCACGATCACTTCGCCGATGACGACGTTGTTGTCGATGATGGTCACGGTGTTGCCCGGCTCGCCGGAGCCGCTCAGGGTCGGGGTGCGGTCGTCGGTGACCGCCGGGTTGTCCAGTTCGCCCACGACCGGCCCTTCGTTATCGGTGATCGCGCCGATTTCCGGCTTGAGCGGGCCGTCGGTCTTGATGGTGACGACGTAGCCTTCCGAGGGCAAGCCGATGTTGCCGGCGGCATCGGTGGCGGTCGCGGTGAAGCGGTGCTCGCCGTCGGCCAGGGCGGCCGGGGTGAAGCTCCAGTTGCCCTGGGCGTCGGCCACGGCGGTGCCCAGCAACTGGACGCCATCGTAGATCGATACCAGGCTGCCCGCTTCCGCGCGGCCGCTGAGGGTGGGGGTATTGTCGTCGGTCATGCCCTGGTGGGCGACCAGGCCGGTCTTCGGCCCGACGTCGTCAGTCACGCCATCGATCAGCACGCGGCCGGGGGCCTTGGTGTCGATGTCGATTTCGACGCCGCCCGATTCGTTGCCGCCCTCGGGGCGGACGGAAATCACGTGGCCGCCGTCGGGCAGCGGCTGCTCGGGGGTGAAGGTCCAGTTGCCGTTCCCGTCGACAATCGCTCCGCCGATGACCTTGCCGTTGTCGAGGATCTCGATCGTCGAGCCCGGCTCGCCGGTGCCGCTGATGGTCGGGGTGTTGTCGTCGGTGGAGGTGCCCGGCTGGATCACGCCCTGCTTGTCGCCCACGTTGTCGGTGATCTGGCCGATCTCGGGCTGGGCCGGCGGCGGGGCCACCTGGGTGCCGCCACCGTTGCTGCCGCCACTATTGCTGCCGCCGTCCTTGCCGCCGATGGCCAGGCCTGCGCCGATGATGCCCAGGGCGCCGAGGCCGAGGGCCGCGGTGGGGATGACGCTGCCGGCGAGCATGGCCAGGCCGTCGCCGAAACCGACCAGCTCGGCGGCGCCCAGCGCCTGGGCCGAGGTGGCGCCATCGATGAGGAAGGCCACGGCGCTGTCGTCGTCGCCGTCGACCGCCACGTACTCGTGGTAGCTGGAGTCTTCGGCCATGCCGACCAGTTGGCCTTCATGCTCGTAGAAGTCTTCGATGATCAGCTCGGGCTGATCCGGGTCGGTGCCTTCGAGCGCGACGTGCAGGTTCTTGCCGACGCGCTTGAGGGTGATGTTTTCCGGGGCGAAGCCCTGTTCGCCTTCGGCGAGCAGGTACTTGCCGCCCTCGATGGCCTTGATGCGCACCGGCTTGCCCGCCGCGTTGCGGACCAGCTCGTGGACGGAGGTCACGGTCTTGCCGTCGACTACAGAGACACTTACGTTCATCGCTTTCACACGTTCTACCTTTGGTTTCCAGGACGATAGCCAGGGCCCAGGTACGTTTGTCGAATGAGCCCTCAACGCTGGAAAGTATGTTTTTGGCCCCGGAGCCGAGACATAGGAACCGTCCCAAAACACCCC
>Ga0182735_1000917_pt1 | contig 20962 bp, 15 predicted proteins | sample eDN5th30CKraftMG_FD_128524 | JGI IMG/M metagenome (GOLD analysis project Ga0182735, IMG submission 128524) | Enriched Miracle-Growth compost microbial communities from Emeryville, California, USA - eDNA 5th pass 30_C Kraft MG (version 2) (version 2) ...
ACGTCAAACCAATCTGGAAAGTCTCATTGTTGTTTACATATATAATGGCGTGCACATTGTTCTTGATGTGACGCCCCATGACGCAGCCTTTTTCCGGGTCTTTTTGCTTTGGAAAAGCGATCCAGCCGTTTTCCTGGAAGATAATTTGCGGTTCGTTGGCGTAGCTCACTGAAGGCACTAGGACGCTCGCAGCAAAACTCAGCGATGCAATGAATGAACTGAGTAAAAAAACCTGACCAAGAACGAACTTTAAAGTGTTCGAACTTTGTGCGAGCTCAAGCGCTGGCGCTGAATGATTCTGCTCCATGATCATATTTTACCCCGTCTTGTGAATGTAGCGTTTGAGGATAGGTGCCTTAAGTGCTGTAAATTCTTCAGCCGAAAGCGCTCCGCTTTCGAACAGCGTCTTCAAACGCTGCAACGCATTCACGGTCTCAGTATCCGGATGGTCCTTCGATGGATTTGGGTTGTTTGTCGGGCAAACCGGCAAAGCGATCTTCTGATCCTCGTTCATACTGGGATCGACGCGAACATTGACTGGGTCATTAACGAAGAGATCGATGCCGCTTTCGCCACCATTGCTGCCGTCTTCGCTAATGTGTGCATAGTGCAATGCCCAAACCAACGCTGCTATCCATCCGACAACCGTGCCACCGAAAGCAAAGTTGACGACGAATATGAGCCACCGGTTCGGATGTTGTCGGCGAAAGGCGACGATGGTTGGGATGAATATTACAGCCAGGATAACGATGATGGCAGCAATAAATGCAAACGCCAGAAACGCTGATCGCGCATCACCCTGCCCTGCCCAGGCATGTTCTGATAACGCCAAGGTCATCGTTGATGATAGGCCTAGCAGCGACAAAAGCCGCCGTTTTGATATAAAATGCTCCCACATGGCCCCAACTCACCTTGACGAGCGGGGCAGCACATTGGCTTTCAACTGCTTGAACTCATTCTCATCAATTGCCCCCGAGGCGCGCAATGATGCGATTTTTTCCAACTGATCGAGAGAGTTCCTCGAAGCTGGCGTCGCAGGCTTGGATCCAGCAAATGGTTCATGCGGTTCATATCCCGGTGCGAGGTCAAACCGGTTTCGGCCTGGCGCCGATGGCAGGCACATGAAAATCAGCACGGCGAGCTGACCAATCAGCGGCACGAACACCGCCAGCAGCCACCAGCCCGATCTGTCAGTATCGTGCAAGCGACGAACGCCAACAGCGATCGACGGAACCAGGTGGGCCAAATACACCAAGCCGGTAATTACCCCCGCAGGTTCATCAGTGGTCGAGTCGCCAAAAACCTGATCGATCATCAAGGCAACGATCAACATTCCGAACAATACCAGGCTGAACAGCCAATACTGCGACCGCGTCGCGCGCCCCGAAAACACAGCATACTGCCGCATGGCATTCACATAATGATGCATGATTACTCCCCCAAGATGGTGTCCAAACGTGCGAAACGGCACGCCTTCAGCTGTGCGTAAGTGCTGAAGGGTGCCGTTGGCAGGGTTATAGCAAATAATAAATAAGGGATCAACAGTCCGTCGATTAACGGGCCGTCAATATGATTGCTCGTCAGTTATGGATGCTAAGCAAATCATCGGCTGGAACCTGCGACTATTGCGGGTCGAGCGTGGCCTTTCGCAGGAGCGTTTGGCGCTCGAAGCTCAAATTGATCGCTCGTACGTTGGACGTGTCGAACGCGGCATGGAAAACGTAACCGTTTCCACCCTTGAAGCCATGGCTATCGTACTCGGCGTTCCCGTTGGTGCACTGTTCGCCGAACCTAACACCACGCAGGCGAAACCCACCGGGCTCAAAGCAGGCAGAAAGCCGAAACGCAGTTAGCAAACTAATCGCACCGCAATTATTACCCCGCTTTTCTAAACCCTCCTCTCAGCACACGCCGCGACAGTACAGGGAGCAGCGCAGCCATTGATGCCCGTTTTACATATTATAGTTGATAAACTTATAGTGTGTAAAGTGCCAACAATTCACGCATGGATGTGCGGAAAATTGTTGGCGATAATTTTGCCCGGATACGAAAAGAAAAAGGCCTGACACAGGAACAAGTGGCGGAGCGTTCAGGCTTCAGCCAACAGTATTTGAGTAGCCTTGAACGGGGACAGCGCAACCCGACAATCATAACGATTTACGAGCTTTCTTTGGCGCTTGAAACAACCTATTCCAGCCTAATTTTGCCGGAGGATACCAGAGGCAGTTAGTTTTATCGTATGCAGTTTCGTCTATAGGTATATTCGGTGTGGGTCCACTTTCAATTGGTTCGGTGCCAGGCAATTCGCGAACAGTGCATTTGCAATTCGTATCTTCCGAACGCACAACCAAATGGCGTTGACGATTCTGAGAATTGGCAATTTAGAGTCGTTAACTGCAGAGCTTATAGAGGTTGAGATGGCGAAATACGAAGTTTGGGCAACAAACGCCCCCTTCGAGTGGACCCAATTACGGCTGGAGACTGACGACCGGGAGAAAGCCATGAACAAGGCGCATGAAATTCTAGAAAAAGGCCGCTTTCGATTTATCGCTGTCGACCACAATGGCACAACAATTTGGTCAAATGATCCCGAAACGCCAGCGACCTCTGAATAGCAGGCAGCATTATCGCCGGGATATGACAAAAGTCAGCTCTTGCCATATGTTTACTGATCAACAGTTTTCATGTCGGCTTCGCGCCTTCATTGCAGACATTACCGTACAATTCACACACACTCCAACGCGGTCATTCCGCTTTTTCTGCTACTAACGACCATTATTAGGCGGAGAGGAGACAGGCAGGTCTTGTTAAGCCCACTTTGGCAGCAGACTTCATCCAATGCCAACGTCTCGATCTGTGCGCCCATTCTGCTGAAGCGCTGCGCGGATGGCCGCCACAAATGCGTCGTATACCTGTTTGTCGTCCCTCAACGCGTTACGAAGCCCAGCCTTGAGTTCTAGTTGAACGCCTTTTCTGGAACGGCCTCGATTGCAGATGTTGAGCGGTTCGGTTCCAGCGTACGCTCCTGATGTCTCGATCTTGCTATCGAACCCCGCAGCTATCAGAGCGTCATGAATTGCTTTACCCAAAGCGCCATCGGCACCACCGACTTTTACCGACTTAGCGTTGCCGTCCAAGCCGTGGACGGTCACGACACGATCGCAACCGGCGATCAATGTGAGCGCACGCGCTTCTTTGAAGCGGTGCGAGGTTATGTGCAGGTCCCAATTGCCATCTTTCTTGACGCCCTCGAATGCATAGAAATTGTAGTCGCCGCCGGCAATTGAGCGTGCTAGCGGAAGCGTCAGGAATTCGATGCCTCCGCCATGAGGCGCAAGGATCGCCGTAGCGCTTCCTTCTATGCGCCGCACCGAAATGCGATAGTCTACATTCTCGGTCGCGTTCTGCATTAGCTCATCCCAACTTGCATATTTATCGCGCTTCGCCATTTCCCCTCCAAACACATCTTGAACCGCGAGGCTCGAAGCTTCTGTGACGTTGTCGTAAGACTTATCGTCGCGACCCCGCAACCTGCCATTCGTTAATTGGTTTCGCCGCAGTAGCGAGAACGGTTGCTGGAACCTTATTGATATTCGTCTTCGAAGCGACTTTATTTCAACCGGGTTTGGCTGCGCAGGCACTCGACCGCTGCTTCAAGAAGCTTCTCATCGGGTTGCAATGTGCCCCACTCCTTCCAAAATTCTCGCGTAGCGCTGTCAGGCTTCACCTGCGGCCGATCCAACTTAATCCGCGTGGGAAGTAGGACCGCATCGCCGAGCAAAAGTGCTTCGCCCGTGTCGAGAAGCGGAAGCATTGCCGTCAAACCGACGAGAGAATCCGGCATCAAGCGCTTGATGACGTTCTGATCGCTGTCATTTGTAAGCCGCAGGGCAAGGAAGTTGTTGCACTGGGAGAGGATTGTTCGGCTCACGTCGGATGGGCGTTGGCTTACCACAAGAAGAGAGAAGCCGTATTTTCGACCTTCCTTAGCAATGCGCTCAAACGACCACAGGGCCTGCCGTTGCACAGCGTCGGCATCATCCTTCATAGGAAGATAGAGATGCGCCTCATCGCACAGCAGTGTAATTGCTGTGCGTGACTCCGCGTTCATCCAGAATTGGACGTCGTAGAGCAGGCGGGCAAGCGTGCCGGTCACGACCGGCAGCACGTCGGCGGGAACCTCCGAGAAGTCGATGATCTTAATGCCGTTACCGGAGTCGGCCCGCAGCAGTTTCACGATCTGCTTCGCGAGCCACCCATAGTCGAGCGCTTCAACAGGTGGCGAGAACATAAACCCATATCGGCGATCATCGAGCTTCGCTTCCAGGCGGGAGATGAAGCGCGTCAGCTTATCTTCCCAATCTCCCTTTATGGCGGCACCGTTTTTACCGATTCCTTTAGCCGTATTGTCGGTCTCCAATCGGTCGACCAACTCCGACATGGCGTAGGGGATTGGAGAATCGACGGTGAAGGTCTCCTTGACAGTAGTCTTTTTCGCCATGTCCAGCGTTGCGCCTTTCAGTTCGCGGACATGGAGGGTGAAGCGTGAGGCCTGATTGGGCGCGTTTTGATCGCTGCGATCCAAGATCATGGACAGCATCTCATCGCGGTTCAGGAGCCAATACGGTAGAAAGAGAGTGTCGTCTTTCGGTGCAGCGAGGTCTCCAGGGCCGGCAATCCTGAGGCGCTGCGCGAATCCACCTTTAGTCTTATCAGCAAGGGGAGCGTACTCGCCATGCATATCAAATACGACGAGATTGGGGTATTTGAGCTTGGCTGCTCTCTCAAGAATGAGGGCGACTGCCCAGCTCTTACCAGAGCCGGTGCTGCCGAGAATTGCGGCGTGACGCTGGAAGAAGCGATCACCACTTGCAATCGCTTCAGCGCTTCGATCGGCGACAAATGTGCCTAGCTTCAAGCGCTCCTCCTCAGAAACGTTGGCACCCAAGATCCCCATGAAGCGCTGTAGGTTGCCGCCCTCGATGACAAAGCAATCGCGGTCGATCTGGGGGAAACTGTCCGCGCCGCGTTTGAAGGTGTCTACCTTGTCACCATCAATGGTTCGGTAGGTACCGATGACAAAGGCCTGCATGTGATCCGCAGGCGAAACGGTCAGCGCGCCGAATTCACCGCCTTCTGGATCAGGGAGCTCTTCGCGAAGAGAGCGAGTGACCCGGTCGGTCATCCCGATAAGAAATTCCGCCTGTGTCGCGCCTTTAATAGCAATGAGTTGCCCGATCCCAACGCGCGTCAGCATTTCGGAATTGGTGACGTCGATCGCTACACGACTGGTGTCAACACCGGCCACGCGCCCGATCTGATCATTCTCCGTAAACTCAAGTGCCGGACTAGTCATGCCGCTAGAACTCCCTTCACAAAACCATCGAGGTCCCAGTAGTCGATACCGGGATAGAAAACTTCCGCTCCATCGACGATGATGCGGGCACCGGCATTTCCACCGTTTTCGTGAAACTCCGCCGCAACTACGTTTTTGTTTTCGATCGCTATCTCTCGCGCCTTGGGGGAAAGCGCATAGGTCAAAATTACGGTCTTCACGCCCGATTTGATGCGTGGCGTGAGATGGGTTTCCAAATGATCATCATTAAACCCATAGCCTATAATGAGAAAACGGCGGGCCTTGTCGATGGCGTCGTTCCCTTTTTCTCTGTGCTTGTCGAATGGACTCTCGTAGCCGCTGCGGAACTTGTTCAGTCCGGGCGTGATGATTAAGCGCGGCAACGGCAGTGTGCCTGCATAGCGGACCGGATTACCCTCCCGATGGTACCAGTCCAGGCTGCCGTGAGGCTTGAAAACATTGGCCTTTGAGGCAAACTTGTATCGCACGTTCTTGCCGACGAGCTTCACGTGGCGGCAGAAGCTCCAGTAGCTATCCTCCGGATCGAGTCGAGCAGCGAAATGGCCGGAAAACATAGTATCGACGCCCAGTCCGGCTTCCTCGCAGGCTAGCTCGGCAAGACGATCATAGTTCGTCGTTACGATTGGAATGCCGGTACCTGGTTTCAACAAGTGCGGGATAAGCTTGGTGAGCCGAAGTGTCCGCGTATTGTTGAATACTTCCGCGATGATGTTTGCCTCGGAGGCAGCGATGAAGTCTCCGGTGCTCTGTACGATGGCAGCCTCAAGGGACGGAGTAGGCGCGTGTTTCAGCAGCGCCGCTTCCAGACCATTGGTTTCGATGAGTGGATGGATCTCTTCCCAGAGTTTCGTGTCTTCCAAGGACAGGCTGGCTGGTATGTGTGTCACCAGATGATGCCCGAGCGCGCCCATGCCAGGAACGCCCTCGGCACAGGACAGCCCTGAGCCGACTATCAGAACCAGGCCATCGCCAAGGTGTTCCTGAAGCTGCTTCTTTAACGCACTTAGTTCCATGAATCCCCACTGACGTCACAGCGCCATCCCCGATTGCAAAGTACATTGCGTCATTGAAGGGAAGCAAGTGTGCCTTCCACAATATTTCAATGTGCTGAATTGTTCTACGCCGTGCATTATTCCGGAAATGGAATTGGCTGCCCAACTCCATTTGTTTGACCTCACGCTGAATGATCTTCTTGCTTTGGCAAAAGAACCGCTGTGCAATACTCGTAACAGGCACTTGTGGCGGAGGGCCGGCGGTTGCCCGATGCAGACATTCGAGGCAAGCTTCTGAGGTTGGAAAGATCATAGTGAGCAAGTTGTCCGAAGCCAACGAGTTTCTAATGCAGTGGAGATTTGCTAATCGGTGAATAGAACAGGGGCAGGGAAAATGGACTTCAAGGATCTTTTTACGCATCAGCAAAAGATACTCGAACTGGAGCTAGAAGTAGCGCGCACTCGTTTTGAACATCTCGGTTTACGGGGTAATGCACTCGAGATCGCCTCCCGCGACTTCTTCGAAAAGCACCTACCCCGATCCGTAAACGTGGGTACGGGCGAAGTGATCGCTTCGGAAAGCGACAACGACAGCGCTGGGGCCCGATCGGGCCAGATGGATTTGGTGTTTTCGAATCAGTCGCAACCGTTCCCGACGGCACGAGATATTCCGACACTTTTTTTCATCGAAGGGGTACTAGCCGCTGGCGAAGTGAAAACCAGTTTGTCGCGCTCCGTCATGCCGGACGAATTGAGGAAAGCTCGGAAGTTTCGTGCATTACGTGCAAAGAACATGTCTCGGCTAGTACAGGTCACTAGCCCCGACGTCTGGGCTTCCTACTATGTTTTCTATCGCCCGTACTTCATCATAGCAACCGAGACGAAGTCGCCCTGGCAATCGATCCTATTGGAGTTGATGGAGTATATCGACAGTGAGAGGGTCCTCCCTCTCGACGGCATATTCCTTCTGGACCAGAACGTCGCCTTGATCTTGTCGCCTCACCAGGAAGCACCGTTCACACAAGCAATCGGTCTACCTTTCCTTCATAAGGTTGGTGCTCTGGACGTAAGTGGCTTCATTATGCCCTACAGCACCGATACTCCTCTTGCCTTCCTCATGGCTTGGTTGTCTCTGTTCAGAACTAGTTTCTTTGAGGATCAACAACCGATCGGCTTATATCTGCAAAACATGGTCAACTCGTCTTTGAAGGAAATGACACTGTTCGAAACTCAAACGCCTGTGGAAGAACTAATGCGCGCGATGGAGGAAAAAGGTCTGTGGCGTTTCAACCTTGACACGCTCAGAGAGAAGTATCCTAAACGGTAGCCATAACACTCGGAGACTGACGTGGGATTGAGTTAGTAATCCCCTCGGGGATCGTTGTTTTTCGTACGTTAGCAAATTGAAGCGGCCAGCCGCGTTTAGGCCCCGCCCGTGCCCTAGGCAGAACGGAAAGGATGGCAGGTTTTGGGTGGGGATGGCAGCGCGCCGAATGGCTGACATGAAGTCGCAACCGACCGATCGGCAACGCGCTTTATTGCTGTTATCCATGCAGATCTGGCGAACACCGATAGCAGCCTTTCTACTTTGGCTGTTGCTGAAACCGAGAAGGGTGGATGACGCCCTGTCTATTCGCTTTCGGTTGCATTACCGAAGACGTCCTGCCTGCAGCACAAGAATGGAGGCAGGCAACTGTGGCATCTGGACCCTGACTATGACCCCGGCAAAATGCATAAGCGTCACCTCCAACATTGCGGCGCTTTAGCATGCGGCGATCAGGTTTTCTTCAGGGGCACCGAATACCGATCGATGAACATCTTAGGAGTGAAGGCATGGGTCTTTAAGAGAGCACCGATCCGCTCCACGTCGTTCAGGACATTCGCGTCCCCTAATGCCTTGGCGAAGTCTAGCAATGCATTTCGCAGTTTGTTGAGCTGATCTTCTGTCATCACACGAGCGCCTTCGATCATCGCCGCACCAGCCCCGGTTGTCTTCATGGGGTGCACGATCAACGCCGTCTTCTCCGCCACCTGGGTGTATTTCTCCTCGAACCAATCGATGCCCTGGCCTAATTGCCCCAGGTCGTGCTTCGAGATGCCCTGCTCTGTGGTGGCGCCGTTCTTGCATTCTATAATGAGGAAGCTACCATCGGAGAACGCCCAAAGATTGTCGGGGCCCTTCTCTGATGTCTTCTCCGGCCTCTGCGAGCCAAGGCCGAGCAGCCTGCCCGTCTCGTGGATCGCAGCCTCGAACTCGTTGGAGGTATTGGGCTCGAACCGCAGGTCATCGACTAGGCTCTGGAACCGTAGCATCCTGTCGACCGCTTCGAGAAAGGTCGATCTATGGATTTCTTGGACCTTCGCGGCTTGCTTACCGGCGACTGGGGCAAGTTTCTGGTACGCGATCCCGTCGATTGGACGCAGAACGTAGTTGTTGAGCCGGTGCGCTGACAACAGGATCTTCTGTGCGTTCGCTGGGTCGATATGATGAGCAACCTCCGCCTGCCTGACCAACGTCAGTGCCTTCTCGTCCGCATCGTCGAGCCGATTTCCGGCTGATCTGAGCTCCTCAAGTGCACCGGGATGGTCACCTGATCGAGCCAGATCAAACGCCGTGCGCAAGGCGACGGCCGTAGGATCGAGAGCGAGACCTTTCCCCGGCTTGGCTCGAAGGAGCGCCTTCTTGCTCACCTTCACCCAGCCAGCGTCGCGGCCGAGGCATTGGTGTATGACCTTCCGTATGCCATCTATGTCGGTACCGTCGAGTTGCTTGGCGAGGTTGGTGGACAGCTCCAACTGTGCCTGTGTGGCACCGGCCAGCATCTGTCGACCCTCGACCGACTTGATGCGACTGGTCAACTTGGCGCCACACAATAAGACGACGCAGTGGTCGTCATTGGACCGTACTCCTCTTCCCATGCCTTGCTCAATGCGCTGCATCTGACGGCGAAGGCCGGCCTTCGAGTCCGATATGACTGCCATGTCGGCTGCCTCGCGGAGTGAGGAGACCTCCGGTAGATCGAAGAGCGCCAGTACCCGACATGCATCGTCGGGAAGGTCGATACCATCGTAGCGGTTCACCAGAACTGTCAAACCTACATGCCCGTTCCGGAGCTTTTCGACGCCCGGAGCTACCTTGTCACCAATCAGGATTTGATCCGCGACATCCTTCCAAGCATCCGCTGCGGGCTTGGATGGAACGATGACGACGACATTTTGATCCTTGGCCAGATCGACAAGCAAAGCTCTAACTTCAGCAATGTCTATCTCCGGATTCAGCTCCTGCGGCATCAAGATCATTCGCTCGCCCATGAATTGTGAGGACACAGGTACGATAGGATCCTTGAGCGCCTTGGGGTTTGCACCAAAATGGGAGACGAGGACGCTGTCATCGGCAAGAGTAGCCGTGAGATAAATCCGCCTCTTGGCTTTGAAGAACGACCTGATGAGGTCAGTGGGTGGGCAGATGGGTTCGATCTCGAGGAATTGACCGCCTATAACGCAACGGCAGTATGGCAACACTTCCCTCAGCAAGGGGTAGCTGAAGAGCAGTTGTTCGGATTCCCTATGGACATGCAGAGCCTTCAATATCTCGTCTTGATTGTCCTTCCATGCCCAAAATGGGACCTCCATAGTCACCCTCGGATCGCTATCCTCGAGCTCAAGGAATCGGGACGGGCTCTGGCGCTTCAACTGATTGGCGACAACATGGAGGATCTTGCCGTAGGCTGGGTGAGTATTCGGCAGGGTGATGCGGAATTGCTCGCCGATGGTCGCCACACAGGCGTGCGCGTCGTCCACCACGACGCTGCCGATTGATATTTTGACCTGCTCCAGCCCGAATACGGATTTGCCGTTGAATAGCTTGTGGATGGTTGTAACGCAGATTCTCTGGCCCGCAGCATAGGCGGGGTCGCGTGGGTCCTCGACGATCTCGAGTCCAAGAGCGCCTGCTTCCTCAATGACCTGAGACACCAACTGGTTGTCGGGGCAGATGTAAAGGGCGGGCCCTTTGCCGTCGTTCAAGGAGCTCTGGAGGAGCAGTAGACCGACAACGGTCTTGCCGCTGCCGACGTTCAGCTTGATAACGGTGTCATGATTGTTAGGGTCTTGGAACCAAGCTTTCATTACCTCTGTCTGGATATCTCGAGGGAAGGAGAACCGCTTCGCCCGATCCAGCGTGAGAAAAATATCACGCGGGTCGGTCACGGCTACTTCGTCGTCTCCCAACAGGTCTTCGAAATTAATCAAGATCCGCCCTTCCTCGAAGCATTCTCGACTGCATTCCATTGCCGAGATTTAGAATAGTTGCTTTGCTGGAAGCAGATTAAACACCCTCTGCAGCATTGTCGAATATTTCCTCGTCCGGAGGTGGTCCAGGATATCTGCTTTCTCGCGGCATGTCCGTGCAGCGGTCAGTCGGCTTCCGGCCCCTTTCCGGTCAATATGAACGCTAGTTTGACACGACCACATATGGCAAGATTCACCTTTGTCCATATGTTGATTGCATGACTTCTGGACATCAGCTTCGCAACCGCTCATTTGCCTTGCGCTTCACAATTCGCGAATGATGACATTGTCATGCGTCACTTTCTCATGTTCTTAACGCTACTTTTTCTCGTCCGATTTCTTCTTTTGGCTCCCTGATCGCAGGTTAGTGTCGATAATATTTGACACACTGTTAGCCGCATCGCGGATTGGGTCTGGCGCGAGGTGCGCATACCGCTGGGTTGTCTGGGCTTGGCTGTGGCCGAGTAGCTTTCCAACCAGGTACAGGCTCTGTCCCGACGATACCGCCATACTTGCAAAATTATGTCTCAGGTCATGGATGCGTAAATCGCGTAAATCCGCTTCAGAGCGAATGTCGTCCCAAATCTTCTGGATGCTGAGCGGCCGATCACCGCCCACAGATGAAGGGAAAACCAATGGTGAACCGGCTATCTTAGGGAGCGACTGGATCAACGCTAAGGCGCTTTCACCAAGGTGAAGAACTTTTTGACCCGTTTTGCTATCCGGCAGTTTTGCCAAGCGATGTTCGAAATCAATCCACGACCACTGTAATGTCAATGCTTCGTTCCTTCGACATCCTGTCATCGCGAGAAATCTTATTGCTGCAACGGCAAATATGCTCACTCCATTCTTTTCAGCAGAATCCAATGCGTGACCAAGTCGATCAAGCTCTACAGGCGTGAGATATCGATCATGGGTCTTCAGCTTAAATTGCTTTGTACCCAATGCCGGGTTATCAGAACGATATCCATTCTCGACAGCAAACGATAGCATTGACGACAAAAGGCCTAATGTTCGATTTGCAGATCCTTTGCCGCCCGTAACACGAGCCAAACCCCGAGTTTTTGTTTTAACCTTAGCCGCAGTTTTTCCAGTAGCGACATCATTGATAAATTTTTGGATGTCGGTTCGACGAATGTCGCTCACTTTCATTCTGCCGAATAACGGCACAATGTGCCGAGCCATAAGCCCTTTTTCATTGGCAATGGTTACGGGCTTTTTATGAGCACAGGCCAGTTCCCAATATAGATCACCTAATTCTTGAATGGTAATGTCGTTTCGGCGTGATCGTTTAGATTCATGTGGATCCACGCCTTTAACGATTTCACCAAGTAATCGCTTGGCCTCGTCGCGAGCTGCGTCCGCTGACCAGGGCGCTCCAAACGCTCCAATCGTGAATCGCTTTAAGCTGCCATTCAACCGGGATTGGAGAACAAATATCTTCTTTCCAGCTGGCGTGACTTTGACTCCAAAGCCCTTAATTTCTTCGTCCCAATAGAGGGTATCTTTGCTGGAAGGTACGATTCCGTCGACGGTACGCTTTGTTAATTTCATTACCTGCCCCTGATTGCTAGCAATCAAATAGCAATCAAATGAACGGGAATTGCAAGGATATATAGTGATGCAAGGGGACGACCATCGTCACTAACTGTTTGTTTTCATTATCATCAATGATGTTAAGGGAAATACAGTGATCAGGCCTACCAATATTCGTAATGATGGGGTCGCGTGTTCGAGTCACGCAAGCGGCACCAGTTAACATATTGAAAATAAAGATGTTTTCGATTTAAAAACATTCCACAACATCGTGTCCTAGTGCTGCGATGCAGCACTATTTGCAGCACTGATCAAGCCCGTGTCTACGGGCCTGTCTTGCTTTATCGTTGCGTGCTTGTTGGGAATTTTAAGCCAAACGCGAGGGTCGGAACATGCTTCCTGCCGGGACGGGCTGGCTTTGCAGCTTCTGGAAAACCTCTGCCAAGCCGCCCGCTGGCGCTTGGATGGTCGGTGCGACCTGACGCATTTCCGGCATGATCGCGGCAGCATCAACTCGCTTCTGTTCGGGCGGCTGATTGCTCGCCTGCTGGATGCCTTGCGTGATTTGTTCGCCCAGACCCGACAGCATTCCCGCGAGCACGCTTTGCTCACCAAAGGACGATGACGGCGCGAACGGTATTGCCCCCGGCGTAGCCTGCGGCGCGAACATTGCTGCCGCAGCGTCGGGCGAAAGCTGATCAGCGGCGGTTGGCGGCGTGAACGCACGCGGCTGCGCACTTACAGGCGTAGGGTTCAATGCGGCAGCGCTTGCATTTGGTGCCCGCGCAACCGTTTCGACATTGCGCACCTGCGGCACATATCCCGGCGTCGGCGCAAATCCGCCTTCCGGCACGCTCCCGCCAACGGCACGGGCAATCATGTCGTCGGTGTAAAGGCCGCTTGAATTACCATGCTCCTGACGCATCAAGCCGCGCATAAAGCGGGCAGCGCTGTTCGGGTCCGTGAGACGAATATCGTCGTCGGGGCCGATACCGGCGTATCTCGCCGCGTTCGCCGCAGCTTGATAGTTTCCCGGCGTCCAGCCCATGTTTCCGGCAATCATTTGGTTTGGCGTCACCTTGCCGCTCTGGTACTTCTTCAACAGAAGATTGTACATGGCGCGCATACCGGCTTCAGGACTGCCATAGACAGCCTGCGGGTCGCCTTGATCGGTGTTTACCGAAGGCCCCACGGCGTCACGCTGTCCGGCAAACTTAATGTTGCCAGGATTGTTGTTGCGCATTCCTGCGGGGAGTTTCGACCGCTGCGCCGGGTCTGCCAGAATTTCCGCCAATGTCGCCATCGGTCTTTCCTCTTTGTTTCGGAGCGGTGTCTAGGTGCTGCCGAAGGCACCTAGACACCGCCCTATCGCCAGCAACGCACCGGCGAAACGGTTATTGGTTTTGCGCTTCGCGCCCTGTCTGACCGACAATTCGCGGGATAAGACGTTCTGCGAGCTTCGGGGCGGTCCCGGCAAGCTGACGGGCGAACCACTCGCTGGAGACGAGTTTGCCAGCGCCGAGGCCCGCAGCAAGCGCAGAACCTGTCTCAATTGGTTTGGTAGCCAAGCCCGCGCCGAGCGCGCCAGACATACCCATGTAGGCGCTGCCAGACGGATTGCCCGCCCCGGAACGCCCACGGAAAGCCTTCGCAGCAGTTGCCAGCTTTTCGAGCGCATCCAGTTCGTCACCAGCAAGAATTTCTTTCGAGCGCGTAGACAGCTTGTTCCAGTTCGTCAGGAATGTTTCAGGCGAGAATTCCGACGCGGTGCTTTGTGAACCGGGCTTGGCGCGGCCCATGTATTCGAGCGTATCAGCCGCAACCTCATTCCACTGTTCGGGTGCCATGTTGCGACGAGTGATGTCGAGCTTTTCGGGTGCTTGGACACCGGCGTTCATGGTCGCATCGTAGACAGCCTTGCCGGTCGGCATGTCTGTGATCTTGCGGCTAAACGGGATGTCGCCACCTTCAGACAGATTGCCCTTGCGCTGATAAAGCTCCGCTTCCGCGCCCATCAGATCGTCAAAGTCTTTCCGCATACCGGCGCGGTCCGCGAAGTCTTGGACCGACTTCGTTGCAGCACCATAAGTCTGTTTCATGTTGCCACCGGGAATGCTGGCCGCTTGCGTCTTGCCCCCGATTTCAGAACGCCAAGCGCGCATGCGTTCGTAACTCACGCCCAGATTATCATCGATCTGCTGGTTTACGTTCGCAAGGTTCTTCTGAAGCGAAGACACTTTGGTTTTGGCGGCTTTGTCACCTGGGGCGGCTTCAGCGGCCTTGCGAGCCGAAGACAGATTGCGCTTCAGGATTTTTTGCTGCTGTGTGAGTTTCGAATGCAGCGCGCCATCAATCGGCACATCGCGCATCGCATCAAGATCACTCGCCGCGCCCTCAAGGACTGCTTGCTGGCTAGGCGTAGACTTCGCGTGCAGGCGCAAAAGTTCGGCTTTCACCCCTTTTACGTCTACGGCGGCCTTGGCGTTCGCCGCACGCTGACCGAGATTGCCTTCAAGCGCGTTGACGGTATCGGTGATCTCTTTTGTGCCCTCAATGATATTGCTCTGGATGCGATTGCCGATGCTGTCCGGGTCTGGCGACTGGCTGGACGAATAACCGCGAATACGCCCGGTCGTGTCTTGAACCGCTTCACCAAACTGGCGAACCTGACGGCTCTGCTTATTGGCAACGCTGCCACCGACGACAGGCAAGTTCGCCATCAAGTTTTCGATACGGGACGTGTTGCGGTTGCCGACAAGACCACCGGAAGGGTCGATGCCGCTGTCTTTCAACGCGGTGTAGACTTCGCCGCTGGAAGTGCCTTCATCCGGGCCACGCGCCATGAGCTTGCGACCGCCTGCCGAGACACCGGCTGCAACAGCGGTCGGGGCCAAGCCGCCAAGGACGGAGCCGACATTTTTGCCCACCTGACGCCCACGCTCGCCACCGATGCGCTCACCAATGTTTCCACCCACAGCCTCGCCAGCAGCTGATCCCGCCCCTGCCGCAGCTTCACTGGCCACAAGAGCGCCGGGGTTCGCAAGGGCCTGTCTGGAAGCATTGCCAACCGATGCAAGCGCCTGATCGGCCACCCTGATCACCTTGCGACTTGACCATCGCGGTGTTTTCCTCGTTCTGGCGGGCTAGATCTGATTGCGTGTCTGCGGCAGCGGACGAACGCAACAGTCCGGCGCGAGCAAGATCATAAGTAAGGTTCTTGTTCGCGTCTTCGTACTGCTTAAGCGTTGTCTGCGAAGATGGAGTATCCGTTCAACAATACCTTCGTCCGTTTGACGGGAACTGCTGGCGGGGCGTGACGAGCGATCGTCATCGCCGCCCGGCCAGATGTTCTGAACCGTTCGCTCCAACGAGAAACGATCTTCAGCGTGACGCCGTAAAGGCTTGCAGCCTGCGCCTTCGTCAACCTGCCGCTGAGAACCTCGGCAGCCATTTCTTCTCGACGCAATGGCGTCAGGCGGGCATTCTTATGGATGTTCATTCGGGGCGATCCTGGAAACTGACGTGTGGTAACTCCAGTCTCCTAAATCCGCTCCGAATGGACAACCTCCTGAAAGCTCACACCTAGAGCGGAGGCGAAAATCTAGACCTGCTTCGGATAACCGTCGTTATCTCAATGCGATGCTTCATGTTTCGTGGGATGGTGGCCCTGGTGCGACATGAATGAGCGCCGTTGTTCTTGGAAAAAACTGATCTCTCCGACAACATAGCGTGTCATCGGCACAAAATTCCCGTTGGCAATAAAACAGCGCCGTGATCGGCGCTGAGATTTCCAATGCTGATTCTAAAATTTGACGCTCAGCGTCGCATTGACGCCGTTCTGAGTGGCGTCGTTGCCAAACTGACCGACATAGCTCACGCCGATAGTTGATGCATCGGAAATTGACAAATCAAATCCGGCTTCAACAAGGGCGGCATCTTTGGCGATAGCGGTACCCTCAACGGTAAAGGCATTGCTGCCAGCAAAGTACTGCGTGGATTCCGGTGTTATGTCGCCATAGGCGTGACGCCATCCCAGTGTTCCTTTCAGATTTGCATTGGCTGATCTTAACGGAAGAGGAGCCGATGCACGCAGTCCAAGCGTGGTAAACGTGGTGCTCGTTGTTTCGCTGTTGACGGAAAGCGCTGCCGGGCCGCCTTTCTCCGTGAACCCATCGGTATGCAGGCGAACATGTGAGAGGTTGGCGAATGGTTCGAATGACGCGACGGTCGTATCGATGCGATAGCCCAGTTCACCGAACGCCTGGAATGTTCGGGCATCATAATCGGCGGTGAGGCTATCGCTGAAACCGGTATAGGCGACAGAACGCGATGAACCAATGGTGTGCCATGTATGGGCCAGACCTGCGCGCAAGCCAATTGGCCCCCACTGATTGCCCCCGTATACACCCAGATGCCAGTTATCGCTCGTCGCGGAAGCATAACGATCTTTCGCATCAAGGTCAGTCTGGCTGTATCCACCAAACACACCCAAACGCCATCCGGACGAAAAACCGACGTCAACGCCCGAAAGGAATCCGCCCGTAGTAGACTTCAGCCGACCCGTATTTGCATTGCCATCATGATCAACCCACGATCCGAAGCCGGAAGCCCAGACACCATATTCATGCGTGGCAGGCATAACGGCTTCAAAAGGCTGAGGCGCACTGCCCTTAGGCGATTGGGCGAAGGACAGTACCGGAGCATCCTTGGCGGCTACGCCTTCGAAGGCCGAACGCAACCGATTATTGATCACATCGGCTGCGAGATTTGCTGTATCGACCAGACCTGATTTGACCGACGCATGGGCGTTGCCCGACAGCTGATCGTAAGCATGACGGGCTTCTTGTTCGCTCGTGAGGAACAGCACCGAGTTATATAGCTCAAGCGACGAGCCGTGCTGATCGAGACTATCCAATGCAATAGCCGTTGATTTTTGGTTGCCCGTCTGCGCAACCTTTTCAAACACGACTGGCGGAGTTTCCGGATCAACTGGATCAACTGGATCAACAGGATCAACAGGATCAACAGGATCAACAGGATCTTTGACCACATCGATCTGCAGATCAACCTGGTTTCCCGTATAGAGAAGTTGAGTTGAAAGGAATATCGACTTCGAAACAACCGCCGAGAATTGCCCTTCGACACCACCATTCGCCGTTAAAATATTGTATCTTTGTCCGTCCTGATAACTGACCTTGTCATCTAATGCATAGACGTTGACCTGCCCTCCCTGGAGGTCTGCTTTTCCAGCGACTTGTAAATGATCGCTGTTGCCGTCTGCAGCAACATCAATTGCATAGATGGAGCCAGCTGAGAAAATAACGTCGCCATTCACATTGAACCTTCCGGCATAAGCGGAAGAGCTGCCGGGGGACAAAGTTCCGTCTATCCGGATGCCGCCAAGCGACCCTGCTCCTGAAAGCGTGGCTCCATTAAAAACGTCGACGGTTCCAGAAACTGACCCGCCATTCAGCAGTTCCAAAGTTCCGTTGAGCAGCTGTGTCAGGCCCGTAACAGAGTTGACGCCGCTCAGGTACTGTGTACCTCCACCTGTTTTCACAATGTCGCCATTTCCGGAAATGGAGCCAGCAAATGTCTGATCGGTAGCGTCTCCAAACGTCAATGTGTTGACGCCAAGTGAAATGGCCGTACCAGCCACACCCGAGAGTGAACCAATCGTTTGATTGGAGCTCGCAATGCTGATGTCCAAAGTTGCACCCGCCGCCGCAAGATCTACACGTCCTGCCGCCGACAAAGCGCCTCCCGCCCCCAATGCCAGGGTTCCAGCACGGACTGTTGTACCGCCGGTGTAACTATTGGCGCCGGTCAAGATTTGAGTGCCCGCACCGTCCTTGATGAGACTGCCCGTGCCGCTTATCGTTCCGCCAAACGTCTGATTGGTGACGCCGCCTAAAATCAGCGCGTTCGCGCCAAGTTTGACAGCCGAACCGTTCACGCCGCTCAGAGAACCAATCCTCTGATCCGAGCTGGACGCACTGATATCAAAAGCTGCGTTTACGCCGACGAGGTCGACCGCAGCCGAGGGAGACAACGATCCCCCACCCGCCAGCGCAAGTGTCCCGGCGACTATTGAGGTGCCACCGGTATAGGCATTTGCGCCGACGAAGGTTTGAGTCCCTGACCCTTGCTTGATAATACCGCCTGTTCCGACAATCGTTCCAGCGAATGTCTGGTCTGCGGCATTCCCCAACGTCAAGGCATTCCCCCCGAGTGCTACGGTTGTACCGGCCACACCCGATAGGGAACCAATCCTTTGACCCGATCCTGCCCCGCTGATGTCGAAGGTAGCGCCTGCACCTGCAAGAATGACGGCACCCGATGGCGCCAGCGACCCACCCGCTCCTAAAGCCAGAGTTCCGGCGTAGATCGCCGTATTTCCGGCGTAGACATTCGTCCCGGTCAAGGTCTGTTTACCGGAACCCTGTTTGATAAGGTCACCCGTCCCGGTAATTGTGCCACTAAATGTTTGATTATTTGCGTCGCCGAATATCAGAGTGTTCGCGCCGAGTACCACTGTTGACCCTGCAACACCGGACAAGGAACCAATCGTTTGACCCGATCCTGATGCGCTTATGTCGAAGGTTGCTCCCGCACTTGCAAGAGTGACGGAACCCGATGCCGCCAGCGACCCTCCTGCTCCTATGGCAAGAGTTCCGGCGTTGATCACCGTTCCACCGCTATAACCATTGTTGCCCAACAGGGTAACAGTAGCGGCTCCGTTTTTCACGATACCGCCAACGCCGGTGATCGCGCCGCTTAACGACATTGCGTTCGAGCCACCGAGGATTAAATTTCCAGAAGTTAATGAAACCGTGTTGGCTATCGTCACGGCCAGCGAACTATCAAGCGTCGTTTCGTCGTCCACCGTCAGCGTTCCCAATCCCAGCGCTTGGTTGTTCCCGACGACCAAGGAGCCAAGGGATATGCGTGTCCCTCCCTCATAGCTATTGGTACCGTTCAAAATCAGAGCACCTGTCCCGGTTTTGACGATCTGTCCGGTTCCCGATATTGTCCCCGCAAGATTGAGGCTGGACGGACCGGTGATAACGAGCCCGTTTCCAGATGTGATGATGTTGTTCGAAAGCGTCAATCCGGGCGTAGCTGACTGGATTGTTCCACCACTTGTGCTGATTACCCCGCTTCCGAGGGATAAGGAGTCATTTATAATCGCCGTGGCGCCCATTCTCAATGTTGCGTCATCGGCCCCTGAAGCGCCATTGAGGGTCCATGTACCGCTTTGCACGTCCAGATGATTGAAGTTTATATAACTGGCGTGGTTGAGTGTACCGGTTGCCAGGATTCCCTGCTGCAGCGTCAACGTGTTGTTTCCACCCGCTCCGCCGTCAACTGTACCGGTTGCCGCAAAATTGATCGTTATAGGACCGATGCCGAGATAAGTGGAGAGCGCAGTTCCGCCTGCAGAATTGACTGAAGAATCAGTCGTTGCAGTGAACGTGTTGGAGCTGTTTGCTCCCAAAGAGACACTTCCGTTAACAACGCCGGCGTTGGTGAAACTATTCCCTCCCACCGACGAACCCAGCGCCACCCGCCCATTGATTGTGCCGGAGTTGTAAAAATTGATCGACCCACCACCATAGGCTGCCACGACACCGGCATCAGGACCTAGCAAGGTTGCACCAACCATGCCCGTCGTCGATATAGTGCCCGCATTGGTTATGTTTGTAATCCCCCCGGCTCCATTCTGGACGGCGAGCGCCAAACCCGCCACGCTGACACTGAACCCACTGGTGCCGGCCAACATGCCGCTATTGGTGACTGTTTGCGTGCTTGCAGATGCATTGCCCATCACCACACCGGATGACAGCACTCCCAGACTAGAACCCAGGAAGGCTGGATCAATGATACCATTGTTGATGAGCGTGTTGTTATTTCCCGTCAGGGTCATGGCATTACCGCCGACTGCCAGCACGACACCCAAAGAGCCGCCGGGATTAACGGTCACAATAAGATTGTTCGCGCCGCTTGCGTAATCGGGATCAAGCGAATTGGCCGCGCCGGTACAGTTGACACTCGTTCCCGCAGATACGCATGCAGCCTCAGCCGCTTGCGCGAGGACGAGCGCAGAAGCTGCCGCGGCAAACGAAACAAGGAAAGATTTCCCGATCAAATTGTATGAGATAGCCAACGGTTCCCCCTCCCGGCCCAATCAACCCCATCCTCTCGGGCGGTATTTAAATTTTGTTTTACATGCTCCCAAAAGATTCGCATCAAAAAATCAACATTTCGCAACAGTAAGCCGCCACTGTTGCATGAATAACCCACGACATGCATCAAGTAGGCATGTCAATTTCAGAACTACCGAACTTCTGACGTGACGTTCGCGGCTGAAGCATTTCCAGCAAATCGCATGGCGCCCAGGCCGGGTAAATCAGTTCACCGGACTGATTTCCAATCCCGCTTTGATGCGTAGGATAATGTGTAAAAACAAACAGATAGGCTCGCTCCCCCATTCCCGCAACTTCTCAGCATTCGGCGGCAGATCCCCGTGCCGCTGGACGCCAAGGTTTTCCTCGTCCATGGCGAAAATAGCGCAGGAAAGACGCGCCTGTTGTCAGCCATTGAATTCGCGCCTACCGGACTGGTTCAGTCGCTGGAGCGTGCCGATGGTGCGGATTGAGAGTAAACCTTTCAGGGTCTGTTGCCCAGATTTTGCAGATGTATTCGTAGGGCGTTAGGCCGCGCAGCGTCTTTAATCGACGACCGTAATTGTAGGCGTCAACGAAGT
>Ga0182735_1000925_pt1 | contig 20885 bp, 26 predicted proteins | sample eDN5th30CKraftMG_FD_128524 | JGI IMG/M metagenome (GOLD analysis project Ga0182735, IMG submission 128524) | Enriched Miracle-Growth compost microbial communities from Emeryville, California, USA - eDNA 5th pass 30_C Kraft MG (version 2) (version 2) ...
CCTCGTGCCGGGCACTCCATGAGAATGCCAAAGCCGTGAACTGCTGAACCGGACAGTGGCGGGAGGGGAAATGGTGCCAGGGGCGGATTCGAACCACCGACACGCGGATTTTCAGGGGAAAATATGGTTAAATAAAGTATATTTTACATATACTTATTATACTGAGGCCGCACTGTATATAAACTGTATATCGCTAAACTAGGTCTCTCAGATCAACTGCGCTGCCAAGCAAGGCACTGAAAGCAGGTAAGGCACTTTGAGTAGCGCTCAAAAGCTTCCTTCTTTTCAAGTGAATAGCTACCTGCATGTTCACATACTCGCGGAATTCCTGATCTCCTTTGGGCCCTACAGTTTGGCACTCCTTAGCAAGATCGGCGATACACCCAATCTCGTTCAGAAACTGATCCCTGTCCTTTCCACCGAGTTTTAGAAAGAAGTGCTCGTCCTTGTAGGCCCGAAACACGATGCAAGGCAAGTCCTTAAAAGCGACGCCAAGATCGCGAATAAACGCCCCCGCAAGTTCGACATTGTAATCTTCCGGGAGAACCCGCGAATCAATGCGATATCCCTGTTAACCGGAATTAGTAGATGCCAAGCATCTCTCGCATGCTCATCAAACCCTTCACGTGCTGCCAATAACCACTCAATCTTCTCAGGATTGTATTTGTGGTCTAAGAATACTCCAACAAGCGCCCGCTCTCTTTTGAGAACTTCGATCCCTTCCTTGTTGACTACCTTGTGCATAAATAATCTCGTGTTTAAGTTCGATAGTTCATTATTATTGAAAGCTTTTTTTACGTAATGCGTTTTGGGAGCTGCCATCCGTGTAGCGCTTCACTATGAAGCCCGCGGCTTTGTCGATCTCAGGAAAAAGAGAACTCGCATGGATACCGAGCCGCTCGAGCTGATCACGGATCTCCGCTTTTTTATCCGCAGGAACTATCGCGCTAGATAGACCAAGGTCTGTGTCTATCTCCCTAGTTCTCAAGCGACGAGCTCCGTAAATTAGAAATGCCCCGGATTGGGCGATGATGCGTCTGTTACTCATTTTTGGCTTAACGAATACGGGCTGTCGCAGTTGCTTCGGGTCAATTTTGGGTTCGAAGTGGGGTTTTTCGAGGCGGACAAACCAGAGCAGCCGCTTTACAACTCGCGCTTGATTGAACTCATCTTTGTCCAGTTTATACGCTTCAGCCATCTCCTTCTTTTCTTCTACAGTGAGATTGGCGAGATTGGCCATGCAGCTGACTCTATCACTGTCGAAATAGCGCTGGCGTTCTTCAGGCAGGAATAGTGCCTGGACTTTGCCGTCTTGGGCCACGCTATCCTCTTGGTGCTTCTCGCTCGCAAAATAGAGAGCGACCAGAGGATTGGTAGTGACGTCTAAGAGTCTGGTAGGTAGTCCAAAGTGTTGCATGCGAACGAGGCGATCGAACATCGTCTCGTCGTTGTAGAATTCCTGCGGGTGGATCGATATAAGATCCCGCACTGCTTTTTTTTCGTGATTATATAATCCGACCTCAGGGCGGAAGACTTTAGGCTGGGTCTGCCAACTCTTAAACCGTTCTCCGCGGAAGGCGACGGGACGTTGACCCTTTCGCGTCCAGTGCATTATATGTTCGACGAAGTCGGAAACAGACTGCACTCTATAAACTAGGCTTTTGATCTTTACTGCCACAGACTGTCCCGCATGCGCAAGTTGTTCAGGCATCTCGGAGCCTACCGGTAGGGAGTTAACGGTTCGTGATTGGGGGGTGCGCGCCCGCCAAAAGTACACGCAACATTGCCGCGGGTTTGCGAAAGAAAGTCTTCTACAACAGCCCGTTCTCTGCGAGGCGCGGCGAGGCGCCTCCCTATAGCGCAGATTGTTTTCTATACCTTCTCCTCAATTTTTCCGCCGATGCAGTCTATCAAGTCACGGATGTCCTCCACCCGCCACATCGTGGCTCGTCCAAGCTTCACAGGCTTGGGAAAACACCCGGACTTCACACCTTTCCACCAGGTGCTCTTGCCGACGGGGATTGGACCGTCCGGTGCAATGATTGAGGAAAGGCGGACGAAGCCTTCCTTGGGAAGCCCTTCATTTTCCATGCATACCTCCTATTTGCCAAATTTCGCGGAAACGGTGAGCGCTGTGTCCAGCTCTCCTGCCTTCACGGCTTCCGCGAGTTGACGAAGCACTGGCAGGAGGTTCTCCTTCGAGCCCACCTCAATGGCTGACTTACCCTTCATAAACTCGATCTTGCGATTGCCGTACTTGGCCTGGAGGAAGTATGTGCCGGAAACGTCCCGCCACCACCAGGGGCGGACCTTCGCTGGCACGTCCCGCTTCTCGCGCTCGCCTGTTTCGGTGTTCTTGACGTAGCGTGAGACGGTGTACGTAAACATCTCCCCCTTGGCCTCCGCTTCCGCGGCCTTGATCTGCAGGTCCAATGCCATCAGCATCTTGTTGCGGCGGCGCTCAATCGGAGAACCGAGGGTCTGGGAACGGGTGCGCTCACTGAACTTCATTTTGGAAAGAATCGACATTGCAAACTCCTCTGAGGTTTCGTCGAGGAGCCTATGGCCGTCTGATTTGAAGTCGATCGGTATCTGGCAATGGCTACTTTCGCTCCAGCGACCGCGCCAGGGTGCGGGCATGGACACCCAGTGACTGGGCAACGTCTGCCATGGGCTGTCCTTCCCTCAACGCTGCCTCAGCCATGCCTATCTGTTCTTGCGACAGAGCTTTGGGTCGCCCCACATGCTTCCCCTTCTTCTTTGCCGCTTGCATGCCCGCCCGTGTGCGTTCGCTGATCAGGGAACGTTCGAACTCGGCAAGCGCCGCCATGATATGGAAAACGAGGCGTCCGCCCGACGAGGCAGTGTCGATGCTCTCTGATAGGGAGCGGAATTCGATGCCGTGCTCAGCCAGTTCATTGATGACCTGCACCAGGTGAATGAGCGACCGGCCTAGCCTATCCAGCCGCCACACCACCAGCGCATCACCACGCCTCAACTCCTTGAATGCTGCATCCAGGCCAGGACGTTTTGTCTTGGCGCCGGATACTCCGTGATCGCGGAAGATGATGCTGCAGCCAGCTCCCTCAAGCGCCGAAATCTGCAGTCCCAGGCTTTGTTCCTCCGTCGAGACGCGCGCATAGCCGATCTGGCGTGCCGGGTATTGGAGAGCAGTGTTCTCTTGGTCCGTTTGCTTTGGGCAACGGTCAGAGTTAGTGCGGCGTTTGGATGTCTCCTTCTTTCGACGGTTGACAGAAGCGATCGCTTTCGTCGGCCTGGCTCCGCTAAATTCTTCCCTTATGGTTCTCCAATAAGCACAAGGGCTTACGGCTCCCGGAAATCTATGGGGTGATTATGATGAAAGCGATCCCTTTTTTCCTGAAGTGAGGACTTTGCCGCTCCTCTAAGGCATTGTTTTGTCGAGTTTTTCCGATATCGACTTACGGATATTTCGGCAGTAGGCCGGAAATGAAAGCAGGAGCTTCCCTAGAGGAGGGGAATTGTGCGGAGCCGTAGCAATCGGTTTGTGAGTATTGCGTTCGTGCGCAACGGCACGATTACCGGTTGCTGCGGCTCTGTCGGTTCTCAACCGAGCGGGTTGGAGGCTGGCCAATGACTTCCCGTATATTCGGCAGCATTGACATAGACCGCACCGTTTGGGATCCGGAGTATCGAAAGAAGGTGATGGGCTACCTGATGCGAAGTGCAGTCCCGTCCTCTGAAGGCGTTTCCTCGAATTCTCGTAAGTACAACCTGGCCATGGACTTTGAAAACGCCTTCAAGATCGCTTTTCAGCCGATCGTCGATACGGCCACTGGCCGGGTATTCGCTCATGAGGCCCTTGCCCGCACTGCAAACGGCGAAAGCGCCGGATATCTTCTTGATCTGCTGAGCGACGCTGAGGATTGCTACCAGTTTGATCATCTTTGCCGAGTGAAGGCGATCCATGACGCAGCGCGGCTGAATATGGATACCTGTCTGAGCATCAACCTATTGCCTGGAGCAATTGGCCGCCCTGGTTATGGGATTGAAGCAGCCATCAAAGCAGCTCGGGAAGTGGGCTTTCCCATAGAGAGACTCATCTTTGAGCTTTCTGAACGAGAATATCTGGAGAACCGTCTAGCTGTGGCCAAGCAGGTTGAGCAGTGCCTGGCAGAAGGCATCCGCATTGCCATCGATGATTTTGGCGCAGGACATGCCGGATTGGGCTTGCTCGTTGATGTGCCGGCGAACCTGCTGAAGCTGGATATGTCGCTCGTGCGTAATATCGATAGTGATACGACCCGCCGCACTGTCGCAGCATCCCTTGTTCACATGTCTCGTGAGCTGAGCATTGATGTCGTTGCGGAGGGCATCGAGACACATGCTGAGATGGCAGCCTTGCAGTCTGTGGGCATCCATTTGATGCAAGGGTTCCTGTTCGGCAAACCCACCACTGACGTACTGGCTAAGCCAGTCACGCCAGAAAGGGTCGGTGGCCCCCGTCTATAGTGAGGAAGGTCATCGTCATCAGCGGCCCTATCAACGCGGGCAAATCGACTGTCGGTTGAGAGCTTTCTCGGCTGTTAAGCTGGTCCGTCTTTCTGAAGGGGGAAGTTTTCCTACTTTTGGCGACCTTTCGCTTTCGACCCGCTAGCGCAGAGAGTGGACGTTCTTCCCTTTCCGTTACAGATCAACTCGAAAGTAGGTCATACCTGCAATTGGCTCGCCATTGAACTCATAGCGGCCAAAGCCCCATTTCTCCGGCCTCTTCGCAAACACCTCCCACACCATCAGGCCAAAACACTTGGCGGCTGTATTTTGGTCACCTTGTGCGGCTCTATCAAAGATTGGCCAGAAAGGCGTATCCTCCCAATATGTCCCCGGCATCCAGCTGGACGTTTGAATCTCCGTGCCATCAATCATGCTATTCAACTCTTCCCTGATGGTCTCGATCTCATCGAGTGTCATTCGCGAAGTCCAAAGGTCGTATTCCGGCTTCCGCGAGGTCGGGATGTTCTCCATTCTTTTCCCAGTTTCGATATTTATCAGCATGGCACGCCCCCTCCCTCAATATTTGGAATGGAACCATGGTCTAGAGCGACAGCCTCAACATGCCGTTAACTTCCAAGGTAGATACTTAAGAAATATTTTCCTGAGCAAAGAAACTGCAAATACAGTAGTGATGCCAGGGGGACAAACGGGACCTTTGGAGAGCTCACCATTGGCAAGCGATATATCACCCTGGTTCGAAGCCACGCCACAGATAATATCAGCTCTCGCACAACTGGCGTGGCCCATCGCAATCTTTGCTATTGCTTTCCTCTACAGGAAGCAAATTCGGGAGCTCTTGTCACGCATCAAGAGCGCCAACCTCTTCGGGAATGCAGTGGAGTTCGCGGTCGAAACGATACAAGGCGCGACCGAGGATATTAAGGCCCGAGCCGCTGGAGAAGAAGCAGATCCGAAGATACACATGTCGGGGCCGCTCCCAGATTTTAGCCGAAAGTTGGAAGACTCGACCTTTCATCTGACGCTCTATGAAGAGCCTCGGGATGCAGCCACCATAGCCGCTCTGAAGGCAGCAATTCGGGATAATCCGTTCATTGGCCTCATGTCGGTCTCAGTCCAGATAGAGCGCAACCTTAGGGACATGCTTGCCGCCAGGGTCGGCCGTGCAGCTCTCGAAATTCCGGGAGTGCAGTCGCTCGCGAAACAGGCGAGCCAAGAATGTGGTCTCGGGCAACCCTTTTACGATGCCATTCGTGAATTCATCAGTGTCAGGGACCGCCTCGCTCACTATCAAGCTGATGAACAGACACGAGACCAAACAAGGCTCATTGCTGAAGCAGGCCTTGAACTGCTGGAGACCCTGCAACGGATACCCCGAAGCGAGATGTTTGTGACTTTTGCGGGTTTGCCGGTATACCTCGATGCCGCGTGCGCAATACTGGCGGATGATCTTGAGGGGCTAGAAATCGCGTTTGCTGCTACACCGGGCGCTACTGGCGATATCAGGATCATGGCGACACAACGCAAACGCTATTACCAACCGGGCAACAGGGTTACGCCTAACTGGAAGCCCGACGAGAAAAAGCGTTCACAGCTCTGGGTCAAAGCCCCGGAATCCTGTGGCTTTAGAGAAGTGGCGACATTGGGCGGAGTAAAGCTTTTTGAAGGCGAACGGTACTGACCAAATAACCACATGCCTGGCACGTAGGTCCTTGAGTTGCCCGGGTCCATCGCATGGCCGATAGCGGGCTCAACATAATGGTTTCGGGGGCATAAGAAGCATGATTCCAACAGACTTGTGTTCTTCAGTTGACGCCTGTCTATATAACTATCAGACAGCCTTCTCAGGGCTCCTCGCAGTCCTTGCCGCTGCCGCCACCGCATATTTAGTCTGGCGTGGCGCATCAGCCCCTATCGCAGAGGCTCACAGGCAAGAAGCCCGACGAGAAAAGCGCCAGAGGCAGTTCATAGTCTTGATCCTCAGAAACGACTTTGAGGTACTGGCTAATCGAGCCCGATCCGTGCATGGGTCCATAAGGACGCAGATTGCGGCCGACAAAGCCGTAACCGACGACAATCGCCACAGGTTTTATCTGACCGTGCCAGAGCTCATCAACGACTGGGATTTCATGGCATTGGTCCCAAGAGAGCTCTTTGCGAACATCCAAGAGCTGCGCCGAAGAGTGCTTGACCACAACTACCATATGTCAATTGTTGGTGGACCCTTCGGCGGAGAGGAATTCCGCCAATACATACTCAATGAGACTGCCGCAATTGGAGCCTTGGCGAGACGCTTATCCAGTGAAATCGGAGAAGTTGAAACGCCAGAGTCCCAAACACGCGAGTAAGCCCAAGAATGCATTTCTCGTCATGCGCAGGAATAGGCTAAGGGGAAACACCAGTGACAAAGATAGTCCAAGCTCAGCTGACGGCAAAAAGGCCGTTTACATTCACAACGACCTTATGAGTGCCGCGCGCCATTTCAAATAGAGTGCGAAGATTCCACCGGCATATTTTTCGACTATATGGCGTGTTTACATTCCTGGCCTTCACCCTTGAGGCGAAAATCAATTTTTCGGGCATAAACTGATCCCGCGGCTTAATGGCTGCAGATTCTGAAGAAATATTTCTTTTACCTCAATACCATAGCTTCCCAGTTTTCAAGGCCGTTCAGTAAGGTACTCTGGCGGTGACTATCAGATGGAAGAAGTGGAGAGCGTTATGGTTGCCAAGCAAGCTAAGGATAAACAGCAGAACCTTACCTGCTTCGGCATCAAAGTGTACGAGAGCGGGAAGGTTAAGAAGGTGTCACAGACCGACGCCACCTATTTCAGGAACATGTGCATCGAGTTCTTTGCTCGTCATTTCCCTGATGATCTATGGCGCTTTTTCCCCGAGATGCAGGGGCCTTGGAAATGGGGGAAATGTGTAAGTGAGGAAGCTTTCAAGAAATTCACAGAAGAAAACTTCGTTATCTGGCAGGATGCTGAGGGGCGCGTTCACATCGGCTTAAAATCGCGTGTTGATGAGGTTGTCTATGATCCCAACGTTGAGCGGCGTCGTTACATCAAAGCCGAGTAAACATCCGGCATCTTTCAATGTCCCTATGCGCTTTGTCGGTCTGAACTTGCTTTAGGTGCTGATTCTGTCAGAGCCAAACAATGCAGGGATGGAACGACCATTCCTGTTGTGGAGTGTGCGTCAGAAGAAGGTCCAGCCGCTGGCGTAGCCGTGGATTGGTGATCATCTCCCTATGAATTCGTTGCTGATGATGAACTTGTCCCAGTGAGACTCTTTCACTGCATCCTTGGTTATATACCGTGCAACGTTCTCCTGATCCTCTTCAGATATTATGGGCTCGACATGTACGTCACCACTGGGCACCAGATTTGGGCTGGTCCAGATCGAGTTGGCGAGGATCTTGAATTTGAACGGCTGCATAGGAACAGCTGGCACCAGAAGCATGTGGTAGTGGAGGTTTGATTCCAAATGCTCTGGGAAACCTATGAAGAAGGTTCTTTCGGCTTCCGGCGTTTTTGACCACTTGGACCCAAGCAGCTTGCGATCAAAGCGAGCGTGCCATTCCCTGATTTTGCGTCGTCCCTCTTCCAATGTTGTTGTGCGGTTGAAATTGAACGTTGGGAAGTAGGTAAACTCCCTGGACATCAGAAATTCGATGGCCGCTTGGCGTAAGCGAACACACCTATTCGTTCTATTTTCATGTGTTTCCAAGCGGCGTCCCTCTCAGCAACGGGCAGAGCTAGTTCTCTGCACATTCCTATTTATTAATCTCGCGAGAATTCCGCTGGTTTTGGGAGGAAACGCGCAGCTGATTGGGACGAGTGCACTAGGAACCTAAAACATAAGAAAATGCAGCTTTTCTTATTTTCTCGCCTAACCCACTGAGCCTACTGGATAGCCTTCGCCGATCGACATCCGCTGCACCAGAAAACATAATGAATTCAGTCAAATGGTTGTGTTTTGTGAGGTTCTATGAAGCAGGCGAGGGTATTGAGCGAAGCGGAATTCCGGCGGGCGATAGCCGCTTGTTCTATCGGCCGGCATGCAGCGCGGAACCGGCTGGCCTTGATGTTGAGCCACTATGCAGGACTGCGCGTTGGCGAAATTTCCTATTTGAAGGTGGGGGATGTGCTTGCGGAAGACGGATCGGTGAGGGATCGGGTGCACTTAAACCCGACTTACACCAAGGGCGGAGTTAGCCGTACGGTCTTCCTCAATGCCAGGCTCTCCAAGGAGTTGGCGAGGTACGTGGAAGGTTTATCTGGTTTATCTGCCCGTTTGTCTGGCAGGGAGGCGCCCTTGCTGATGTCGCAAAAAGGCGGGGCGTTCAGCCCGAATTCTCTGTGTCAGTTGTTCAGCAAATTATATGCGCGCTGTGGAATCGATGGTGCGAGCAGCCACTCGGGCCGCAGAGCGTTCATCACCAGGCTCGCGCATTCTGGCGTGTCACCGAAAGTCATCATGGAGCTCGTGGGACACAAGCACCTGACAACAACCCAGCGATATATCGAGGTGGATGACGAGATGAAGAAGGCTGCGGTGGAGCTGCTGCGGTAGCCTCCCTTCTGGAGGTACGAAGAGCATCTGTTCTGAAGCTATGCCGCAGGGCCGACTACACGCTGCGATAGCCGTTATCGAGAATGCGCAACGTCTTCTTTTTCTGAAGTCTGTCCCAAGCTGCGCGCAGCGTTGGAGCCATCAAGACGGCCTCAATCTCGTCCATGGCCTCCAAAAGATAACGGGGTAGTAGCTGCTGAAGGTGCTGGCGTGGCAAGCCACTTTCCAAGAGCGAGTGCAGAGCATCGATGGATGCTACTTGCACCTCAACATTATGATTCATCAACATCAAATATCCCAGGTTGTCAGGTCCTGTGGCACCCGTCCAATCCCGCCGGATAATGTCTCCTTTCCTCAAAAACTGACTGATAGTCGAAAATTTGTACGGAAATTTCTCCCGACTATTCGCCCACGAGGCCTTGTCGATCTGATACGAGGGAATTCGAAGGGTACTCGCACTTAAGGTCGGGCGATCCAGAGCACTTAGCTTCGTTCCCGCCATAAAGAAGGGAGTGGACGTGTCGTATGAGACCTGGATGGTGCAGCTTGGAAATTTCTGCTGCAACACATCCCGCAGGGTCGTTAGGAGGACCGCCGTCTTTAGGTCACTGACGCCAAGGAAGTGGAGCCAAGTTTCATCCTTGTCAAACTTGCCATCCTTGATGAGGTGCAGCACCCTCCACAATAGATGCTTCAAGGTCTTCTTTTGGGAACCGGAGATTGCCCAGCCGTAGAAGTTGTAGCGCTTTACCGCGTCATACCAGACATCGCTCTGCTGGAGATCGAGCCCTTGCAATACATTAAGAAAGCGCCACTGTTCTCCTCCGAGAGCCTTGAATGCTTCAAGGTGCCCCAATGTGCCATATAGACAATCATCGAACGTCAGGTACCTTGTAGTCTTCCTCGCTTGCAAGGCTCGTGTCGGGACGTCAAGGGTCATTGCCAGATCACAGGTATTCACCAGCCAATGAAAGATGTCTTCCCGCTTATTCGGGGTGATACCGAGCTGGCCCGTGGCGATCTGATAGCCACCACTGTCGCCCATGACGAGCGTCGATGCTCTGGCGCGTGTACTCACCATGCAGCGGGGAGGGTTCCGGTGGTCCTTTATCTGACCGGCCGAGTAAAGCCCAGCATCCAGGTTGAAGAACTTGGAACCTGGCCTGAAGAAGTTCAGGTCCTGCAAAGAGGCGCCGGCAGGAAGCTTCCTTGAAGCCTTGGGCTTCATTACCCCCAAGGCATAGGCCGGTTGGATAGCAGGAAGATAGATCGCATGTTTTGTCTGATTACGCACACTGGCAGTGATTTCCATAAATTAATCTCCTAAAAAAATGCCTCCGATCAAACGAGCTTTGACCGGAGGCGAGTGATAGACTTTAGACTGGAATTATTTATTGCGGACGAAGTGCCTGACGAGATTGTCATTGGCGGCGACATCAATGACCTCCACCTTCGAGTTCCTGATGCGGCCAAGCATCACAAGCATTTTGCTCTCGGGCTTGTCCACGGAGCTTGGAAGGTCAATAGAACCAAGCATGGATTTGGTTGAGCGGTAGCGCTTAATTTGCGTGTCCACCTCTTCCTTTGTCAGCTTGGGCTTCGCATCGCCTTTGCTATTGCCGGCCCTGCCAGCTTTGACGCAGCCGTCCAGCCCACCAGCTCTTTGGATCACGTCGACAATGAGATTAATCGTCTCCTCATCAGCGCCGGTAATGTCCAGGTTACTGAGTTGTCCGTGAACATATACCAGCACATCCTTGTATTTGGAGATGGTTGGTGCTTGTAAGGTCACGTCCAGACGCAGGCAGGCTTTTACGGCCTTCACATACTTGTGGCTGTTAGTCTGGTTAGAGAACGGCTGGAAGGCTTCGTCGAGGTATGCCTTGTCGTTCTTACTAAGCTCGTACCAAATGTACGTGAGCGCCAGAGCCTTGTAGACGGCTTTACGGCCAATCTCATATTGGTGGAGAGCCTGTGACTTGATTTTATCCAAGCCGGAAGGCTCCGTGTAGTCGTCCAGTTCTAGTGAGTGTATTGAGGCGGTAATATTCATACCGAATCTCCTTTCTTTTAAGATTTAAAATTAAATCCCAAATTATTGGGAGCATTTGATTTTGCCGAACAATGACAAAGAACGAGCATTGATCAATCAATGCCCGCAAATAGTGAGATAAGAGGAGATTTTTAGGAAGTTGCGACCGCTCATCTGCAAAGGATGAGCGGATTTTCCGGGATTTCTGCGGCTTTCAAACGGAAACCGGAAACCGAGTTAGCGAGTTTTGGCTGCTCTTTGCTCCTTGAGGAGCGCTTCGATCCCACCCTCCTTTTGGGAGAGCAAGGCCGGCACGTCTTGGGAAGCGACCTTATGCTCATCGAAATAGGCGAGCAGGGTGCCGACTTTATTGACCAAGCTGTGGTTACAGTGGAGGCGCTGGTGCGTTCTCTCGAACGAGTTGGGGTGCCGCACTTTCTCCCCTACGATGATCTTGGCCACTTGATTTGTCTGCTGCGCGTGGGACCGAGAGCGTTTGGCTTTCTGCTTCTTGAGTAACGCGGCGAGTTGCTCCACCTCTTGCATCGCGTGGGCGTGGAACCCGCGGGCGTATTTCAAAGCTCTCTTTTTATTGGCATCGGCACCGCCCGGAGCGCCAATCGAACAGTAGATGACCTTCCGCTGATATTGCTGCTGTGGGGAGAGCGGTTCGTCACCGAGGCACCATTCACTACCGATCTTATGCAGTTTGTGGCGAATGTATCTGTCCAAGCTAGCGAAAATATCGAGATATTTTTCGAAAGCATATCTAGAAGCGATATCTTTGGGCTGCAATTTCTTCAGATATGGGTCAAAATACGCGGAAAATATTAGGTGGTCGAACATCCGGCATGCTTCTCTGTAGCCGAATTTCTTTACAGCTTCTTCTTTCTTATCTTCTAATTGCTTAACGTTGCGCTCAATTGTGCCTAGGCGCCTTCCTCGCTCTTCTTTGATTTTTTTATTCCTTTCTTCAATGTCCGCTACGTAGTCTCGGTACCGGCAATCAAGAGGTCCGGCTTTCCTCCGATTACTGAGATATTCTTCCTGGTATAGCTGCCTTAAATGATTGAGAGTCTTTCCACGAGGATTGTGGAGCCCGTAACGGGACGTCCGGGCGGCGCGATAGGTTGCGAGAAAGATTCTGCGTCTTTGGGCGGAGATGGACATAGGCGAAGAGTTTAAATAGTGAAGTTTCAGGCCGTCGAAATGCCTCCAGAGAACAGGGAAGAGCGTTATAATCTGCTTGGTGAGTTTTTAAGTTCAATTTCGCTCGTCTAGTTGTGCATTTTCGCGCAGTCGCCATCGTTCCGTCTCTGCATCCTGCTCTACAACCCCCTCCGCTTCCATTAGCGCTAGCACTGTCCTCGATACGTGGCCTTTGTGTCCGACGTGGCCACAATAGATCCCCAAAGACTTGCCAATTTGCACGTTTCTAAGGCCTTCTGCTGGGGCGTCCTTAAGCAGGAGGAAGATCGCCGCCCGCAGTTTCGCCATGCCACATTGTGCCGTCACGTATGGTTCAGTCATGAAGATATCCTTTAAAGTGAGAGGCCGCACAAAACGTGCTTGTTCTGCGCGGGTGAAGCCCAACCTTCGCTGTCCGCAGTTCAATATTTTGTTAATGGCGGGGTCGGTTTATGGAGGGTGGCTATGCTCCGTGAGTTGAAACTAGTGAGCCGGATTTTTGCCGAGAAGTGCGCACTTCTCTACTGTCTTGAGCACACTGGCGTTATGCGGTAAGTTGCAGAGGTGACATCGCGCTCTGAAATTCCCGTTGCTTCTGTCAAGATCTCAGTGTTGTTGAAACCTGAAGAGGCGGCTCGTTTTGACGCTTATTGTGAGGAGAAGGGCTATAAGAAAAGCACTCTCGTTGCCAGGCTGATTCGTGATCACCTTGACCAAGAAAAATACGCCATGCAGAGAGCGATGTTTGAAAATCGGGGTGGCTGAGGGCAACAATGAACGGGGCCGAGGGGAAATGGAAGACGACAGAAAACTCCATAGTTAATCAGAAAGCGGTCAGGCAAAAGATTGCGCGTTTGCGGGCTGGGGGAAAGCTCCGTTTGCTTGATCTTTTTTCTGGCTGCGGAGGGCTGTCCCTTGGGTTCCAGGCTGCCGGATGCGAGGTCACGGCGGCTGTGGAGTCCGATCCGGATGCAGCTAAATCCCATGGGACCAATTTTCACGGCGGCACCTCGTCTCACACGCTGGCAAGGGACATTACTAAGACTCCTCTGGAGAAATTAGTAAAGGAACTGAAGCTGGGGCATCCAGAATCTGCTTTTGACGTCATTGTCGGGGGCCCCCCCTGCCAAGCATTTACGCGTGTCGGAAGGTCTAAGCTCAGGGAAGTGGCTGCTCACCCTGAAGCCTTCCGACATGATCCGAGAGCGCGCCTTTATATTGACTACATTAATTATGTGAAGGATGCCGCGCCCCTTATCGTTGTGCTCGAAAATGTTCCGGATATGCTGAACTTCGGCGGGCACAATATAGCTCATGAGGTCTGCGACGTCCTTACTGCGTTTGGCTATACATGTGGGTACACGCTATTGAACGCAGCCCGGTACGGCGTCCCTCAGATGCGGGAAAGAGCTTTTGTGGTGGCTATTCGGCGCGAGCTCTCTCAGTCGATTGAGTTTCCGAAGCCGTCCCATCACGTAAATCTGCCATCAGGCTATGAGGGCTCTCGCGCGGTGGCCCTGAAGCTTCTCACTAAAAGTGATACGCATGGCCCTGACGCATTCTGGAAGACAATTCCTGAGGCTCTAGGGGAATTGCCAAATGCAGTCACAGCAAAAGAAGCGATAGGCGACCTACCCTTCATTGATGCAATTGGCGAGTTGAAGGCTGGTCGATTGAAACGAGGCGCGCGTAGATTTGATAAGCCAGTCAGCTATCCTGATGTTGATAACATTTCAGAATTCGCGCGTTCCATGCGCACATGGCCTGGCTTTGTGAAACCAGAATCCCTAGTGGACCATGTAATTAGATATTTACCTAGAGACTACAAACTATTCACTCGATTATCTCCAGGAGACCAGTACCCAGAAGCCTATTCTCTAGCGGAATCAATGTTTAAAGAAGAGCTGAAAAGGCGCTGTCAGAGCGGAGAAGAGATAGTTGAGGGATCTACAGTATGGAAGGATATCCGAGCCAGCATTGTTCCACCTTATGACTATACGAAATTTCCAAACAAATGGCGCAAGATGGAAGCTAATAAGCCAGCAAGGACGCTGATGGCACACCTTGGCAAAGATAGTTATAGCCATATCCATTACGACAGTGCGCAGGGGAGAACAATTTCTGTTCGAGAAGCTGCGCGCTTGCAGTCCTTTCCCGATGGCTTCGTCTTCTGTGGCACGATGAACCCGGCCTTCAGGCAAATCGGCAACGCCGTTCCCCCTCTCCTTGCGAAGGCTATTGCTGAAAAGATCATTTCTCAGATTGAAGCCATCTCAGTGCCCGAGCTGCGTCGGGCGGCCGTTAATAGGTAACCAATGACTGAGTCAGCAGAGACCAGAGAGATCATCGTCGTTCGCTCTCTGACAGAGTCAGATCTGGGTCTTTTCGCTGCGCATAGAGCGCGGGCGACCAGCAATCAGCGAGCAATCAATATTAATTCGGACTTGGCCCAACGCATCTTGGCGCCGGCTGCGTTCAAGGCAGGCGGCGCTGATCTTTCATGTATCCGGTCGTTTCAGGGAACGGTCGTACATGAGACGCGGCGACTTGGAAAGTCGGGGAAGAATTGGAGATTGGGTGGAAAAAAGATAGAAGGGGACCAATTCGCCGAGCTGGATCCGATGGATCTAATGCTACTTCGAACAAAATTGCACAACGAGGGCCGGCACCCCGTCGCCATCACTTTTATCTCCAAGAAGAGCGACAGAGTAGTACATGCGGGGCTAGTGGCGATTGTTGAAAGACGAATGCGAGATAGTATGGCCGCATTCGAGGAGGGGCAGGAAACTTTTAGTGATTTTGCAAAACATTGTCCTCTCCAGAACCTCGACGCAGACACATTTTCCTGGGAAGGGCGCAATATACGACCCGCTGCCAGACCTATCCCCCCAATCCCCGCCGAAGTTCAAGGCGAAACACCTCATAAGACCAAATCCATTAAGGAAAAGCTCAGGCAGCCCCACATTCTAGAGCAGATGTTGAAGGCATCCGGCGATCTCTCAGCACCCGCTCAGTTGCGCTTCCTCGAGACCGTGGATAAATTGGCAACCCAGCTGAGGTCCGTCCTCCTTGCAACTGGACGAATAGTTAGAATTGAGCGCAATCACGGCACATTTTGGCCATCCATAAAAGGGCAGCGGACGGGGTTTGTGGACGGCGGGCTTGCCAACCTCTCGATGCTAGGCTCAGCGCCGATTGCTGCCCGAGTTGGCGGATATATGGTAACGCCCGGTATCGACGGGCCAGAGCGAGAAAACTTCACGGTATTAAAGTACCTCATTGACGAACTATATGCCCACGACAGCGACGGCATATATAGTGATTCTTTTCCAGACATCGGTGCTTTACGAGATGCTGCGAGAATTTCGATTGAAGCAGCTGGCGCTGTCCGGATGCTTTCCGAGTACCCAGATCTAAAATGGTTGTTAGTGCATGGGGCCCTGGTAAACCCCGTTTCCAGGTACTCAGACATTATGCAAGAGGGTCAGGTCAGGCACAGGTTTCCTGATTTTTCCGACGTTGTACTCCAGGAGTTTCTACCTCCAGCGGAGCCGCCCAGGTTTGGAAGAGACAGAAATTTCATCAGCACACATCTCCGGCAACTCCAGCTGTTGAACAACTCACCCACTATCACGTGTGGCGTCATTGAAAGAGAAAGCACTACTACCTCCGTATGTCGGGCTGTACTCGCCAGCCTGGATGATCAGGAGATCGAAGATTTACTGCCTGTCACTCCGAGCGAATGGAAGCGCTGGTTCAGAAGCTCAGTTGACCCTGCTGTTGACGAGGATCTCGAAGGACAAAGGATAACGGATTCTTTGCTGTTTCGCTGTGTTTTGGAGCCAGGCGAAGCGCTCCTGCCAGTGGAAGTTGATCGTAATGAGTTGAGACGTGCCCCAAAGGCCTGGGCGGATATTGTGGTGCAGTATCCTAAACCTCAAGTCTCGTTCTTGCAGGTAAGCGAGTGGAGCCCGCCGATCAGGATAGAAATCTTTAAGAAAGATATTGAAAGATTTACGGAGGTTGCTGCTCTTGTCTTCCATTGCGCTTTGCTCCTGCCGCGGTACTCATTCCCGGTTGGGCTGGATATCGTCGACAAGTTCGCCCGTATCCCCGACTGGATGAGCCGGCCGGTAAACACGCACACGACGGTGCGAGCAATGCAAACTGCGCTGGACAGAGGGGACGAGCGGCTCTTCGACGCTCTGCGTCGGATGTTGTGTGGGTCCGGCCGTGAGTTTTTATTAAGGCCTGGAATCATGCGTTAGGCGAAGATGTGAGGGGGAATTAGTGCAAACAGAGGAAAGCGGCTGGCGGAAGATCGGCACAGTTGTCGGAAATGCTGGAACTGCGGAATTCACATTCATCTTGAGGCAGTTCCAAGCAAGAGTCGGCGACATCGTAGCGCTGCGGATGGATGTTCCCAATGGGGGCTATTCTGGACATACTCCCATCTACGTTTGGGCAAGAATCACTGGTATCCGCCGCTTTAATCCCTTTTTTCCCTTTGAAGCCGCCCAAGAAATTGCGGGGCAGGGTATCTCTATAGAAGATACTGTGTTGTCGGATACCAGAGATCAGCTTGAAGCTGTTGCTCTCATACTCGGAACCACTCCAGAAGAGGACCTGTCTGGCTTGAGTCCGCTAACGTATCCAGTGAAGCCTGCCTCCTCAGTATGGCATCCTCCTGCAGAAGCAGTTCGCCAACTTTTAGTTGGTGGGCGCGAAATGGATCGTGGCGCTTTAATCGGTTCCCTTATCGCCCGCAGCGACGTAGATGTAACATTATCAGCGTCCAAGCTAGTAGCGCGCCATCTTGCCATCCTTGCGATGACAGGTGGTGGTAAGACTGTCGCCTCTAGGCGGATCATCCGAGAGCTTATACGTCAAGGTTACCCTCTCCTTATCCTCGACCCCCACGGAGACTATGTAGGCCTCGCAAAGTGCAGAGACATACTGCAGGAGGAGGCTCCGGGCTGTGAGGTCAAACTCTTTTATCCCGAGCTTTTGGTGCAACAGGACGGGGAAGACCTGATTACCAAGCTAGTATCGCAAATGACTAGCGGCATGACCGAAGCTCAGTTGAGCTACGTCAGTGGTCTTTTCGACCGGCGGCCAGCGGAAAAAGCGGAACCAGCATTACGGTACATTGAACGTTTGCAGGAGCTGATTGATAGAGATATGGCGGGCAACGGCGCCCCAACGGGAGCAGGGCCATCCGGAAACTGGAAGGGAACGGTTGGGGCAGTACGCCGTAGCTTCAGGATAGTGCTGGATAAATTGCAGAGAATGCAGAACACAAGCGAACAATTGAGAAGAAGCACGAAGCTAAAACGCTTTCCCTTTGAGGCACTTCCTAGCCCCTTTAGCGAACCGGAAAAGATAATTCACCCTGGCCAAGTATCGATACTCTATCTCGGCGGTTATGACCATGTGACGCAGTGTTCAATCGCCGCTATTACTATGGAAGCGCTATTCGAGTTTAGATCGAACCTGAGTGGCCGCATTGCTCCTTTCATGACGGTGATTGAAGAGGCGCATACATTTATTCCGTCTGCCAGAGAAGGCAGCACCCAGGATGCCGTGTCCCTACCGGTCGTTCGACGTATTATCACAGAGGGGCGGAAATTCGGTACGGGTCTAATGCTGATTTCGCAGCGTCCTAGCCGTCTGGATGAGACAATTGTATCTCAGTGCAATTCTTTTCTGATCCTGCGTCTCGTGAACCCAAGGGATCAGAACTTTGTGCGGTCGATAATGGAAAATCTGACGGAATCCGATGCTAAGATGATCCCTGGATTTGGCCCAGGACAAGGAATAGTAAGTGGCCAAGTGGTTCGGTTTCCTCTGCCGGTCCGGGTAAAGATGGACGAGGATCTTTTGGCGTCTGAGATTGGAGACGAAGATTTCTTTGATCAGGTTACGGCTTGGCGACCCGATAAAAATATTGGTCAGAGGAAAGCCGTTGCTGCAGGTATGGAAGCTGTGAACCAAAATCGTCGCAAGTCAGCCCGATCAACTAGCCGGCGGCGTCCCACTTAGCAGTATGGTAGATGTTCTCACGCCGCAACAGCGGCAACTCAATATGAGCCGCATTCGGGGAAAGAATACCCGCCTTGAGCTGGTGCTCCGTCGAGGTTTGCATGCGCGTGGGCTCCGGTTTCGACTCCATCAACGGAAATTGCCCGGCACACCCGATCTTGTCTTTCCCAGATTCCATACATGCTTCTTCATCCACGGCTGCTTTTGGCATGGACATAACTGCTCTTTGTTCAAATTGCCGAAAACCCGAAGGGCATTTTGGGAGGAAAAGCTTCAGCGAAATCGTGACCGCGACCGTAGATCGGTTGACTCACTTTTGGCTGCGGGTTGGCGAGTGATCACTGTTTGGGAGTGTGCACTCCGCGGCCGTAATCGGATGGATTTGGGGGTTGTCCTGAATCAGTGTGAGGGCTTCTTGAGAGCCAGCGCCTTAGAAGGTGGGCACTCTGAAATACTACGCCGGAACTCCATGGAGCTTCCAGTTCGTACGGCGGGGTCGGAAAGTTTCGTTGATGTGGAGCACTTGCATGAGTGAAAACTTATCTCAACTCACGGATGTTGAGGTAGTTCGGCTCCGCGCGGCGGTAGAAGCTGAAATGCGAAAAAGGGAAATAGCCACTAACATCGGGCAGATGGGGGAAGAGCTGGCCATCCAATATTTCAATAACACTCCTGGGTGTCCTAATCTCAGTCCCGCTCCAATAGGGACCGCCTATGTCGACGCACTCTCACGTCGGGGCGAGCGATATTCCATTAAAACTTTATGCCGAGCCAAAAAGACTGGAACAATCTATCCCGACCGAGAAGACGACCGCAAGCAGCTATTTGAGTACCTTCTCATCGTGAAACTCAGCGGTGAGTGGGCATTAGAAGCGATCTATGAATTCGATTGGCCGACTTTCCTAGAACATAGGAAATGGGATAAAACTATGAATGCGTGGTACCTTGGGACATCCAGAAGAACTCTGGCCTCTGCCAAACTTTACACTGTAAAGGATTAGAGGGCCCTGGCATCCAGAGCGCTAACTATTAACACTTATTTCATCATCCACCGACCGTCCCGTCAGCTCATCAATCGCCAGCTCAGGCGTCAGATGTCCATAGTGCTCCTCGATCATCTTCACTGACGTCCCCATCTGCTTGGCGAGCGTGTAGACCTCCACGCCGTTGTAGAGCAGTTGGAACGTGGCGTACGTGTGACGGAGGGAGTACAGGCTGCGCTGGTTCCCGTGCTCATCGAGGAGTAGGCCGGCCTTGGTCAGTGCCTTCCTGAATAATTGGCGAAAACTGTCGTTTGGCACGTGGGTTCCGTCTGGCAATGAGAATACGTGCTGGTCTGGCCGTGGGTTGGCTTTCGCTGATAGAGCATCAATCCTGATCTGGTTGAGCGCCGTGTAGCCTGGTCCAGAAACCACGGGAGCACGTTTACCTGTCTTGCCTATTACGGAGAGCACAAAGCGCTTTTGCCCCTTTGTTGTGCTGGCGTCTCTTACGTGCTTCCAAAGTAGGTTGTCTGTCTCCGTACCTGGTCTCAGACCGGAGTGAACAAGGAAGATCACGTAATTGCGGAGCAGCCAGCGGCGCTCCTTGTTTTCCGCACTCTTCTCTCGTGCCCATTCCATAAGGAATTGGCAAAGCTGGTCGTATTCCTCCTTTGAGAATGCTGGACGGCGGTTTTTCTCCGTCTTGCGGCGCTTGTCCATCGTGATGAGCGGCACGTGGTCGGCTCGCATGAAGTCATGTTTGACTGCCATATCAAATATTCCGCGCAGCACGACATTCTCTGTGTTGATCGTGCCACGGCTCGGCGGCTTCGGCTTGGGCAGGGGACGGCGGATCGTCTTGCCGTTGCGTTTGTACTCGATGAAGCGTTTTTTCGCCCCCGTGCCTTTGGTCCAGTACGCGGCTCTCCACGTCTGGTAATCCAGCAAATCTCGATTGGTGATTTCGTCGATCTTCCGGCGCCCGAAATAGGGGCGCAGATAACGCCCGACGATGGGCAGGTAGTCCTTCAAGTGGCGTGGATTGCGTCTGCCCAGTTCAACCTCTTCTTTGAGCGTCTTTTCGTAAAGATCGCACGCATGAGCGAAAGTCGTTGTCTTGGAGGTGAGGCCGTGCTTGTGGCGCAGCAGGATTTCCATCTGGATTTCGAGGGCAACGGCACGGGCGGCCTCTTCCGAACGTTTTCTTGTGCTGCGGGCGACCCATTTGCCCTCGGGCGATCGCACTCGGCAATAGATTTCCGGGCTGTCTCCCCTGTAGAAGAGGACAACCTCGCCATTCTTCATTTTGGAAAGAATGCTCATAAGTCACTGGGTTCTGTACATATTCTGTACAAACCCTAAGCGCGAAAACCTTAACAGTCGATTGATGTACACGACTGTGGAAATCGGCGCGGCCTTGCGGGCCAGCCTGGTAACTTATTGATCTTATTGAAGAAAAATGGTGCCCAGGGGCGGAATCGAACCACCGACACGCGGATTTTCAGTCCGCTGCTCTACCAACTGAGCTACCTGGGCATCCGGCGGGCCTGAGAGAGTTTGGCCCGAAGACG
>Ga0182735_1000930_pt1 | contig 20805 bp, 21 predicted proteins | sample eDN5th30CKraftMG_FD_128524 | JGI IMG/M metagenome (GOLD analysis project Ga0182735, IMG submission 128524) | Enriched Miracle-Growth compost microbial communities from Emeryville, California, USA - eDNA 5th pass 30_C Kraft MG (version 2) (version 2) ...
ACAACCACGACCTGAACGTGCTGGACCGTTTGCGCGACCAATACGCAAGCGGCCAGTCGCGGAGCGGCTGATGGACGCCCCCGACTCCCGGCCCGCGATGTTTCGCAACGCCATGGCCCGCATGGGCGCCGCCGTCTCGGTGGTAAGCAGCGACGGCGCGGGCGGGCGTTGCGGCGTTACCGCAACAGCGGTGTGCTCGGTCACCGACGCGCCGCCCACACTGCTGGTCTGCCTGAACCGGTCCAGTGCGATGAACGCCGTTTTCAAGGTCAACGGCCGCCTGTGCGTCAACGTGCTAAGTGCCGATCACGAGGGGATCGCGCGTGATTTCGCGGGCCAGACCGGCGTACCTATGGCCGACCGCTTCGCGGCAGGGGATTGGGTCAACTCCCCTTTGGGGTTGCCCATGCTGCAAAGCGCGCTGGCCACTTTTCAGGGGGACATCGTGCGCGCCGACGAAGTGGGCAGCCACACCGTCATGCTCGTCGAGGCCCTGGATATCGGCGTGCATCCAGGCGGTGGAGATGGGCTGGTGTATTTCGATCGGTTTTTTCACCGGGTTTCTTCGGTGTAGCCGCCACAGCTTGCCTCGATGCAACCTTCTTCAGGTGCTTTGGGCCGCCGCATCCGTTTCATCTTCGATGGCTTTCTTGACGAGAGCCCTGAAATGTCCCAGCCCTCGATCGGCACGGATAGGCAGCATCTTGAAATCGGGCTTCAGGTCCAGGCTGCGCGATTGCGCCGTAATCATGCGTCGGTCTTCCTCAAATGCCTCGACAACGCTTTGGTGAATCGAGGCCGTGACTTCGGGACGGTCGATTGCAAAATTGTGGGGATGGCAGAAAAAGTAATGTGTGGATTTCCCTGTTTCGGGAGTCAGGGCCTGGCAGCCGCGAAACGCTGCCGCATCTACCCGGTTTCCTTCCGGGGCGCCGGTTCCCGTGGGCGCCATGCCCGAGTCCATCAAAAAAATACCGGGCATCAGAAAGTCATAGATGTTCCATCGGTCGACTTTGCCTTCATAGCGCTTTACTTTTTGTACAAAAGGCGCCGGCTCGATGTTGAGCGCCCAGCGTGTGATCCGCACGCCGTTGTGCAAGGGTTCGATCTCGGCGGGCGATTGTGCATAGGCCGTGTCGCCGCCCAGCGTTGTTTCATGCACGTATGGAATATGGGCGAGGTCGAGCAGGTTGTCGGCTATCAGGAGATAGTTGGTGTCGTAGTGGGTATAGCCTTCCTGATGCCGCCATTGAGGGTCCGTCAGCCAGTGCGTATCGGGAATCAATGCCGGGTCGGCAAGTTCCGGATCGCCCATCCATATCCACAGCCATTTATGCTGCTCTACGATCGGGTAGCTGTTGATTCTGTTCGATGGAGGAATCCGGTCTTGCGACGGGATCTCCACGCACGCGCCGCTTTGGTCGAAGAGCAGGCCATGGTACATGCAGCGCAGATTGTCGCCCTCGCGACGCCCTAGCGATAAGGGCGCGCCCCGATGACAGCAACGGTCTTCGAAGGCTATGGGGGTGCCGTTACTGTCGCGCCACATTACCACAGGAGTTTCCAGCAATGTGCGCGTAAGAAAAGCGTCGGCGGGCAACTCGCTTGACCAGCCGGCCACGTACCAGCAGTTTTTGACGAACATGTTTTGTCTCCTGTTTGCTAAAGCTTTGAGCCCCTGTTTGGGCAGTGGCTCAAAGTTAAGGTTTAGGAATACATGCGTCAATACGATAATCTTCATGAATATTATTTGTTCTATTCATGATAAATAAATCTAGTCCAGGCCGGGCGGCAGGTCTGTAAAGGTTTCCTTGGTCAGCGCGCGAAGCCAGATATTGGCGCGATCCTGGTGGAACCTGGGGTGCCAATACTGGCGAAGCGCAAACGGCGGCAGCGGGATTGGCGGTTCGATCATCCGCACGACGCCATGCCGCGCGAACACGGCCCCCAATGACCGGGGAACGGTGGCGATCAGGTCGGGATGCTGGTCCAGCAGCAAGGGCACGAAAAGAAAATGCGGCGTGGTGATGGTGATGCTGCGCTTGATGCCGGCGTTTTCAATGGCCGAGTCATAGGCGCGCAAGCCGCGCCCGGCAAGGGTTACCGCCACATGGCCCGCCGCACAGAATTCTTTCAGCGAAATGGTGTCGCCGTACCGGGTGTTCTTGACACTGACAATGGTGACGAACGTATGGGTAAAGAGTTCTTGCTGATACAAGCCTTCGGGTGCGTTCATGACCGAGCCCAGCACCAGGTCGGCTTCTCCGGTGGCCAGGGTGGCTTCTATCTGTTGATGCGGCACCTGCAATGTGTGGAAGGTGCAGTGGGGGGCAAGTTCTTTCAGCTTGGACAGCAACGAGGGAATGAAGACCAGTTCACCCATGTCCGTCATGCAAAGGCTGAATGTTCGCCGGGTACTGGAGGCGTCGAATTGAGATTGGGACAGGACCCGATTGCGGATCGAGCCGACGATGGACAGGATGTCGGGCGCCAGGGCTTCGGCTTTTGCGGTGGGCGTTACGCCCCGATAGCTCTTTATAAAAAGCGGGTCGTCGAAAAACTCGCGTAGGCGAGCCAGCGAGTGGCTCATTGCGCTTTGTGAAATGCCCAGGTTTTGCCCCGCCCGCGTGACATTGCGTTCGCGCATCAGTACATCGAACACGATCAAAAGGTTCAGATCCAGCTGGGCACTATCATGAATGTAGTTCATGAACCTCATTCCTAATATGGGATTGTGCGATATTACTCACTCTCCTAAGCTTACGCCAAGCCCTCAACCTCGAAGGGCAACCAGGAGACTCTTTATGAACTTGAAACGCTGTCTGGCGGCGGGTTTTATCACCGCCGCCTCATGTATCGCACCTGTTGCATTCGCCGAAGTAGTTGTCGGGGTGACCATCTCGCTGACCGGCCCAGGTGCTTCCTTAGCCCTTCCAACCCAGAACGCGATTTCCATTTTTCCGACCGAAGTCGGGGGTGAGAAGATCAACTATGTCATTCTTGACGATGCGTCGGATCCCACTCAGAGCGTGCGAAATTTTCGCAAGCTGGTAGATGAGTACAAGGCTGACGTGATCCTGGGTTCGTCGATCAGCCCCGCCACCCTCCCACTGGTCGATATCGCGGCGGAAACCGGTACGCCGCTGCTCAGCCTCGCGGCTTCGTCACGCATTGTGGAGCCGCAGGACGATGTGCGCCGCTGGACGTTCAAGGCGATCCAGAATCAAGAACTGGTCACTGGCGTCACCGTTGATCACATGGTCAAGAACAAGGTCGCCAGCCTTGGATTCGTCGGCTTCTCTGACGCATATGGCGAGTCTTGGCTGCAAGAGCTCAAAAAGCAGCTTGCCGAACGAAACATCGACCTGGTCGCGGTTGAGCGGTATGGCAGCAAAGACACGCTGGTTACCGCGCAAGTACTGAAGGTAATGCAAGCCAAGCCCGATGCGATATTCATCGCGGCGGCGGGCACTCCGGGGGCGCTGCCCCAGAAAAGCCTGCTTGAACGCGGCTTCAAGGGGCCCATTTACCAAACATATGGCATTGCGAATAACGAATTCCTGAGGATTTCCGGCAAGGACGCCGAGGGGGCCCTGTTTGCCGTCGGCCCGGCACTGGTGGCCGATCAATTGCCTGATGCGAATCCCATCAAGGCCGTTGCGCTTGATTTAAAGGAAAAATACGAGGCCAAGTATGGCGAAGGTTCATTGTCGGTATTCGTGGCTAACGCCTGGGATACCCAGTTGCTGCTGAACAGGGCGCTGGAAGATGCGCTCAAGCGCGAAAAGCCAGGCAGCGCCGCGTTTCGCAGCGTGCTGCGCAACTCGCTGGAAAATGTACACGAGCTGGTAACCTCTCAAGGCGTGATGACGATGTCGCCACAAGACCATGTGGGATACGACAAGCGCGCCGCCGTCATGGTTCAGATCCGCGATAGCGGCTGGAAATACATTGAGTAGGCGTAGCCGCGCGGCCTTACTTCTGTCCCTTTTTTGGAAAGCCTTTCACGAGGCTTAGCTCGGACATTTCCCAGGTGGTCTGGCCCGCAAGGGCAAGCTTCAGGTATTTCCACGCGGAGCGCGAGTGTTCTACGCACATGAATTGCGCGCGGGTGCCTTCCCGGTTGCGCAGGGCCTCGGCGATGGCCCTGTGCTGCTCGTTTGAGTGTTGCAAGATCGCCTTGATGCCGGGAAAGTCTGTCTGAGACGACTTGACGAATGCGTTTGGCGCCGCGAACGGAAGCGTCAGGACGCGCTGCAGGGATTTCTTCAGCATCGGGCTTTGGGCCGCGTCGATCAATAGGTCGTGGAAGCGGTCATTGAGTTCTACATAATCATCCAGGCCTTCGGCGCCTTGCAAGGACTCGAGTACGGCGTCAATCTTCTTGGCGCAATCGTCCATTGCGTCGAGGATGTCCAGTGGTACGCCGCGCTCAGCGGCATATCTCGCGGCGAGGCCTTCGAGAGTGCCCCGAACCTCTATGGTTTCGGATACATCCCGCATTGAAAAGCCGCTGACGACAAAGCCTCCTGACGCGAGAGGTTCGATCAGTCCTTCTTCCTTGAGCTTCATGAGGGCCATTCGGGCCGGAGTTCGAGATACGTCGAATTCTTTGGCTAGAAATGTCTCCGAAACTCTTTCTCCGGCACGGATCGCGCCATCGATGATCAGACCGCGCAGACCCAGCACGGCCTTGAGTGTTTGCGATTGACCAGAATTTTTTTCCATAGGGGTATGTCCCAGGTCAGCGTTGAAATGAATATTGACGGACGGCGTCCGGCCTTGTCGTTGCCTAGGCTACCATGCTTTTCGGTATCCATGATGTATACATTTAATTTAGAAAATAATTATAAATACTAGGGTATATACCTATAACTAGATAAATCGGTATACATAGATAATTAATCCGAATACATCAATACTGCCAAGAGCAAGGAGGAGCAATGAAAACAGTCATGCGCAAGGCGATGGTCGCCGCCGCGGCACTTTGTCTTAGTACGGGCGCCGTGGGTGCTGAAGTCGTCAAGGTGGGAGTGATCGGGCCGTTTTCCGGGCCCTTTGCCGGCGCGTTCGGCACACCGTTTCGTCAAGGTGTCGAAACCTATGTTGCCATGCATGGCAACAAGGTCGGCGATGCTGAAGTGCAGTTCATCTATCGCGATATTGCAGGCCCAGATCCGCAAAAGGCTCGAAGCCTGGCACAAGAATTGGTGGTGAAGGACAAAGTGCAGTACCTGGCCGGCGTTGTCTTTACGCCCAATGCAATGGCAATAGCCCCGCTGTCGCAAAGCGCGAAAGTACCAATGGTGATTTTCAACGCATCGACGTCGGTTGTTGTTTCCAAGTCCGATTACTTTGTGCGCACTTCCAACACGCTGCCCCAGGTAACGGTGCCGGTGGCCAAATATGCGCTCGATCAAGGCATTAAAAGCGCCATCACTATCGTGTCCGACTACGGGCCTGGAATCGACGCTGAAAAAGCATTTTCCAAAACCTTCGAGCAAGGTGGCGGAAAGATCGTGGACAGTATCCGCATGCCTCTCAGCACGACCGATTTCGGTCCTTTTCTGCAAAAGATCCGGGCTGCCGAACCGGAATCGCTCTTTGCATTCCTGCCATTCGGTCCTCCGACCTACGGCTTCGTGAAGGCGTATAACGACAACGCCCTTGAGCAGGCCGGAATCAAGTTTCTGGGTACCGCTGAAACCCAAGAGAGCGATCTTCAAGCCCTGGGAGACGGAGCCGTCGGCCTTGAAACCGCGTACTTCTATTCGGGCGCCCACGACTCGCCTGAAAACAAGGCGTTTGTGGACGCGCTGAAGAAGCTCGATCCGAACGCGATAGCCAATCCCGCCACGGTATCCGCTTTTGACGGCGCCCACGTCATATACAAGATGGTGGAGGCCACGGCAGGAAAGGCCGACGGGCCCAAAGCCGTCGACGCGGTAAAAGGCATGAGCTGGGAAAGCCCCCGTGGCCCCGTCACCATCGACGCCGGCACCCGCGACATTGTCCAGAACGTATACATGCGGCGCGTCGAGAAGGACGCCGATGGAAAACTGGTCAATCGCGAATTCAAGATCTACGAGGCGCAGCCTGATTACGGCCTGACGCTGGGCGAGTAAGCCGCAGGCACGCCGCAAGTTGATCGATCCGCCGAGGTAGATGTGGAACTCATATTCAGCATTTTGATCGATGGGCTGGCTTACGGAATGGTGCTGTTCATCATTTCCGTAGGCTTGTCCATCACCATGGGCCTGATGCGCGTTGTGAACCTTGCCCATGGTGTATTCGCCATGCTCGGGGGGTTTTTCATGGTCGCCATCGTTTCAAGGCTCGGGCTGCGTCCCGAACTGGCGGCGCTGTTGGCCGCCATTGGCGTGGGGATGCTGGCGCTTCCCATGGAAAAGCTTCTTTTTCGCAAGGTCTACGGGCGAAGCGAATTGCAGCAGGTCTTGCTGACCATCGGCCTGGTATTCATCGGAATCGCCGCGGTGGGTACGGTATTTGGAAATTCCTTACTGGCCGTTCCCCTGCCGGAATACTTGAGGCGTTCCGTTGACATCGGATTCAGGGTGGTTCCCTTGCACCGGCTGGCGGTGGTCGCTGCGGGCCTTGTCGTTCTATGCGGGTTGTGGCTTCTTCTGGCAAAGACGAGGTTCGGAATCAATATCCGGGCAGCGGTCGACAAGGCCAAGGCAGCCGAGGCCCTGGGAATCGATACATCCAGGGTGTACCAGCTGGGCTTCATGCTGGGCGCGGCCCTGGCGGCATTAGGCGGCATTTTGGGTGCGGAACTGCTGCCGCTCGAGCCCTATTACCCGCTCAAGTATTTGGTGCTGGTGCTTGCCATTGTGGCGGTCGGAGGCATGGGCAGTGTATTTGGATCCTTCATCGCCGCTCTTGTGCTTGGCACGGTAGAGACCGCGGCCAAATACCTGATGCCCGAAATCGCTTCCATCATGTTCTATCTCACCATGCTGGTGGTCCTTAGCTGGCGTCCCCATGGTCTTTTCGGAAGGCAGCTATGACGACTTTCAACAACGAGCGCACTTTGGGCTTCAGGCGCGCCAGCCGGCCAGGCGTTCGCCGAAACTTCGGCGAGCTGCCTTTCATGCCTGAAGCCTGCGTGGCTGTGATCGGCCTGGCTGCCATGTGGCTCATGCCGGGCGACTTGAGTTTCCTGACACGCATCATTACATCGGCTCTCTTCGTGCTGTCGCTGGATCTGGTGCTGGGCTACGCCGGAATCGTCACTTTGGGCCATGCCGCCATGTTCGGGGTAGGGGCCTACGCCGCTGGCGTGTATGCGATACACGTAACGGCGGAACCGCTGTCGGGTCTGCTGATGGGAGGGCTCTTTGGCGGCCTCATTGCCCTGGCCACGGGCGCAGTGCTGTTGCGTACGCATGGCCTGACCTGTCTCATGATGACCATCGCCATTGCGCAAATCTTGCTCGAGGTGCTGAACAAATGGCGTAGCCTCACCGGAGGCGACGATGGCCTGTCCGGCATTATGGTCGAGCCGATTTTTGGTGTGATCGAGTTCGATTTCTTCGGGCGCGTAGGGTACTTATACAGCTTGGCTGTGTTGATACTGTGTTTCTGGATCATGCGCCGGCTCGTGCGTTCCCCCTTCGGGCTCACCTGTATCGGCATTCGCGAAGATCGCTTTCGAATGACCGCCCTTGGTGCAAGCGTGTACAAACATACGCTGCTCATGTATGTTGCCGGCGGCATCTTCGCCGGCATCGCGGGCGCATTGATGGCCCAGACCACCCAGGTGGTCGGGTTGAGCAGCCTGGGCTTTACATGGTCGGCCGAGGCGCTGGTGATGCTGGTGCTTGGTGGCATGGGGCATCTTTGGGGAGCCATATTCGGCACCATCCTGTTCATGGTAGTTCATCATTTTGCTTCAGCCATTGATCCCTTCAAGTGGATGTTTGTGATCGGCGCGCTGCTGGTGGCGGTTGTGCTGCTTTTTCCAGAAGGGCTTGTCCAGGCGATTCGAAAATTGGCGGTTCGGCAAATTGCCCGCATGAGCAAGAGGGGAACGTCATGACCAAGGCCCTGAGCGTTCAGAACCTGACGCGTAGTTTTGGCGCGCTGCAGGTCACGCGAAATGTCAGCTTCAACCTGGAGCAGGGCGCTCGAGTGGCTCTGATAGGCCCGAATGGCGCGGGCAAGACCACATTGGTCAATCTGATTGCGGGAGGCCTGTCGCCGTCGGCCGGCAAGATATTTCTGGGGCCGATGGATATCACGCACATTCCTCAAGCTGAACGGGTCCATGCCGGCCTGGTGCGCACATTTCAGGTCACGCGGCTCTTTACCCAATTGTCGGTCGAAGACAATATTCGGCTGGCTGTCATACAGCGCGGCAAACAGTCTTTTCGCCTGTTCTCCGGCCTGGCTCAATTGCCGGGCGTCGATGCCGAAATTCACCGCGTCCTCACCTTGCTGGAACTGAACGATGTTTCCACCCGCAAGATCAAGGAACTGGCATACGGAGAGCAGCGTCTCGTCGAGATCGCGCTGGCGCTCGCGTTGCGGCCTAAGGTTCTGCTGCTGGACGAGCCGGCGGCCGGCGTTCCCCAAAGTGAAAGCAATGTGGTGATGAAGGCCATTGCGGCCCTGCCTGATGAGATCGCGATCATGTTCATCGAACACGACATGGATCTGGTGTTCCGCTTTGCCAGGCGCATCCTCGTGCTTGTTGCGGGCGAGCTGCTTATGGACGACTGCCCTGAAGCCGTCGCCTCAGACCCGCGTGTACATCGTCTGTATCTGGGAGAAGCCGCATGACGCACGGACACGCATTGCGCCTGGACGAAGTCAGCGCGGGCTATGGACACACAACCATACTCGAAGAGTTAAGTTTCTCGGTAGAGCCGGGCGAGCGCCTGGGAATCATCGGCCGAAACGGCGCGGGTAAAACCACGACGCTGGCAACCGCAATGGGGCTGACCCAGATGCGCAAGGGAAGGGTCAGGTTCTGCGAGACGGATATCACCGCTTTGCGTCCCAGCGCAAGGGCGGTAAAGGGTTTGGGCTACGTGCCGCAAACTCGCGACATATTCCCGTCGCTTACTGTGGAAGAGAATCTTCGGGCGGGCATGCACCGAAACTCAGGCACCTCCTTTGCGCGGCTTCTAGGCGAAGCTTACGAGTTGTTTCCTCGCCTGCGTGAACGCAGGTTGAACTGGGGCAACGAGTTGTCGGGGGGCGAGCAGCAAATGCTGTCGATCGCACGCGCGCTAATGGGCAAGCCAGCCATATTGCTGCTTGACGAACCTTTGGAAGGGCTGGCGCCGGTTATCGCACAGGAACTCATGGCGGCAATCAGGGCGCTTGCCGACCACCGGGGCATAGGCATCGTCTTGGTCGAGCAGCAGGTCAATTTGGTGCTGGACTTCAGCACCAAGGTACTGGTCCTGGAACGAGGGCGATGCATGTTTTACGGAGCGCCGGAAGATCTCCGGGGCGAACGCAGTGAAATTCTTGATCTGTCCGTCGGGATACGGAAGGTCAAGGGCGCTGCGGAGTCATTGGCATAATCTAGTGGGAGAGATTCAATGTATATCAAGAATGCATGGTACATAGCCGGCTGGGCGCATGAGGTCACGCAAAAGCCCTTGGCCCGCCGCTTGTGTAATGAGCCTGTCGTGCTGTTCCGCGATGCTTCCGGTGCCGTGGGTGCGGTGGAAGACCGATGCTGCCATCGCGGCGCGCCGCTACAGTTCGGAAAAGTTGTCGAGCTCGGCCTGCAATGCGGTTATCACGGCCTGGTATTCGACGCGCGTGGAAACTGCGTCGACATACCCGGGCAAGACCGAATCCCCGCCAAGGCCAATATCCGCTACTTTCCAGTGGTTGAAAAAGACGAGTTCATATGGATATGGATGGGCGAACCGGAAAAGGCCGATCCAAGCCTGATCATCGACTATCCATTCCACAATGATTACAAGAACTGGCCGCACAAGCATCAGGTCTATCACATCAAGGCGAACTACATGCTTATGGTGGACAACCTGATGGACATGACCCATTTGGCCTATGTGCACGTAGGTTCGATAGGCGGTGACACCACGAGCACCCATGCGGCGAAAATGGAAACGACGCGCTCCGAACTGGGTTTGAAATATGTCCGTTGGATGCTCGACTGCGCACCGCCTCCCACCTACAAGAAGGCGGTGCCCACCTTGGGCGAACGCGTCGACCGCTGGCAAGAGTTCGAATACATCGCGCCGGGCAACATTATCCAATGGAGCGGCGCCACCGATGCGGGAACCGGTGCCTATGACAGAAACATCCGGGAGGGTGGTTTCTCGTTGCGCCTGTTCCATGGCCTGACGCCGGAAACAGATAGTACCTGCCACTATTTCTGGTCTACCGCCAATGGCTATCGCCAAGATGATCCACGCGCTACAGAGCAATTGTTCGAAGCGATTGCGGGCGCCTTCATGGAAGACAAGGTCATTGTAGAGGCCCAGCAGGCCAGGCTCGATGAGTGCGCCGACCGACCCTTGGTCGACATTGTGTCCGACTCCGCGCGCATTCATATGCGCCGCACGGTCGACCGCTTGATCAAAGAAGAAACCCTTTAGGCCCGCTATATATATTCATCTCATTGATTATGACAACCCTACAAACACGAAATCTGAAGCTCTCATATAGTCTGTCGGGCCCCGAGGGCGCACCGGTATTGCTGCTGTCCAACTCCATTGCGACAACGCTGGCCATGTGGACGCCGCAATTGAGCGCATTGCAGCCCCATTTCAGGGTACTCAGGTACGACACGCGTGGGCATGGGCAGTCTGAGATCCCGGACGGCCCCTATTCAATTGATCAACTTGGCCAAGACGTGCTTGACTTGATGGACGTGCTGGATGTCGAAAAGGTTCACTTCTGCGGCCTGTCGCTTGGCGGAATGACGGGTATGTGGCTGGCGGCCCATCATCCTTCCCGCATCGACAAGCTGGTGCTGAGCAATTGTGTTCCCCATATCGGCAATGAGGCCATGTGGAACTCGAGAATCGCCCAGGTTCTTGAAACCGGCATGGAAGAAATCGCGGCCGGGCAAGTCGGCCGCTGGTTCCGGCCGGGGTTTGAAAACTCAGATCCCGAGGCCTATCGTGCGGCGGAGCTGGGCATAAAACAGATGTTGGCCCAAGGGTACGCGGGATGCTGTGCGGTGCTGCGCGATGCAGACTTGCGTACTTCTCTAAGCGGGATCGCCGCGCCGGCATTGGTCATTGGCGGCCAGTACGATCTTGCCACGCCGCCCGAGAAAACAAAGCAGTTGGCCTCGGAAATACGCGCCGCAAAGTACGCCGAGCTGCCGGGAGGACATTTGACAAATCTGGATGCGACGGAGGCATTCAACGCAGCAGTGGTGCAATTCTTGAAGGAATAGCGGCCACTAGAGGGTGTCTTTCCGTACTCATTTTCCAGGCGGCCGCAGAGCGCTGCATAAGGTTGTTAATAAAAGGAAGGCCTGGCGTATTCATATGCCAGGCCTTTTTAGCAGCTTTCTCTTCCTTTTTTAGCAGGTTTCGCCTTCTTGTATGGGCGATTTTTTTCTTTTCTGTCTGCTTCATTTCAATCGAACCACATCGACGTCGTCCTCAGTGGCGTATAGACGGGCCACGAGATCATTGCGCGTGCTCAGGACACGTCGTTGGTTGATGGAGCCCTTATCTGTGGCTTCGCCCAGGTCCAGAGAAGGGGGCTGATGCATGATCATTGCGCATGTAATCAGCTGAGAGCTTCCCGTCGCTGTCTTGGCCATTTCCTCGAGCAGCAGCATGGTCCATCGCCGTAGATCCGGGATGGCTTCGCGCGCCGTTCCGTGCAGGAAGATCAGCATGCCCAGGAAGGGCTTGTCTTGGCCCGTAATGACCACGTCATGAATGTGGGGCGCGCCGCAGGTGATGGCGCGCATGCGCAAGTCGCCCACATTGATCCACGTGCCACTGTCAAGCTTGAAGTCTTCGGCGATGCGGCCGTCGAAACGGAGCCCCGCTTCAGGGTTGTCTACGTCGAGAAACAGGGCGCCGTCTCCACTGCAAAAAAATCCCTCTTCGTCAAAGGCGTCTTCCGTGAGTTCCGGCTGGCGCCAGTACCCCGGTGTGATGTTTGCTCCGCGATAACGGACTTCGAGCTTGTCGGCGACCGGGGCAAGCTTGATTTCCAGGCCTGGCGCAGGAATGCCGATATTGCCGGGCTGCCATTCCAAGGTATGGGCGGTGAGGGCGAAAGGGGCTGTTTCAGTCATGCCCAGGCTGACGGTCATGGGTATGCGGGTGCCGGTGGATGCAATGGCCAGTTCGTCTACCGCGTCTCGAAGCGGTTTGGCGATTGCCGCACCGACAGGGAAAATATTGCGTATGCGGCTAAAGAACAGGTCGCGAAAAGCAGGGTCTTTTCGCATGGCTTGAACCAGGATTTCCAGCCCTTTGGGGACGGTGTAGTACAGCGTGGGCGCAATCTCGCTGAGGTTGCGGATGGTAAGCGGCATATGCTGCGGGGTGGGTTTGCCGTCGTCGATGTACAGGCTGCCCCCGTTGTAGAGCACCGTGCCGAAATTATGATTGCCCCCCGCCGTGTGATGCCAGGGCAGCCAGTCGACCAGAATGGGAGGCTCTTCGGTAAGGTATGGATAGCACTGCAAGTACATCTGCTGGTTGCTGGTCAGCATCCCATGCGTGTTGATGACCGCCTTGGGCAACTTGGTGGAGCCCGATGTAAAGAGAAACTTGGCGACCGTTTCGGTATGAACGCCCTGGTGTGCTGCCTTGACCGATTCCGGGTCTACGCGCTCGGCCTGCAGTTGCTCGAAGGAGCTGCTGCGCGGGTGTGGAGCAGGATTGGATGCGTAGGCCAGCTCTACGTCATCGGGAACCAAAGACAAGGCGTTAGCGTAGCGCAAGCCGTCTTGTGCGAAGACCAGGCCGGGCGTGAGAAGCCGCAGCGCGTGGCCGACTCGCTCGGCGGTGCCGGACAACAGGCTGTAGGCCGGCGAAATCGGTGCGTAAGGTATGCCGACGTGCATCGCTGCCAGGGCCAGCAAGGCGTGTTCAATGCTGTTTTCTGACAATATGATCAAGGGGCGTTCAGCGCTCAGACCGCGCTGAAGCAGCGAGCCCGCCAATTGTTGAATTTGTTCGAAGCACTGCCGGTACGTAAGGGTTCGCCAGCTTCCGTCAGGCTGGCGTTGCCCGAGAAATATTTGATCCGGGGTGGCCTCGGCCCACTGTCGCAGCCGCTCTGTATACCGCCGGTTCGTTGCCTCCAGGCGGCTGGACGATTGCATGAGCCAACTGCCGTCGGGGCGCTGCCGTGCCTGACACTGATAAGGGCCAAGTTCTATGTGTCGGAAAGCAGCCGCCTGATGTCGGCCTGGAGGAAAAGGTGTAGTCATGTGATTCATAGAAGGTACGGTTACGGAACGAGCTTCCAGCCACCCTGCATGTCGGGCGTGATCAGCACACGGGCGTAGGGGCCAAAGCCCCAGTGGTCGTCCGGTGAATAATGCAGAGGGCCTTTGGTTACGATGATGTCGCCTTGCGTTTCAAGCGCGTCGCGCAGCGCTGCCCTGAACTCGGGTGTGCCCGGCTTGGCTTCTTTTAGAGCTTGGGGAACAATTTTTTCCATCACCAGACCTAGGTCATAGGTATTGGCGGCGAACTGAGTGCGAGTGCCGGGGCCGTATTTCTTTTCATACAGCGCGACGAACTCGAGGCTGGTTTGCTTGCCCGGATGGCTGTCCGGCAGTTGTTCCGGCACTTGCTCTGGCCCGGAAACCACGATTGCCCCTTCTGCGTCCTTGCCCGCCAGGCGCAGGAAGTCGGGCGATACCGATGCGGCCGTGTGATAGATGCGTCCTTTATAGCCCCGGTCCTTGAGGGCTTTCTGGGGCAGGGCGGCACCGCCGCCCACGGCGATGGCAATAACGGCATCAGGCTTCTTGGCGGCCAGGCTGAGCGCCTGGCCCGCGACGCTGCTGTCCGTTCTGGAAAAGCGCTCGGTGGCGATGAGTTCTATTCCACGAGAGGAAGCTTGTTCTTTCAGTGCCTGCAAGTGCGACTCGCCATAGGCATCGGACAAACCGATAAAGCCGACGGTCTTGATCTGATGCTTGGCCATGTCTTCGAGCATGGCCTCAATGTAGAACGTGGCCGGCATGACGACGCGGAATGTCCAGTAGTCCTCGCCTTTCGGGAGTTCGGCGGGCGATGGGGCCAATTGCGGTGTTTTCGTTTCTTTGGCTACTTTGGCCACCGCAATCGCCGCAGGTGTATTCGCCGCCCCGACGATGATGTCGAAGCCTTCTGTCGCGAACCGCCACGCATTCTTGGTGGCGACAGTCGGATCTCCGGCGTCGTCCAGCACCTGGATGTGTATGTCTTGCCCCGAGATGTTCTTGGGCCAGAAATCGAGTGCATTCTTGGTAGGTATGCCGATTGATGCGCCCGGCCCGGTCAATGAGGTCGTGACGCCGACGCGCACTTGCGCCTGCCCGGGAATCGGCATGAACATTGCGCTCGCCAGAAAGAGGGCCCAGATATGTTTCATGCTCCATCTCCAAAAATTGAAAGAAAAAACGTTAGCCTGTCTAACGTATTTTGAATGGTATATTTGGCGTATGAAGGCAATCTATAAGGAATAACCCTTGTCGTCTCCAGATCTATCCAAGATTGATTTTTTGAGCGGCTCGCTAGGCTACGCGATCAAGCGCGCGCAAGTGCGCTCATATGAAATGCTTTTTGAAATCTACGCGGATAAGCAGTTGACGCCGGCCAGGATGACGGCGTTGTGCCTGATTGGAAAGCAGCCGGGAATGAGTCAATCCGCATTGGCCGAAATTTTGCAGATCAATCGAGCCAGCGTGATCAAGATTGTCAATTATCTTGTGCAGGCAGGATATGTCATATGCCTGGAGAACCCGGCTGACAAGCGAAGCCACGCATTGGAGGTGACCGAGGAGGGCTATCGGAAATTATGTACGCTTGTCGAGCGTACGCAGATATTTGAGTCGAAAATTGCGCGGTCCCTGACGAAACGTGAGCGCGATACTTTGCTTCGCTTGCTCGAGAAAGTGGCGGAGCAGCCCTGAGCATGAGGGATGCAATAGATGGCCGTTATTGCGTCTGTGGTCTGTGCAACAACAGCCGGGCCGAGCGGTAGATTACTTGGCCGATGCTGGTGATCGCCTACTCGGCTACCGCCTCCAGCGCAATATCAAGCGTGACCTCATCGCCTACGCCCGGCGCGAACTTGCCGGCGTTGAATGCGGTGCGCGAGATCACCGCGCGGGCGTTGGCGCCGATGGCGTCTTTCTTCAGCATCGGATGAGGGCCGTTGAAGAAGGAAGTCACGGTCAGCGTCACCGGCTTGGTGATGCCCTTGATGGTCAGGTGGCCTTCGATGCTGACGGGCGCATCGCCGTCGAAAACGACTTTGGTCGATTTGAAAGTGGCCGTCGGAAATTGGGCGGTATCCAGGAAATCCGCAGCGCGAATGTGGCCGTCGAAGACGTCGAAGCCGGTGTTCACAGAAGTCATGTCGATGGTGACGTCCACCTTGGCTTCCTGGGCGGCTTTGTCCAGCACGACTGTGCCGGTCGTCTTCTTGAAGCTCAATATCTGCTTGGACATCCCCATGTGGTCATACGAGAAGCGCGGGAAGGTGTGGCTGGAATCCACGGCGTAGGTTTGCGGGGCGGCCAGGGCCTGGCCGGCAAAGAGGGCGGCGAACGCTGCGGCGATCAAGGTCTTTTTCATGGTGAATCCTGTATCTGTGTTGATGTGTTGACTGAATTGGTGAAGCGCGTGGGGCTTGGGTTAAGCAGTGTTCAAGGCGTGGCAACGACGTGAAAGGTGATCACGATGTCGTTGGCCACGATGCCGGTGTCCTTCCACTGGCCCTCGCCCACGCCGAAATCGGCGCGCTGGAGCGTGAAGCCGCCTTCAAAGACGCCGGCGTTGCCGTCTTCCTTGAAGGTAAAGGGCGCCGTCACTTCCTTCGTAACGCCCTTGATCGAAAGCGCGCCTGTAAGCTGATAATTGTTGCCGCCCAGCGCTTGCACCTTGTTCGAAGTGAAACTGGCGACAGGATGGGTGTTCAGCGCAAGCCACTCGTCCTTGGCCAGCTCGGTATTGGCTTCGGCGTGACCCGCATCGACGCTGGCCAGTGCCACTTCTATTTGCACTTTGGCGGTTTCGGGCGCGGCCGGGTCGAAGCTCAGTTCCGCAGCCCTCAGCTCGCCGAAACGGCCCTCCATCTTCACGTTCATCTGGCTATAAGCAAAGATCACGCTGCTGGCCTGGCTGTCAAGCGTGGTGTACTCGGCCGCAGCGGCGCTGCCGAGCAGGCCGAGGCCCAGGGTGGCGGCCAGTGCCAAGGGGCGAAGGAATGAAGATTTCATAAGGGATTTCTCTGGTTGTTGACTTGGCTGGAATCGGGGGTTTTCAAGCACGGCCGGCAAAAGGCAGCATGCGGGCCATGACCGTGTCCTTCTTGACGAAGTGGTGATGCAAGGCTGCGCCCACATGCCCGATCACAGCCACGGCAAGCGCGTAGTTCAATACGATGTGGGCTTGTTTGAGCACCGCGCCAAGGTCTGCGTTCTTCGACACCAGGTCGGGCAGCGGCAGGACGCCGAACCACACGACGGAGAATCCTTGAGCGGAACTCATGAGCCAGCCGCTTAGCGGTATGGCAAGCATCAAGATATAGAGCACCCAGTGGCCGGCGTGGGCCGTCAGGCGGGCCAAGGGGCCCATGGTCGACGGAAGCTCGGGTGCGAGATGGCCCATGCGCCAGGCCAGGCGCACCACAGCCAATGCCAATAGCGTCACGCCGGCCCATTTGTGCCATGAATACAGCCGCAGCTTATTGGGCGACAACGGCAGGTCTGCCATGTAGAAGCCCAGCGCAAAGGTGCCGATCAGGCCAAGGCCGACCAACCAGTGAAGGAAGACGGCAGTACGGGTATAGCGTGGGTTCTTGCCCATTGTGGAATAAGACACTGGTTTATCCTTATTTATTTCCATAAATGGAACAATTTGGGTAAGATAAAGCGAGTGTTTTCCTTATGAGTTCACAAAGAGAGACACCCGCAGGCCTGCTTTGGCATGTTGATGCTCGATCAGCCCTGCACGTAGATTTCATTCATGCGCTGTCCGCTGTGGTGGGCGATGTCGCCGGTGCGAACGGCTTCAGCCAGTTCTTGCTTGACCTGCTCCCGGCTTTTCGAGGCCACATTCTGCGCGGAGGAATAGGCGGCCGAGTAGACTTCGTTCATGCGCAGCCCGCTGTGGTGCAGGATGTTGCCGGTGCGTACGGCTTCGGCCAATTCAGCCTTGACCTGGGCGCGGGTTGCAGCCCCGTTGTCGGCGGCCATAGCCTGGCCGGCGAGCAAAGTACCGAGGGCGATGGCAATGGCGGAGACTTGAGTGCGTGTCATGATGTATTTCCTTTAGATCGTCGATTATCGAAACAGTTAAGGAGTGTTCTGGTGGTTTTCGGCGAGGTTGCTGTTTGCCTCGTCCATGTGGAAACTTTAACTGTTTCAAATAAAGGAATAAATACACCAAACTGGCATTTACTGTTCCATTTTTATTGTTAATTATGTCGAGACGCGGCTGCCCGACCGGCGCTCCCGATATAGCAGGTCCACGATTTCTCCGCTGGCCTGGTACCCGTCCACCAACTGGTAGAACAGTTCGCGCGAGCGCGGATAGTCGTCGTTGCGGATGGCGTCGTCAAGCTCTGCCAGGGCGGCCTTCAGCGCTTCCCAAGGCATGTCTTTTTCGTTGGCGCGCATGATCATGGGATGGTCGGTGGGCGACACATTGTCGCCGATCAACAGTTCTTCATAGAGCTTCTCGCCGGGGCGCAGGCCGGTGTAGCGGATCTCGATGTCGCCGTCCGCATTGCCGGGGTGGCGCACGCTCAGGCCAGAAAGCTGGATCATCTTTTCGGCCAGCCTGGCGATCTTCACTGGCTCGCCCATGTCCAGCACGAAGACGTCGCCGCCCATGCCCATGGAGCCGGCCTGGATCACCAGCTGGGCGGCCTCGGGTATGGTCATGAAGTAGCGCGTGATCTCGGGGTCGGTAACGGTTACGGGGCCTCCCTGGCGGATCTGCTGCTTGAACAGGGGAATGACCGAACCCGAAGAACCCAGCACATTGCCGAAGCGCACCATGGTGAAGCGGGTGCGATTGTCGATGGCGTCGTCGCGCTTGCCGTATGGAACGGGCCGCTCTTCCTTTGCAAGGGCCTGCAGCACCAGTTCCGCCATGCGCTTGGTGCCGCCCATTACGTTGGTGGGGCGCACGGCCTTGTCGGTGGAGACCAGCACGAAGTTGCTCACGCCGGCGCGCAGGGCGGCCTGCGCGGCATATAGGGTGCCGAAGGTGTTGTTGACGATGCCCTCTGCGATGTTGTTCTCGACCATGGGCACGTGCTTGTAGGCGGCGGCGTGGTAAACGGTGTCGACCCGCCAGGCCTCCATGGCGTCGAGCAGGCGGGTCGGGTTTCGCACCGAGCCCAGCACGGGAACGATGCGTATGGCCAGGTCGGCATGCCGCAGGTGTTCTTCGAGCTCGCGCTGAATGGCGTACAGGCCGAACTCGGAGTGCTCGAACAGGATCAGGGCGCGAGGCGAGCGCCGCACGATCTGCCGGCAGAGCTCCGAGCCTATGGAGCCGCCCGCTCCCGTCACCATGACCACCTGCTGGTCGATGCAGCGGGCGAAGAGGGCCTGGTCGGGCGCGACGGGCTCGCGGCCCAGCAGGTCGTCGATCTGCACTTCGCGCAGCGTCTCGACCCGGACCCGCCCCGAGGCCAGGTCCATCAGCCCGGGCAGGGTGCGTACGGGTACCGAATGCTTCGCCAGCACGTCGACGATTTCATTGCGGCGCGCACGCGAGGCCGAAGGAATGGCCAGCAGGATTTCCTGTGCGTCGGTGTCGCGCAGCATGAAGTCCAGGTCGTCGGGTGAATACACCTGCAGGCCGGCCATCAGGCGTCCGGCCAGCTCCTTGTTGTCATCCAGGAAGCCCACGGCGAGCAGTTCGCCTCCAAGGCGCAAGGCCTGCAGCAGCTGGTTGCCCGCGGCTCCCGCCCCGTAGATCACCACCCTGGTGCGTTCTTCCCGGCGCTGGCCGCCGTTGGGTATGAGGGGCAGGGTATGCTCGCCGAACTGTACGTTGTTGAAGTAGCGGCGCACCATCACCCGCAGGCCGCCGATGAAGAGCAGGCTCAGCAGCCAGTAGATGACGATGGTGGATCGTGGCACGACGGCGGGCGAGTCGCCATACAGATAGACGACGGCGGCAAGCAGCGCCGCGGCCGCGGTCACGCCCCGGCCTATGGCGACCAGTGCCTGGGGGCCGAGATAGCGCATGACGGTGCGGTACAGGCCGCAGCGCAGGAAGAGGGGTATGGCCGTGAGCGGGGCGGCGGTGAACAGCCATGCGTGAACGCCGAGGGGCTGCACGATGCTGGCGTCGCCCAGCCGTATGACAAACGCCAGCCACAGCGCCAGCCAGATGAGCAGCACGTCCACGGCGATCTGCAGCATGCGCTTGCTGCGCGGCGAAAGCCCCAGCAGCCGTTCCCTCAGCGCATGGCTATGGACGTGCAGGTTTCGTTCACTGTCCATGATGGATTTCCGTTCTTGTTGCCTGGCGCATGACTTCGGCCAGCGCCATGCAGGTTTGCGTTATTTCGTGTTCGTCCAGGGTGGGGTGAACCAGGAACATCAGGGCGGTTTCGCCCAGTTCGCGGCTTACCGGTAGGGGCCGGGCGGGGCGCCAGCCCGTGCCGTCGAAGGCTTTCTCCAGGTAGATCTCGGAGCATGACCCCTGGTAGCACGGCACGCCGCGCGCATTGATTTCCTGGATGACGCGGTCGCGGCTCCAGCCTTCGTCCAGGCGTTCTGGCTCGACGAAGACATAGCATTTGTAGGCGGCGTGCTGGCAATAGCCGGGCACCCTGGGCGCGCGCAGGCCGGGAATGCGGCGCGCGGCATTCCATATGCGGCGTGCATTGGCCAGCCTGCGTTCATGCCACTCGGGCATGCGCTGAAGCTGGATGCGGCCGATGGCGGCCTGGGTTTCCTGCATGCGCCAGTTGGTGCCGAAGCTTTCATGCAGCCAGCGAAAGCCGGGCGGATGCTTGCGTTCATGCACGGCCTCCCAGCTTTTGCCATGGTCCTTGTAGGCCCAGATCTTGCGCCACAGGCCCTGGTCGTTGGTGGTGACCATGCCGCCTTCGCCGCCCGTGGTCATGATCTTGTCCTGGCAGAACGACCATGCGCCTATGTGGCCGATGGAGCCAACGGGCCGGTTCTTGTAGCGGGCGCCATGGGCCTGGGCGCAGTCTTCGATGACGGCCAGGTCATGCTGGCCGGCCAGCTCCATGATGGGGTCCATGTCGCAGGGCCAGCCCGCCAGGTGAACGCATATCACGGCTCGGGTGCGCGGCGTAAGCACGGCGGAAATAGTTTGCGCCGTGAGGTTCTGCGAGTCGCGGTCGACGTCGGCGAACACGGGTGTGGCGCCCGCCCGCACGACGCACGATGCCGATGCCAGGAAGGTGCGCGGCGTGACGATGACTTCGTGGCCCGGCCCCACGTCCAGCGCCGTCAGTGCGGCTTCGAGCGCCTGAGTGCCGTTGCCCAGCGCCACGGCGTGGGCGCAGCCGGCCCAGCCGGCAAATTCCGTTTCGAAGAGGCGGCCTTCCTGACCGGTCCAATAGTTGACCTTGTTGGAACGCAGTACGTTGCCGACG
>Ga0182735_1000931_pt1 | contig 20792 bp, 22 predicted proteins | sample eDN5th30CKraftMG_FD_128524 | JGI IMG/M metagenome (GOLD analysis project Ga0182735, IMG submission 128524) | Enriched Miracle-Growth compost microbial communities from Emeryville, California, USA - eDNA 5th pass 30_C Kraft MG (version 2) (version 2) ...
AACCACTCGGCTATATCCCTCCCGCTGAGGCTGAGGCACACTACTACAGGCAACTCCGAAGTGCCGCTGACATGCCGGCATTAACTTAACCCAACCGGCCTCCACGATTCCCGGTGCGGTTCAAATCGTGAAGGCAACGCGCGAAGGTCGCTGGGGCAAGGTGAAAGCCTTGCAATGGCTACTGACGCATTCGTTTCACGGCAAAGCTCTAGCTGTGAAGCGGGTAACTGAGAATCAAGGCAAGAACACGCCGGGCGTGGACGGGGAAACATGGTCTACGCCGGAGTCAAAGTCCACAGCCATTTTATTGATGAGGCGGCAAGGTTACCGACCATTACCTCTGCGGCGAATTTATATTCCTAAGCGGAACGGGAAGCTCAGACCGCTGGGCATTCCAACCCTCCGTGATCGGGCGATGCAAGCGCTGCACCTGCTATCACTCGATCCTGTGGCCGAGACGGTTGCCGATGGCTATTCCTACGGCTTCCGCACACATCGCTCTGCGGCTGACGCTATAGAACGGTGTTTCGGTACGCTTGGGAAGAAGATCTCGCCGAGGTGGGTGCTGGAAGGCGACATTAAAGCCTGCTTCGATAAAATCAGTCACGACTGGCTGCTCGCGAACGTCCGGATGGATCGAGCGATACTCCAGAAATGGCTGAAGGCTGGGTTTGTGAGTGATGGTGTCTTATCGCCCACCGAGGAAGGTACCCCTCAGGGCGGCATCATCTCCCCGGTACTCGCCAATCTTGCATTGGATGGGTTACAGGCTATGCTTCGCGACCGATTTACGTGGGTCACGAAAAACAGGCTAAAGGGGTGTGTCAATCTTGTCCGATATGCGGATGACTTTGTGATCACAGGACGTTCGAAAGAATTCCTGGAACACGAGGTGCTCCCGGCAGTTGTAGACTTTCTCCGGGAAAGAGGGCTCGAGCTTTCACAGGAAAAGACCCTCATCACGCACATTGACCAGGGTTTCGACTTCCTTGGTCAAAACATCCGGAAGTTCGGCGGCAAGTTACTTATTCGGCCGTCGGATAAAAGCGTTCGTTCGCTGATGGAAAAGATTCGAGCGGTGGTCAAGATCAACAAGCAGGTGAAGCAGTCAACGCTGATTCGTCTCTTGAATCCGATCATCAAGGGCTGGGGGAATTATCACCGGCACGTTGTCTCGAAAGACACATTTCACAAAGTGGATTACTTGATTTGGCAATGTCTGTGGAGGTGGGCAAAACGCAGGCACCCGAGGAAACGTCTCCCATGGATCAAGAACCGATACTTCCATCGGGTCGGTCCTCGGGATTGGATCTTTGCGGCAGATGAGCGAGATCCCGAGTCGAATGATGTAAAACTGTTCAAGGTTCAACACTTGAGCAAAATAACCATCGTTCGGCACGTCGCTGTTAAAGGCGAGGCGAATCCTTACGACCCTTCGTGGGAAAGCTACTTCGAAGAGCGACTTAATCTTCGGATGGCGAGATCACTGGCAGGTCGTCGGGTGCTTCTATCGCTGTGGATTTCTCAAGGCGGTAGGTGCGCTCACTGTAGAGAGAAGATCACCAACCAAAGTGGATGGCACGTTCATCATATCCGTTGGAGATCGAGAGGCGGGACCAGTAGTATTTCCAACCTCGTATTTCTGCATCCAAATTGTCACAGACAGGTTCACAGCCGAGACATCGAAGTTCGTAAGCCGGCTCCTTGATTGGAGCTTAGAAAGGCTTGAGCCGGATGAAGGGAAACTTTCAAGTCCGGTTCTTAGGGGAGGGGAAGCCAGCAATGGCTTTTCCTTACCCGACTTTTCAAAAGCCAAGCTGTTCGGCGACGAGGACATCGCCCAGGCTGTGCTCGCCACACATCTCCCGAAGGAACAAAAAGCCCTCGGCCGCAAGGTCAAAGGTTTTGACCTAGAAATGTGGAAGGCGAAACGCGAGTCGATCGTCTATGTCGGATGCCGCGAGAAGTTCGCGCAGCATCCCGGCCTGCGAACGCTGTTGCTTGCGACGGCGCCGGCCGAGTTAGTCGAAGCAAGTCCTTACGACACGATATGGGGCGTGGGTCTCGGTGAGCATCATCCAGACATCACGGACAAATCGAAGTGGCGTGGCCAGAACCTCTTGGGCAAGGCACTGATGAAAGTCCGCGACACGCTGTCAACGTCATCCCTTTCTTAGCGCGCCAGAACGGCGCATCGGCAATTACTGGCTACCTTCGGGTGGCCTTTTTCATTTATAGGAGGCGATTTGAAGATCGCACATTTTTCTGACCTGCACTACGCGCCGGGCAACATCGAGGAGTCGGATCGATGCTTCGGCTTCGGCATCGACCATGCGGTGCTCGCCCATGCCGACGTCGCAGTCATCTCGGGTGATGCGACGGACCATCGTCTCGACGCACACGCGCCGTCGTTGAACCGCCTTGCAAAGCGCATCAACGGGCTGAGCGGCAGCATGCCGGTCCTGATGCTGCAGGGCACGTTCTCACATGAGCCTCCGGGGACGCTACGCAACTTTGAGCTGATGGCGACCACGCATCAGATCTACGTTGCGGAACGCGTGCAGCAGGTGAGCCTTCACGAGGGGCGGTTCTACCCCTCGGACGGTCCGGTGTTCTCGGACGAGGAGCTGCGCGAGGTTCTGGCAATCGGCGCTGATGTCGTGTTCACGTGTCTGCCCACGGTCAATAAGGGGGCGCTGGCGGTCGCTGTCGGTGCCAAGGAAGCCGGGACGGGCCTTGAAGCCGTGCTGGGCGACTATCTCGCCGCAGCAGGACGCGTCAACCAGCAGCTTCGTGCAGCAGGCATCCGGACTGTCGGGGTTTCACACGGCACGGTCAACGGTTGTACGACCGAGCACAGCGTGACTATGGCCGGGTTCGATCATGAGTTTTCGCTTGGTAGTCTGTTCGAGGCCGAATGCGATGCGTTCATGCTTGGGCACATCCACAAAGCACAGCAGTGGGAGCGAGCGGGGCGCGTTGTGGCGTATCCCGGTTCGATCGGGCGTTTCCACTACGGTGAGGAAGGCGACAAAGGTTTTCTCATGTGGAATGTCGAGGTGGGAAGCGCGCAAGCCGATCTGGTCGTTACGCCTTCTCGGCAGACCATCTGCGTCGATTTTGACGGACCGCCCGACATGCAGCGCCTGACGGCAATCGCGCTCGATGCGACCGACAAGTTCGTGCGAATTCGTTGGCAGGTCGACGAAGAGCACAAACAGTCAGTGGACCGCGACGCGATCGCGGCGCTGTTCGGCAACGCGGCGGAGCTGAAGGTCGAAGCTCGCATTCTTCCCGTCGTCCGGTCACGCGCTCAAGGCATCAGCCTCGAAACGTCGATTGACCGAAAGCTCGAGCGTTGGTGCGAGCACGCTGATGTTGATCCGGCGCCTTTGCTTGACCGGCTGCAGTTGCTGGAAACGGGGGACGCGGAGGCAATCGCCGCTGGCGTGCTGGCGCGACTGAGCGACGCTGACGCATTGTCGAGCATATCCGAGCCTGCGCCGGTGACGGCCCACGTAGTTCCGGATGGCGATGTCTGCGACGATGCACTGCCCATGCCAGATGCGACGGTGGAAATCGTCGAGCCGGCTTCGGCAGATCAGCTTTCGTGGCTCAACGATGATTTGTTTGCGGCGTAGGTGGCCGCGCATGCAGGGGAGGCCAGTACGGCTCCTTTGCTTGAACACGCAAGCCGTGTTCCGATAGCCAACCATCAACGTCGCTATCGAAACAGAGGTTTCACCGCGTCTTTGACGCATCGATTCGTAGTGGCAGGACCTTTCTCTAGCAGTTTCATTTCTTCTTTCACCCTGGCGGGGAGCGATCCCTTCCGGGGCCGCATTCCGCCCACCATAACGGAGTGCATCATGTTTGGTCTTTATCCTGCTGGCCCGAACTGGGTTCGCACCTTTGCGTTGGGCGACTGCTCATCGCGTGATCTTCAAAAGTCGTTGGTCGATCTGGCCGGCTTTACCGCTGCGATCCAGCATCAGCCGTTCGGCCAGTACCGCGGCGCAGTGCTGGCGCAGTTCGGTCATACGCTGTTGCTGGTCGCTACGACCCCCGGCGCTCGCGAGATCGCCGTTACGCCGACCGTTGAAATGCAGCACCTTCTGTGGTCGTATCAGGAAGGGTATGCAAGCCAGTGGTCGCCTGCTGAGATCCGTAGCCTCACCGGGCATAGCGGTTGGTCCGAGCTTTTGCCGAACGCGCGTCGCGAGTTCGGCAGAGTCTGCGACAGCGTGGCGGCCGCACTAGACGGGACGCTTCAAGCGCCCAAACCAGCGGTGCAGTCTATGCCGTCGGTCGTGATGAACGAGCCGTTTCCCAACGAGGACGACGACGCTTTCTATGCGCAGATGGCCGCTATGTCGGCTTCGATGAGCGTGTCGGAGGACGTGTCATGCGGCCTCTGAAACTGACATTGGAAGGCTTCGTTGGCGTGCGCGATGGCATGAAACGCGACAGCGTGACGCTCGATCTGGAGACGTTGCCGGATGGCCTGATCGCTTTGACCGGCCCTAACGGGGCGGGCAAGACAACGATCATGGACAACTTGCACCCGTATCCGATCATGCCGTCGCGCGCGTCGAAGCTGTCGGTCGACGCCTTCTCGTACTGGGATCACATCTGTGGCACCAGTGCGTTGAAGGAACTCGAATGGGAGCACGACGGCATTCGCTATCGCTCGTCCTTCACGTTTCGCAATCCCGGCAAGACAGGCAAGGCGGAGTACTACCTTGCCTATCGCGGCGTCGACGGTACGTGGCGCCCGGTGTCGCTGCCGGACGGAACGGTGTCGGACGGCAAGGCGGAGTCGTATAACCGCTGCGTCGAGGCGATCAACGGTTCGTTGGAAACGTTCTTCACGAGCGTGTTCTCGGCTCAGAACCGGCGGCCGCTCGCGTCCTACGGTGCGGGCGAGATCAAGACGCTGCTGGCTGAACTTCTTGGCATCGACCACCTGAAGGCATTGTCGGCGAAAGCCGGTGAGGTCGCGAAGGTGCTCGGCAAGTCGCTCGAAGGCATCCAATCTGAGCTTGGTGCGCTCGCCGGAAAGCGGCAACGTAAAGCAGACGCTCAGCAGTCGATCGTCGCGCAGGGCAACACCTTGCGTGCCGCTCGGGAGCAACGCGACGCCGCGCTGGAGCATGCGAGCAAGCTGACTCAAGAGCGGGCGACGCTTGCGGCCAAGCAGGGCGAATCGGCCACGACCGAAGCGCGCCTGCGAGAGCTGGGCGTGCGCCGCGACGAGTTGGGGCGTGCCCTGAAAAGCGCGGCCGACGACGAGCAAGCAGCGGCGGTTCGTTGTCAGCAGCGCGTTTCCGTGCTGAGTCGAACCGTGGCCACGCACCAGGCAACGCTGGCTCGCCGCGAGGCGATCCTCGGTGCGGCGGCGAAGCGCGAGGAGGCCGAGTTGGCGATTGCGCGCGAGGAAGCGAGGTTCGCTCCCCTGCAGCGCGACATTGCCGTTTTGGAGGTCAAACGCGCGACGTTGACCACGCTCGATGCAACGCTTACCAGCTTGATGAACCAGGGCACGACGAAAGCCGCGCACTTCGACACGTTGAGCAAGCAGGCAGCGGTGGCGGAGCAGGTGCCGTGCGTCGGTCATTCGATGCATGCGCAATGTCCGCTGCTCGCGCAAGCCTTTCAAGCGAAGGAGCAAGCGGAGGTGCAGCGTGTTTCGGTGGCGAATCTTCGCGCGGAGTATCGCGAGAAGAAAGCGCAGGCCGAAGCCTTGGCACTGGTGCCGGCTGAATTGGCGGCGAAGCGTGTTGAGATGCTCGCCATCACCGATGCGGCCGCGCAGTTGCGCCGCGCCTTGCAGGCGGCGGCAGAGCTTGCCGCCACTAAGCCATTGCTGGATGCCGCCGTGTCGGGACTTGAAGCGGCGCAAGCTGAGTTGCGTTCGATCGCCGAGGAAAGTGCCGCACGTACCGCCAAGTACCAGTCTGAGAAGACGCGTATGGAAGCGGAGCTTGCGCGCATTACCGAGGAGGTCGGGCGACTCGCTTCGGTCGACGTTACCGCAGCGATTGCGAAGCTCGATCGCGACATCGCGGGGAACCGCGAGACCGTCGCTGCATTGGATGGTCGGATCGAGCAATCGATCCGCGCGCAGAGTGTGTTGCAGGCCGAAGCGGAAGCCCTGGCGCTGGAGTTGGAGAAGTTCTCGGCCACGCAGTCTCGTGCCGATCGCCTCTCCGATGAAATCGCGCGGTGGAAGCTGCTGGCTAAGGGCTTTGGCAACGACGGCGTGATCGCGTTGACCATCGATGACGCGGGTCCTGCGCTGACGCACACCGTCAACGAGCTATTGCTCGCGTGCTACGGCATGCGGTTCACCGTTGAGATCCGCACGCAGCGCACGCTCGCAAGCGGCGAACTGCGCGAGGGCTTTGAGATCCTTGTTCACGACGCCGAGTCCGGCAGCAGTAAGTCGGTCTCCGTCATGTCCGGCGGTCAAAAGGTCTGGATTAACGAGTGCCTCACGCGGGGCATCGCGCTCTATCTCGCGCAGAACACCGGTCAGCCGTATCAGACCTTGTTCAGCGACGAGTCAGACGGCCCGCTCGATCCCGAGCGCAAAGTGCAGTTCATGCGCATGAAACGCGAAGTGCTGCGCCAAGGCGGGTATCAAAGGGAGTTCTTCATCTCGCAGACGCCCGACCTTGTCGCTGAGGCCGACGCAGTCATCGACGTACAGGCGCTTGCCGCTTGATCTTCTATTTACCCTTGTGGGGAGTCGCCCCCACAAGGGGCGCTTCTCGTTCCTCTTTCAATTTCTCGCGCCCTTCGGCGCTTTCACTATGGCAAACCTTTTGATGCTGCTGCTCGCGGCAGCCGGCAGTCCGTCTCATTCGAACGCGGCGCGTCACCAGCCGCCAATGCAGCAAGCCGCACCGGCCACTGCGCAATCGCAACCGCCGCGGCCGCCCGACCTGCGTCGCGCGTCCGCGTTCGATAACGGCCGTCTGCGTCGCATCTGACACCGGCTCATTCTCTTTCACTTCTTGACTGGAGCCTTCCATGGCCTATTCCTGTACTGATTTCGTGGACGACGTACTGAACGACATGGTGATCCGAAGCTGGATCAAACCCGAGCAGTACGGGTCTGATGACCCGCAAGCTCAGTGCGATGCGGTATTGGGCGCAATTGGCGAAGCGGATGTATCGCTTCGTCTCGCCGCTGACGCCAAGCAGTTCCATGCCGAACTTCTCGATGCCGTCGAGACGCTCACCGGTATCGCCGAACAGCATGGCGCGCTCGCCCTCGCGAATGTCGTCTATCTCCAGGCGGCCATCTTGAAGGGTGGGCTGATCGAGCTCACGCGCAAAGAAGCGGACGCGTTCTCTTTCGTCAGAGACCTGCCCTCGGGCGGTCGCTGGTGGCAAAGCGTCAAGCTGATCGATTAAGCGGCGCAAGACGCCGTCCAATTTCTTTTCTCAACCCTTGCGGGCAAGCGACCCGCGAGGGTCGCTCCGCGTTCTTTCTGTGGAGTGTTTTCATGTTTGAAGCAGCGAAGCTTGGCGCATCGCCGGAGCAGTTCGCCAACCTCGAGGCGGCGATTGGTTACATCGCCGGCACCGCGACGCACCCGGGTGAAGTTCGTCCGTGGGTCCGGAACGTCGAAACGAAGGTCTTCCTGATCATCGGTGGCAGAGTGCAACCCCAAAACGGGGTGCGCCAATGACGCCGCCGTGGCTGGAGCAATACGCCAGTGGCCAGAAGACCGGCTACGCGCAAGCGTTCATGTCGTACGCCGAGTACTACGGAGTCGACGGATCTGCTGACGATGACCCGGAAATCGAAGAGCGGATCGCCATGCATCGGCAGCCGCTCATCGGTTACGCGAGCCGCACGGGCACCCGCCGCAACCTGGCCGCACTCAAGGGCGCCGACTGGCGCTTGTTGGTCTCGGCCAAGGGCGAGTTGCGTACCGAGGGCTTCGATCGCTACGCGTTGGATAACGGCGCTTGGACCGCGTACCAGCAGGGTCAGCCCTTCGATGAGCACGCGTTTGCGGTCGCCGTCGAACGACTCGGCGAGCGGGCTGAGTGGCTTGTCCTTCCGGACATCGTCATGGGCGGGATGGCCTCGCTCGACTACTCGTTGAAGTGGCTGGAACGACTTCGCGGGATGCCGTGCCGGATGCTGATCGCAGTTCAGAACGGTATGCAGGTCGAAGACCTCGCCTCGTTGCTGTCGCCTGCTGTTGGCATCTTCATTGGCGGTTCAACGGAGTGGAAAGAGCAGACGGCGCACGTGTGGGGCTCGCTCGCGCGACGCCGCCACTGCTACTTGCACGTCGGTCGCGTGAACTCGGCGCGGCGCATCCGCATCTGTGCGGCCGCCGGTGCCGACAGCTTCGACGGAACCAGCGTGAGCCGGTATGCGAAGACGCTGCCACGCCTGGACCGTGCGACGCGGCAGGGCGACATGTTTGCGGCTGCGCAGGATGGCCTCGAAGAGGCGCAAAGAGCGACGGCAGACCTTTTGATTTAGACCAATCAACCCTTTCGGGAGCGCATCCCGAAAGGGTCGCTCCTTTTTTTTCGGAGCGAAAAAGATGGAACAGGAAATTCTCTCGAAGATGGAAGCTGCGATCAGCGTCATGCAGCGATACGTTGAACTTGGGCATAGCCTCAGCTGCGCCTACTCGGGCGGCAAGGACAGCACGTGTACTCTGGTGTTGATGCTTGAGGCGATTCGCCGTGCCGGCGGCACGACGATCACCCACCATGTTCAGTCGGTCGATACGACGATCGAAAATCCCACAATAGCTAACTTCTTGCACTCAGTGTTGGACGAGCTGCAGTTGTATATCGAAGCGTCGGCGTTGCCCGTACACATTCACGTGACTACACCTTCGTTGGCAAGCCAGTTCGTAGTGTCTACCATCGGGCGCGGCACATTGGTACGCACGCCTGAAAATGGCGTGCGTGATGGGAGAAGGACGAGAGCGTGCGCCGACGAGTGGAAGGTACGGCCGGGAGGCCGTCTCCGAACATTGCTTGAACGACGAGCGGCAGATGACGGTGCTCGCGAAGTCATAACGGTGCTCGGGCTGCGCAGGGATGAAAGTACCTCGCGCGCGGTGGCAATGGCAGAAAGGCGAGATAGCGCTGAAACGGCGGTCAGAAGCAGAACCGGGGCGCTGACCATCAGCCCATTGAGCGAATGGACGTCCGATGATGTGTGGACGATGCTCGCGCTGTTGGCGGATGCGCAAACGCTGCTGTTTCCATCGCCGTTGATGTCACGCACGATACTCCGCCTGTCCGAGATCTACCGGGCAGGAAACGGTGGAACATGCGGTGTCGTGATGGGCGAATCGGGTGCGCGCGCCGCGTGCGGCTCGCGTTTCGGTTGTTCCTTCTGTTGCGTCGCCGGTGACCGCGACAAGTCGCTTGAGGCGATGATAGAAGAGGAGCAGTACGGGCATCTTCGACCGCTGAACGACTTTCGCAACTATTTGCTCGCGATACAGTGGGATATTTCGCGTCGCGAACTGATAGGGCGGTCGCTGAGCGATGCAGGCTACACGCGCATTCAGGCGGACACGTACAGCTATGCAACCCGTATCGGTTTGCTGAAGATGCTGATCAGTATCGACGCGGCCGAGCGGGACCGGGCTGAAGCGCACTCGGCCGACCTCGCTATTGGTTCTATCGCTGATACGGAGCAGAACCGGATGCTTTGCGAGCCGCAGTTCGAGTTCGTGACGCCGCAGCAGTTGGTGGCCATCGACTTCTTTCTGTCGATGCATCACTACGCGCCGCATGCGTTTCCGGCGCTGGCGGTGTGGCATGACGTGAACGTACTTGGGCGCCGGTATCCGGTTCCGAAGATCGACGGTTTGCCGAAGACTGACATCGTGCTGCACGGCTGGTATCCGGTCGGGCAGTATGACCGCGATGCGCCTTCGGTCGGGCTGCGCTCGTTCGATGCTGAGCAGTGGAATCCGTATCGGCATCCGGGTCGGCCCGGGCGTTATGCACGGACGACCGGTGGCGAGCAGACCGTCTACTTCGAAGAAGCCACGCAGTTTGAGGTTGATGCGGAAGCCGCCTGTGCGTTTGTGACGTGCACGTATGACACTGCTTTCATGTTGGACACACAGCATCGTGACGCGATCGACTCTGCGCATTTCTGGCTGAACGAAGGTATCGTGAAACTGCCGACCGGCATGGCGCAGCGGTATCAGGATATGGCCAAGCGCGGGCAGTACTTCTCGCGACTCGCTCAGCGTCTCAACCTGACGCCGTCCGAGCTCGATGCACACCTGATCGAGAACGCGATCGGCGATGAAGCGCATCAGGCACTGTTGGGCTGTGACACGACGCAGTTGAGTCTCTTTGCAGAAGCGGCGTAGCTGCAACCAACCTTTTGAGCACGTCCCAGGCTAAAACCCCGGGACGTTTTTTTTTGCGAGGTCGAAATCGTCAAAATTCGGCGCGGGTAGTGTTTCGCCCGGCTGCACCCCGAGCAGCCGCAGGGCGTGCATCATCGCCGCGCTTTCACGAGCCAAGTCAAGCCGGAGGGTCTCGCCTTCCATCGTGGCCTCTATGCCTGAGAACACGCTGAGGCGTGCAGCGCCAGATTGAGGGCACGAGCGATTTCGCCGTCGCGCGTCTTCTCATCAAAAATCGGATTCATAACTGCCCCTTGAGCTCGGCATGCCCTGTAAGAAGCAGCCAACGTGCCGGGCGGAAGGAATGCCTCACGTCCTTCGCGCTTGCAACGACGCGATGGGGAAACGCCCGAAAAGGTTGGGGCAGGCCTTCATTGAAACAATCTCGTTTCACCTGCGTTGATTGCGGCTTCTGCCAGCCCGTGCATCATCCTCGAGCCGATTATCTCTGGGAGGTTGGGCAATAGCTCCTTTTTGAGCTCTAGTACGGCCTTGGCGGTGTCGCGACCATCGCCTTCGAGAAACAGCTTTTCGAGGCTAAACCACATCAGGGTAACGTCGGTCCACTCGTCGCTTTCATAGCTTTTGCTCGAGGTAACGGCGATGACTCGTCCGAGACAGAAGAGCGCCAGCGCTATCCACCCGGGTTGTCGCGGGTCGCCTGTCAGCTTGCGATGCGCGCGCGTAATTGCAAGAACGATGGGGTCGTCCGGATGCGCCGGCTGATTCTGGTTGAACTGCAGCGCCACATACGGATCGCTTGACCAAAACTTCGTATGAGCAATGCTGATCATCTGATCGATGAAGTCCACGAATTTCTGGTTCCGGAATGCTTGCTGCATGCCCTCTGCCCAAGCTTGGGGCGGCACCGCCTTCAATTGTTTCGCCATTCGTGCGGCGCCGAGCGGGGCCTCTCTTAGGGCTTGGGCGAGCTCATCCTCCCCTATGGCGTCAGCAATCCGGCCGATCATCGATAATTCGCCCGCTTTCTTCGACATATCCGAAAATCGGGCGATCGATGCGAATGTAGGCAGGACCTGAGGGTGTCGCACCATCTCTCCGGCCAGAGCGAGGCCCTCGCGCGTGCGTTCGTCAAGAGCAGAAGATTTGCTGCGGCTAGCTTTTCCCATTGTCGACTCGGAGTTCGCGGTGCACAGACGACCAGCATGCCACAGGTAACTGAGCGACCCGGATGGCGTGTGCATCGCGTGACGGGACTCCAATTTCAGACTGGCCCGCTTAGGATCCGCGCGCCGCATGCGGGGAGCGCTTAAGAGCTTACTGACTGAAACGATGCCGGGCGGTTTCCGCCTGCGACGTCTTCGTCTGTGGCTCGCTAACGTCTGCCGCATCGACCACCCGATTGCGGCCGTCGGCTTTTGCACGGTATAGCGCGGTGTCGGCGCGGCCAAGCAGCGCGGAGGCCGACTGCGGCGGATTCGGGAGCGTGCAGGCCACGCCGATGGAGATAGTCATAGACCCGCCGCTCGGCGATGCCGATTGGATACCAAGTCCCGCGACTGCCGCTCTCAGCGACTCCGCGACGCGCTGTCCGGCCGCAGGTTCACAGGCGGGCAGCACCACGACGAATTCTTCGCCGCCATAGCGCGCGACAAAATCGCTTTGCCGACGCAGCGTCGTGGAAAGCGCACCGGCCACTTGTTTCAGGCAGTCGTCACCAGTGAGATGGCCGAACGTGTCGTTGTATTGCTTGAACTGGTCGACGTCGATCAGCAGGACGCACAACGGCTGGTTGCTGGCAGAGGCTAATGAAAACTCGCGCGCAAAGCGTTCATCGAAGTAGGCACGGTTGAAGACGCCCGTCAGGCCGTCACGCGCCGACGTCTCGACCAATGTCCGGTGCGTTTCCGACAGACGGCGGTAGAGGCCTGTCGTCTCATAAATGAGCATCCCGAGCACGGCGCTCGATGAAACCATCGAGGCTCCACGGGCGGCGTACCAACCCACGCTGTAGCGCGCGCTCGCCGACAGGGTCAGCGTCACGTCAATGAGCGCGCCGAGCAGCGCAACGCCCAGCCACAGGTCCATCAGCGACCGCAAGCGAGTCGTCGAGACGTGGAGTCCGAGCGCCGCGAGGCACAGCGCTTCAACAAGGAGTCCAGCGGGGCTACTTGATAGCTGCGCGTATGAACCGGACTGCGCGACAATCGGCGGAAGGTGCGATTGGCCGGCCGTTGCCAGCGCGCATAGGGCGACCGCTATGGCGACGGCACCCACGGCGACCGCTCTGCCGCGTGCCCGGTGGGTCAAGGTCGACGGAACGGAGCGGGAAATCAACGAGACCGTAACGAGAGCGGGGAAGCCGCCGTGCCAGAAAACCCATATCCAGACCGCCGTTTGCGGCCCCGCGCCGAGCAAACCTGTTGGCGAGAAAATTCCCGGAAAGACGAGTAGCTGAATGGCGGCGATCACGCTGGTGAACGCATACGCGCCGCTTAGCGCGGCGAAGAGCAACCTTCCCGACACGGCGAACTGTGTCCAGAGCAGCAGCGCAGTCAGCCCCTCGGTGAGGGTGACCCAGGTGGCAAATACCGGCAAAAAGGCGGGAATGACCGGGCCTGCGTTCTTGGCGTACGGCCAGACGAGGACTGCAGCGATAATCGACAAAGCAGCCGCAGCAACGGCCAGCGCGCGATGGCGCGGCGTGGATGGCAGGTGAATGAGCGTCGTTTGCATCGTAGGAGAAGGCGTAAGCGCGACCGCTGCCGCTGTAGCCCCTCGGCCATGAAAATTAACCCTCGTATAACGGCCGCGGGCCACGGTTCTTGAAGAATCGTGGGTTCGCCACTTGCTATCGGCGTTTGGCAACGGTAGCTTCGTTCGATCACCATGAAAGTGACCATTGTTTCGCACGAGCCTCCGCCGCTCGGATCGGCGGAGGAACTTCATCGGTTCCGTTTCGAAGCCGAAGACGGCTCGGGGTTGCCTAGACGCCACGAGATCACGCTGCGCACTGCTCGTGTGATCGCTGAGAATCTGGATCGCCGCGACTCCGTCACCCAAATGCTTCGGGCTATCGTCAGCACGGAACGCGCCGACTACGATGGTTTGATCAGTAACACCTACATCGATGACAAGGACGCCGACGATGCCCCACACGCCCCAGCCCAACGACGAATCAGCGCGAAAAGCCGAGTATCGGGAATGGACCATTGACTCACGGCCGGTACGAACCGGCCATCACTGGCACTCGTGGTGCGAGGTCGAGCGCAAACCGACCGAGGACGAAGCTGATGGACAGATCTTCCACTTCTCCGACATTGGGTACTTCGACACTGAGCGCGCGGCGCATGACCGGGCAATTGCTTGGGCGAAGGCATGGATAGAAGAGAACTTCTAGGGGGACGGTGACGGATGAAAGCGTCTGGCAAGCACTTTGCGCTGGCTCAGCGAACCTTTCTTACTGGAATCCCGCCATGACCCGCGACAACGAATCTGTGGGCGAGGTAGTCGTTTGTCCCGACGAACATGCAGGATGGCGCATCGAGGCTCCCGATCCGGATCGCCCGCAAGGTGTGTTCGTGACGATTGTGGCGGACAGACAAGCGGCACTGGAACTTGCCGCGCGCTTCTATCCCAACGCGCGGATCAAGGTCGTTGACGATTCTGCCGCCACATGAAAAAGCGCTCCTCGCGCGGTGGCGGGCGGAGCACCGATGAGCCATTGCCCGAGTCCATCGCTCCGCAACTGGCCACCCTCGCGCGCCGACCGCCCGCGAGCGGCGCATGGCTCTGGGAGATAAAGTTCGATGGCTATCGCCTGATGTGCAGGCTGGAAACCGGGCGCGTCAAGCTCATCACACGCGGAGGCCACGACTGGACTGAGAAGATGCGCACGCTGGCGGCCGCCATCGAGGAAATGCCGGTCGACAACGCGTGGCTTGACGGTGAGGTGGTCGTGCTTACCGAGAGCGGCGTGCCTGACTTCAATGCCCTGCAGAACGCATTTGACCGCCGCAGCACGGCGCAACTGACCTTTTTCGCGTTCGACATCCCGTTCCTCAACGGACGCGATCTGCGTGAAGTGCCGCTCTCTCAGCGCAGGGAGTTACTGGGCGAGTTGATTGCCAAAACATCAAGCGAGCGCATTCGCTTCAGCGAGTCCTTCGCCGAAGACCCGGAATCGCTGCTCGCGTCCGCATGCCGCATGCGTCTCGAGGGAATCATCGGCAAGCGCGCCGACGCACCGTACCGCTCGGGTCGCTCGACGGACTGGATCAAGCTCAAATGCCTAAGGCGTCAAGAATTTGTCGTCGGCGGGTACACAAGACTAGCCGGCGCGAGGAGCGGGATGCGATCGCTGATGCTCGGCGTGCACGAGCGAGATGGCAGCTTGCGGTTCGCCGGCACTGTGAAGGCGGAATTGAAGCCGCGCCCGCTCGCTGAACTTGAGAAGAAGGCGGCGAAGCTCGTTCGCGACAATCCGCCTTTCTATAACCCGCCCCCGCGCGAGAAAGAACGCGACTTCGTTTGGCTGGAACCTGAACTCGTCGTTGAAGCGTCGTTCCTCGAATGGACGCCTTCGGGCGAAGTTCGTCACCCCGTTTTCCAAGGCATGCGCGACGACAAGCCCGCCACTGCCGTGACGGAAGAGACTGTCGTCGACGTCGATGAACCCGAGAGCCTGCCGCAGGCCAAGGGGACCACGCGGATGTCACCCGGCCGGGCGGGAACGCTCGTCATCGCGGGCGTGAAAGTGTCCAACGCGGAACGCATCATTGATGACGTGACGCGCATGAAGAAAATTGATCTCGTGCGCTACTACGACGAGATTGCGGAGTTCGCGTTGCCGTACCTAAAGGATAGACCGGTGTCGCTGGTCCGCGCGCCTGAGGGAATCCACGGCGAGCTGTTTTTCCAGAAGCACGAGGAGCGTTCGAAGATTCCCGGTATCACGCGGTTGCCGGTCGAGATGCACCCTGGCCACCCGCCGCTGCTGGTCGTCGACCATCACGAAGCGCTCATCGGCCTCGCTCAGATGAACGTCGTCGAGCTGCATAGCTGGAACGCCGTGCAGCCGGACCTCGATCATCCGGATCGCTTCATCCTCGACCTCGACCCAGACCCAGAGTTGTCATGGCAGATGATGGTCGATGCGGCGACGCTCTCCAAGGTGCTGCTCGACGAGATCGGACTTAAGAGCTTTATCAAGACGAGCGGCGGCAAGGGTTTCCATATCGTTGTGCCGCTCACGCGCCGACAGCAGTGGGGCGAGGTGAAAGACTTCTCTCAGGCGGTCGCCCGCTACATGGCGCGACTGATGCCCGAGCGCTTTTCCGCCGTCCTTGGACCCAAGAACCGAGTGAAAAAAATCTTCATCGACTACCTGCGCAACAGCAAGGGGGCGAGCACGGTCGCGGTGTTCTCCGCGCGTGCCCGATCCGGCATGGGGGTGTCGATGCCAATCGCGTGGGACGAGCTAAATGACATCGGCCGCGCCGATCAGTGGACGATAAAGACGGCCGCGCAGCGCATGCATGCGCTCCGAGCCGATCCATGGGAAGGATTTCACCGCACGCGGCAAGGCGTAACCGTGGCAATGCGAAGGGCGGTGGGCATGCGCTGACGGCTCTGCCGTCAGGCACGGCCGTCTCCTTGCTCAGAACTGATCCTCTACGTTCATTCGTTCGTGGAGGATACGCGCCACAGCAATCGCCCCCTCGCCGGCAACATACAGCACTAGATGGTGCTCGACCGGAAGGACGCGGCAGCCTTCGAACAAGTCGTCGCGCGCGATGCCCAAAGCGGGGTTTGTTTCGAGCAGGCGCATTCCCTTCTCTAATTTCGAAGCATAGGCGTCCATCTGCTTTTCACCCCAGATCTCGAGGGTGTACTGCAAGATGTCGGCAAAGTCCTCCTGCGCGAGGTCCGAAAGAACGATAGGAAGCTTACGGCGCGACAACAGGTTTCACCTTTTTGCCCTGCCGCGAGTTCGCGATCGCTCGTTTTTTGGATGCCTCAACATCGAGCGGAGACGTCCTTCCGTTGCGTACTTGCTCCGCGCCTCCGGCCGCTTCACTGCGAAGCTGCTCGTGTCGATCACGAAGCTCCATTAGCCGCAGCGCCTCCCTGACGACTTCGCTTGCATTGTTGTAGAGGCCGGTCGCTACCTTGTCCTTGACCATTGTCTCTAGCGCGGGCGTTAAATTCACATTCATAGTTGCTCCGTTGGCCATTACCTTTGCCAAACAAAGATTAGCAAACATCGCTAATCTTTGCCATGAAGCGAGGCCGCCCTTGTCAGCCGCCGTTTCGCCGCGCTGCGATGGAAGGAAAGGCCCAAAAAGCGACACAGCGGTCCTAGTTGTTGCGCCATCTCTGACATGCGGCAAAGAAAACGTGAAAACTGCTGGTCAGACGAAATATGACCCGGTAATGTTGGTCGCAGTTAAGCGACGGCTCGATCGCTAACGGAACCTGAGAGAACAAAATGATCGTTTATCACGGCGACGCGGCGTTCGAGCCGAACGTCACGCGTAGTGGGAATGTCTTTGTAGCGACCGCCTCGATTCTCGAGAAGGACGGTCGTTCGACGCCGCTCGGCGAACTAGGATACTTCGCCAACGAGCAATCGGCGATGCGATTCGCGCTCCTGTCAGCGACCGCTTTCATTGAGGGCGACGAGTTGCCCCTGTCACCGGTGCGTCTGTCCACATAGGCGGCATCACGGGAGCCTGGGCGAGGCGACTTGCATTCATTCTTGTACCGGTAGCTGAAAAGCCGCTAAGCCGCGGGGGGTATGAACCCGGATTAGGCGACGGAAAACACGACGGCGCCTTCCTTGTTGAGTCTGGCATCGCTCGGCTCAATAATCGAACATTCCAGTTCGGGATAGGCAAGCCGTCGGTATAAGCTCGTTTCGAGCAGTTCTCCGCGAGTCCGGCGGTACAGAAGGCGTCCAGCGAAGTAGTAGTGCGGCTCAGTTGGAGCCGGTGCCCTCGCGGGAACGCGTCCGTGGAATGTCGTGCGCGTGTCTGCCTCAAACGTCGTCCATAGCTCGCCCCGCGCTGGCAGTAACGTGCCCGGTTTGACCGCGTCCGTAACGGCGTAGCCCACCCAGCTTTCGGCAGCGAGTGTCGTGCGCCGATGTACGTGCGCTTGATTTCAAACGCGCCGCTGACGACCTCGAAATCGCAGTGGGATTGATTTAGCAAGACGAACGTGACCTTCCCTGGAGAGCCCGGGATGATGCGGGCCTTACTTATACGGATCGACAATTGCCGAGCGTCCGTACTTGAAGTCGACTCGACGTTGGTCACCTGTTCACTGAGTTTGTGTTGGCGCGCATTCGTTCCGGTACCAGTAGTCAACGAGGCGCTGCGCGTACTGCAGGTCCTCGGGATAGTAGGGGTCATACCCAAACGGCGACGGGTCGTATCCCGCTTTTCGCAACGCGGCCAACTCTGACTGGTGCGCCGCCATCGTGGGGTTCGCATTCGTCCTCAGCGCCGTCAGGTCGTGGCATTCGCGGTCCGTAAGGTACCTGCCGGGCGGTGGCATCTCGCCGACCGCTACGCAACCGGCGAGCAAGAATGCCGACGCATAGGCGATCCCCCAGTGTTTCCGTGTCGCGTCCATGCTGGCCACCTGCCATTAGTCGCCGCTGCCTAGTTCGCTGTGCTTGTGCGAATGCGTAGCGGCATGGACTAGCTCGTAGTGAGCGCCTTTGCCACTTCGCGTCGGCGGAAAGTGCTCACCCTCGACGCAAGTCACCTCGAAGCCAGAGCCGCCATCGCCTTCCTTCACGACCTTGTAGATGCCCGAGGTCTGAACTTTCTCGCCGGGCTTGTGCTGTTCTGCCATGAGTTCCTCCGCGCTTTCGGTTATTGCTGGGAAAGAGCAAAGATTGTTCCGGCCCGATTACTTTCGGCTGAGATAGCGATTGAGGAGGGGCGTGGCACTGGCGCCGTGCACGAACACCGACAGGACGATGGTCGCCAAGATGATCGGCACGAGCGGCCCAACGCGGTCTTGCCCGGCCTGTTCGAGGGAAAAGAGCAGGTAGTAGAACGCGCCGACGCCACGCAAGCCCAACCATCCAGACAGAAACCGCTGCTGGCGGCCCATCGACGACCCAATCAGAGAGAGGGTGCTGCCGAGCGGCCGGGCCACAATAAACAGGAAAAGCACCGGCCAGACAACGGACCAATGAATTAGCTCGCGCCAGTGCGCGGATACGACGCTGCCGATGACGACCATCAGGCCCAGTTCGACAAAGCGTTCGACCTCGACCGAGAAGCCCATCATGTTTTCCGCGATATACGCATGAGCCAGTTCCGGATCTTTGGCGGCTTGCTCGCGCTGGCCCCGCTCGACTGATTCCAACACCTCGCTCGGCGGCTTGTCGCCCGTCGCCTTCATTTCCTGCCGCCGAAGCGCGACGCCGGCGGCGAAGACTGCGATGAACGCATAGCCATCGACGATCAGAGTCGCACCGTAGGCTAAGGCCACAAGCCCAAGCGCAAGAAAACCTTCGAGACCCAGCGCATGGTCGTACTTCGTGCGCAGCTTGGTCACCAGCACGACGACACCGGTGCCCAACGCCCAGCCGAAGAAAAGTGCGCTCGCCAGCCCCCACGCGATGGCAAGGGCAAACGTCCACGGGTTTTCGCTGCCAAGACTGCCGACTCCGCAAAGCGCGAGAGCAATGTAGACCATCGGAGACGCCGCGCCGTCGTTGAGTCCTCCCTCCGACGACAGAGCGAAGCGCAGCGGTTCATCGTCGCCAGCTTCCTCGACGCGCAATTCGTTGGCCAATACGGGATCGGTCGGCGCGAGCGCAGACGCCAGCAGCAACGCCGGACCTGCGGCGAGCCCGAGGCCCCACCGCGCGGCGACGAACATTACTGCGATGGTCAAGAGCATGGCTGGCCCGGCGAGGCGTAACGTCAGTCGCCAAAGCGGCCTGGAAAGCTCGACACGCAGGTACATACCGATGGCGAATAGAGACACCACAAGTCCCGCTTCGGTAAGCGTGCGAAGCAGGCGCACGTCGCGCTCGACATCGATCGTCAACAGTCCGGCGCCCGCTGGACCGAGGAGGAAGCCGACAATGAGGTACACCATTGCGCCGGTCATCGGCAGCCGCTCAACCAGTTTGCGGCCCAGCGCCATTAGCACCATCAATGCCCCGACGATCAAGAACCAAACGGCTTCGATCGTCATCAGCGTCTCCTAGAGCTTCTGCAGTCTGCGGAACTGGTTGAAGTGGCGAATGGCCAGCGTTGCCTCGCCCAGTTCTTCATGGATACGCGCGGCGTTGAAATGGGCATCAGCGAAGTCGGGATCCTGTTCAATGCAACGCTCATAGAACTGCAGTGCCTCGCGGAAGCGGCCCGAATCTTCAAGCGCCACGCCGATGTTGAACAGCAGCACCGGGTCGTTTGCACGGTATCGCAGCGCGTCTTGATACACCCCGATGGCCTCGTCGAATCGCTCGCTGTCCATGAGGATGCCCCCAAGGTTCAGCGATGCGTCGGTATAGTCGGGCGCGCGTTCGAGCGCTTTCCGATAGGCCGCTTCCGCAGCGTCGAGGTCATCCTCCTCCAGCGCGCGCGCCTGCCGGAACAGGTTGACAGCTTCTTCACGCGCCCGCTGCTCGCGCGGCGCTTGCATGGAGGCGACGTTTCCCGAAGCCTGTGCCTGCTCGAAATCCAGCAGCAGTTGGCCGGTTTCCGCATCCCACTGGCGGCTCGCCCCATCCCGCACCGCAACGCGATCACCAACAGCAGCAATGCGCACGCCAGTGAGCGATCCTTCGCGGCCCCAGCTCTTTTGAAGGTGATCGAGTGCGCGGACGATCTTCATGGGCGAGACACCCGCCACTCGGAGCGCGTGCGCGGTCCTGAGCATGACGATGTCCTGGAAGGTGAAGCGCCGCTCGCCTTTTTCGCCGCTTAGCGGTGATACGAAACCCGCCGCGATCAACCGGTCAACGACGCTGCGCGACACACCGAGCATGCGTTGCACATCGCGGAGGCTGTACCCGTCGTCTTGCATATCACCGTTTCGTGCCAGTCTTGCGCGCCGGTGCCGGTTGGTCTTCAGTGGCCGCACGGCGCACGGCACGGCGCTTGGGCGCCGGAGCAGCTTCGGCCGCGTCATCCGCGGGCGCGGCGGTGCGCGCGCTTTTGCGCGCCGCTCGCGGTGCTGCTGGCTGTTCGGCAGATGGCTTCTTCTTCAAACTTGCCCGGAGTGCTTCGACGAGATCGATCACCTGCGCGCCGGGCTGTTCGACGGCGGGCGCGGCGGTGATCTTGTTGCCCGCGATCTTCTTGTCGATCTCGGCGAGGATGCGCTCTTTCTCCTCGTCCTTGTACGCGGCGGCGTCGTAGCTGTCGACGCGGTACT
>Ga0182735_1000936_pt1 | contig 20763 bp, 18 predicted proteins | sample eDN5th30CKraftMG_FD_128524 | JGI IMG/M metagenome (GOLD analysis project Ga0182735, IMG submission 128524) | Enriched Miracle-Growth compost microbial communities from Emeryville, California, USA - eDNA 5th pass 30_C Kraft MG (version 2) (version 2) ...
AGCATCGTTCCCGGTGGGGCGTCCGGACTTCAAATCCGGGAAGGGCCGCGAGACGGTTCTTGGTGGGTTCGACTCCCATTCTCTTCCGCCAAATCCCCTTTCTCCAAAATTGGGTGTGCGATGACGACGCAGCAGCTTTCTGCATTCCTCGATGAATTCGAGCGGTCCGCGCATCAGGCAAGCGTGAACGAAGAGACCTATCGCCGTGAGGTCGCGGAGCGCCTCAAGCAACTGGCCGATGAGCGCGCCTTCGGTTTTCGCAGGCTCAATCTGATGCGGACCGTTGCGACCGCGATCCAGGATTGCGAGACCGAGGACGACGCCATCGTCAAGGGTTCGGCGGCCTTCCTGCAGGAGGTCGGCTGGTCGGCCGACAACGAATCCCAGCAGGAATCGCTGGAGAAGTTTCAGCCGGTGATCCGCGCGTGCTGGCAGATGAAGCAGGCGGGGACCGGGGACGAGGCGGACGGCGAGACGAATCCGCAAGCCAAACCGGACGACATCGGAAAGCAGTTGAGCGAATTCGAAGACTGGTTCGGCAAGTCGCGCAACGGTCCGTTCCTCAGCGTGCTCGAGCGCGAGATCGTGGAGCTGCCGCTTGTCGAAATCTGCTAAAGGCGGCCGGGAGAAGCTCGACGACGCCTTGTTCGACGACTGGGTCGTCAAGGAGTATCGGCGCAGGGATGGGTTCACCGCGCTGATCGTGCTGGTTTCGACCGCCAATCTCGGCGTGCTGCCGCTGCGCTCGACCTTCACGCACATGATCGGAGACGAACTCGACTGGCATCAGTTCAGCATGCTGATGCGCGGTGCGGGCGTCGCCTGGGATGGCGTCCTGATCGTTCCGGTCAGCGACGAGAATGGCGGTCCGATCGGGGACCCTCGCGCGGCGGAGGAATTGCGCGCGCTGGAGGATCGGGTCAACGAGAATCGCCTCGTCGTCAATGAAGGGCACTTCTTCGACAATTGGGGCCGCCGCATGAAGGTCGAACCCGCGACCGCGAATTGACCGGCGCCTCGTCTTCCCCCGCTTTCATCCCTGGCACCCTGATATACCGCCGGCATCAGGTGGAACTCGTTTCTGTGGGGCTGAACAGGGCGGCGGATCGCGGGAACCACGCTCCCTCATTCGGCCTTTCAGCGCGGGAACTTCAAGCCGCGCACGGCATAGATTAAGTGGCCATCTAGGCTGAAAGTAGGGGAGCGGCAACGCTGCCCGGAAAGTTCCCCAGAGCAAAAAGCTCCATATGTGCAATGACTTTCATATCTCGAGATCGGTGCAGATCGTCACATGTGCAATAGTCTTCATATATTGATCCGAGGGGATCGTGATATATGAAATATTACAAATTAGAACCAATACAGAGGAGGCGAACATGGGCAGACAGGGGAAGCAGAACTATACCCGGCTTACCGAGCCGCTCGTTCGCGACAATGGTGTGTTGCGGCCAGCCTCCTGGGATGAAGCCCTTGACCGCGCGGCGGAGGGTTTCCGTCGCAACCGCGAGCTTCACGGTCCCGACTCGTTCGGCATGTTCGCCTGTTCCCGCTCGACCAACGAGTTGAACTATATCGCTCAGAAGTTCACCCGCGCGGTGATGGGCACCAACAATATCGACTCCTGTAACAGAACTTGACACGCTCCTAGCGTCGCCGGTCTGGTGACGGTACTCGGAGCGGGCGGCGGTACTTCTTCCTATCGCGAGATGGAAGATGCGGATCTTGTTGTCTTCTGGGGCTCCAATGCCCGCGAAGCGCACCCGATCTTCTTCCATCACGTTCTGAAGGCGATTCATAAGGGCGCCAAGGTCTATGCGGTTGACCCGCGCCGGTCCAAGACGGCCGAGTGGGCTGATTCCTGGCTTGGTCTGGACGTCGGCACCGATGTCGCGCTGGCCTATGGCGTCGGCCGCGAAATCATCCATGCCGGCCTGGTGAATGAGGAGTTCGTCAAGAACGCCACAAGCGGGTTCGAAGAGTACATCGCCGCGTGCGAGCCGTGGACGCTGGAGGTCACCTCCCGTGAAACGGGCGTGCCTGCGGAGCTGATCCGCGAGCTTGCCCATGACTATGCCAAGGCGGAGCGCGCCCAGCTTTGCTGGACGCTCGGCATCACCGAGCATCACAACGGCACCGACAACGTGCGCGCTTTGTGCAACCTCGCGCTGCTGACCGGCCAGGTCGGCCGCTGGGGCGCGGGCTTGGTTCCAATTCGCGGTCAGAACAACGTCCAGGGCGGCGGCGACATGGGGGCGATCCCCAAGAACCTGCCGGGATTCCAGGACGTCGGAAACCCCGAGCATCGTGCTAAGTTCGAGCGCGTGTGGGGCGTCACGATGCCGCCGAAGTACGGTTGGACGCTCTCCGAGATGATGGAGGCTATGGACGAGGGTCACCTCACCAGCGTCTACATCGTGGGTGAGAACCCGGTGCAGTCCGACGCCGACACCACGGCTGTCGCCAGACGGCTTCAGAATCTGGACCATCTGGTGGTGCAGGACATCTTCCTCACCAAGACCGCCTCGTTCGCCGACGTGGTGCTGCCCTGCGCCGCGGCGTGGTGCGAGAGCGAGGGTACCTTCACCAACAGCGAACGGCGGATTCAGCTCGTGCGCAAGGCGTTGGAGCCTCCCGGAAGTGCCAAGGACGACGTCGAGATTCTCCGCCTGGTTGCGGCGCGTCTCGGGCACCACTGGCCGATCCAGACCGCGGAAGAAATCTGGGACGAATTGCGTTCGGTGTCCCCGGCGCACCATGGCATGTCCTACCGCCTGCTTGAGGAGCGTGGCGGCGTCCAGTGGCCCTTCCCTGACGAGAACGGGCCCGAGTCGCCGTTCCTGCATGGCCGGCTCTGGGAGAAGGACCCGGAGAAGCGCGGCCGTGCGGCGCCGTTCGGCATCCTCGAGCACAAGCTGCCGGTGGATAAGCTCAACGACGAATACCCGTTGCGCCTGACGACCGGCCGGCGATTGACCGACTACAACACCGGCGTGCAGTCCGGCGGCTTCAACTCGCCGATCCGCGTCGGAGCCTGCGTTGACATCTCGCCGGAAGATATGGCTCGGCTCGGCCTCAATGACGGCGAGACGGTCCGGGTGTCTTCGCGCCGTGGGACCGTGCTGGCAGCCGCGCGCCGTGATCCGGGGCTTCGTCCCGGACTTCTGTTCATGGCCTGCAACTTCCCCGACGAGATGGACACCAACGCGCTGACCATCGAAGCGAACGACCCGATCGCCAAAACAGCGGAGTTCAAGGCGACCGCGGTCAAGGTGGAGAAGACCAACGAACCTCTGCCTGAGGAAGATGCTGCCACGATTGGACACGAGAGCCAGGACAAAGAGCTCGCGACCGTAAACTAGGAAGGATGAGCTGTGGACCTGAAGTTCTCTGACGCCGAGCCGTTCGCGGAGGAACGGGAGGCGGTTGATAGGCTGTTGGGTGCCGGTGAAGGGGGTTGGCACGGCGGCGAGCGCGACGAGAAGGATCACCGTCGCGCGCACACCGGCCACGTAGCGCGGGCCCGGCGGCATCTCGTCATGGAGACGCTGCACGCGGTGAACGACCGTGTCGGCTGGATCAGTCCCGGCGCGCTGAACTACATCGGAAAACGGCTCAGTATGTCGGCGGCCGACGTTTACAGTGTCGCGACGTTCTATGCGCTGTTCTCCACCAGCCCGCGGCCGAAGCGCATCGTGCATGTCTGCACCGACATCGCCTGCATGGCGCGCGGGTCCAAGGAAGTTTGCGCCGATCTCGAAAAGCGGCTGGGACCGGCCGGAGCCATGAACGGCTGGAAGCACAGCCCGTGCCTCGGCGTGTGCGAGCGCGCACCTGCCGCCATGGCGGTGGAGGCCGGCGACCCGCCCCACGAGCATCTGATCGGGCCTGCCACCGTCGAGGAAATCACTCTGGCGCTGAATGATGGCCCCGAGGCACTCGCTGCCGAGGCGCCGCCGATCATGGCCGTGCCGCAGGCGGGCCAGGAAGGCCTGATGCTGCTCAAGCGTGTCGGCAAAGTCGACCCGGAAAGCATCGACGATTATCTGGCGACTGACGGCTATGCCGGGTTGCGGCGGGCGTTCGAAATGGAGCCCGGAAAGGTCATCAGCGAGGTCAAGGACTCCCGGCTGATGGGCCGCGGCGGCGCGGCATTCCCGGCCGGCATCAAGTGGGAGAGCACCGCCAAACAGGCTGCGACGCCCCGCTACCTCGTCTGCAACGCCGACGAATCCGAGCCCGGCACGTTCAAGGATCGCGCCATCCTCGAGGGCGACCCGTTCGCATTGATCGAGTCGATGACCATCGCCGGTTACGCCTTCGGCGCTTCGCGCGGCTTCATCTATCTGCGCGGCGAATATCCGCGCGCCCACCGGATGCTGCACAACGCCATCGAAAAGGCCCGCGAACGCGGTTTCCTGGGCGAGAACATTCTCGGCAAGGGCTGGAGCTACGATCTGGAGATCCGGCGCGGCGCCGGCGCCTATATCTGCGGCGAGGAGACCGCGATCTTCAACTCGATCGAAGGCTATCGCGGCGAACCGCGCTCCAAGCCGCCGTTCCCGTTCGAGGCCGGACTCTTCAGCAAGCCGACGGTGGTCAACAACGTCGAGACGTTGTGCAACGTGCCGCTGATCATGCAGTTGGGCGGCGCGGAATACGCCAAGATCGGAACCGAGGGCTCCACCGGACCCAAGCTGTTCTGCGTGTCGGGCAACCTCGTGCGCCCCGGCGTCTACGAGGTGCCGTTCGGCGCGACGCTGGGTGATGTTCTCAAGCTGGCCGGCGGCGTGCCGGAGGGCCGAAAGCTGCAGGCGGTGCTGCTCGGCGGCGCCGCGGGCGTGTTTGTGCGCGCTGACGAACTCGATATTCCGCTGACCTTCGAAGGCGTTCGTGCCGCCAAGGCGACGCTGGGCTCGGGCGTGATCATGGCGTTCGACGACACCGTCGATCTGTCCGGCATTCTGCTGCGCATCGCGAGCTTCTTCCGCGACGAATCGTGCGGCCAGTGTGTCCCCTGCCGCGTTGGCACGGTGCGCCAGGAGGAAGCCTTGCTCCGCCTCATGCACAACGGCCGCGATGCCGGAGCAAAGGACCGCGACGTTCACATCCTGCGCGATGTCGGCCAGGTGATGAAGGATGCCTCGATCTGCGGCCTCGGACAGGCTGCCTGGAACGCCGTCGAGTCGGCGATCGACCGCCTCGGTGTACTTGAGGAGAGCAAGAGCAGATGAACGTGCACTATATGGGTGCTACGGATACCCCCGTCCGGCAGATCACGATCACGGTCGATGGTCAGGAGGTGAGCGTCCCGGAGGGGAGCACCATCCTGACCGCCTGCAACGCCGCCGGGAAGAACACGCCGACGCTCTGCTACGGCGACACCCTCACGCCCAAGAATGCCTGCCGTGTCTGCATGGTCGAGCTCGAAGGCTCGCGCGTCCTCGTGCCGTCATGCTCCCGCAAGGTGGCGCCCGGCATGGTGGTCAAGACCGACACCGAGCGGGTGCAGCACAGCCGCCGCCTCGTGCTGGAACTGCTCGATTCCTCGGTCGACCTGTCCACCACCCCGAACATCCCCGAGTGGAAGGAACGCTACAACGTCGATTCCGAGCGTTACGGTCCGAAGTCCGGCAAGAGTCTCAGGCGCGACGTCCATGAGCCGGGCGAGCACCACCTGGGGAACGGCAGCGTCGCGGCCTCGATGGCCCAGCCGGACAAGGTCGACAACGATCTTTATGTGCGCGAGTACGACAAGTGCATCCTTTGCTACAAATGCGTGGATGCTTGCGGGCCTCAGTGGCAGAACAGCTTCGCGATCCAGATCGCGGGGCGCGGGTTCGATGCTCAGATTTCAACCGAATTTGCCGTGGAGTTGCCGGACTCCGCCTGCGTGTTCTGCGGCAACTGCGTGGAGGTCTGCCCGACGGGAGCACTGTCGTTCAAGATCGAGTACGACATGCGCGCCGCCGGAACCTGGGACGAGTCGAAACAGACCCAGACCACCACGATATGCACGTATTGTGGCGTCGGTTGTAATGTGAACCTGCACGTTCAGGACAACAACATCGTCAAGGTGACAGGTCCCCACGATCACGACATCGGCCATGGCAATCTGTGCATCAAGGGCAGGTTCGGCTTCGCTCACGTCCAGAGCCGCAAGCCGGACGGCAACGGCTAGCGCAGGTTTTGCTCACAGCGAATAGCAACTCGTCATGGCCGGGCTCGTCCCGGCCATTTACGTTTTCGCTTTCTGAATCTCCATCAAAGACGTAGTTGCTCGACGCGCTTACTTCACCACCTCGCGGTGCTCGTCATCGACCCGGCGCGTCCGGCCAAGTCCGTCCAGATGTTCCAGCAGCGGGATCGCGACCCGGCGGCTGGTCCCCAAAGCCTGCCGTGCCTGACTGGTGGTGAACGGTTGCGGCAATTGCGCCAGCGCCTGTATCGCAAGCTCCGGCGCTGACGGCAGCAGCACCACACCTCCTTCAAGGCGCAACACCCGGCGGGCGCGTTCGGCCGCAGCCAGTTCGCGGACTCCCAGGCCGAGGGCGGTGAGATCGCCGGCCAAGGGTGCGAGGAAGGGGGTCGCAGTCAGCCGCGCCTCGAGCTTGGCCACTCCGGCCTCGGCGCGGCCAAGATCGGCGCGGACTCGCGGCAGCCGGATGTAACCACTGTGCTGCTCGAGGCCGGCATCGGCGACGAGCCGGTCGATGAAGCGGGCGGCGGGCATACCGAGAGCGTCGCGCACGGCTCCCTGCGAGACGCCGGGCGTGAGCTGGTCCCGCTGGGCATCGGTCTCCACCAGGGTTCGCAGTTTCACGCGCCATGCGTCATACGCGGGAAGATGCACCCACCAATTATCCAGCACGCGAACTTCGGGTGGCGGCGCGGCATCGACGCCCTGCAGGCCGATCCGGTGCAGATAGTCCACTTCCACGGCGCCATTGTCGGCCACCTTGGTCAGAACATCGCCTTCGGGCGGCATCGCGGCCAACGCCGCAGTACGCCGCGCGCCATGACCGCGCCGCTGTAACGGCGGCGGGTCCGGATCGAGCACGCCGACACCGCCGACGACGAGGCGGCGCGCCGGATCGCGGAGCAGCAGCCGGTCGCCCACCATCAGCGGTAGCGGCCAGTCCAGGGTGATGCGCGCGTGCCCGGCATCGAAGCTGCGCAGCCGTGCGGGCACGGTCGCCGTCCCGACATGCACGGTGAGTTGTTCGGGCACCTCGTTGAGCGCGGCACCGCCGATGCGGCGCACATCGACGGTCGTGGCCATGAACCAGGCGTCGGGCGCGATCAGCGCCTGGCCGCGAACGATGTCTCCCGAGGACACCCCGCGCAGGTTGACTGCGGCCCGGGTTATCGGGCGAAGCACGTCCGCGGATGAATCGCGTGATTCCAGGGCGCGGACGGCGACCTCGCGCGGCTCTTTCCCGTCGCCGGCCACCACGAGCCGGTCACCCTTGGCCAGCGAGCCGCCGACGAGGGTGCCGGTTGCCACCGTGCCTGCTCCGGAAACGCTGAACGAGCGGTCGATCCACAGCCGGAGCCGGCCATCGGCATCGGGCGCGGGCATGGCGGCCAGCACGCCGTCGAGAAGTTGCCTGAACTCCTCCAGCCCGGTGCCCTGCATGGCCGATACGGCGACCGCCGGCGCGTCGCGCAAACCGGTGTGCGCGAACTCGCTGCGGGCGCGTTCGATGGTCGCCTCAACAAGGTCGGGGGCGCGGTCGGCCTTGGTCACCACGATCAGTCCGTGACTGATGCCGAGCGCGGCGATGGCATCGCGATGATCGCTGGATTGCGCCGACCACCCTTCGTCGGCAGCCACGACGAAACACACCACAGGCACCGTCCCGAGACCGGCCAGCGCGTTGCGGATGTAGCGCCCATGGCCCGGCACGTCCACGAAAGCGACCTCCCGCCCGGAGGGCAGCGTCGTCCAGGCGAAACCGAGATCGATGGTGAGCCCGCGCCGCCGCTCTTCCTCCCAGCGGTCCGGCTCCATCCCGGTCAGCGCGCGGACCAGCGTGCTTTTGCCGTGGTCGACGTGGCCGGCCGTCGCGACGACGTGTGTCGTCATCGCGCGGCGCGCGTGCCGGCGGTCGTCCCGGCGGCGTCAGGGTTGCGGCGATGGGCGGAAGCGGACAGGAATCGAGTCTGCCGGGCCTGGTGACCCGGCCTCAGCGATTTGGAAGACCGTGAGGACCACCAAGAGCCCACACGTCTGCGAGCCTTCTCATGTCGAACACTCATTTCGCGAGCGCTCTCCTTTGATGGCATAGGCCTGACCTATGCACAGGTGCCCATGGAATGGGTCGATATTGAGTTCTGCAATGCTTGGGAAAGGCTTTGATTGTCAAGATGAAGTTGAACCGTGCGGAACATGCGTCCGCCGCGCGAATGTAGATTTTTCCCTGTCAGGCCGTCGAAGCAGCCATCGGCGGTCATATTCGGGCGCCTCGACGGCCTGATCGGCGGACGTTGTCGCGTTGCGGCTGGATTTGCATCCAGCAGCCGATCAGGGGTATGATTTCACACATCATATTGTTTCTCTCCGCTCCGCGCAGCGCGCGGAATGCAGGTGAGGCTGCCGCTGTGCGGCGCAATCCCCAGGAGACCTGACAATGAACGCTCCCGTCGTGCGTCTGACGAGCCTTGCCCATGGTGGCGGATGCGGCTGCAAGCTTGCGCCGTCCGTCCTGCAGGAACTGCTGGCCAACCAGCCCGCCGCCGCGCCATTCCGCCAACTGCTGGTCGGTATCGAGACCGGCGACGACGCCGCGGTCTGGAAGGTCGACGATTCCACCTGCGTCATCGCCACCACGGATTTCTTCATGCCCGTGGTGGACGATCCCTTCGACTTCGGCCGGATCGCCGCGACCAACGCGATCTCCGACGTCTATGCCATGGGCGGAAAGCCGATCATGGCGCTCGCCATTCTCGGCATGCCGCTCAACAAGGTCTCGATCGAGGACGTGCGCAAGATCATCGCGGGCGGCAACGCGGTGTGCGCCACCGCCGGCATTCCGGTCGCGGGCGGCCACTCGATCGATGCGCCCGAGCCGATCTATGGCCTTGCCGTCATCGGCCTCTGCCGTCCCGATCAGGTTCGCCGCAACGCCGATGCCAAACCCGGCGATGCGCTGATCCTGACCAAGGCGATCGGTGTCGGCGTCTATTCCGCGGCCATCAAGAAAGGCGAACTGCCGGGCGAGGGCTATGCCGAAATGCTCGCCTCGACCACGCAACTCAATCGTATCGGCGGCGAGCTTGCCGACGACAAGAGCGTTCATGCGGTCACCGACGTCACCGGCTTTGGCCTGCTCGGCCATGCGCTGGAGCTTGCACGCGGCTCGAAACTCACCGTCACGCTGAAGGCCGGCGATGTGCCGCTGTTCACGCAAGCCGCGCGGCTGGCGCAGCAGGGACACGTCACCGGCGCATCCACGCGCAACTGGGCGAGTTATGGCGATGCGGTCCGTTTGCCCGAGGGGCTGCCCGACTGGCAGCGCAATCTGCTGGTCGATCCGCAGACGTCGGGCGGGCTTTTGATCTCTTGCGCCGCCGATCGCGCGCAAGCGATCCTCGAGACGATCCGGCGCGCGGGTTACGATGCCGCACGGATCGTTGGCCATACCGAAGCCGGCCCCGCCGAGGTTCGCGTTACGATCTGACGTGGCGCGGGGGTTGCCGGACCTGCCTCGCGATGGCTGCTTGGGCGGCGCTTTTTCAAACGCGCCGTTCAATTATGTTGAGCGCAGCACCCTGCGGGTCAACGCCCGCAACATGCCGGCGAATGTGATCGTCCATGCCAGCAGCGCGACGTAGAAAAATACGCGCGGCAGACCGGCGAGAAAGCCGAATTCCATGGCGCGGTCCATCTGCCAGGTGCTTGCCGCATACATGCCGAGCGGAAACACCGCGCCCCAATAGAGCGGATCGTACTCGAACGGAAATCTCTCATAGCCGTAGCGCCAGATGCCGAGCAAAAGCAGCATCGGAATCCACCACGTGCCGGTCGCCCAGTAGAACACTGTGAAGCCTTTCAGGAAGGGCAGCAGCGATGCCAGATACGGCGCATGGGGCGCGTTCAGGATGAGCAGGGAGCCGGCCAGCGTCGAAATCGCCATCGCGCCCATATTGATCCAGTAGGGCGGCGCGAGATCTCCCGGCGAGAATCGAAAAAACGCATAGCGATAGAAGATCAGCGACATCATCCAGATGTACAGCATGCCGCCCCATAGCCACATCGACAGTGCCATCAGGTTGAGCTCGAGCCGGTAAGGCTGGCCTATGCGTGATGCAAGCAACGCGCTGGAAACGGAAATCGCCTGGGTGGCGACGACCGCGAGCAGCCAGCCGCCATTGATGCCCTTGTCGAGCGTTGGCTTATCGTGCTTCACGGTGAAGGCGGTGAAGATGGTGTAGGTCAGACCGATCCAGAGCAGGATCGCGAACATCCACAATGCCAGCCCCACAGGGGTATTTTCCTGAAGCACCATGAACTGGCTGGCGAGAATCCCGGTGCCGGCGACTGTCGTGAAATAGCCGGGGCCGCGGAGATGGGCGATCATGTCGCCGAAAAACCGCCGCGGGTATCGCCAGGCGCGCAAGCCGTAGAGCACGCACAGAACAACGTATTGCGCGATGTTCAGATAGAACAGCGCGATAGCGACGTCCGGATACTCCATCATGAAAGCAGCCAGCGATACGATGCCGGTGGCCATCACCAGCCCGAAATAGCCAGGCGATAAATCTTCAAGGTCTGAAGCCAGAAATCCCATGCGCGGGCTGGCGGTCATTGGCAATCTCCTGGCTCTCGCAAGTGCCTGTGGCCGCCGCCGTCTCGCGCTGTAGCGGCGCCATACTCTATACGGTAGCCGAATCAATGCGAGTTTGCGCAGGCGCAAAGAACTGCAGGGCAATGCCGTATAGGGTCAAGCGCAGAATGATCGAGTGGTGATTTTGTCGCGCCATGGGTCGAGAATGCTGGACAGAGCGATGAATAAATCCGTGGTGTCCGGGCACGGCCATATCTGCAAGTCTATCGCGGATATGACGGGCGATGCGCCGCCGGTGCCCCATTGAGAAAGCCGCCTTCCTTGAGCGGAGCGTCTTCCGTCACGGTGATCGGCGCGGGCGTCGCGGGGAGCTGGCAGGCGCTGCTGTTCGCATGCGCGGGCTATGACGTCACGCTGCTCGATCGCGACGACGTTAAGATGACCTACGCAACTAGCCACTGGGCGGGGGGCATGCTGGCGCCATGGTGCGAAGGCGAGACGTCCGAGCCGCTGATCACGCATCTCGGAGCGCGCTCGCTCGAACTGTGGCGCCAGCATCTTCCCGGCACGCCGTTCAACGGCTCCCTTGTCGTGGCGCAGCCGCGAGACCGCCCGGACTTCGAACGCTTCGCGCGGCTGACGGCGGGTCATGATCGCCTCGACGCGGACGGCGTGGGCGCGCTCGAACCGGCGTTGTACGGCCGGTTTCACGCGGGGCTGTTTTTCGCGGACGAAGGCCATGTCGAGCCGCGCGCCGTGTTGCCCCAACTGCATGCGAGGTTCGCCGCGGCGGGCGGCATCATCAAGTTCCAGTCGGAATGCGATCTCGAGAGGCTGATGCTGGAAACCGACGGTCTCGTGATCGATTGCCGTGGCCTTGCGGCGCGTGACAAGTTTTCCGATCTGCGTGGCGTCAAGGGCGAGATGGTCGTCGTCGAGGTGCAGGATTTCAATTTGTCGCGTCCGGTGCGCCTTCTGCATCCGCGCTGGCCGATTTACGTTATTCCGCGCGAGAACAATTGTTTCATGATCGGCGCCACCAGCATCGAGAGCGAGGATACCGCCGTCAGCGTGTGCTCGGCCATGGAATTGCTGACCGCGGCCTATGTCGTTCATCCGGCTTTCAGGGATGCGCATGTCCTTGAGGTCGGCGCGGGACTGCGGCCCGCGTTTCCGGATCATCTGCCGCGCATTGTCGTCAGCCGCCGGCGAATATCGGTCAACGGACTTTATCGTCACGGCTTCCTGCTGGCGCCTGCTCTGGCCGAGATGACGCTTGCCTATGTGCAGCGCGGATTTATCCATAACGAGGTGATGCGGTCGGCCCTCGACATGGCGTCGTGACGGCGGCATCCCTTCGAAAATCAGTTCTTGCCGTGTTGCCCGCTTGGTGGAAGGCCGAGCCGCTGCCATAAGGCGTCTACGCGCCCGACGACGGCGTCGTCCATGGCCAGAACCCGGCCCCATTCGCGGTCGGTTTCGGGCGGCAGTTTCGTGGTTGCGTCGATGCCGAGCTTGCCGCCGAGGCCGGGCTTCGGCGATGCGAAGTCGAGATAATCGATCGGCGTATCGGTCAGCGTGACGAGGTCGCGGGAGGGATCGGAGCGGGTAGCGACGGCCCACATCACGTCCGACCAGTTGCGGACATCGATGTCCGGATCGACGAGGATCAGGAATTTCGTGTAGGTGAGTTGCGGCAGCATCGACCACAGCGCGAGCATGGCGCGGCGCGCCTGTCCCGGATAGCGCTTTGAAATCGACGCGACGCCGATGCGGTACGAGCAGGCTTCCGGCGGCAGCCACAGATCGACGATCTCCGGGATTCGCTTCTTCAGCAGCGGCACGAGGAGTTCGTTGAAGACCTCGCCGATGCGGGACGGTTCGTCCGGCGGCCGCCCCGTATAGGTGGAGAGATAGATCGGCTTCCAGCGCATGGTGATGGCGGACACGCGCATCACCGGAAAATTTTCGACGGCATTGTAATAACCGGTGTGGTCGCCATACGGCCCCTCGGGGGCGGTTTCGTCCGGGGAGACCGTGCCCTCGATGACGATCTCGGCTTCCGCCGGAACGCTCAACGGCACGCTGATGCAGCGCGCGAGCGGCAGCCGCGCTCCGCGCAGAAGGCCCGCGAACCGGAATTCCGAAATCGTCTCCGGCAACGGCAGCGCCGCCGTGAGGACGGTGGCGGGATCGGCGCCGATCGCGATCGCGACCGGCATGTCGAGGCCGCGCGCCTTCCACTGGTGATGATGACGCGCGCCGCCGCGATGCGCGAGCCAGCGCAGGATCAGCCGGTTGCGATCAAGCACCTGCATCCGGTAGACGCCGACATTGATGTCGGTCTCGTCGTCGGGCGATCTGGTGACGACCATCGGCCACGTCACGAGCGGAGCCGGTTCGCCGGGCCAGCAGATCTGCACCGGCAGCCGCGCGAGATCGATCGAATCCTCTCGCCAGACGATGTCATGCACGGGCGGCGCTTCGACCTGCCGGGGGCGCATCGCCATGATCCCGCGCGCAAGCGGCAGTTTCGCCATCGCGTCCGCGAGGCTGTGCGGAGGCTCGGGTTCGCTCAGCTCCGCGAGCGCCCGGCCGAGGTCCGGAAGATGTTCGGCATCGACGCCCAGCCCCCAGGCCACGCGCTCGCGCGTGCCGAACAGGTTGACAAGGACGGGCATCTCGGAGGCTGCGCCGTCCGGCTTGATGGGGGATTCGAACAGCAGCGCGGGGCCGTTGCCTTGAAGGACGCGCCTGTGAATCTCGGTCATCTCGTGGACGACCGAGACCGGCTCGCGGATGCGGACAAGCTGGTCCTTGGTCTCGAGGTAAGACAGAAAGCTGCGCAGGCTTTTGAAAAGAGGCTGGTCACGGCGTAACAGAGTCGTGGTCTCCGGAAGTCAGTGTCCGCGATTGTTCGCCCGCAACGGGCAGGCCGTTGTTTATCGGCGGCGCGGGCTGGCGGATGGAATGAGGTCGGCCAAGGGCGTGGCCGTCGCCTGCGAGACCCGCCGCAGCAGCACGATGGAGATGTTGCCTCTGCCGCTCTCGAGCAGCCCGATATAGGCCTGGGAAATTCCGGAGGCCTGTGAGAGCGCCTTGCGCGACAAGCCGCGCAGATTGCGTGCGGTCAGGATTCGCCGGCCGAGTTCTTCCAGGAAGGCATTGTCGGCGTACGAGGCGATGGAGAGCCGTGACGATGCAAGCCCTCTGTCGCGGCACGAGCCGTCCGAAGGAGGCAGTCTGGGATGTGACGAAAGTAATGAACGGGCCACGGGAAGCCTCCTTAAATTATATGACAATCAGCATGAATCGTGCCCGGCTTCATTGTTCTCGGACAAGGAAATGGCGTCTGGCGGGTGGTATGAGCGCTCCAAGGAGCTTCCATGCCGGCGTCCGGTTCGTTCATGTCAGGAGTGCCGCCGGTGCTTGCTTTCGCGGGGCGGTTTCTTCCACTGTTGCCGTTGCAGCCGATGCTGGGCGTCTGCCTTCACGACATTCAAAAGCGCCATCCGCAAATCTTCGATCGCCTCGGCGTTCACGCGACGAAACGATTTGGACTCGATCCCGCGGACCTGCCGTTTGTGTTCCTGCTTGAACCGAGGCGCGTGAACCCGCGCGTCATCGCGCTCAGATCGATGCCGCCGCAGATCGACGTCAAGGTGACGGGACCGCTCGCGGCGTTGATCGGTCTTGTCGACGGCTCCTGCGATGGCGATGCGCTTTTCTTCTCGCGTGACATCCAGGTGGAAGGCGACATGGAAGCGGCGGTCGCCTTGCGCAACGCCGTCGATGAAGCCGGGATCGACATTGTCGCGGAAGCCGTCGCGTGGCTGGGGCCGCTGTCGCCTGTCGCCGGGCGAATTCTGCGAAAGCTGATCGGCGATGCTCCCGGCTTGCGGCGAGATGGTCCGATGCCGGAGGGCGGGTCATGGAATTGATCTGCCCCGCGGGAACGCCCGCCGCGCTCAGGGCCGCCGTCGATGCGGGCGCGGATGCGGTGTATTGCGGATTTCGCGATGAAACCAACGCGCGCAATTTCCCCGGCCTGAATTTCAGCGCCGAGGAATTGCGTTCTGGCATCGCCTACGCGCACAACCATGGCGTCAGGATTCTCGTCGCAATCAATACGTTCGCGCGGGCGGGGGCGCTCGATGTATGGACACGGGCGGTGGACGCCGCCGTCGCGGCGGATGCGGATGCGCTGATCATTGCCGATGCCGGAATTCTCGATTATGCGGCGCAACGGCACCCGCGGCAGCGCCTTCATGTTTCGGTGCAGGCGGGGGCCGCCAATCCGGATGCGATCAATTATTATATGAAAGCGTTCGGGGCGCGCCGGGTCGTGCTGCCGCGCGTGTTGAGCGTGCCCGAAATCGCGGCAATCGCGCGGGAAGTCGATTGCGAAACCGAGGTGTTCGTTTTCGGCGGCCTGTGCGTGATGGAGGAGGGGCGCTGTTCGCTGTCCTCCTACGCCACGGGGCAATCCCCCAACATGCATGGCGTCTGCTCGCCCGCAAGCCACGTCCATTACCGCGAGGAGAAAGGCCAGCTCATCTCCCGGCTTGGTGCGTTCACGGTCAACAAATTCGCGGCAGGCGAGCCTGCGGGCTATCCGACACTTTGCAAGGGGCGTTTCCAGACCGAACATGCGGCAGGCTACCTGTTCGAAGACCCGGTGAGCCTCGATGCCACCGCGATGTTGCCGGCATTGCGAAAGGCGGGCGTCACAGCACTGAAGATCGAAGGCCGGCAGCGCGGCCGTGCCTACATCGAGCGGGTGGTGCGCAATTTCCGGAAGACGCTCGCGGAGTTGAACGACGGCGTCACCGCGCCGCCCGGCGATCTTGTCGCCCTCACCGAGGGCCAGTCGACGACGGCGGGCGCTTACCGCAAGAGCTGGCGATGATGTCACGTCCGTTCACAAACGATGGCGCGCTTCAAAAGAGGTTGCCGATGCAATTGACCCTTGGCCCCGTGCTCTACAACTGGCAGCCGGATCAGTGGCGGGATTTCTATTTCCGCATCGCCGAGGAAGCGCCGGTGGATGTCGTCGTCATCGGCGAAATCGTCTGTTCGAAACGCTCGCCGTTCTTCACCGGGCATATGCCGGACGTGATCGAACGGCTCGCGGCGTGCGGGAAGCGGGTTATCCTTGGCACCCTCATTCTCGTCTCGCTGAAGCGGGAGCGTCAGCAGATGGCGGAGATTGCCGCGAACACCGAATTTATGGTGGAAGCGAACGATCTCACCTGCCTTGGATCGCTCGACGGCCGGCCTCACGCGATAGGTCCGTTCGTGAACATCTATAACGAGGCGACCGCCGCGTATTTTGCGCGCAGGGGAGCGCGGCGGATTTGCCTGCCGCCGGAATTGCCGATGGATTCGATCCGGACCATCGCGAGGGCCTTGCCTGACGTGACGACCGAAGTGTTTGCGTTCGGGCGTGTGCCGCTGGCGATCTCCGCGCGCTGCTATCACGCCCGACTGCACAAGCTCTCGAAGGACAATTGCCGTTTCGTCTGCGAGAAGGACCCGGATGGATTGCCGGTGACCACGCTCGACGGCGAACCGTTCCTCGCGATGAACGGCGTGCAGACCATGTCCCATGCCTGCGCCAATCTGCTTGGCGAGGTGGGCGACCTCGCTGCGTCCGGTGTCGGCGCACTTCGTCTGTCGCCGCAGCGATGCGACATGGTCGCGGTAGCTTGTGTCTTCCGGGACGTGATCGATGGCAGGCTGACGCGGGATGACGGCATGCATGAATTATCGCGCATCTATCCCGACGTGCCGTTCGCAAATGGCTTCGTCCACGGACAACCGGGGGCGGTGTTCGTGGCGGCCGGGGCAGGCGCGGAGCCGCGAGCCCGCGCACCGCAGATGCGGGACGCTGTACAGTGAAGCGCAACGAGATGGCGCGATTTGGTGAAGAGGCGGTGATGGTTGAGAAGAGCCGTACCTGCGAAGCGCTGGATTTGATCGGCCGATTGCAGGTCATATTGACGCGCATGGATCTCGACTGCAGTTGCCGCGAGGTCATGAGCGATGCGCTGGAGCGATTTTCCAATCTTGAGGAGCAACGCCTGTCGCGGCGATCGCTACTTCGCGCGCGCGATCACAAGGATCGGATCGACGCCATTCTCATGCTTCTTTCCGAACTCGATCAGTTGAAGGAGAACGAGAAGGACCGCACGGTGTTTGTGGAAATGGCGCTGTTGTTCGACGAAATCGGCCAGTCGGCGGCGGCCGGCGCGGCGGCGTTACGCGACATCGAGCCGCCAGTTTTGAATTGCCCGCGCAACGAATTGCCGCGTCCGGTCAGCGTGCTTCGGCGGTAGGGATCAGACCGCGCGGCTGTAGACCGGGCCGGCCGCGCCGAGGTAGGCGTCGAATGCGGCGGCGACGCTGCGCACCAGATGCCGTGCATCATCCGTGATCGAAAGCCGCGATCCTTCGAGTTCAACAATGCCGTCGGCGATCAGCATGTCCAGGCGATCGGCCGAGCGGAGCACGGTCTGCGGCTGTGTGCCGTGTCTCGCGCAAACCTGTTCCAGATCGACGCGTAAATCGCACATGATCCGCTCGATGATGTCGGCGCGCAGTCGATCGTCGGCCGTCAGGGCGTATCCTTTCCGGGTGGCGAGCTTGCCCTGGCCGATCTGCTCCCGATAGGAGCGCGGCGCGGCATCGTTCTGCACATAGCCGTGATCGAGCCGTCCGATCGCGCTTGCGCCGAAGCCGATCAGGACATCGCTTGCGTCGGTGGTATAGCCCTGAAAATTCCGGTGCAGCGTTCCTGCCATCTGTGATGTTGTCAGGCTGTCTTGCGGAAGCGCGAAATGGTCGAGGCCGATCTGCCGGTAGCCAGCCCTGGTCAGATGGTGGGCGATCATGTTCGCCTGAAGGTGGCGGCTGGTGCCATCCGGCAGCGCTGCGTCTTCTATCTTTCGCTGGTGCGTCTTGAACGTCGGGATATGGGCGTAGCCGAAAATTGAAAAGCGGTCCGGGACAAGCCGCAGGCATTTCTGGACCGTATCGAAGCACGATGCGGCTGTCTGATGAGGCAGGCCGTAGATCAAATCGAAGTTGATGCTGCGGATGCCCGCGTCACGCAATCCGTCGGTCACGGCTGCCGTATCCTCGAAACTCTGGATGCGGTGGATGGCCTGCTGCACGACGGGATCGAAGCTCTGCACCCCGAGGCTCGCCCGCGTGACGCCACTGGCGCCGAGTTCGCGCAACATCTCGCGAGTCAACGTGCGCGGATCGATCTCAACCGCGACTTCGGTATCCGGAAGAAATGTGAATTTTTGTCTCAGGACATGCATGATGTCCGCGAATTGCGCGGGCGTCACGATGGTCGGCGTTCCGCCGCCGAAATGCACCTGATCGACTCGGAGCGGGTGTCCCGTCTGGTCGGCCACCATCTCGATTTCGCGTCGTAGTGCCGCAAGATATTCGGCGACAGGCTCGTTGCGCTTGACGATGGTGGTGTTGCAGCCGCAATACCAGCACATGGATTGGCAGAACGGGATGTGCAGATAGAGTGACACCGTTTTGCCGCGCGGAATCTCCGCAAGCCATGCCCGGTAGGTGTGTTGGGTGATCGCGTTCGAAAAATGCGGCGCCGCCGGGTAACTCGTGTAGCGGGGCAGGCGCTCTTCGCCATATCGATGATTGAGGTCGGGTCGCATCGAGGGAGCATTCAGCAAATCCGCTTCGCCTGCCTTGCGTTAACGCAATGTCGGCTGGCGGTTTGCTGTTTTGCGTGACAGGGGAGCGGTTTCAGGACGCGGGATCGTCGATCAGCCGCTGAGGCCGGGCAAAAACAATGAGCTGGTCCTTGTCGTCGATGACGATTTCGCGACCGCGAATCCGCACGCCGTGATCCGTCAGATAGGCAAGATTGCGGGACAGGTTTTCCCGCGTGGTGCCGATATGCGACGCCAGCGTGCCACGGTCGAATGGAATGACGACGTTGCCCTGATCGGTGCCTTTTTGAGCCTCGACCAGTATCCAGTTGGCTAGGCGCTCGACGCTTGACCTTGCCATGTATCCCTTGAGCTTCTTGACCGATCCGCGATACGCGCGCGCCAGTTCTTTCGCGATCACCCGGGCGAAGACGATGTCATGATCGAAAATCTCGCGAACGTGCCTGGCCGGAATCATCAGGACGCGCGATTCGAGCAGCGTCCTTGCCGAACTCAGATAGGGCTGGTTGTTGATAATGGCTGCGGGAATGAACATCGACACCGGATTGACCAGCGAGATGCCCCATTCGCCGCCGTCCTGTTCGGTATAGATTTCGGCAAGGCCGTCGATCAGCACGTGCAGAAAGTCCGCCTGGGTGCTTTCATGGATCAGAACGACGCCTGCGGGAAATTTCTGCAGCAATGCAGCGTCCAGCAGCCGCTCCATGTTCTCCGGACTCATCCCGGAAAAGATCGGAAGTTCCTGCAACTGTTCTATTTCGTTCGCCTGCATGCCGGCCTTCCACTTACGGTGGTGGTCGTTCGATGTGTGATATTCGTCAAATTAAGACGTAGCAAATGTCATTTCGTAGTGCACACAAGATCACTCGGAAATGCCTACTTTCATATAAATCGAGGTTGAAAAACCTGTCTTGATCCACCGCAAATCAACTGTCTTCGCTAGCGAGCAATCTCCGATCGCAACTGATTTGGAGATGCTCCGTGAGTGGGTCTCATCAAGGTAGCGCCGCGCAAGGTCGGGCGCTCTGGCTATCGACGATCTCGTTCACGATCTGCTTTGCGGTCTGGACGATCTTTTCCATTATCGGCATCAGCATCAAGCAGAAGCTCGGCCTTAACGAGACCGAGTTCGGTCTGCTGGTCGGCCTGCCGATCCTGAGCGGATCGCTGATCCGCCTCGTCCTCGGGGCATGGACCGATCAGTATGGCGGGCGGCGCGTCAACACCATCGTGATGCTGGCGGCCGCGGTCGCGACCTATTTCCTCACCTGGGCGCATACCTATCCGCAGTTCCTGGTCGCCGCGTTCTTCGTCGGCGTTGCCGGCGGCTCCTTCGCGGTCGGCGTGGCTTACGTCTCCCGGTTCTATCCGGCGGGCAAGCAGGGCACCGCGCTCGGCATCTTCGGCGCGGGCAATGTCGGCTCCGCCGTCACCAAGTTGCTTGCGCCGTTCGTCATGGTCGCGTTCGGCTGGCAGGCGGTCGCGGAGATCTGGGCGGCGGTGCTCGCGGTGATGGCGGTCATCTTCTGGTTCTTCTCGGAAGAAGATCCGGTGATCCGCGAGCGTCGCGCGCGCGGCGAGAAGCCGAAGAGCATGTGGCTCGAATTTGCTCCGCTCAAGAACATCCAGGTCTGGCGTTTCTCGCTGTATTACTTCTTCGTGTTCGGCGCGTTCGTGGCGCTGGCGCTGTGGCTGCCGCAATATCTCATCAACGTCTACGGCGTCGATCTCAAGGCCGCTGGCATGATCGCGGCGATGTTCTCCATCCCGGCATCGATCTTCCGCGCCTATGGCGGGCATCTCGCCGATCGCTACGGCGCGCGGCGAGTGATGTACTGGTCCCTGCTGATCGGCGTCGCCTGTACTTTCCTTCTCTCCTATCCGCCGACGGATTATGTCGTGCGCACCGTGACCGGCTCGGTCGGCTTCCATCTTGAGATGGGCGTGGTGCCGTTCACGGTGACGGTGTTCGTGCTCGGCTTCTTCATGGCGCTGGGCAAGGCGGCGGTGTTCAGGCACATCCCGGTTTACTATCCCGACAATGTCGGCGTGGTCGGCGGTCTTGTCGGCATGATCGGCGGTCTCGGCGGTTTCGTGCTGCCGATCACCTTCGGCGCGCTGAACGATCTGACCGGGCTGTGGACCAGCTGTTTCATGCTGCTGTTCCTGATCGTCACGGTCTCGCTGCTCTGGATGCATCTGGCCGTGCGGCAGATGGAGCGCGGCGTCGCTGCCGAAGCGCTGAAGAAGCTGCCGCAGTTCCC
>Ga0182735_1000941_pt1 | contig 20748 bp, 19 predicted proteins | sample eDN5th30CKraftMG_FD_128524 | JGI IMG/M metagenome (GOLD analysis project Ga0182735, IMG submission 128524) | Enriched Miracle-Growth compost microbial communities from Emeryville, California, USA - eDNA 5th pass 30_C Kraft MG (version 2) (version 2) ...
AATGATCGTCCAGTTCGTCGATTACGCTGCGTAGACTGCCGTAAAGTCCACGGGGACTTTCGGTGATGCATAACCGCTTTCTGGGTCCTACGCTCTCGTAATGGGGCAGCGGACTATGGAAGCGGACTGGCTAGAGAAGCTTATAGCCACCGTTGCAAGGCACGCTGCCCGCTCAACTCGACGCCCCGCGTAACATTTTGATCGCGAAAAAGTTGAAAGACGATGTTTTTTATACGTCTTTCGATAAATCAATGCAAATATCTCTTAGATCGTCGCCACAAGTCGCTCATTCGCGCTATGAATATGCGATCATCCAGATGCTGAACGAAAGGAGACCAAATGAAAACCTCAAAAAGGCCATATCGCTTGATAAGCCGTCGCAGTTGTTTATTGCTTGCGAGAAACTACCAAGAAGGACTCAACGAAGGGAAGTGGAAGACGCAACTCGGCGCGTTAAGCACATTACGCGTAAGTCAGGGAGATTTGTCGTTGGCATTGCAGCTTCAAGGTTTGCCCAATGAGGTTCTTGACCTATTTGATGACCGCATTGGAATCAGCAGCCACACCGTTCGAGTGATTCGCCACACAATCATTCATGATGGGATCAAAACGGTGCTCGCCCGCATCCGGCAGAGCGGGGCGGCCAATGCAAAGCATTCGAATAAGACAGTATTGAAGATCGTCAAAGGGGAAGCACTGAAATCCAAGAAAATGCTACGCTGGTCGGGACAGGACCCCGTAAAGATCGCGGCCCGCGCGCTTGATTTGCCTAAAAACATCTCAGACCGCTATCACCTCGGGGTGACGAATGGAGAGTGGGCAAGTTTCAGTGCATGTGCGAAGGCGCTCGGGATATCGAGACGGAATGTTAGCGTCGCCGTTTCGATCCGGGAGCTTCCCGACCCAGTTCGCCATCTGTTCTATGAGAAGGACCTAACGTTTCCGGTTGGGAAGCGACTTCTCGCGCTGAAGGACGAACTAGGACTCGACGAGATGCTTGTGCGGGCACGCAGCGTGGAGTCTATGTTCGATGCGAGCGGCCGGACGGCGGCAAACATCCTCTCTGAGCTCAACGCGGAGAATATCCGCCCATCGACTTTTACCCGTGTACGCATTAAGAAAGGAAGAGGCCGGAATCGACTGGTGATCGAATGTAAAGATTCGGAGCTTCTCTGGAAGTACCGCGCTGAGATCGAGAAGTCGATCAGCAAGGTTCTGAAAAAGCGGATTACTGATGCCCAATTGGTTGAGCTGATGCGCGAATTTGGTGGCCTTTTCAATAAGACTCTTCTCGCCCGCTTGCCCAGTACATTCGCGCCCCGTCCCTCCTGAAGATCACATTAAGCGATGCGTTGGGCGACGTGTCTCGCATGCTTCGGACGACAATCGTCGATCTTGAGTGTCTGCCGATGATGGCCGCGACGATGCCCGATAGCCATCGCCCGGATCATCGCTCCACGATCGCGATCAGACGCTCATAACATCCCGGTCTGCTAAGCGTGTCAATGCATGGACGTCGGGGACGTCGGCTCATATTCCCTCCTCTGAATGGCGTTAGGCTGACGCTGTCAACACACAGAAATGAGGGCTTATTAGAGGTGGCTGCGGGAATTCGGACAGCGGGATAAGTGGACCAGCCGAGGCCTGAGCCGGCGATAATGCAGGCAAAGGAACCGAGGATATGACGAAGAGAACCCGACGCACGCACTCAGCGGCGTTCAAAGCGAAAGTGGCGCTGGCTGCAGTCAAGGGCGAGCGCACGCTGGCCGAACTCGCGCAGCAGTTCGATGTGCATCCGAATCAGATCACGGAGTGGAAGCGGCAGTTGCAGGAGCGTGCAGCCGACGTGTTTGGGACGGCGGGCGTGGTATCGAACGAGCCGCCGGTTGATGTGAAGACTTTGCACGCCAAGATCGGCCAGCTTTCTCTGGAAAATGATTTTTTAAGCGGCGCGCTCAACAAGGCGGGATTGCTGAGCGCAAAGCGATGATTGACCGTAGCCATGCGTTGCCGGTTTCGCAGCAAGTCCGGTTGGTAGGCATTGCAAGGTCGAGCGCGTATTACCAGCCGCAACCGGTGCGCGAACTCGGCCATCGGTTGATGCGCCGCATAGACGAACTGCATCTGGAGTTTCCGTTCGCCGGAGCGCGGATGCTGGCGCGCCTGCTGCGGCGAGATGGCTTTGAAGTTGGCCGCCGCCGTGTGCGCACGCTCATGAAGCGTATGGGTGTGGAAGCGCTTTACTGCAAGCCGAACACAAGCCGACGCAACTCGCAGCACAAGGTTTGGCCGTATCTGCTGCGCGGCATGAAGATAGAGCGCGCCAATCAGGTGTTCGCGCTCGACACGACATACATTCCCATGGCGCGTGGCTTCGTCTATTTGACGGCGGTAGTCGATTGGGCGAGTCGCAAGGTTCTTGCGCACCGCGTGGCCATTACGCTGGAGGCGATGCATGCCGTCGAGGCGCTGGAAGAAGCGTTTGCCCGCTATGGGCACCCTGACATCGTGAACACCGATCAGGGAAGCCAGTTCACGGCAGGCGCATTCACCGAGGCGGTACTGGGCCGAGGTATTCAACTGTCGATGGACGGCAAAGGCGCTTGGCGCGACAACGTGTTCGTCGAGCGCGTATGGCGCAGCATCAAGTACGAAGAAGTCTACCTGAGGGCCTACGAGTCGGTCAGCCACGCCCGGCGCTCTATCGGCGATTACATCGAGCTATACAACCGTAAACGGCCCCATTCGAGCCTGGCGGATCAGACGCCGGATGAGGCATACTTCGCGACGCTGCCAGCGATCAAATCGGCAGCATGATTGCCTCGGACGCTCCACTTAAAAATCTCAGAAGGCTGTCCGAACTACCGAGGCCACCTCTATTTGCTCGAGTCCGCGGCGTGGGCACACGCTGCGGCCGTGGTGATAGCAGTGTTGCGAACGCCATTCATGTGCATCTGAGACGCAATATTCGGCATCGGTAGAAAACTGCGAGCCTACCGTTGGGCGATCGCAACTCTGGGTCGGCAAAAAAATTCAGCAACTTATACGCGCATGCATTCATGCGCTCGTAAGCTAAAAAAGACTCGCGCCGCGGCGCGCGAAGGGAGCGCATGGCGGCCGCGTGCGGCTTTTTGCGTGCCGCTCATTGATCCTATAGAAACCTCCAAACGACTCTAGGCGACTGCTGCTTTCGTTCGTGTCTTTTGTCGCTCGTAGTTGGGGCACGCGAAGGTAGTGAGCCCGCCTGCCTGACGGGGCGCAAATCTTTCTTTCCGTATTTCCTCCAGGTCACGGGCCGCGCCTTGACTTTTTCTTGTCGCGGGCATGCTGGTTTTGTTCAAACCAGTTCTCCGCCGCTATGCCGACAACGAAACCTCTGTGTCATCCGCCACTCGCACAACGAGCGAGCAGCGCCGCTCCTAAGCAGCGCATCTCGCGTCTCATCTGGTCTCGAGCGCGCACCCGCGACCCGATGCGCGCAAAGCGCCCTCGCGCTGGTGGAGCGAAAGCATGCGTGCGATGAAACGGCAACCCACCGCGACGTCTGAAGCATCGGAGCTGAAGCGCCCTTCACGGTTCGCGGACGCTGAATTGACGCACCTCGAAAGCGTGATACGCCACCTGCTAATCGCGAATGCAGCGCCCATGCCGCTTTACCTTGACCGGCCTTACTGGCTCAGGCGGCTCGAGCGTCTAGAGAAAGAAACCTGCCTCGTTCCCGCGCAGTTGAAGCGATTAGGCACCCTACGACACCTTCTGATGGCGGAAGCATCATGTCGCCGGGAATGTGCATAAACGTTCATTCGTTGGAACGCGCTCAACACAACTTATCACGTAGCAATCAGACCCCCGCGCCGCTATTGATTGCGCGCGATTGCCGGTTCCATAACCAGGACGCCAAGCAATCTACGACGTCACGATGCCTACCGCTCAATGTTCTTTGCTCGGTGCGAGCGAGCCAGGCCAACTTAGCAAAGCGTCGTCCTTCAACATTCAGCGCTCTGCGATGACTGATTAGTTACCGCAATGAACCAACCACGAGAACACGAAATGAGAGATCCAATTCATAAACGAGAATCCGCGTTCCGTTCGTTAAACGATCGAATGCAAAGCGGCGCCGATCACCTCGCTCATCTGCAAAAGCACGATTCAGTCTCGGGCTCGCGCCGTCGGCGCGTCTGCCGCTGGTTGCGCCGCTGCATCGCGCCCATATTCGGCCGCGTGTGTGAGAGCCAAGTGCACTTTCGTGAAGACGTGATCCTCGAACATGCGCCGGGCACCGCAAACGCGACGACGTTGGTCCATTGTCTTGCTGTTACACCTTTCGGCGTTTTCGTCGTCAACTACTACGATTGGAGGGGCGAGGTCAGGCCCGGGACCAACGAAGATGAGCTCTTGGTGATCGATGACTTGGGCGGCGTCACGGTGCACACGTCGCCTCTACGGCGCGCAAAGCCGGCACTGCGTTATCTACGGTCGGTGCTCTCTCAACACGATTGTCCGGTCGAGAGCATAGCCATATTTGCTGAGGCGGACTGTCGCCTCCATCCGACGGGACCGGACGGCGTTCTAGCGTTGTCCGATTTACATTACTTCTTGCGCTTGAGATTGCTCAATTTTCGCGCAACGCATGCACGCTATCTCGACGCAGCGCGACTTGATAGCCATATATCTCGGACATGCGGTATGCCGGCGAAGCCAGTCACGCTGTCGATCACCGGGCGGTGCTCGCCCTTCGTTCAAGAACACGACGGTACCGCGACGAAGGATCGGAGCGGAAGCACAACGAAAGCGATGGCGAAACATGGCCAAGAGTAGGGCAGGCACAGCGTCGATCCAACGCGGGCAAGGCATGGCCACAAGAACTATCCAGACCTCCGTTGCGAACAGAACTCGGCGCGGGTCCGAGCAAAACCGGAAAGACTGCGTTTTTTATAAGCTTTGCACCTCACGGAGAATGGCTGTCGGCCTATATTGAACTCACTCACCGCGTTTTAACGCATCGACATGTCAGGCAGGCGGCCTCTGCTCGCCCGTCACCAGGTCTTCATCTCTCAATCCCAGCGGAATTAAGGACACGCTTGCCCACGCCAGCGCGTCCGACGTAGCGCCACCATTGTCGGTCGCGTTCTAGATGCCGACTCGTCGAAGCGGACGTTTATCGACGGCGACGATTCGCGTGCCGCTACGCCTCTAGTTTATTTCCATCGTGTCTGCGCTTGAGGGCCGATGGGCGCATCTGATCGCGACGCACATACCGCCGCCATCGTTGTTTTTACCCGTTGTAGTCCGCTTTCGGCATAACGCTGAAGGCAAACTTTTTCAACCTAAGGAGGTTTTATGAAAGTCGCTACATTGGAAGTCCGTTATGCAGGCGGTCTGGATCTGACCGATCATGTCGTGGTGCAAGCGTCATCTAGTCTCACCCTGTCGCCGCGGCTAAGTGCGTTGCTCGGCATCCTAGAGACGTCGGAGCGACAGATCAGTATGAGCGTCAAAGTAGATGGGGTCAGCTATCGAGTCGAACGCAAGCAGAACGGTGAATATGTCGTAGGCGCGAGGCTAAGCATTCGCGAGCGCTGCTTGTCCAAACTGCGCCTCTTTGAAGCGCCGAGTGAGTCTCAACGGCGGCTGAATGGACAATTCGCCCACTTGTTGAGCGCCTGGGCGCTTATCGGTGCAGGCTATTTGGTCTACACGACGAAGACCTGGGACTTGCGCGTAGTCATTGAAACACTTTTGCTTTGCTTCACATCGTTGACGCTGTTCGTGGTCGGGCACATTTGCTTTTCGGAAGTTCATAGGCCGGATCGCTGACCGTGTAGTTCGGCATCGAGGCCATTGGGTTCTCGGATCATCGATATAGGCCGATTGATAGCCGACGCGCGCCGTCAGCGCGTCTGCAATTTTTCGTTGATTGCAAGCCGCGCCGTACGGCGCGGCTTGCCCTAATCATGCAACGCGAAATCCACCCTCGGGGGCGCTGCACGGCCTACAGAAGCAATGTTCGGAGGTGCGTAAGGCCTAGGCAGACTAACCGCTCGTTCCGAGGCACGCAAGTCACTGGAACTAGCACAGGTCGCTTTTAGCGTGGGTTGCCAATCACATTGATCGGGGAACAGAAGAGCGGACGAATCCGACACATTTAAGTACGCATGTCCGTGTATCCCAGCCGGACGGCCATTTTTAGTTTGGAGTACAAATTGGAAGGCACGAGTAGAAAACAGATCACATGACCACTCATAGCAAACGGTGCCGCCCGAGCGCTCAGGAGAAAAAGTAATGGCCGCAAAGATGGCTTCCGCAGTGACAATCGAGGGGCGCGAAATCGTCGCGGACGAAGTTGCCTCTCTCGCTGAAACGAAAGCGTTGAAATGTAAGCATTGCGGCGCTGCTGTCTCTTACGTGCCGCCACACGCGCGTGAGAACGGAGGTAAGGTGCACTGGGTGAAAGAATACTTCCGCCTGCTTCCGAAAGGCACCCACGAAAAAGCGTCCGTCTTCGATGGCCAGCAACCGCCATCACAGGAAACGCATGTCGCCGATCGACTACCTTTGCGCCGCTTACCGCCTGGGCGCAAAGCTCGCACCGCAAATCGCTATGGTGCTCGCCTTGGCCGCCATTCTCACCTATCACGCTATGACCAGCCGGTCGTTGGATTGGCTCTTGAATTGACCGAAAAGCGCGGGACTAAACCCACAGGCCATATCACTGATATGGCGCTTTGTGCTGGTCCCTCTCCGCTAACCCTCTGACACGAAACGAGAACTCCAAAATTTTGAGTTGTGACAAATGGTAACCTTTCGCCGTTTTGTCACACTCACGGCTTCCCTCGAGTATCCGATACACGCTTTGCCTTGAGATCTGAAGGAAGTTTGCGGCAGCCTTTTTGTTGTCGTTGAACATAACGATGGCATCACGGACCCGGTCGAGGGTGACGCCGGGCGCTTCTTCCTGCTGCACCCTATGCGTCGATAGATAGATAGATACGCGTTTGCAATCGATGGCCGGCTGTGGCCTGCCGCTTCGACCACCTGACGCATGGCCTCCTCGTGCTGCGCCTTCGGCGCAATTTCGCCCGTATCCCTACACGGCGCGGGCGCGCGGGTCCATCTGCATCGAGTCGTCGACCACGGCGGCAAGGGTGTTAATGCCGACAACGGGGGTCGATTGCCCCGCGGTAGAGATTGACCCTCAGGTCATCGGCGAAGCGCAGCATCAGCGACTCCTCAGCGCGCCGATCATCGCCGTATCTATTCGAGTTCAAGACTCATTCCGTTGGGCAACTGCGCCACCAGGCGTGAGGGTAACGGCGGGCGGTGCGAGGGCCGCCTTGCTTCACGTCGCGTGGAGGCTGGCAAGGCTTCAAACCTCACTGCCCCGGAAGGTGCGAGCCCTACGACCGGCACGAACACCGGCACCCGGACGTCAAGAGGCCTCTCCGCGCGGTGGCATTCTAGTCCGTGCTCGCGCTGGACCCGTTTGGCAACTGGTTGGCGTTCACGCCAGCCTTGAGGGCCAGCTTGGACACAGACGTTCCCGCTCTTTGGCATGCCTCGATCAACCCGCACTTGTCCTCTGGATCAAAGCAGCGCGGGCCGCCTTCATCGATATGCGTGACTTTGAGAGGGAGGAAATTAAGATCGTCTGGGGTCATGTTTGCGTGCGCAAGTTATGGCTGCGGACACAAACTTGACCCTCCTCAGTTGGGTTCGCCAGATGCGGAGGAATTACCGCTAACGAAGAACGGAATCATGCATGTGTCGGATCGTTCGCACGCAAGGAGCAGCGGGCAGTGCAAGGCTGCTCCATCATTTACCAATTATCTTCTTCGCCGTTCTTTCTCACCGATGATGGCGCAACGGAGCCGGTATGCGCTTCTCTCAATAGCGAGCGTCGCCGTTACCAACGCCTGCGTTAGGAAGTCGCGCCGGGCGGTCGCTTGGGCGGTAGTGTACGCCTGGGGCGTCTCACCATATTCGACAGATAGCTCAGGCATCGTCGGTTCTTTTGTCGGACTCATCGCGCTTGCCTTGCAGTCAGGGACGATTGCTACCAAAGACGCGACGGTCTCACGCTGTGAGCCAACTCCTGCCACGTCGGCCGTGCATTCGAACGGCCTTCGGTCTTCGTCGCAACCGCCTGTCTCGGAGAAGAGGCGCGCAGGGTTAATCGACAATGTACTTGGCTCAGCCCCGGATTGAATCACCCGCGGCGCGACACTGGTGCCTGCCGCACCGGAGGGCGCAGTTGGCGCTATCTGACTGATCGGACCGCTGTTGCGCAGCGCGTCCTCGGCGAGGCGCTTAAGTAGCGCCGCTCGTTGCCTTGGATTTGAGACGGCAGACACGGCGCGAAACAAGTCTGGCGTGACAAACTCGTTGATCGTTATCTTTATTTCCAATGAAGTCGTCATTGTGGTCATTCCGACATAGCGCTTCCTCGCTTGCATCAAACTTGCTCGCACGACGCAGTAAGAAAGCGCTCGAGTTGAAGATGTAGTGATTTGCCGCAGCATTGATCTGTGGTCACGACGCTGCGGGTAAATGTCGCATTCCAAGTAGGGGCGTGGCGTCTGCTAGCACGGGCTTCAAAGCTTACCGGTCGTTCGTGGGGTGGGGCAGTGCGAGTTGGTTCCGTGCCGTCGAAGCGGCTCTTCTGGTTCCCGTGGCTGATAGGCAGTCCAGGCTCAACCGATCAAGTCCACTGTACCGGGGTACGGGCGCATGCGAGCAAGCGAAAGCTCTCGAAAATTGGGTGGCTTTCAATTTCGTCCCTTCTCGCAGTCGTTCGTGGGCGCTGGTGTCTGCGCTGGGAACGGCTTCGCGACCGGAACGGCATTTGAGCGCAACATCGAGCCACTCGCCACCGCACCGTTTCCCTACAGCGGAGTATGGCGATTGGATCGTGACCGCTTTTAAGGCCGGAAAGCCACTAATAGTTGACGACATGGTCACCGACGTTCGATTCGACGAGTCGCAGAGAGCCGCACACCTCGGACTTGGGATCCAGGCGGAGGCCGCGCTGCCGCTGCTTAGCAACGGCAACCTAGTCGGGATGCTTGTCGTGCATTCCGCCGCTCCGCGCGCGTGGTCAGAGCGGGATCTGAATAGGTTACGCGCGGTTGCCGAGCGTCCTTGGGCCGCGGCGGGGCGAGCGCATCTCAACACCTCGCGCGACGCCAAGCTGGACGCAGCGTTCAGGGAGTGACTTCTCTAAGAATCGAAGTGTATGGGTCAATCCCGCGACCTCGAATAGCGGCAATGGTCGCAGCCTGTGAGTTGGGTGACGCGGGCAGTTGCAGTCTCGCCGAGCGAGGCCGCAAAGGGTCAGCAGTGCTCCGGGCTGCCGACGTTAGACTCAGTCCGACTTAGTGTCGGCTCAGGCCGGATCCGCCCCCCGGAATACTGTCGTGGATGACCGGACCACTCGGTTAGCCGCCGTTGCGTCCCACACAGCACGACCGGCTGTTGTGGGTTGCGTGCCGCCGATCGCTGTCAAGCGGAGGGCGGCCATGAACGGACGCTCGGCTTCCGACCACAAATCGTCGACGAGCGCCTAGCGACGAAAAACACGCGGGGCAATTACCCCGTCCCATGTCTTCGGTGGCTCGAGCGTATCCGATAGTCGGCTTTACTGGCCTCACTATGCTGACGCGCCGAGTGTAGGGAGCTCGATTCACGCAGGCGTGTAGATGGAAAGTTTCAACGCAGGGTCGTCGTTCGCCTGAAACGTCGCGTAGTCATAGCATTGCGCGCCGCGCTCCGGATGGGTCAGCACCTTCTGCCCGGACGCGCCCCCACGAACATCGTGCGCGTTCCACCATTTCGCGAACTCGGTGCTGTGCGCGCGGAGTCGTTCGACCAGTTCGACAAAGGCCGGATCGTCGGCATAAAGATCATGCGTTGCGCGAAACAACGCGATCATGCGACGCGCCTCGTTGGCCCAAGTGGCGCCGAAAAGCCGGCGCGAGTCCGGTTCGGCAAACATGAACACCAAAATGTTGCAATCCGCTTCGGCGAGACGGTCAAAGCCGAGAAGATCGGCCGCTGCTGCATTCCAGGCCAGCAGATCCCACCGCTTGCCCGTGACATACGCGGGAAGCTCGAGTGTCGCGATCAGATTTGCGATGGGTCTCGGCACGCTCTCGCGAGTGAAGGGCTGCCTATCGCCGCTGCGTGCCAGTGCGCGCAGATGCGCTGCCTCGACTTTGCCGAGCCGCAGAGCGCGAGCCAGCGCTTCGAGCGTGGTATCGGACGGACTCACTGTGCGGCCCTGTTCAAGCCGCACATACCAGTCCACGCCGATGCCCGCGAGTTCGGCAACTTCCTCGCGACGCAAACCGGGCGTGCGACGCCGCCGCACGTTATTGAGTCCCACCGATTCGGGACTTAGCTTCTCCCGCCGTGAGCGTAGGAAATTCCCAAATTCGCTTCGGCTCGCTTTTGTCACGACCGTCCTCCCTCCGCAAGCAGGTACGCGGCAATCCCAGGATAGTACTAGGCCTTGTTACCGATTCTACGCCTGCCAGAATGGCCTGGTCCGCCACCATCAAAGGAAACTCGTATGAAAGCAGCGATTCTGAAGACACTCGGCGAGCCGCTTGCGATTGAAGACCTACCAGATCCTTCTTTGGGCGCAGGCGAAGTCATCGTGGACGTCGTTGCCGCGCCAGTACTGTCGTATGCGCGAGAAGTGTTCAGCGGCGAGCGCCGCTACGCGATCGAATTGCCGATCGTGCCTGGCTGCGGGGCGATCGGGCGCGTGCGTGCGTTCGGCCCAGACGCCACGCATCTCAAAACAGGCGATTGGGTTTTCTGCGATCCAACCGTTCGCTCACGCGACGACGCGCTCACGCCCGACATCACATTGCAGGGCTGGAGTGCACGCGGCGACGGCGGCCTGCGACTCGCGCGCCATTTCCACCACGGCCCATTCGCAGCACAAATGCGCGTGCCAACCGAGAACGCCATTCGGATTGGTGAAATTGATACCGCCGACGCAGCAAAATGGTGCGCGCTCAACACCATGCTGGTTCCGTACGGCGGGCTGCTTGCGTCGAATCTGCAGGCTGGCGAGACATTGCTTGTGAGCGGAGCGACCGGCAACTTTGGCAGCGCGTGCGTAGCGGTTGCCCTCGCAATGGGTGTGCGCTGCGTGGTCGCGCCGGGCCGCAATGAACGCGTGCTCGCGGATCTGCAAAGGCGCTTCGGCGAACGCATCCGTACAGTGAAGCTGACTGGCAACGAGGACGACGATCGGGAACGGATGCGTGCGGCTGCCGGAGCCCCTATCGACTGCGTAATGGACCTGCTGCCGCCGTCTGCGACCACGAGGACGGTGCGCGCGGCAGTGATGGCCGTGCGGCCCTACGGACGTGTCGTGTTGATGGGCGGTGTCGGCATGCTCGGCGGCGACGGTCTCGACTTGCCTTACCCGTGGATCATGCGCAACGACATCACCGTGCGGGGCAAATGGATGTATCCGCCAGAAGCGGTCACGCTTATGACTGGCCTGATTCGTGGTGGTCTGCTCGATCTCAAGCACTTCGACGTGACGCCCTTCAAGCTCGACGACGTGAATGAAGCGATCAGTCATGCTGCGATGAATGGCGGCCCGTTCAGGATGACGGTCGTCCATCCATGAACCCTGCGGTTCTAGCGCTTCGGTCGCGCGATGCCAGCGCGCCGGCTTGCTTCAAACGACACACGCCTGACCAATGTGATTGGAACCGGGTTGACGAGATCTTGCTGTGAGGAATTTCCGATCCAAATTCTATGGCAAAGCGAAATTAGAGAGCCGACTGGCGACAATGGCCACTTGCGGAGCTGCGTGGAACGGCCTGTTTCGAGAAAGTCGACTGACAGATCGGGGTCGTAAGTGTTAGTTCGCTGACGGCGGTAGCTGCTGTGCCGTCGCGCGACGCCGGCAAGGTCTGCAATCCACCGGGGTGCAGACGCTAAACACGACCGACCTCGATGTCCGCAATGGCCGAGCCGCGTTCTTTCGTCGTGAGGAAAGGTTTCGTTCAGCCATTGCACCTGTCCTTTTGAGCAAGTTCAACAGGCGGAAGTATTAGTCGATGACCGCGAGAAGCTTCTCTTCCTTTCGCTTGTCTCTCTCAAAAAACAGGCGGACGAGAATCGCTTCTTCACTTCTTTCAACGCGTCGAGCACGACTGTGATTCGCTTCGGCTCAATGCCAGTTGCCACGTGCCTGGTGCGCGATGACTCAGCAAACTGATCGTTCATAGGCTTGATTGTGCCGGCAATGGCTGCAGCCTTCGTCGGCGGAGCTGCTCTCGGGAAGGCGGCCTCGTTGGGTGCAGCGATCACGTTCAAGACTGAGGTTGCGGATGCGGGTAAGCAAGGTCATGCACATGGGCGCGGCGTAAGACACGGGCACTATGTTAAATGGCGCGCCGCTCTGCACACGATGGAGCTTGGTCCTGCCACCTTGTCGGTTCGAAGAGGTCGACGCGCTCAGGCTCGTGACGCAATCCATCATTTGCGCTTCCAAATCCCCGATGGATTCGCCGCATAGCGACAAAAGAGCACTAAAGTTAATTAAGAGCTTGCCGTAAATCACTCTAGGTGGGCCTGTCATGCCGCATCGACGGGGAACGAAAAGCAGCGGCCGAACGGACGCGATAAAAACCAAGAACTGAGGGGCGAATGTCAATTGCATTCGGAAGGGCAAGGCCGTTATGGCTTGCCACGATCACTATTTTTGCCGCTACGGGGTGCGCCAACACTGGCGGCCTTCAAAGCAACAACAGAGGGGGCGCTTCTGGACAAAGCGACCTCAATATCTTCGAAAGCACATTCGCCAATCCCGATCCCTGTGCGAACAGCAGCCGGAACACCGGTATTGCAGTGGGCGTTGGCCTTGGCGCGATTCTCGGCGCAGTCATTGCGCCCAAGAATAAAGTGGCGGCAGCGGCCATCGCGGCGACGGCGGGCGGTATCGCCGGCGGACTGGTCGGCCATGCTGTCGACAGCCGGCGCTGTGCCCTTTCTAAGATTGCAGCTAAGCACGATCTCATCTATACGGCCGCTCCGCTCGAAGTCCGGGCGGCAGACACGGGAAAGACTGAACAGATCGGAAGCTCGTTCACCATCGTTGATACGACGCGCCACACGCAGTTCGAGACTGGTTCCGCGGAGCTGACACCCGACGCGAAAGTCTACTTCGCCGAAATCGCAGAGCAATACCGGACATCGACCCGCTTAGCAGAAGCCTCGGGCGATGGCGACAAGGCTGCCGCAGCCAATGCGAAGATTCTGTTGATCGGCCACACGGACGACATGGGCAACTCGGAGTTGAACGCCGATCTATCGGAGCGCCGCGCGCGCACGGTGGCCAAATTGTTCGCGGAACACGGCGTGGCAGCGGGGAACGTTTTTTATCAAGGCGCGGGCGAGACCTTGCCGATCGCGGATAACCGGATCGAGGAAGGACGCGCGCAGAATCGTCGCGTCGAGATCGTGGATCTGGCTGGCGCGAGAACCGACATCCTGCAAAGCTACGCGAGCAGCCGCGTTCCGAAGTATCAGTATTATCGGCCGTTGTCGTCGCAACAAGACGATGCCCGCGTGCAAGCGGCGAGCGTGAAGCCCGGCCAGACGCAGACGGCGGTCGCACAGAGGCCCGCACGTCCGAAGATGGCGCAGACGAGCACGACCCGGATTGCCGCAGCGCCGTCGGGTTCGACTTCGAAGCCCATCGAAGCTGTCTCGACAGCGACACCTGATAGCATCGACTTCGGCTGGCGCGAAACGATGCCCGCAGCAATCGGCCTTCGTTTCGCCGCCACGCCCGTCTCGCCGTCTTTCTCCTTGATGTCCAAGGCAGTCGCCGACGAAGCGCCGGTCACGAAGAGTTGCATGAACGATCGCCCGCGCGTTTCGCACGCGATGAAGTCAGTTGCGGACGATCAGGCCGTGCCTGTGAGGGACCACGTGCAGAACTTGTACGGCAGCAGCTGGGGCGCAACGCTGAACGGACAGTATCTCGCGCTGAAGGACGTGTCCGTCCTCCGCAACGGCTCGACGGCTGGCACGAAGCCGACGTTGCTGGTCTGGAAGGACTATCAGCAGAGCGGCGGTTTGGCAGGCCCCGCACAGGTGCGCCTGTCTCCAGAAGTCAATGCCTATGCTGTGGATGGCGGCGTACTGTATCGAGTGTTCGTCAATAACGCGGCCGTATTCGATTGCGCCGACATCATCTTCGCGAACGGCAAGGCGACTGCAGGCGAACTCGTGCGCCATAAGAGCAGCCAGTATTTCACTGTCGAATACGTGCCAGTCATCGCACGCACATAAGAATAGGAAAAACGATCATGATGGACCTCATACAGGCCAATCTCAGCACCGTTATTTGGTGCGTCGTGGCCGCCGTCGTTGCGCTCGGCGCCTTCGCATACCGTTCGACGCTTGAGTTCTGGCTGAACCACTGGAAATACACGTTTCCCGTGCTAGGCAAGACTGCACGCCTCGCGCGCCACGGAATTCACGCACAGGGCGGGTGGACCGACTCGGAACGCACGCTCTGTGGCGACTACAACAAGTTCATCTCGTATCTGTCAAAGGAAGAATTCAACAAGCGCAACGCGTATCTCTCCAAGGCCGATGACAGTGGTCGCTCCCCGACGCCCGTGTGGCTTCTCGCGCTCCTGACCGTGCTGGTCATCGCCGAAGGCCTTGGGTTTTCATATCTGCTTGGAAGCTGGATGGCTCGCGACGGCAGTGCAAATACGCACACGCTGCTGATGGTGGCGATCGTACTCGTGCTCTGCGTGATCATGGTGTTCCTGACGCACGTGGCCGGGCATCAGTTATACCGCTCGAATCTTGTCGTCCGTAGCCGCAAGCAGTGGAAGCAAGACAAGACCCAGGAGCGCTTCTCAAGCCGCAAGGTCAAGCTCGACGATGATCAGTCGCTCGACGACGGCGAACCGGACTATACACAGGTCGTGAATCGCATCGGCACCAATCACAGCTACTTCATGGTGGGCGTGACGATTGCGGTGATTGTGATCATCGCTGTGACGTCGACTTGGATGCGCTGGAGCAATCTCAACGCTGAGCAGACGCGTGAAGCGATGGGCATGAGCCAAAGCGCCGATGCCGGCAATCCGTTCGCCACGGCCAATGCAGTCCCTGCGGAACTCACGTCTAGCCAGAAGGCTGCCGATGACCGGGCGCGCGCGGAAGAGTCGTCGTCGACGCGCAGCGAAGGCGCCGCCGCGTTCATCACGCTCGCAGTGATTTTTGTGGTGACGCAGATCGTCGGAATCTTCGGCGGCTTCGCTTGGGGATTCGGCGGTCGCGAGAGCCGCGCCGCGTGGAAGACGACGAAGGGCTTCACCACGTTCGAGGATTACAACAACTACTTCGCACCGCTGCGCGCGATCACGCAGTCGCAATTGGAGAATCTTCAAAAGCGGATGGCCGAGAACGCCGACATTTCGGGCAAGACGTTCACGAAGACATTTCGCGACTACGCGATGGAGTTGCGCGCACAGTCCGATCTCGATGCTGCTCCGGTTCGCGCGCCTGCCGACACGCGGACCGATGAACGAGCAGCCGCTCAGGCCGTGACACAGCCGCCCGTCGCCAATGTCGCTGCGAGCGTCACGATCGACGAACTCGTGTCGGAAATCGAGGGAACAGCAGATCTCGCGCGCAAGAAGGAGCTGATCTATCGTCTCAACGAACCGGTGCGGACAGCAGTCATCGCCGAGATCAAGTTGCGAAAGGAGCGCGCGGAGCAGGCTAAAACTGCGCTTGAATCGCAACTCGACGATCTCTTCAAGGTTTGACTGACGACCATGAAACGAATTGTCAAAATCGCATTTGCCGCGGTCGCAATGACCCTGTCCGCAAGTACCGCGATGGCGGGCATTAGTAACGACATTCCAAGCTGTTACGCGGCCAATCACATTAATCCGCCTGCGAGTGGAATCGACCGTGAACTGTTCATGGCGATCGATCAGACCACCGTCTTCGATGAGAAGCTACAAGCGCAGATCGCCGCGACCGCGGCTACCGCCGTCAAGCCGGGGAGCGCCTACACGCTGATCGACTTTTCGGCCTTCTCGCAAGGTCACTATACGGAAGTGGTGACACGCGGCATCATCGAAGCGCCAATATCGGCGAAGCTGCGCGACGACGTGAGCGAACGCGCGCTACGCACGTTCGACGCGTGCATGACAGGCCAGTCCGCGTTCGCCAGGAAGTCATTGCTGGCGGCGGTCGTGCAGGTCCAGTCGACGGCGACCAATGATCTTGCGAAGTCGGACATCCTCGCCGCGCTAAAGGACATCGGCGACAAAGTGCGCGCCTCTCCGGCCGCCGACCGTGTGCTTTTCCTAGCGTCGGACATGCTCGAAAACAGCTCGGTCGCGAGCTTCTACGCCCACAACACCGTCCGGCGCGTCGATCCTGCGGTGGAGCTGAGGAAGGCGAACGCGGCGGGTCTGATCGCCGATTTCGGCGGTGCGCGTGTCTATGTGATCGGCGCCGGGCTGCTTTCCGGCGATGCGAAAGCGCGCAATGCATACCGCGATCCGCAGACGATGACAGCGCTCAGGCAGTTCTGGACACTGTATTTTCAGCAATCCAATGCGAAGGTGCAGGCGTTCGGCGCTCCTGCTCTTCTCAGCCCGATTTCGTACTGAACGGGCAACAGGACGCTTACCTGGGCGATTGCGCAACACCGAAACTCAATCCCCGGGCTAGCGGATCATCGTTAGCCGAGGATCGAGCGCAAAGCGTTCGTGGTTTTTCAAGGCGATTTGGTCTGATGCTGAAGCAACGTTGATCAGCAAGTTCCAAGAATGTTTGCTGACGGTACTCGGGACTAAGGCGAGCGGGCTTGCAGCCAACAGCGCGTCGCCGAATTTCTGTTGATTTGGACTGACGGCACCCGGGCTCAACCAGTGCGGATTTGGAACCTCGGAAGGAAGGAGGACTTTGATCGGCGTGGTTCCGAGTTCAATCTCTAGTAGTCGATGGGGCACCCTATCCAACACGTCGAAGCCCTTGTGCACAGCAACTTCCAATATCGTAGTAGCAGGGTCCAGTGAGGCATAGATCACTCGTTGTCCGGGCGACGACCACCGTCCTCCAACGAGAAAAGCGCCTTCGGCCGTGTTCCAGGTAGGGAAGTGCTTCTCTCGTTCGAGGCGCCAAACGGTTAGTGCGCTCGTCCCAAGCCCCGCCGGCAAAGGCGTCAAGAGTACACCCCGTAGTCCATACGGGTGAGCAGTGTCTTCACCAATTCCGCACCCCCGGAGCTTTGCAACAGTTCGACCGGGCGACGCTGATCGAGCCCGATCGCGGGCTGCGATAGCCATCGCTCTGCGGCTTCCTTCGATCCGAGGACATCAATCGCCTGTTCGGTAATGCAAGCAAGCCTGAGTAGCCGATCCGTGGCATTGCTGTCGAGCAGGCGGCTTTCGTCTTTGCCGCGCTGCAGGGTTCGCTCACTCACGCCGATTGCGAGCAGTAACGCTTCACGCGAGACGACACCATACTCATCGATCATTTCGCGCGCGAGGGCCACTGGTAGACCCCTTGTTACGACGTCGTGAGCCTGTAACGGGGTCATATCAGCAACTCTTGCCATGTCCCCGAACTGTGACGTCCCGTTGCTTATATATGGTCCGAACGAAGAAATGCGGGTTTGGATCGCAAGGACGAGGCTCCGAAACGGCTTTCCCGTTTCGCTGTCGCGGACTGTCCGCTTCATCTCGATCTCCATGCTGCCACGTGTCTCTACATTTTACGCCACGTGGCGGAATTTTCACATTTCTCTATCGCCGCTATTACGGGTGGGCGCTTCCGTAGAAAATTGCCATAGTCTGGGTAGGGGGCGACGATGCTCCGAGCGACCGTCAGGTGCAGATTACGTTTCTGCGGGAATCCAATGACAAAGGTCTCACGGCGACGTCGTCGCGGCGCTTGCGGAGCGCTTCATCGGATTGCGCGTGTTGACCGTAGGATGCTGTGGCCATGCGACCGCAGCCCCGCGATTGGGTCCGATTGCGTGCGATTGCGTGCGATTGCGTGCGATCCCGTGCTGACGGCCGGCGACTGAGCGTGACGACGTGACAGATATCTAAATATAACTATCCCGTTGTAGTTAGACGCAACCATCGGCCTGCCGATGTCGGAGGGGTCAGCTCTGCGCGCTGACGAACGTCGATATTAAGCTATCCTACGAAAAGTTGATAGAAACAGCTATGTCATTGTTCGGCGGAGGTAAGGTAGGGTTACAAAGCCCCGTCCGCTAGATCGGCGCGCTTTTACTTGCTCCGCCCAGTTGACTAACTGGCGGCGGAAGATCCCGCCAGGTTCGAATCTGTCGGCTCGTTCGGCAAAGACCGTCTAACCGATTCACCCAAGAACGGCGGGCTGGCCCCCGATACAGCGTGACCGGTTCGTCGCGTGGTAGATCAGGCATGACGTGTTCGTCGATGAGCGCCAGTTTATCGCAGGAACGCGGATATTTATTGATGTGGACTTTCGGTAGATATGCAGCCGGACGCAATTCCGACACGACTCTGACGAGTTCTTCATTGGGGCGCTGCGTCCGCGAACGCAATGAAAGTTGCCCGTTGTAATCTTTCCTCCTCGGTGGTACTGCTTTTTTCCCTCGTCGACCTTCAACACCTTCAACATCGTGGTAGCAGACACCGGACACACGCCTCGGAACTGGCTGGATGCCAGCAGAGGCGGAGGCACTTCGGTGCGCGCAACGGGTGCAAAGCCTTGACCAGCAAAATAGTGCTCAGCCGTTGTCGTTAGCAACACTACCGTTCGAACCGCCCGCGTCCGGCACGCTGCCAGCAAATGGGCGATGATGGTTTCGCCGAGACCGAAACCACAGGCGTCCCGTGCAACAACGATCGAGCGCATGAGAGCGAACTCGCCGTGATATTCGACGCAGCCACACGCGATGGTCGCCGATGGATCCACTCCTACGAGGAAATTGGTCAGGTGCTCCGCAACGCCGACCGTAGGCAATTCGTTGGCTTCGAGCAATGCCTCTATCGCGGTGAGGTCGGTTGCAACTGCTATCGAAGATGCATGATGCAGGTCCTGTGTGCCAGTGAGTCTCAACAGCCGGAAGAATTTCACAGAGACGCGGAGCATTCGACAGCATGCGAATGGGCGGCGCGACGCTGAACGCGAGTGGCGACTGGAACCGCTCGCATCAGATACCCGATTGATTCACGCGCTTCATCAGTTCCTCAGCGCTCTCCTTGCGTTCGCTGTACCGGTCTGCGAGGTATGGACCGATGTCGCGCGTCAGCAGCGTGAATTTGACCAGTTCCTCCATCACGTCAACGACGCGATCGAAATACGCTGAAGGTTTCATGCGGCCGGCTTCGTCGAACTCCATGAACGCCTTGGCCACCGACGACTGGTTGGGGATCGTCAGCATGCGCATCCATCGTCCGAGCACGCGCATCTGGTTGACCGCATTGAACGACTGCGAGCCGCCGCTCACCTGCATCACCGCGAGCGTCTTGCCCTGCGTCGGCCGGACCGCGCCGACCGAAAGCGGAATCCAGTCGATCTGCGATTTCATGATGCCGGTCATCGCCCCGTGGCGCTCCGGCGAACACCAGACCATGCCTTCCGACCACAGTACAAGGTCCCGCAGTTCGGCCACCTTGGGATGAGTGTCCGGCGCATCGTCCGGCAGCGGCAGGCCGCTCGGGTTGAACGTCCGCACTTCGGCGCCCATCGCCGTGAGGAGGCGCGCCGCTTCTTCGCTCAGCAGTCGGCTGAAAGAGCGTTCACGCAGCGAGCCATAGAGCAGCAGGATGCACGGGGGATGGGAAGAAGCTTTCGCGACCTGAAGGCGTTCGATGTCGGGGACGCGGAACAGCGCCGGGTCAACCTGCGGCAGTTCGGTCGAAAGATCAGACACGTTTGCCCTCCGCATCGATGGCCACTTCGCCGTCTTTCTTCGCGACGATCGTAGGTTCGATGATCGCGTTGTGAATCACCGCGACCGTGTCACGCGGGGCTCCGAACCCCAGATTGAGATAGATGATGACGTCGTTCATGTGTTCGTTTCCATAGCCTTCAGGCGCACTCGTACCAGTTCTTCGAACGGTTGACGATGCGTACGACGAGCAGCATGACCGGCACCTCGATAAGAACGCCGACGACGGTTGCGAGCGCAGCGCCGGAATTGAAACCGAACAGGCCGATTGCCGTGGCGACGGCCAGCTCGAAGAAGTTCGACGCGCCGATGAGGGCTGATGGACTGGCAATGTTGTGCTTTTCGCCAACCGCACGATTAAGCCAGTACGCCAGCGCCGAATTGAAGAACACCTGGATCAGGATCGGCACGGCGAGCAGCACGATGACGAGTGGCTGCTTCAGGATTGCTTCGCCCTGGAAGGCGAACAGCAGCACCAGCGTCGCGAGCAGCGCCGTGATCGACCAGGGACCGATTTTCGCCATTGCCGCTTCAAACGCAGACTCTCCCCTTGCGAGCAGCACCTTGCGCAGGATCTGCGCGAGGATCACCGGAATGACGATATAGAGGACCACCGAGGTGAGCAGCGTCGCCCACGACACCGTAATGGCGGAAATGCCGAGCAGCAGGCCAACGAGCGGCGCAAACGCGACCACCATGATGCTGTCGTTGAGCGCGACCTGCGAGAGCGTAAAGAGCGGGTCGCCGCTGGTGAGGCGACTCCAGACAAACACCATTGCCGTGCA
>Ga0182735_1000942_pt1 | contig 20731 bp, 20 predicted proteins | sample eDN5th30CKraftMG_FD_128524 | JGI IMG/M metagenome (GOLD analysis project Ga0182735, IMG submission 128524) | Enriched Miracle-Growth compost microbial communities from Emeryville, California, USA - eDNA 5th pass 30_C Kraft MG (version 2) (version 2) ...
AGCGCCTGCGCGGAAGGCCGCGGCGAAGCGGACGGTGAAGAAGCGAGTGGCGAAGAAGCGGACGGTGAAGAAGGCAAAGCAACGCCGCTGATCCGAGCTTGATCTGGGCGCCTGCCTTATGCGGCACCCAGCAAAATGGGGAATTGTTGCAACTCGTCATGGCTGGGCTCGTCCTGGCCATCCCGATCGGGGAGACACGGTGCTCTCCGGGATCGCCGGAACGAGTCCGGGCATGACGGAAAGCGGCCTCATTCCGTTTTATGAGGCCGATTGAGATTCTTCCGCGACATTAGAAACTTGTCGTTGCTTCGTTTCGCTCGCAATGACGGCGGCTAATCAACCGCCGCCGTGACGAGCTTCACGGCGTCCTCGCTGTCCCATTCCGCCGGGCCGGCCATGGTGCCGAGCTCGCAGCCGGCGGGATCGACGAGCAGCGTCGTCGGCATGCCGAGCGCCTTGCCGATCACCTTCAGATCCTGGAACACCTTGGCGCTCGGATCGGCATAGTAGTTGAGGCCGCTCACGCCGACCTCCCTGAGCCACGCCTGCGGCTTGTCGAGGTCGCGCGTATCGATGTTGACGGCCACCACCTCGAACCTGTCGCCGCCGAGCTTCTTCTCGAGCCCGGCGAGGGCCGGCATTTCCTTGCGGCAGGGCACGCACCACGTCGCCCACAGGTTCAGCAGAACGGTCCGGCCGTGCCAGTCCGCCAGCGATTTCGCGGCGCCGCCGGCGTCCTTGAACGTCAGGAGCGGCAGCTTCTCCGAGCGTTCCGCGACCTGGAGCGCCGCGACTTCGCCGCGTGCGAGCGGCGCGAGCGCCGCTGCCTTGGCGGCGGCCGGCCGGCAGGCGGCATCGCCTGCATTGCGCTCGAACGGCCCAATCCCGTATAGGACGCCTGCCGCGGCCAATGCGACGACGATCAGGGCGACGGTCCGGCGCCAGCGGAAGCGGACGGGCGAACGGGGCTGGTCGGTCATATTCAGGCGAAACTCGGGTTCGGTGGGCGGGACATGAGCAACAAGATGTGGGGCGGCCGTTTCTCCGATAAGCCCGCCGACATTATGACGGAGATCAACGTCTCGATCGACGTGGACCGCAAGCTGTTCCGCCAGGACATCGCCGCGAGCAAGGCGCATGCGCAGATGCTGGCGCGGCAGCGCATCATCTCGCCGCAGGATGCGAAAAAGATCGTTCACGGTCTAGACAAGATTTTGTCAGAGATCGCCGGCGGCAAATTCCGCTTCAGGCGCGCGCTCGAGGACATCCACATGAACGTGGAGTCCCGCCTCGCGGACATGATCGGCCCGGCGGCAGGCCGTCTGCACACCGCGCGCTCGCGCAACGATCAGGTCGCGACCGATTTCCGGCTGTGGGTGCGCGACACGCTCGACGGGCTTGACGCCGCTTTCGCCGACTATCAGCGCGCGCTGGCGCAGAAGGCGAAGGCGCATGCGGCGACGATCATGCCCGGCTTCACCCATCTGCAGACCGCGCAGCCGGTGACGTTCGGTCACCATCTGCTCGCCTATGTCGAGATGGCCGCGCGCGACCGCGGCCGCTTTGCCGATGCGAGAAAGCGGCTCAACGAGTCGCCGCTCGGCGCCGCCGCGCTCGCCGGCACGTCGTTCCCGCTCGACCGTACGATGACGGCGAAACGCCTCGGCTTCGACCGGCCGATGGCGAATTCGCTCGATGCGGTGTCGGACCGCGACTTCGTGCTGGAGGCGCTGGCCGCAGCCTCGATGGCCGCCGTGCACCTGTCGCGGTTCGCCGAGGAGATCGTGATCTGGACCTCGCCGATCGTCGGCTTCCTCAAGCTGTCCGACCAGTTCACCACCGGCTCCTCGATCATGCCGCAGAAGCGCAATCCCGACGCCGCCGAGCTGGTGCGCGCCAAGACCGGGCGCATCGTCGGTGCGCTCAACGGCCTGCTGATCGTGATGAAGGGGCTGCCGCTCGCCTACCAGAAGGACATGCAGGAGGACAAGGAAGGCCCGATGGAAGCGCTCGCCGCGCTTTCGCTCTGCGTCGCCGCCATGACCGGCATGGTGCGCGACATGGTGCCGGACCGGGCGCGCATGAAGGCGGCGGCGGGCGAGGGCTATGCGACCGCGACCGACCTCGCCGACTGGCTGGTGCGCACCCTGAAGATGCCGTTCCGCCGCGCCCATCACGTCACTGGGCAGATCGTCGCGCTGGCCGAGGCGAAGGGTCTGCCGCTCGATCAGCTTCCGATCGCCGACATGCGCAAGGTCGAGCCGAAGATCACGCCGGCGGTGTTCAAGGTGCTTTCGGTGGAGAATTCCGTCGCCAGCCGCCGCAGCTTCGGCGGCACCGCGCCCGCCAATGTACGCCGGGAAGCGGAAAAGTGGCTCCGCAAGCTCGGCGCGGTTCGCAAGCGCGCCGGCGCTCCCCGTCGCCGTTAAGCATGCCGGTAAGCCGGTCCGCCTTGGATATGCCATGCCGCGTCTGTAAGGTGCCGGCAGGCTGAGGAGAGGGTGTGGTGGTGAATTCCGTTCTGGCCCGCGTTGGACTGCTTGCCGCGCTTGCCGGCGCATTGGCGCTCGGCGGCTGCGGCCGCAAAGGTCCGCTCGAGATTCCGCCGTCGGCCAATTCGATGGCGGCCGCCCCCGGGCAGGAGGATGCGCCTTCGCTGGGCGAAGCCGACAACCGCAATTTCGAGACGCCGGCCTCCCGCGATGCGCTGCCGGCGGGCCGCCCGGCGCAGCGAAGTTTCGTGCTCGATCCGCTGCTCGGCGATCCGCCCCGGCGTTCGCCGCAGCCGCCGCCCCCGCCGAAGGAAAGGCGATAGGCGCCGCCCGGCGGATCGTTCCGCCGCCGGCTTTTGCCAGCGGCCTGCAACTGCGCTACATCGACCGCTCCCACGGTCGAAATCCATGAATCATTTCAACTATTGTAACGGCGTGCTGCACGCGGAAGACGTCGATCTCGTCCGGCTGGCCGGCGAGGTCGGCACGCCGTTCTATTGCTATTCGACGGCGACGCTCGAACGCCACTACAAGGTGTTCGCGGGCGCCTTCGCCGACGTGCCGTCGCTCGTCTGCTACGCCATGAAGGCGAATTCCAACCAGGCGGTGATCGCGACCCTCGCCCGGCTCGGCGCCGGCGCCGACGTGGTGTCGGAAGGCGAGCTGCGGCGCGCGCTCGCCGCCGGTATCCCGGCGGACAAGATCATGTTCTCCGGCGTCGGCAAGACCGAGCGCGAGCTCGCCTTGGCCGTCGATACCGGCATCTTCTGCGTCAACGTCGAATCCGAGCCCGAGCTCGAGCTGCTCTCGAAGGTCGCTTCGGCAAAAGGCCGCGCCACGCATGTCTCGCTGCGCGTCAATCCCGACGTCGACGCCAGGACGCATGCCAAGATCGCGACCGGCAAGTCGGAGAACAAGTTCGGCATTCCGATCAGCCGCGCGCGCGAGGTCTATGCCCATGCCGCGAAGCTGCCGGGGCTCGCGGTCACGGGCGTCGATATGCACATCGGCAGCCAGATCACGCAGCTCTCGCCGTTCGACGATGCGTTCGCGCTGCTCTCCGACTTCGTGCGGACGCTACGCGGCGACGGCCACGCGATCTCGCATGTCGATCTCGGCGGCGGTCTCGGCGTGCCGTACCGCGAGGACGAGGAAGCGCCGCCGTCGCCGGATGCCTACGCCGCCGTGGTGAAGCGCGCCACGCGCGATCTCGGTTGCAAGCTGATCTTCGAGCCGGGGCGGCTGCTGGTCGGCAACGCCGGCATCCTCGTCACCCGCGTGATCTATGTGAAGCACGGCGAGGGCAAGCACTTCGTGATCGTCGATGCGGCGATGAACGACCTCATCCGCCCAACGCTCTATGAAGCCTACCACGCGATCAAGCCGGTGTGCGAGGCGCCGGCGTCCGCCCCTCGCCTGCGCGCCGACGTGGTCGGACCGGTCTGCGAGACCGGAGACTTCCTCGCGCTCGACCGCGACGTGCCGGAGCCGCGGCCGGGCGACCTGTTCGCGGTCATGACCGCGGGCGCCTACGGTGCGGTGCAGGCCGGTACCTACAACACCCGTCCGCTGGTGCCGGAGGTACTGGTGCGCGGCGGCGACTGGGCGGTCGTGCGCCCGCGCATGGGCGTCGATGCCTTGATCGCCCTCGACCGCCTGCCGGACTGGCTTTGAGGCCGGATCGTCGCGGATTGCGCGCAATTTGCCGTGAAACGGGCCGTTTTTCCGCCACGCCGGGATGGCACGATGGTGCCCGCATGATAGCTTTTGGCGATTGAGCCAGTATGGCCGGAGAATCGGTTGACGGACGAGGTGCCTAACCTGCCGGCGGGGCGTCCGGCGCAGGCAGACACCGCGGCAGGGGCAGCGATCCTCGCCGCAGTCGTGCAGCGTGCGCGCCGCGTCCTGTTCTGGGAACGCCTGTGGCCGCCGCTTGCCGCGCTCGCCACCGTGTTCGGGCTTTTCCTGGCCGCATCGTGGCTCGGCCTGTGGCTGGCGCTTCCGCCGCTCGGGCGGGCTTTCGGCCTGCTGATCTTCCTGCTGCTGCTGTTGGCGGCCGCCTGGCCGCTGGCGCGCGTGCGCTATCCGGGAACGGCGGAGGCGCTGCGGCGCATCGACCGCGAGAGCGGCGTGCCGCACCGCCTTGCGACGGCCATTTCCGACGATATCGCGACCCGCGCCGATGATCCGCTCTCGATGGCGCTGTGGCGCGCCCATGTCGCGCGCGCGCTCGCGGCGGCGCGTCTCCTCAGGCCGGGCAGGCCGGCGCCGGGGCTGGCGGCGCGCGATCCGGCCGCGCTGCGCGCGCTGGTGCTGCTGCTGGTCTGCGTCACCTTCGTCGCCGCCGGTTCCGATCGCTATCGCCGCATCGCGCTGGCGTTCGACTGGCACGGCGCGGTGCTGCCCGCGAACTTCCGCCTCGATGCCTGGGTCTCGCCGCCGCCCTATACGGGCAAGCCGCCGATCATCCTGCCGGGCATCCATCCCGGCGAGGTGGCGCAGGCCGCCGCGCTGCCTGCCTCCGGCGGACCGGTCGAGGTTCCTGCCGGCAGCGTGCTGGTCATCCGCGGCAGCGGCGATGTGCGCTTCGACGTGGCGGTGAAGGGTGGCATCACCGAGACCAAGCCCGAGAACGCGCCGCAGGGCGGCGGCGCCGACGAGCGCCGCTACACGATTTCCGATGCCGGGAGCGCCACCGTGCGCGGCGCGGGCGGCGACCTGGTGTGGAGCTTCACCGCCGTCCCGGACAAGGCGCCGACCATCGAGCTCACCAAGGATCCCGAGCCGCAGGCGCGTGGCTCGCTCCTGCTGACCTACGAGATCGAGGACGATTACGGCGTCGTCGATGCGCAGGCGAAATTCGAGCTCAAGCGCGATCCGGCGGTCAAGGACGCGCCGCGCCCGCTCTACGGCGCGCCCGATGCCCAGCTCGTGCTGCCGCAGTCGCGCACCCGCAACGGCGTCGGCCAGACCACCAAGGACCTGACCGAGCATCCGTGGGCCGGCGCCGACGTGCGCATGACGCTCCTGGCGCGCGACGAGGCCGGCAACGAAGGCAAGAGCGCCGTTGCCGAGTTCAAGCTGCCGCAGCGGCTGTTCACCAAGCCGCTGGCGCGCGCGCTGATCGAGCAGCGGCGCGACCTCGCGCTCGACGCCAATGCGCGCGACCATGTGCTGATCGCGCTCGACGCGCTCGCCATCTCGCCGGAGAACTTCACGCCCGAGCTCGGCATCTATCTCGGCCTGCGGTCGGTGTTCTGGGATCTGTCGCAGGCGAAGACCGACGATCAGCTGCGCGACGTGGTGGCGCGGCTGTGGTCGATGGCGACGGAGATCGAGGACGGCAACGCCTCCGACGCCGAGAAGCAGTTGCGCGCCGCGCAGGAAGCGCTGCGCCAGGCGCTCGAGCGCGGCGCGAGCGACGAGGAGATCAAGAAGCTGACGCAGGACCTGCGCGCGGCGCTCGACAAGTTCCTGCAGGCGCTGGCCGAGCAGTTGCGCAAGAATCCCGATCAGCAGGCGCGCCGCGTCGATCCCAACGCGCGGCAACTGCGCTCGCAGGACCTGCAAAGCATGATCGACCGGCTCGAGCAGCTCTCGCGCTCGGGCGCGAAGGATGCCGCGCGCGAACTGCTCGATCAGCTCCAGCAGATGCTGGAAAATCTCCAGATGGCGCAGCCCGGCGGCGACATGGATGGTTCGGACGACATGATGTCCGCGCTCGACGAGCTCGGCGATGTCATCCGCAAGCAGCAGCAGCTGCGCGACCGCACCTACCGGCAGGGGCAGGAGCGGCGCGGCGGCGAGCGCGACAACGGACAGATGGGCGAACTGCGCCAGGATCAGCAGGCGCTGCGCGACCGGCTGAACAAGCTGCTCGAGCAGTTGAAGAAGAACGGTCTTGGCCAGAGCCAGCAGGGACAGGATGGCCAGCAGGGCGGCGAGCCGGGAGACGATGCGCAAGCGCTCGGTCGCGCCGGCGAGGCGATGGGCGACGCCGAGGGCGCGCTCGGGGAAGGCGATGCCGACAGCGCCGTCGGCGGACAGGGCCGCGCGCTCGACGCGCTGCGCAAGGGTGCGCAGGCGCTGGCCCAGCAGTTGCAGCAGCAGATGGGGCAGGGACCGGGTCCCGGCCAGCCGGGCCGCAACGGTCAGGCGCGCGCACAGCAGGAAACCGATCCGCTCGGCCGGCCGCTGCGCGGCCGCCAGCTCAACGACGATTCCAACGTCAAGATCCCCGGCGAGATCGACGTGCAGCGCGCCCGCCGCATCCTCGAGGAGCTGCGCCGCCGGCTCGGGGAGGTGACCCGACCGCAGCAGGAGCTGGATTACATCGAGCGGCTGCTGAAGGGATTTTGATTGCTACTTTTCCAATGTGCGTTCGACTGAGTCGTCGCGTACCTGCGTTCCGTCGTCGCCGGGCTTGTCCGGGCGATCCCGCTTAGGGGCGCACCGTACCTTCCTGATCGGGATGGCAGGACAAGCCCGGCCGTGACGACTTGAAGATGGGTGCCTTTGCCGATCTCGTTCAAGGCAACGTCTCAGAACACCGCCGGGATGCTGCCGACCGGGATCGGGCCGAGGGACACCGCGCCGTCGGTGAATTTCAGCGGCAGGCTGATGCCCTTGCGGCCCTCGATGTCGCGCGGCTCGCCGAGCATGCTCAGGCCGGCGGCGGCGATGCTGCCGGAATTGTTGCGCACCACGCCGCCGAGTCCCGGCAGGATGCGATCGAGGCCGCCGGCGATCTTGTCCATGTTCATGCCGCCGCTCTTCTGCGCCAGCAGTTGGGAAAGCTGCTGGTCGGCGCCGAGCAGCTCGATGAGCTTGTCGAGCCCGGCGACGGTGAGGGTGATCTGCCCGTCGAGACGCCCGTTGGCGTTGACGGTCAGCTTGCCCGCGCCGACCGCCAGGATATCGCCCTGCGCGAGGCGGGCGCTCGTGATCTCGATGCCGCCGCCGGCCGCCGCGATCTCGCGGAAGCGCTCGTTCCACGGCTTCGGCGCGAAGTCCTTGAGCCCCGTCAGGGTCGCCGAAATCTCGCCGTCGGTCGGCTTCGCCGCGAGCGGATGCAGCGCCGGCGCGTAGGCGCCGTTCATCCGCCAGACCGTCTCGATCACCGGGTTGCTGCTGACGCTGCCGGAGACGAGGCGTCCGTGCAACTCGACGTGCGAGGCGCTTGCCACCAGCTCCATGGCGCTGCGGTTGAGCGCGGCGACCTCCGGCCGGTCGATCGCGATGGAGATGCGCTGCGGGTCCTGCGGCGTGCCGCGCACGCTCACCTGCGCCAGCGACCAGTTGGCCGAGAGGTTGGCGGGCTGGCCCGGCTCGCCGATGGTCATCGGCCCGGCGATCTCGCCGACCAGCAAGGTCGGGTCGTAGACCTGCGCGACGACGGCGATGTTCTTCGCCGCCAGCACCGTCGGCCGGCCGGCCGGCGCGAAGCCCGGCGTGCTGCCGGGCTGGAACTCGACCGACGGATTGACGCAGTCGACCTCGATGCGGAACGGATAGCCGCCGATGGTCTGGTCGCTGCAGGTGTGGATGCGGCCCGCCTTGGCCTCGCGGGCGCGCCAGCCGTCAAGCTCGGGCCCGATCTGGGAGGCGGTGTAGAACCAGAACGCGCTCCAGGCGAGGGCGATCAGCACGAAGACGGCAAGCGGTGTCGCGATCAGCCAGGGCCGGCGGCGCCGGGATTGCGGGGCACGATTCAGAGGCTGTTTCACGCGCGATTCCTGTCGTTGCATCTCAAGGTCGGTACTGTTAGGCGAGCGGGCGGCCGAACGCGACCGCTCGTCTGCGGCAGGCCAGACTGCCGCTCCGGAAAACGTCCGCTGTTGAAATGTCCGCCCGCGATGATCTCTGGATTTTCGGCTATGGCTCGCTGATATGGCGGCCGGGCTTCGACTATGTCGAGCGGGTTCCGGCGCGGCTCGTCGGCATGCACCGCGCGCTCTGCGTCTATTCCTTCGTGCATCGCGGCACGCCGGAGCGGCCCGGCCTCGTGATGGGGCTCGATCGCGGCGGGGCCTGCCGCGGCGTCGCGTTTCGCGTGGCGCCCGCGCTGCACGAGCAGACCATCGACTACCTGCGCGAGCGCGAGCAGGTGACCGGCGTGTACATCGAGACGTGGCGGCAGGTCGATCTGCTCGAAGGGTCCGCGCGGCGCGTGCGGGCGCTCGCCTTCGGCGTCGACCGCGGCCACGCCCAGTACGCGGGCAAGCTTTCGCTCGAGGAGCAACTGCATCTGGTCCGTATCGGACACGGCCGCTCCGGTGCCAACCGCGATTATGTGCTGTCCACTGTCGAGGCGCTCGAAGCGCTCGGCATTCGCGACCATGACCTGCATGCGCTGGCGCAGTCCCTTAAAAGCGCTCACGATCCGGAAACGTCCCGGATGGCGGAACCGGACGAGCTATAGGGCGCTATAAAGGCATCAAATGGGGCGCTGGCGCGGCGGCGTCTGCTATGCCTCGCGAAGGCCGGCCCTGGCTTCCGCGACCAGCCGGTCGGTCGCCGTTTCGATGTCGCTTTGCAGGCGGCGGAAGAAGGCCGCGCGCGGCAATCCGGCCGGGATCGGCTCGAGGAATTCGATGACGATGGTGCCGGGCGGCCGCATGAACTGCCGTCGCGGCCAGAAGACGCCGCTGTTGAGCGCCAGCGGCAGGCACGGCACGCCGCAGCCCGCATAGAGCTGGACGATGCCGAGCTTGTAGGCGGGCGGCGCGCCGATCGGCCGGCGGGTGCCTTCCGGAAACACCACGACCTGGCGGCCTTGCGAGAGCCGCCGCCGCGCGCGCGCGATCAGCGCGTCGAGCGCTTCCTTCCCCGCGCTGCGGTCGATCGGGATCATGCCGGTCTTGAGCAGGCACCAGCCGAAGAACGGAATCCAGGTCAGCTCGCGCTTGAGCACATAGGCCGGACACGAGAACAGCGGCATCAGCGCGAACGTGTCCCATGCCGACTGATGCTTCGCCGCGATCAGCAGCGCACCTTCCGGCACGCGCTCCCTGCCGCGCAGTTCCAGCCGGACGCCGCACGTCACCTTCAGCAGCCATAGCGAGGTACGGCCCCACGAGCGGGCGATCTCGACCATCACGGGGTAGGGCAGGAGGAAGGTCGGCAGCGCGACCAGGATGTGCAGCGCGAGATTGAGATAGAACAGGATCTGGAAAAGGAGCGAGCGAGCGAACACCACCGGCTTGCGGCGCGAGAAGGAAGGAGAGGGGTGGGCCACGAAGCAGCGCTCGTCAAACGATGGAAGGATCCCGGCGGGTCGCGCGCACCGCGACAAGCCAGTCGAACCGCATGCGCACGGTCGCGGCAAGATACTTGATGTATTCGAACGCGAGAATGCGGGCCGTGGTGAAATTGCGCCACCACGGCTCGTCACGGTAGCGATCGGAGACGACGGGATAGGGGATCATCTCGACATCGGGCAACTGGTGCTCCAGTTCGGCCATGGCGCGCGGCATGTGGAAGCGCGACGTCACCACGACGAGCGAATGGAAGTTCTTCTCCCGGACCCAGCGGCGGGTCTCGACCGCGTTGCCGATGGTATTGAGCGCCGAATGATCGAGGTCGATGCAGCAGTCGAACAGCTTCTCGTAGCGCGGCAACTGGCGGGCGAGTTCCTCCATCCGGGTCAGCGGATTGACGCCGGTGATGAGCAGGCGCTTGCCGCGCCCGGCGGCGAGGAGTTCGACCGCGTCGGGAATGCGGTCCGGTCCGCCCGTCAGGGCGACGATGCCGTCGGCGGTGCGGTCGGGCGGGGCGCCGGCGGCGGTCACGCCCGCGGCGTAGCGGAAGAAGCCCGCCACGAAGGCGATCGCGCAGGCGACCAGGATGAGGGCCGCTATCCGGCGGCGTCTGCGGCGCGGGCGCGTGACAGGGGATGTATCGCTTCGATCCACGGTCGATATCGTTGGCCAATCGTCGGTGCGCCGGTCGGTCATTGGTACGCCGCGACGTTGCTAACCGTCTTTGGTTAAGGTGCCGTTGGGTTAAATTCCGCCCCGTGTTAACCGTCCCGCCGCAAAGTATAGCGAAAAATCTGGCAGGTCGAAGGCGCCGGCCGCGGGGCAGCTATCCGACAGCCGCGAGCGTGCGGGTCACGACGGTGCGCGACGTCCATGCGGTGATGGCGCCGATTGCGACGATCTCGATCAGGATCGCCAGATAGCCGCTCCAGCCGATCGAGAACGAGCCGAACAGTGCCGAGATCTCGTCGCCGCTCGCGGTGCCGACGAGGCGGTCGCCGATCAATCCGGCGATCAGGAAGACCGCGATCGCCGCGCCGCCGCCGACGGCGCCGCCCTTCAGTCCGAGGGTGAGGAAGTGGCGCTGGAAATCCGCGGCGATGTAGCCGTCGGTGGCGCCGATGAAATGCAGCACCTCGACAATCGGCCGGTTGGCCGCCATGGCGCCGCGGGTCGCGAAGGTGACGGTGAGGATCGTCGCCGCCAGCACCATGGCGAGGACGGCGGCGCCGAGGACGACGACCGTGCCCGCCATCGCGCGCATGCGCTCGATCCAGCCGCGATGGTCGTCGAGGCTCGCGTTGGGCAGTTCGCGCGCGAGCGCCGTTCTCAGCCCGGCGAAATCGCCCGGCGCTTCGGCCGCGAGCCGCACCGCGACGATGCGCGGCACCGGCAGTTCGTCGAGTACCATGCCGGCGCCGAGCCAGGGCTCGAGCAGCCCGGCGGATTCCGCCCGCGTGTAGGGGCGGACGTCGGCGACGCCGGCCACGCCTCGCGCGAGCGACGCCGCCTTCGCGACATCCGCCTCGATATCGCGGCCGGAAGCCGGACGCACCTGGATCGTCATCTCGCGCGCGACGTCCGCCTGCCATTCATGCGCGGAGCCGGCGACGAGCAGCACAGCGCCGGTCGTCAATGCGCCGAGGAACGTCATGATGGCGACGACGGCAATCAGCGCGGAGCCGGCGATGCTGGTCTTGGGAACGATCGAGGCGTCGGCGCGGCCGGCCTCCCGCAGCCGCTGCGTGATCGGATCGCTGATGTCGGTCCAGCCGGTCATCGTGGCCTATTCGTAGATGTGCATGCGGCCGTCGTGCAGCACGAGCCGGCGCGCGTCGTATTCGTCCATCAAGGCGATATCGTGGGTCGCGATCACGACGGCGGTGCCGGACTTGTTCAATTCGACGAACAGCCGCAGCAGCCGCTGCGCCAGCGCCGGATCGACGTTGCCGGTCGGTTCGTCGGCGAGCAGGATTTCCGGGCGCGCGATGACCGCGCGGGCGATGGCGGCGCGCTGCTTCTCGCCGCCGGACAGCACGGGCGGCAGCGCGCCGAGCCGCTCGCCGAGCCCGACCCAGCGCAGCAGTTCCGTCACCTCGCGACGGTAGCTCGCCTCGCTGCGGCCGGCGACGCGCAGCGGCAGGGCGACGTTCTCGTAGGTGGTCAGGTGGTCGAGCAGCCGGAAATCCTGGAACACGATGCCGATGCGCCGGCGCAGGCCCGACAGCCCGTCCTTGTCGAGGCTGACGACATCGCGGTCGAACATGGTGATGAGGCCGCGGGTCGGCCGCAACGACAGGAACAGCAGCCGCAGCAGCGATGTCTTGCCCGCGCCCGAGGGGCCGGTGAGGAACTGGAACGAATGCGGCGCGATGCTGAAGGTCAGGTCGCGCAATACCTCCGGGCCGAGCCCGTAGCGCAATCCGACGTTCTCGAACCGAACCATCCCGCTGTCCCGCCGCTCCGTTCCCAGCCTGCGTGCCATCGCGCACCGTTAACAGGGTATTAACCGGGGTGGTTTCCGATCCGTTAACGGTGCGCCGCTAAGACTTGTGGAAACGGTCCCGGTCGAATCGCCCATGCAGATCGCCTGCCCCAACTGTACAACATCGTACGAGATCGCGGCGTCCGCGCTCGGCGATGTCGGGCGCATGGTGCGCTGCGTTCGCTGCAACGAGCAATGGTTCGAGCCGGCGCGCGCCGACGAGATCGCGGAAGCGGGCGACAGCCGCGACCCCGGCAGGCAGCATGCGGCGGTCGACAACGGCTTCGATTCCGCGCCGGCGGACGGCGAGGTCCGCAGGCCGCCGGAATGGTCCGATGCCGATGCCCAGTGGTCGTCCGGCGACGCCGGCGGAGACGCCGCCTCGCCGGTTTCGCCACTGCTGCGGGCGCAGGATGAGGTCGAATTCGCCCCGCCGCCCGAAATGCCGACCCTGGCCGACGCGCCTCCGATCGCGCCTTACCATCAGGGGGAGGCAGGTCCGCCGGCAGCCGCCGATGCGGATGGAGGCCCGGATTACTTCGAGCTTCGCCGCCGCCGCCAGTCGCGCGCCGGAAAGAAAAGCGCAAGGCGCGGCCCGATCGTCACGTTGCCGCGCGCCATCGCCGTGATGGCCGGCCTCATCGTCTGCCTGCTGCTGATGCGTGCCGACGTGGTGCGGCTGCTGCCGCAGACCGCCTCGCTCTATGCGGCGATCAGGCTGCCGATCAACCTGCGCGGATTGACGTTCGAGAACGTCAAGACCGTCACCGAGGAGCAGGACGGTACGTCCGTGCTGACGATCTCGGGCACGATCAGGAATGTCACCCGCGGTCCGGTCGACGTGCCGCGCATCCGCTTCGCGGTGCGCAACAGCGCCGGGGCCGATATCTATTCATGGATCGCCGCGCCGGAGCGCACGAAACTGAGCGCGGGCGAGTTCTTCGCGTTCCACACCCGTCTGGCCTCTCCGCCGGCGGAAGGCAGGGGAGTCTTCGTCCGTTTCGTGCAGCGCAGCGATTTCGTGGCAGCCGATCACGGAGACATGTCCCGATGAGATGGAATCAAATCCCCCCTCGGCAAGAATCCATCGGAACGCGACCTATTCCGGCAATGGAACCCGTCAGGACCGACGATGGCCCGTATCCTGCTCGCTGAGGATGAAGACGTGCTGCGCACCATGCTGGTGCGGGCTTTCGCGGACGATCACGAGGTCGTCGCCGCCGCGGACGGCGCCGAAGCGCTGGACCGGCTGGTCGCGGCGGAGGGTGCGTTCGATCTGCTGCTGACCGACATCCGCATGCCGCTGATGGACGGGATCGCGCTGGCGCTTGCCGCGGCGCGCGACTATCCGCGGCTCACGATCCTGATGATGACGGGCTTCGCCGAACAGCGCGAGCGCGCCCACGGCCTCGAAGCGCTGATCCATGACGTGGTGGCGAAGCCGTTCTCGCTGGCGCAGATCCGCGACGCGGTGGCGGGCGCGCTTGCCTCGCGCGGGGAGCCGTCGGTGGCGGCCCCGCCGGCGTAGGATATCCGCTACTTCCGCTTGCGGGCCTTGCGCGCGGCATAGCGCGCGTCGCGCTCGGCCTTCTGGGCGGCGAGCAGCGCCACCGCGGCGTCGGCTTCCGCGCGCTTGCGCAGCGCTTCCGCTTCGGCGGCCTCGCGAGCCGCCTGCTCCTCCGCCTCGCGCTTGAGGCGCGCTTCTTCCTCGATCTGCGCCAGTTCCGCCGCCCTGGCGGCCTCGCGCTCGGCGACGCGGGCGTCGCGCGCTTCGCGGAGGGCGCGGGCCTGCGCCTGCCGCTCATCGAACGTGGCTTCCAGCTCGGCCGTCTTCGCCTTGAATTTCTCCAGCAGCGCCTTCTTCGCGGTGGCGGCGGCGTTCTGCCGGTCGTCAAATTTCGGGTTCTTGAACCCCATCGATCAGTCCTTGCAGTTCCAGTCGGTTGGCAACGAGGGTGAAATAAAGATTGCGGAGCGAAAAGCCAATGCGCTCGCCGTTACAGGCGGGCGAATTTTTTATGACGCAGCGCGGCAGCTATGCATCGGAATAGGGTTTCGGTACCGGCGGCAGGCGCTCGTAGCGACGTCCGAAGTCGGGCGCCGCCGAATCCTGGCCGATCTGGATGATGCCGCGCCGGATGGCGCGCGTGCGGGTGAAATGATCGAACAGCGCCTCGCCGTCGCCGCGCCGGATCGCGCGGGTAAGCTTGGCGAGATCCTCATTGAAGGTGCCGAGCATCTCCAGGACGGCATCCTTGTTGGCAAGGAACACGTCGCGCCACATGGTGGGATCGGACGCGGCGATGCGCGTGAAGTCGCGAAACCCGCTCGCCGAGAACTGCATCACTTCGGAGCTCGTCACCTTCTCCAGTTCGTCGGCGGTGCCGACGATGGTGTAGGCGATGAGGTGCGGCAGGTGACTGGTGATCGCGAGCACCATGTCGTGGTGCTCGGGCGACATCACTTCCACCTTGGCGCCGATGGCGGCCCAGAACGCCTTGAGCTTCTCCACCGCCTGCGGGTCGGTGCCGGGCGGCGGGGTCAGGATGCACCAGCGGTTGACGAACAGCTCGGCGAAGCCCGAATCCGGCCCGGAATGCTCGGTGCCGGCGACCGGGTGGGCCGGAACGAAATGGACGTGCTTCGGCAGATGCGGGCTCATGTCGCGCACGACCGCGCCCTTGACCGAGCCGACATCCGAGACGATGGCGCCCGGCTTGAGGTTGGCCGCGATCTCCGCCGTCACCGGCCCGCAGTCGCCGACCGGGATGCACAGGATGACGAGATCGGCGTCCTTCACCGCCTCGGCATTGCTCTCGGTGACCCGGTCGACGATACCGAGCTCGCGCACGCGGTTGCGGGACTTTTCCGACCGCGCGGTGGTGACGATCTCGCCGGCGAGGCCCTGCGCGCGCGCGGCGCGCGCGATCGAGCCGCCGATCAGGCCGAAGCCGACGAGCGCGAGACGATTAAAGAGTGGGGAGGTGGAGGTCATCAGATGAACGCCATGCGCAGGGTCTTTTCCCTCCCCCGCTTGCGGGGGAGGGCCGGGGAGGGGGGAGCCATGCAAAGATTTCGGCGCGAGACCCTTCCCGGCTCAGGTTGTTCGCCGGCCTCCCCCGCACGCGGGGGAGGCAGGAGGCGGAGAGAGCGTGCCATCACTTCTGCTTCCCCACGAATTCCCGCAGCGCCTCGACCACCATGCGGTTCGGTTCCTCCGGACCGACGGTCATGCGCAGCGCGGCCGGCAGCCGGTAGCCGGCGACGCGGCGCAGGATCAGCCCCTTCGAGGTGAGGAAAGCGTCGGCGCGGGCCGCCGTGTCGGCGTCCTTGAAATGGATGAGCAGGAAGTTCGCCACGCTCGGCGTCACCTTCAGGCCGAGCTTGGCGATCTCTTCCGCCAGCCACGGCAGCCACTTGTCGTTGTGGGCGCGCGCCTTCTCGATGTGGCCGGGATCCTCGAGCGAGGCGATCGCGGCCTTCATCGCCGGCGTGGAAAGGTTGAACGGCCCGCGCACGCGATTGACCGCGTCGCAGATATGCGCCGGCGCGTACATCCAGCCGACGCGCATGGCGGCGAGACCGTGGATCTTCGAGAACGTGCGCAGCATCACGACGTTCTCGTTGTGCGCGACGAGCTCGATGCCGACCTCGTAGTCGTTGCGGCGGACGTATTCGGAATAGGCGGCGTCGATGACGAGCAGCACGTTCTTCGGCAGACCGGCGTGCAGGCGCTTGACCTCGTCGAACGGCAGATAGGTGCCGGTCGGATTGTTCGGGTTGGCGAGGAAGACGATCCGCGTCCGCGGCGTCACCGCCTTGAGGATCGCATCGACGTCCGCCGTATGGTTCTTCTCCGGCACCGCCACGGGTCTGGCGCCGCGGCTCATGGTGTAGATCGGATACATCAGGAAGCCGTGCTCGGTGTAGAGCGCTTCGTCGCCGTCCTGCAGGTAGCAGGTCGCGAGCATGTTGAGGCATTCGTCCGAGCCCGCCCCGCACACGATGCGGTCGGGATCGAGGCCGAAGGCTTTGCCGATCGCCTCGCGCAGCGCGGTGGCGGCGCCGTCCGGATAGTCTTCGAGGTGCGAAACGTGCTTGAGGCTTTCGAGCGCGTTCGGGCTCGGGCCGAGCGGCGTCTCGTTGGACGACAGCTTGTAGATCTTCGCCACGCCCGGCGCGGAGCTCTTGCCGGGAACGTAAGCCTCGATATCCATGACGCCGGGCCGCGGCGTCGGACGGTTGGGAGCGGACATCACATATATTCTCCTGTCATGCCTCGCGCCGGCGAGGCATCCAGTGCAGCGGCGAGAACGGGTTACCGGATCGCCCGCCTTGCGGGCGCTGAAGGCCCGAGGGAATTCAGCCGGCCGCGGCCAGATGGCCGTCGGCGGCGACGGTATAGCGCTTTGCGTGGCTGCCGACGAGGGCCCGGCTGCGCACCGAAGCGCCGGAGCGGGTCAGCGCCTCGGTCACCGCGTCGAGGTCCATGGTCTCGGGAATGGACACCAGCAGGGAGGCGCCTTCGAAGGTCCGGTCAGGCACGGCGACGAATTCGGTCAGCGATCCGAGCGCCTGCGCGGCCTTCGCGCCCCAGCCGGAGACGCGGATGCTCCACATCTCGACATCCTTGACGATGGCGTCGCGATGCGGCCGCGCGATCGCAAAGACCGGCAAGCCCGCGGGATGGTCGGCGCGCTCGACGAACGGCAGCCGCGCGATGATCTTCGGCGCGTCGCCTTCGAGCGCGGTCCACCAGGCCGGCGATCCGGTCGCGCCCGTCGCCGGGACGAGACCGAGGTCGCCCTGCGATTTTGCGACTTCCGCAACGACGCCGGCCGCGCCCATGTGGGTCACGAAGGGCACGGTGAAGCCGAAATGGAACCGCTCGCTGTCGCGCATGGCGGACTCCCCGGCGGAGATGTCGGCATGCACCGTGAAGGGCGCCTGCACGTAGGTGAACGTCGCGATGATGACCCGCCAGATGCTCTCGGCGGTATCGAGCGGCAGGATGCCGCGATGGCGCTCGACCAGCCGCCGCATCATGTCGGCCTCGCGTGCGGGCCGGAACGCCGAGCCGGTATCGGCGGTGCGCTTGACCTTGATGAGGGTGCCGATGATCTCGGCGCGCTGCATCAGCAGGGCGTGCATCTGCGCGTCGATGCGGTCGATCTCGACGCGCAGTTCGGCGAGCGATGGAGCCTGGGCCGGGGCGGGTTGGGTCATGGTGCGGTGCGCAATGCCGGAAATGCGGCCCTATTGATAGGTGCCGCGGCCGTGGAATGCAAAGAATACATTGAAGCCATGACCAGTGTGGCCTATCTAACAGCCGGTTTTCATTGGCTTTTGGCGGGCAGCAGGCGGCCGTTGCCGCCGTTAAGCATGATTTCCGCCTTGTGCTAAAGGCCATGGCGGGCGGCGTAGATTACGAATTCGGGTTGAGTGCCGGTTCCGGGCGTCGACCCTGCGTGGTGCGGTTCGATGACGAATGCCGGTCTCAAGACGGACGATATCGCCGCGCGCATCGGCGAGGCGGAGCATCCGCATTCGCAGGTCGTGCACTTCGGCGCCGACAAGCCGCTCAAGCTCGATGCCGGCGTGCTGCTCTCGTCGTTCCAGATCGCCTACCAGACTTACGGAACGCTCAACGCCGACCGCTCGAACGCGATCCTGATCTGTCACGCGCTCACCGCCGACCAGCATGCCAACAACCGGCATCCGGTGACGGGCAAGAACGGCTGGTGGGAAATCATGATCGGCCCGGGCAAGCCGATCGACACGGATCGCTACTTCGTCATCTGCTCCAACGTGCTCGGCGGCTGTCTCGGCACCACCGGTCCCTCGTCGATCAATCCGGCGACCGGAAAGCCATGGGGCCTCGATTTCCCGGTCGTCACCATCCGCGACATGGTGCGCGCGCAGGCGATGCTGATCGATCATCTCGGCATCGACACGCTGTTCGCCGTCATCGGCGGCTCGATGGGCGGCATGCAGGTGCTGCAGTGGGCGGCGAGCTTTCCCGACCGCGTGTTCGCGGCGATGCCGATCGCCTGCGCCACGCGCCATTCCGCGCAGAACATCGCCTTTCATGAGGTCGGGCGCCAGGCCGTCATGGCGGATCCGGAGTGGCGCCACGGCCGCTATCTCGTGGAAGGCACCGCGCCGCGGCGCGGCCTCGCCGTCGCGCGCATGGCCGCGCACATCACGTATCTTTCCGGCGCCGCGCTGCATCGCAAGTTCGGCCGCCGGTTTCAGGACCGCAACGCGGCGACGTTTTCGTTCGATGCCGATTTCGAGGTCGAGAGCTACCTGCGCCACCAGGGCTCTTCCTTCGTCGAGCGCTTCGACGCCAACAGCTATCTCTACCTGACGCGCGCGATGGACTATTTCGATCTCGCCGCCGATTACGACGGCGTGCTGGCGGAAGCCTGGCGCGGCACGCGCACGCGCTTCTGCGTCGTGTCGTTCTCCTCGGACTGGCTGTTCCCGACGGCGGAATCGCGCGCCATCGTTCACGCGCTCAACGCGACGTCGGCGCGGGTCTCGTTCGCGGAAGTCGTCACCGACAAGGGACACGACGCGTTCCTGCTCGACGAGCCCGAGCTGTTCGCCATGGTGCGCGGCTTCCTCGGCTCGGCGTGCGTCGCGCGCGGTCTCGGGAAGTGACGCCATGCTGATGCGCAGCCGCAAGACACAGGTCGAGGAACGCTACGCGCGCGCGCCGAACGGCCAGCGGCTCGACCATCTGCTGGTGGCCGAGATGGTCGCGCCCGGTTCGCGCGTGCTCGACGTCGGCTGCGGCGATGGCGCGCTGCTGCAGGTGCTGGAAGCGCGCGGCGTGGACGGCCGCGGGATCGAGATCTCGCGCGAAGGCGTCAACGCCTCGATGGAGAAGGGGCTCGCCGTGATCCAGGGCGATGCCGACACCGATCTCGTGAACTATCCGGACAACGCGTTCGACTACGTCATCATGTCCCAGACCATTCAGGCGACGCGCAAGCCCCGCGAGGTGCTGGAGCACATGCTTCGCATCGGCACGCACGGCATCGTCTCGTTCCCGAACTTCGGCCACTGGCGCGTGCGGCTCGGGCTGTTGTGGGGCGGCCGCATGCCGAAGACCGGCATCCTACCGAACACCTGGTACGACACGCAGAACATCCACTTCTGCACGATCAAGGATTTCCTCGATCTGTGCGACGAGATCGACGTCAGGCTCGAACGCGCCGTCGCGCTCAATGCGTGGGGACGTCCGCTGCGTCTGAATGCGCCGTGGTGGTTCTGGAACCTGTTCGGCGAACAGGGCGTGTTCCTGCTCACGCGCCGCCGCTAGCGATTTTCATTTCGCCACCGATGCCGCGCACCGCCTTTTCGCGCGTCCGCCAGCGTCTTTTTTGCCGGCGCGACAAAATCGTTAATGCCGGATAATTGTCTGGAATAGCGGGCATTATCGCGGAATTACCGTCGTTTCCGGCGCTTTTCGCTGCCGCAAAGGCTCCTTGATTATGCCGCGAGCGGCGGCAACAACGCCGCGTCCCGCGAGAGCCTTCGTCAAGTCGGCCGCCGGACGTTCGCCCGATCCTGCAACAGCCACGGACCCGTCCGCATGAAGATGCCTGTTCGCAATGCTGCGCCCCTCGTTGCGTTCGCGATTGTCACGCTCGCCTGTTCGACCGCCAGCCAGGCGCGTCCCCGCCATTCCCATCATCATGCGCATCACGCGCACCGCCATAACGTTACTCAGCCTGGCTACATTCAGTCCGGCTACGGCATTCAGCCGGGCTATCGCGCCGTCGAGCCGGGTCGCGGTTTCGCGCCCGCCGGCGCCCGGGCGGCCATGACGCCGCCGCCGTCCTTCGATTCACCGCCGTCGTTCCAGCCGCCCGCGCTCCAGGCGCAGCCCGCGCGCGGGATTCCTCGTTCGCGCCGCATCGCCCGTCGCGCGCCGCAGGCGGCACCGAGCGCGCCGTCGCTGTTCCAGGCCGGACGGGCCGATATCGTCAGCGAAGCGCGCCGCTACATCGGCGGCAACCCGACCGGCCGCCGCTCGCTGTGGTGCGGCCGCTTCATGAACTTCGTGCTGGACCGCACTGGGCATCGGAGCAGCGGCTCCGATCTCGCGCGCTCGTTCGCCTCCTACGGTCGCCGCGTCGCGGGCCCGCAGGTCGGCGCCATCGCGGTGATGTCGCGGCGCGGCGGCGGCCACGTCGGCGTGGTCAGCGGCGTCGATGCGCAGGGCAACCCGATCGTGATCTCCGGCAACCACGGCAACCGCGTCGCCGAGAGCGTTTATCCGGCCTCGCGCGTTTATGCCTATGTTTTGCCAATGTGATGGGGATCTATGCGGCGTCCCGCCAGGGATGAGTCGCATGCGACTCTGGTAAGCGTTGCGTAGCGTTCAGTGCCGGTTGCGTGCGTAGCTGTAGGCGTAGCGTAGGTAAGTCGCGTAAGCGGTAATGTCCTCGCGGGCCCGGCGCGAATGCCGGGTCCGTGATGGA
>Ga0182735_1000943_pt1 | contig 20727 bp, 19 predicted proteins | sample eDN5th30CKraftMG_FD_128524 | JGI IMG/M metagenome (GOLD analysis project Ga0182735, IMG submission 128524) | Enriched Miracle-Growth compost microbial communities from Emeryville, California, USA - eDNA 5th pass 30_C Kraft MG (version 2) (version 2) ...
CAGGCCGATGCCATGATCGAAAGCAACCGCCCGGGAGTGATGAAGAAGCTCGGCCTGGATTATGAGGCTGTGCGCGACATCAATCCGGAACTCGTTTATCTTTCCGTCACCGGCTTTGGCCAGCGCGGACCCCACTGCCACCTTCCGGCCACCGACGCCGCCATGCAGGCATATTCCGGCTTTTCTTTCGGCGCAGGCGACATGATCGACCCCGTGCGCGTACGGATCTCCGTCGTCGATATCGTGACGGGTGTTTACGCCAGCAATGCGGTGCTCGGCGCCCTGATGGCTCGCCGTGGCAATCAAGGAAAAGGGCAGTACATCGACTCGAGCCTCATGCACGGCATCAGCGCAGTGCAGGGCCCGAAATATGCTGAATACGCCGCCACCCGCGGCGTGATGAGCCGTGAGCTATTCGCCGCAATCGGCATATACAAGACGCTTGACGGACACATCGCCCTCAGCGCGATGCGCGATAGGCAAGTCACCGATTTCATCGCCCTGATCGGGCGCGCCGACCTGCTGACGGATCCTCGCTATTCCACGCAGCAGGATCGATTCAATAACCAGGACATGCTGCGCACCTTGATACAGGCGGAACTGGTCAAGCGACCCGCCAAACATTGGCTCGATGCTGCGCGCCGCATCGATCTGATCTGCCAACCGGTGCAGAACTATGCCGACTTCCGGAACGACCCCCAAGTTCTCGCTTATGACATATTCCAGGAAATGGACTTGGGCTACGACGAGCCGCTGCCGGTAGTGCGCATGCCTGGGATAGAAGCGGGCGAACCACGCATGCAACCGCCGCCTGCGCTGGGCGCAGATACCGACGCTGTGTTGCGGCGCTTTGGCATCGCTGCGGGCTCGCCGGATAACTGACCGCCATTCCGCCAACGAGCCCGGCCCCGCTTCGCGTAGCGCCAAGCATCATGGGCATGCTCGCATGATAAAGGCGTGGCGCCAGGCTACATCCGGGTTATCGGCGCCTTCTACCTCGACTGCCGCGCTTTCAGAAAAACCAGCATGGTTTCAATCATTTTGCGTATGTAAGGTTGCACGCGCGCGGCAGCCGACGGGATGTAGCCGAATGGCAGTGCTTCTTGCATATAGCAACTCTGTGCCATCTCGAGTTGGATGGCGTGGATATTGTCCGAAGGATTTCCATAATGGCGCGTGATGTACCCCCCCTTAAAGCGCCCATTCAGGATGTGTGTGAAGCCGTCTTGTGCCGCGGCCTGCGCAATTTCCAGTATGGCATGCGCCATTTTTTCGTCGCAGCTTCTACCATCGGCTGTTCCAAAATTCAGGTCTGGCAGCTTTCCCTCAAAGAAGCGGGGCAAGACGGAGCGAATGGAATGGGCATCCCAGAGGCCAGCAACCCCATGCTCCGCCTTGATGCGAGTCAGCTCGGCGCTAAGCTTGTCATGATAGGGTTGCCATATAGCCTCTCGGCGCCTGGCAATTTCATTCTTGTCCGGCACCTCGCCAGGCAAATAAATTTGCGCTCCATCAAACATGTCGACGGGGCACAAGCCGGTCACGCTTTGGCCGGGGTACAAGCTCGTACCATCGGCCGGCCTATTCAAATCGATGACGTAGCGCGAGTGCGTTGCAATAATTACAGACGCGCCCAACTCATCCGCGAAATCATAGAGCGTTTCGAGATGCCAGTCTGTATCCGCCACGTGTCGGGCTTCATCCACCATCCGGGCAGCAAGGGATGGTGGAATGTATGTTCCCACATGCGGCATGGATATAAGCAGCGGTTCACTACCCTGGCGGAAGATGAAGGCCGGCCGATCTGTAGTGCGGTTATCCATAGCGTTTCCTATCATTCAAATCTCAAGAAGGGTATTGCGTGCGGAGATGAACGCCGCTGCCGCCTCTTGATGAAGTCGGTGGAGTCCATTTTCCACCCTGCAAATTCCCCGTTGCCAAACCTGCAGAATCGCGGAGGTCCGCTGGCTCGCAAAAACATGAGCCGACAGCATATCGCTAGGGGATAACGCCGCCAGAGTCACATGCTGCGAATCCAGCACGACGAAATCAGCGTGCTGCCCGGCCTGGAGGCCGGCGATCCGCCGCCCGCTTGCTTGCGAACCGCCTTTGACAGCAGCCAGCATCATTGCATTGGCTACATACGGTTCGTTTGCGTCCGCAATGACATTGCGTTGGGTCGTCGCCAGGCGCTGGCTGTACTCGAGCAGCATCAACTCCTCGGCGGCATTCACCGCTGCATGGCTATCCGACCCAATGCCCCAGCGACCCTCAACTTCGCGCCAACTCTGCATATCAAAAATGCCATCGCCCAGATTGGCTTCCGTCGTGGGGCATAAACCCGCTACCGCACCCGTCTTCGCCGCGGCATGAGCTTCCCCGGAGGTCATGTGCGTAGCATGGACCAGACACCATCTGCCATCGATCGGCATGTTCGCGAGCAACCACTCGACGGGTCTCAACCCGCTCCACGCCAGGCAATCATCCACTTCTTTTCTCTGCTCGGCGATGTGAATATGCAATGGCGCCCCCGGGTTGATTTCGTTCATGCCGGCGACTGCCTCGCCAAGAGAAGCTGGAGACACCGCCCGTAAAGAGTGTGGAGCAAGTCCAAGCTGGGCGCCTTGTTCCTGGCAAACCGGAAGCAAACCCTGGATCAATGCCAGCATATCGTCGGTCTGGCGGATGAATCGACGTTGATCCTCTTGGGGCGGCTGGGCGCCAAAGTTACTGTGCTGATAAAGCACGGGCAGAAGCGTCATTCCGATGCCCACTCTATGTGCCGCTCGAAGCAATGCTTTGCTTAATGTGGCGGTATCTGCATAGGGCCGTCCATTCTCTTTGTGATGCAAGTAATGAAATTCACACACAGATGTGTAGCCCGCCTCAAGCATCTCAACATAAAGCCAAGTGGCAATGGCTTCTAATTGTTCAGGATTCAGCCTCAAGGCAAAGCGGTACATTAAGTCGCGCCAACTCCAGAAGCTATCATTCCCCTTTCTTCGGTATTCGGTCAGGCCGGCGAAGGCCCTCTGGAAGGCATGAGAATGCAAATTTGGCATGCCGGGAATCGCCGGCCCCGAAAGAATCACTGCATCGCCGGGCGCCTGTTGATTTGTTTCAACACGCGAGAGCAATCCCTCTTCATCCCATTGCAGCAGGACTCCCCTCGCCCAACCGGTGGGAAGCAATGCTGCCTCAGCCCAGGCCCGCCGGTTCATAGCGATCGATCCTGTGACAGGTTCCGCACTCTGCCTTGGCGTACGATAGCCTTTACCGGACGTTGCCCGAACCAATATGCCAGTTCGGCGGCATCTTGCACATGCCAAAGCACAAAGTTTGCCTGCCGACCCACCGCGATCTCGCCATGACTGCCATGCAATCCAATGGCTCGCGCCGCGTTCGCCGTAACGCCCGCCAGAGCTTCTGGAACGGTGAGCCGAAACAGCGTGCATGCCATATTCATCATAAGAAGCAGACTGAGAGCGGGTGAGGTCCCGGGGTTATGGTCGGTCGAGATAGCCATAGGGACACCGGCCTTGCGCAATGCTGAAATCGGGGGTGGCTGGGTATCCCGCAGCGTATAGTAAGCACCAGGTAGCAGGACCGCGACGGAGCCCGCCCCTCGCATGGCTTGAACCCCTTTTTCTGTCAGGTACTCGATATGGTCGCAAGATAACGCAGCATAGCGTGCCGCCAACTCGGCGCCGCCCATGTCTGAAAGCTGTTCCGCATGTAGCTTTACCGGTAAACCAAGCGCCTGCGCGGCGCGGAAGACTTGTTCGGTTTCTTCGAGGCTGAAGGCGATCTTCTCGCAGAATACGTCCACGGCATCAACGAGTCCCTCTTCCGCAAGACTGGGCAGCATGGATTCGCATATCAGTTTTACGTAATCACTGCGGCGTCCGCTATATTCGGGCGGTACCGTGTGCGCCCCCAGGAAGGTGGTTTTGACCGTAACATCATGTGTGTGAGCAAGCCGCCGCGCGATCCGTAACTGTTTACGTTCATGCTCAAGCGCCAATCCATAGCCAGACTTGATTTCTATGGCGCAAACGCCCTCCGACAGCAACTCTTTCATTCTATGGGATGCGCTTTCAAAGAGCTCGTCTTCACTTGCTTCCCGGGTCGCACGTACCGTCGACGCTATGCCACCGCCGGCGCGCGCAAGTTCTTCATAACTAGCGCCCGCAAGCCTCATGGCGAACTCGTTGGCGCGTTGCCCGCCGTAAACGAGGTGCGTATGGCAATCCACAAAACCGGGCGTGACGAGCGCTCCGCCTCCATCATGGCGAGGCATGGAGGAGAATCTTGATGGCAGCTTATCTTGCGCACCCAGCCAAACGACGATTCCGTGCTCCACAACAAGGGCGGCGTCCTCGATCACATCAAGGCTCAGGGCGTTTGGGCGTGGCACGACGCGTAACCCAGCCCACACACCATCGGCGGCCGAGCCCTCTTGCATCGCGCTTGATATGGGTATCATTGAATTGCCTTGTTCCTTATTGCTCGATATCCAGCCATAACAAAGCAGCATCGGCGCCCGTCGGCAAAAGCTTCAACCGCTGATCTGGCGTGGCATCATGCCACCACGCCCCCCGCCCGGCCTGAAATTGCTGTGCGGGAGCATCAGGCCGGCTTACTTCCCAGAGGCCGGACACGGCGAAGATCAGGCCAAATGCCGAGATGTCGGCAGTCATTCCCTTCTGTATGCTTTTCAGGTTTGCATGCGCACTGGCTCTTCGAACCATGACATTAAAATCGGTGGACGACGCGCCAAGCAAGCTGCAATGCACTTCCGCTTCGCCTGGAAACGAGTACGGCTGCATTCGATGGTCGAGCCTATGATCGATTCCCATGTCGGGCGCGTACAGATGCACGCCCGCCCCCTGGAGAAGCGTGATGATGCGATCCACGCCGGCAAATGTCGAGAATGGTCCGTTTCCGGCAATTGCGGCGATACTTACGCGCCAGATGAAATCATCGAAACCGGAGCCGACCGGCCAGCGGGCAAGCTCGATAGTGCTGCCGCCCCCATTTTTCCAGGGAGCTACAGGCAAATCAGCATAGTCAAAGCTGTGCCAATGCATCTCATCGCCATCCATTTAGCCGGCCATGGGAATTCTCAGCCCATGCATGCGGGCGGCCTCGATGGCGACCTCGTATCCCGCATCGGCGTGGCGCATGACACCCGAAGCCGGATCGTTCCACAATACACGCTCGATACGCTTGGCGGCCGCGTCGGTGCCATCGCACACGATCACTACGCCCGCATGCTGGGAATAGCCCATGCCTACGCCACCGCCATGATGCAGGCTGACCCACGTCGCTCCGCCGGCGGTGTTAAGAAGCGCATTGAGCAACGGCCAGTCCGATACAGCATCGCTGCCATCTTTCATGGATTCGGTTTCACGATTGGGACTGGCCACAGAGCCAGTGTCCAAATGATCCCGGCCTATTACGATGGGAGCTTTTAGTTCCCCACGCTTTACCATTTCATTGAATGCCAGCCCCGCCAAATGCCGTTCACCCAAGCCCAGCCAGCATATACGCGCGGGCAGGCCCTGGAAGGCAATACGTTCACGCGCCATATCGAGCCAGCGATGGGTATGCGTATTCTGCGGGAAAAGCTCCTTGATCTTTGCGTCGGTCTTGTAGATATCTTCAGGATCGCCGGAAAGCGCCACCCAACGGAAAGGCCCTTTGCCCTCGCAGAATAGTGGGCGAATATAAGCAGGGACAAAGCCAGGAAAGTCGAATGCGTTCTCCACACCTTCGTCGAAGGCCACCTGCCGGATATTATTTCCGTAGTCCACGGTGGGTACGCCCATCTTGTGAAATTCCAACATAGCGCGGACATGTATTGCGCAACTATTGGCGGCGGCTTCCTGGAGTGATTTATGTTGAGCGGGATCTGCAGCAGCGGCTCGCCATTGCTCGATACTCCAGCCCACAGGCAGATAACCGTTGATCAAATCATGCGCCGACGTTTGATCGGTCACCAAATCCGGACGCGGCCCGCCGGCCCTGGCGCGGCGCGCCAGCTCGGGGATGATTTCGGCTGCGTTGCCCAATAGTCCGATTGACACTGCTTCGCCTGCAGCCGTATGTTGCTGTATCAACGACAAGGCGTCATCGATGTCGGCTGCCTGCTTGTCCAGGTACCGTGTTCGCAACCGAAAATCCAGGCTGCTTTGCTGGCATTCGATGGCCAGTACACACGCTCCCGCCAGCACGCCCGCCAAGGGCTGAGCCCCCCCCATGCCGCCCAGGCCCGCTGTGAGAATCCATCGTCCAGTCAGATCACCGTTGTAGTGCTGCCGCCCTGCCTCCACAAAGGTTTCATAGGTTCCCTGGACGATGCCTTGGGCGCCAATATAGATCCAGCTGCCCGCCGTCATTTGGCCATACATAAATAGGCCCTTGCGATCAAGCTCGTTGAAATGGTCCCAATTGGCCCACCTCGGCACCAGGTTGGAGTTGGCAATCAACACCCTGGGTGCATCGGCATGCGTTTTGAATATTCCGACGGGTTTTCCGGATTGAACGAGGAGTGTTTCATCATCGTCCAGATTCTTAAGCGTCTCCAGTATTTGGTCAAAACATGCCCAGTCGCGAGCGGCCCGGCCAATACCACCATAAACGACAAGATCTTCCGGACGCTCCGCGACGTCAGGATGCAAATTATTCTGAATCATCCGAAAGGCTGCTTCGGTCAGCCAATTTTTACAATGCAGCGAGCTTCCTGTAGGCGCCATGATCCGGCGACTTGGATCGTGACGACTTCCTACACGGTCAATGGGTTCAAGTTCTGCTGTTTTCATTTCAGATTCCTTACTATTTTATGGGTCGCGCCGAAGGCTTCCATATATTTGTCTGTTCAATGCTTGCGACCTGCCTGTTCCGATCCCGAAGGGGCAAGGCGGATTTGAAAAGCAAATCAGGATGAGATGCTCGATTGCCTCTGGAGTGTCTCAAGCTGCCGAGAATTCGCCAATGATCCGATAACAATTCCCAGGATGATAAAGGTGCGCGAGGGACGCAACCTTGCCCTTGGATATAGTCCGGCGCGATACCTTCAATACTGCGGCGCCGATCTCGATTTTTAGATGTGCAGCCACCACATCATCTGCATTGATGGCCTCGACCACTTGCTCGGCCGCCGTCAAGGGGGCGTGCACGAAGAGGTAGCTCGACGGGGTTTGAGCGTTCAGATCCAATGCCATGAAGTCAGGAACCACGTCGGGATTGACGAAACGCTCTTCAAGCTGAACCGGGATTCCATTTTCGTAATGCACTAGTTCGCATTTGAATACGCGAGACCCACGAGGTACGCCAATCGAAGCAGCGAGCGACGCATTGGCACGGATCACTTTACGCGTTATCAATTCGCTTTTGTGCACATGGCCACGGCCTGCTATCTCACTGCGTATATCTTTGATGCTCAGCAGATTGGACATCGGCTGAAGATCGGCGACATATGAGCCAGAGCCATGCCGCTTGGAGATCAAGCCGAGCGCCTCCAACTCTTGTAACGCGCGCCGTACCGTCATGCGCGCGCAGTTAAATCGTTCGGTCAGTTCACGTTCAGACGGCAGCTTATAGCCTGGCTTCCATCCGCCCTCCTCGATGGCGCGCCGCAACTCCGACTGAACATCTTCATAGACTACGTGCTGTTTATTACGATCCATTCTGGGAGCTCTGCATAAATACCTATATCAGCCCTAACTTTGTGCGTTCTGGATCCCCTTACGGGAAAGCTCTCGCCTCAGTGCCCGGACAATGATCGCCATGGGCAGATCAATACACACTGGTATAGACCACTTTGGAATGAATGATACGCAAATATCCGAATTAATGCAAAGAGAGGGAAAACCCCTAGGGCCTGAAGGCAAGCAGTAAGCACACTCGATCCTTGGGCTTTCTTTTATCTCTTCATCTTCACGGAAGATTGACCCCAGGTCAAGAAACTTGTACAGACAAGTTTTAAAAGGTCTAGACAAGTTGAAAGTATGCATCTACACTTCCGAAAAATTACCGACACGCATGTACGCTTTACCAACAGGGCCGGGCAAGCTCATGCCAAGCCTGCACAGGAGACGAGATGGACGAAATACACCTGCGATACATCAATGGGCCCGATATCGAAGCCCTCAACATCACAGACACGGAAATTCTGGACGCTATCGAATCGGGCCTGCACGCCCAGGGCAATCACGAGACCGTGATCGAACCACGTGTGCACCTGATTCCCGATCCCGCATTCAACGGCCACTTCAACGTTCTGCGTGGCTATATCGCACCCATGCAGCTCGCGGGCATCAAAATAGTCGGGGATTATGTCGAGAACTACAAACGCGGCCTGCCTTCCGAACTCGCCATGCTGAACTTGTTCGATCCTCAGACAGGCGTGCCGATTGCCGTGATGGATGCAACCTTCATTACCGACGCGCGTACAGGCGCCGTGACGGCACTGGGAGCAAAGCATTTGGCCCGCAAATCAAGCAAGGTTCTCGGCCATATAGGCGCTCGCGGCACATCGTATTGGAATGTACGCTTGCTCGACCGAATTTTTGATTTCGATGAAATCCGCGTTCACTCCCGGCGTCCCGAGAGCCGCGAGGCTTTTGCGCGGCGCCTCGAGCAGGATCTGGGTAAACGAATCGTCGTGACCGAGGACTGGGAATCATGCGTCCGGGATGCCGATATCGTGGTGGAAGCCTCTCGCTTGAACAAACCCACCCCATTGCTGAAAACGGACTGGATCAAGCGCGGTGCGCTCGTCATCCCCTACGGAACCATGAGCGCGGTAGAACTGTCGCTGACCGACATCATGGACAAAATGGTAGTGGACGACTGGGGGCAATGCAAAGGCGGTATGTTCGGGTCGCTGCGAGCACACGTCGAGGCGGGTAAATTGTCGGAGCAGACGCTGCATGCCGAATTGGGCGAAATCATTGCCGGCAAAAAGCCGGGGCGCGAGAGCGACGAAGAAACCAACCTATTCTGGCATCGCGGGCTATCGCTAAGCGATGTGGCTTTGGGCGAATGCATTCTGCGCAAGGCCCGGGCCCAGGGTGTCGGCCAGATGCTGCGCTACCGATGATTGCCAACTACCGCATGTATTCTGTGGCACCTGCCGTGGACATGGCCTGGCGCCGCCTGCTGGAGCGCCTGTCCGAAACCTCCGGCGTGGCGCTTCAGATTATCGACTATCCAGCACCGGCCCCATTGGCTGAGTTATGGGCGCGCGAGGATTGTGCCTGTGTGTTCATGTGCGGACTGCCGTTCATCCGTAAAAATCCGTTGCCGCAGATTATTGCGGCACCGGTGCCGGCGGCCGCGCGGTATGGAAGCAGACCAATCTACTTCAGCGAATTTCTCGTGCCCGATGCCAGCCCATACCAAACCCTCGCGGATACGTTCGATCTACGGCTCGCATGCATGCTGCCCGAGTCGAACTCTGGCTTCAACGCACCCCGCCATCATCTGGCGTTGCGTGCACCCGGGGGCAGGCAGTGGCTATACCATCCAACAGCCTCACCAACGCCGACACCTCTGCAGGTCATCCATGCTGTACTCGACGGTTCTGCGGAAGTCGGTGTGGTGGACAGCTATCTGCTGGACTTGCTCAGGGCGCATCGGCCAGAACTCATGGAATCCTTGCGAACCATCGACGTGACCGAGCCTTCACCCATTCCGCTTTTAGTGGCGGGGTCCGGCATGCCGCGCGCAAGTGTAGAAAGGCTTGCCGAAACGCTGTGCGCGATGCACTTGGACCAAACCGTACAGCCCGCTCTTGATTGTCTGATGCTGGAGCGCTTTGTACGGCCGGATAGCGACTCATATCTATCGTTACTTGAAAAGGCAAACCGTTGCGATCAGCAGGGTTTCTATCTGACGAAACCTCGAGATCGGAGCACATCATGACAACCATTACCCATTCCGGCGCTTTAGACCTGCCGCTGGAAGGCTTGAAGGTACTTGATTTCACCAGGGTGCTAGCAGGCCCTTTCGGAAGCGCGATGCTTGCCGACGCCGGCGCGGACGTCATCAAGATAGAGCCTTTCGAGGGAGATGATTATCGCCATATGGGCTATCAGGTCGATGGCCGTAGCACGAATTTCGAGTTCGTGAATCGAGGCAAAAGAAGCGTACGGCTGAACTTGAAAGCCCCCGGTGCAGCCGGCGTTATCGAGAAGCTGGCTCGGTGGGCGGATGTCGTGCTGGAAAACTTCAAGCCTGGCGTGGCGAACCGTCTCGGCATAGGCTACAGCGATCTGTCGCCTCTTAATCCGGGCCTTGTTTACTGCAGTATCTCGGGGTTCGGCCAGACGGGCCCCTGGGCGGGCCGTCCCGCCTACGATGTGATCATCCAGGCGATGACTGGCCTGATGGACTTGACCGGGGACCCGGAAGGCCCGCCGACACTTGTCGGAGAGTCCATAGCCGACGTCGCGGCAGGCATGTTTGCTTCCTGGGGTGTCATGGCCGCGTTATGGCAACGCTCCCGTACCGGCAAGGGGCGGCATTTGGACGTGGCGATGTATGACTGCCTGATGAGCATGATGCCCACGGCGGTCAGCCGGGTCGTGGCCGGCGGCGCTCCTGCGACCCGCGTCGGCAACCGTCATGTCAACTCGGCTCCTTTCGGCGTATTCAGCGCCGCCGATGGGCAATTTGTCCTGGCCGTGGCAAATGATCGGTTATTCGCAAGGCTCGCGACCGCTATGGGTTATGAGCTGCTTGTCACGGATTCACGCTTCATAGGAAACGGGAATCGGAAAAAGCACGAGGGCGCACTAACAGCGTTAATAGAAACCTGGGCCAAGGATAAAACCGTCAAAACCGTCGTCGATCAACTGGACCGGCATGGCGTTCCGGCAGGCCCGGTGCTGTCAGTGGAACAGAGCACGCAGACCGATCTGGCCAAATCGCGAGCCGTTGTCATGCAGCGGGCGAACTCCAGCGGCGGAAAAATCTGTTTTGTCGAGCAGCCGGTACGGTTCGGCGACCTGCCCCGCGGGCGAAGCGTCAACGCGCCGGAGCTGGGTGCTCACACAGCGGATGTCCTGGACATGCTTGGCTTTTCCACAAACGAAATGAACGCTTTACGCGAGAAAGGGGTAATTTGATGACTGCGACGACGCCGGCTGTGGATGACGAGAGCTTTGAGCAGATGCTCGATGCAACGCAGCGATTCGTGCGAGAGCGCCTGATGCCGCTGGAGAAACAGGTAGAAGAAACGGACAGCGTCCCAGATGAGCTTATCGACGAGATGAAGGCGCAGGGCTACTTCGGCCTATCGATCCCTCAGGAATATGGCGGCAGTGGGCTTACGTCGCTGCAACAGGCAAGATTCCAGATGGTCATCAGTCTGTCGTCACCCGCGTTTCGTTATATCTACAGCTCCAATCTTGGCATAGGATCACGCGCCATCACCCTGGAGGGAACTCCAGAACAGAAGCAGGCATTTCTGCCAAAGCTGGCCACGGGGGAAATCGTGGGCTCATTCGCACTCACCGAGCCCGAGGCTGGATCCGACGCAGCCAGCCTGAAAACCCGGGCGGACAGGGACGGAAATGAGTACGTCATCAATGGCACCAAGCGCTTTATTTCGAACGCAACGCGAGCCGATCTCTTTACGGTGATGGCCCGTACCAGCCAAAGCACCCCGGGAGCAAAGGGTGTCAGCGCGTTTCTGGTCGACCGGAATACGCCCGGGCTGACTGTAGGGAAGCCGGAAAAAAAGATGGGGCATCACGGCGCCCAGATAGCCGACATTATCTTCGAGAATGTTCGTGTGCCGGCGGACCGCCTGATCGGAGGAAGGGAAGGCAGAGGATTTTCAGTAGCCATGAAAACGCTGGATCACGGCCGCATCAACATTGCAGCGATGGCGGTAGGCATGGCTCAACGGTTACTTGATGAATCCGTTACGTATGCCGGCCAGCGCAGGCAGTTTGGTCAGCCCATACTTGATTTTCAATTAATCCAGGCAATGATCGCTGATTCTTCCGTCGAGATACAAGCCGCCCGCGCCATGACATTCGAGGCGGCGAGATTGCTGGACGAGTCGGGCCACGCAGCAAAAGAGGCTGCGAGTGCAAAGTACTTCGCGTCTGAAATGCTGTGCCGCGTCGCCGATCGGGCTGTACAGATATTCGGTGGCGCGGGATATATCGCTGACTATCCGATCGAACGTATGTATCGGGATGCGCGCCTGCTGCGGATCTACGAAGGAACCAGCCAGATACTGCAACTGATGATTGCGCGTTCAGTCGGAAAAGAATACGGCCTGGAAGTAGGGCGGTAAGCAACTTTAGAGGCAACGCCCCCCGGTTATTTAACCCACCAACCAATGAGGCAGCTATGAATATTATAAAGAAGACAACCGGTACGCTACTGTGCGCAGCATCTCTTGCTGTGGCATGCAGTACAAATGCAGCCACGAGGGCGGCATCTTATCCCGACAAACCTGTCCGGCTCGTCGTCCCGTTTACAGCGGGTGGCGTAGCGGACACCCTGGCACGCCTTGTCGCGCAAAGCTTGTCGGAACAGTGGAAACAACCCGTCGTTGTCGAGAACAAAGCGGGTGCGGGTGGCAACATCGGCATGTCGATGGTTGCCAAGGCTGCACCGGACGGGTATACGCTGGCGCTTGCGCCTGTGGGGAATATGACCGTCAATTATCTGTTGTATACGCAATTGGATTATCAGGCATCCGACTTTGCCCCTATTACCGAACTTGCCGCATCTCCAAACGTACTGGTGGCCGGTAAAAAAAAGCCAGTGAAGAATGTCCAGGAGTTTATTGACTACGCTAAGGCAAACCCTAACCTGGTCGACTTTTCATCCCCCGGGGTGGGAAGTGGTGCGCACCTGGCAGGGGAGCTGCTTAATCAGATGGCGGGCCTGCAGATGGTGCATGTTCCCTATAGCGGTATTGCACCTGCTATCAATGACGTCATTGCCGGAAATGTCAGCATCGTGTTTGGTGGCATCTCAACCGTATTGCCATTTATTCGCGACGGAAAACTTCAAGCGCTCGCGATTGCCGGCCCCGATAGGTTGCAGGAACTTCCAGAAGTGCCCACGCTGATCGAAGCGGGGTATGAAGGATTCAATATCACCTCATGGTATGGGCTTGTAACCCGTGCGGGTACGCCTGACGAAATCATCGACAAGATTCAAAAGGCAGTAGCAAAAGGGATGGACAATAAAGCCTTCACCGAAAAATTGGCGTCGTTCGGCTTGATAAAACAAGCATCGACTCCCAGCGCATTCGCCCAGCAAATCGCCACGGACACCAAGAACTGGGGGGAAATAATCAAGAAGGCCGGGATCAAGCCAGTGCAATAGGCAAGCAAGGAAGAATGCCGCGGTCAAAACGCGTGTACGCCATGCCGATATCAATGCGCTGAACCAGATACTGGTTGAACGGTTCATCGCTTTGCATGGCGATCAGGCGCCTCAGGAATTGGTGTTGTACATTAACGCCTTGAACATCGCGTTGCTCAAACGGCATATGACCCGAATAAACTGTGTCCCGGTCGCGGAATTAAGCGGCCCGCATCTGGTGGCGGAATATCGCGAGTTGCCCAGGGTGTTCGCCCTGGCGGAAAAGGCGGCAGCAGGCGGGAAACGCTTCCAGCCTGGCTGCTATACCCTTGGAAAAGGCCATTTGCTCTTTTTCTACACTAGGCTTTCTTACCTCGCCCAGCGGCATGCCGCGTTGGTGGCAGAAATGAAGCGACGAGGCTACAAGCCAACATTCCCCGGCATACGCCGCGAAGATTTTCCTTCGATCCCGGATGAGTACTGGGGCGAGTGGGAGCCTACCGCCGAAGCCTTGCAACTGAATCGCCAACGCATCCAGGAACGGAGCGCCAAAGGCGCCGCCAGCCGGCTGTAGTGTGAGGGCTCACAATGACACGCGCTGGGGCCGGGGATAATCTAGAGCTAGTTGATCTTGATGCCAAGTTCGTTGATCAAATCGCCCCAGCGCTTCCCTTCCGATTTTAAAAACTGGCTAAAGCTTTCAGGACTGTCGGCGACGACTGACAGACCTTGCTTGGCAAAGCGTTCCTGCATCTCGGGGGAATTCAATACGACTTTGGCTTCCGCGCCCCAGCGCTGAAGTATGGGCTTGGGCGTGCCCGCCGGCGCAAGCAAACCTATCCACGACTGGACGTTGAATCCTTCGAAGCCCGATTCATGCAAAGTGGGTACCTTGGGCAATGCTTTACTGCGTTCCGTGCTGGTAACCGCCAGCGCTTTGAGCTTGCCCGACTCAACGTGGGGAATGGCCAAGGCGGAAGATAAGAACATGATGTCCACGTGCCCGCCCAGCAGGTCGGTCTGTGCGGGACCGCCGCCGCGATATGGGATGTGGGTCAGCTCGACGCCGGCGCTCTTGGCGAAAAGTTCCGCGGTCAAGTGGTTGGAGCTGCCAGGGCCCACGGTTGCGTATGAAATGCTGCCGGGGTTGCGCTTGGCGTGATCAACCAGCTCCTGGACTGTATTGGCCGCTATCGAGGGATGAGCGAGCAAGACCAAAGGATTCTGGACCAGGCGCGATACGGGCGCCAATTCATCATCGCGATACGGCAGCTTGTCGTAGATGTAGGGGTTGACCGCATGGCTGTCGAATACCATGAGCAAGGTGTAGCCATCCGCAGGGGCGCGCGCAACATCCGCCGTCCCGATGGTGCCGCCCGCCCCGCCCTTGTTTTCGATGATGATTTGCTTGCCCAAGCGCTCGGACATCAAAGGCATCATCGGGCGCGCCAAGCCGTCGACAAAACCGCCAGCCGGGAACGGAACCACCACTCGGATGGGCTTGTCCGGGTAAGAATCCACATTCGTTTGCGCAAGAACCGGCGCAGCCAGCGTCGATAATGCAAAAGCAGCCAAAATACGTTTGAACATAGGTGTCTCCATTTGACGGCTCATATGCCGATTTGTCAGTCGATACGGGGTGCAGTGCACGCTCACTGCGAGCACTGATCATTCTCAAGCTGGTGGGCGCCCTGCTCTCGCATGTTCCAGCAGGGTACGCAGGTCGTCCTCGGTGAACGCACGCGGGTTTTTATAAGGGTTGGCGCAAGCGATTTGCGCCGCCCGCGCAGGCCCGTCTTCGGGGAACCCGATATCGCCCAGCGTGGACGTAATGCCAAGCCGGCGATTCAGGTCGAAGAGCAGCCGGCCTATGTCTTCCGCATGTTGACCGCCCAGGGCCTGCGCCGCCGGCGCAAGCGCCATGGCCGCGGAAGACGCGTTGAATTGCATGGTGTAGGGCAATACGATGGCATGCGATTGGGCATGGGGCAAATTAAAACTGCCGCCCAGCGTATGGCATAGCTTGTGATGCAATGCCATTGTCGTGGAGGCCAGGCTGACGCCGGCCAGCCAAGCCCCGTAAAGGGCGTCAGCCCGGGCCTGCGCGTCAGCAATGTCTTGGGCCAAGCGAGGCAATGCCTTGGCCAATGCGCGTACGGATTCGATCGCCATCAGACTGATGATGGGATTGGTGTCCGCTGCGTACAAAGCTTCCAGGGCATGCGCCATGGCGTTCATGCCTGAACACGCCGTCAGTTCCGCAGGCAGGGTGTAAGTCAGCGCCGGTTCATAGATGACAGTGCGCGGTTGCACGATGGCGTCTCTGCCGGTCACTTTGACCCCATTTTCCGTCATGCCCCAGATGGAGGTCATTTCCGAACCCGCATAGGTGGTCGGTATCGCGACAATGGGAAGCCTGGCCGCAAGCGCCACCGCTTTTGCCAACCCTATGGTGGAACCGCCCCCTATGGCGATACAGCCGTCGGCCTGCACGCTTCTGGCATATTCGCACGCCTGCTCGGCGACATCTTTGGGAACATGCATGACAGCGCCCGGAAATACACCCGCCGCGTGTGCGCCAATACGGCGAGCGATGTCCTCGCCCATGGCTTGCTGTTCGGGTGTCGTCAAGATGAGCGCCCGCTGCATTCCTAGACGCTCGAGTTCCACGGAAAGCGATGCAAGCGAGCCGGGCCCGAACACGACGCGTGCCGGCAGCCCTTGAAAGACAAAGGATTCCATATTGGTTCAACGCCTGTAATAGGGCGGGATGTCGGCATCCACATTGACCCACACCGAGCGCGGTTCGGTGTAATCCCGCATGGCCTCGAAGCCCATGTCACGGCCATAGCCCGACTGGCCGACGCCGCCGAAAGGGCTGCCGGGGCTGACGCGCTTGTAAGAATTGATCCAGCACATGCCCGCCCGAATCTTGTCGGCAAAGCGATGGGCGCGCTGCAGGTTGTTCGTCCACAACCCGCTGCCCAAACCATAAGAGGTGCAGTTTGCAATGGCAAGCGCCTCTTCATCGGTCTTGAAACTGAGTACGGACACAAACGGCCCGAACACTTCTTCTTGCGCCACCGTGTCATTCGGCCGTGCACGGACGACGGTGGGCTCGATATAGTAGCCATCGCGCAAGCCCGGCGCATCGGGCGCCTTGCCGCCGGTCAAGACCTCATTACCCTCGCGGCGCGCAGTTTCCATGTACGCCAGCACGCGGTCTCTGTGCATGGCCGAGGTGAGCGGCCCCATTTCAGTCTGCGGGTCCATGGGGTCACCCAGCCTGATCGAACGCGCCAGCTGAACGAATTTTTCCAGGAAGGCGTCGGCAATGCGCTCGTGCAAGATAAGCCGCGAGCCCGCAATGCAGGCCTGCCCCTGGTTATGGAAGATCGCCCACGCCGAGCCGTTGACCGCGGCGTCCAGGTTCGCGTCTTCAAAAACTATGTTGGCGCCCTTGCCGCCCAGTTCTAGCTGAACGCGCTTCAGGTTGCCTTTCGACGCTTCAACGATGCGCCGCCCTGTAGCGGTAGAACCGGTAAAAGAGATTTTACCGACATCCTCATGTTCGGCCAGACGCTGCCCCGCCGTGTGGCCGTAGCCGGGCACCACATTCACCACGCCGTCGGGTATGCCGGCCTCTTGCATCAATACCGCAATCTGCAATGTGGACAAGGGCGTCAATTCCGACGGCTTGATCACGACGCAATTACCGGCCGCAAGCGCGGGCCCCATCTTCCAGCTGGTGAACATCAAAGGAAAATTCCAAGGCACGATTTGGCCGACCACGCCTATGGGCTTGCGCTGCACGTAATTCAAGAATCCCGGGTCGACCGGCACTACCGTGCCTTCCAGCTTGTCGGCCATGCCGCCAAAATAACGGAAGCACCCCGCTGTGCGGGGCACATCGAGGTTGCGCGTGTCGCGGATCGGATGGCCCGTGTCCAGGGTTTCAAGGCTGGCGAGCTCGTCCGCCTTGGCTTCGATAAGGTCCGCCAACTTCAACAAGCAACGCCCGCGTTCAGCCGCAGCCATGGCCGACCATTTCGGAAAGGCGCGCTGGGCCGCTTGGACCGCAAGGTCTACATCGGCTGCATCCGCCGCCGCGATCTCGGTAATTTTGCGGCCGTCAGCCGGACAGAATACGTCGATGGTCGCGCCGCTGACGGCATCGACAAAACGGCCGTCAATGAAAAGTTTGTTGTACAAATTGCGCTGCATGGTGCCTCGAAGTTATGCATTCAGAATCGCCTGGAGCCTGGCTGCCGCCCTGGACCGTATTGATTCTAGGGTGAGCAACTGTTCGGAACAAGCTAGTTATGAAAAGCAGAAAGTTCGAAAAACACGAACAATTGCTAATGCATGCCTCGACGCATATCCTCGGCGCGCACGCCGTTTATGAGCGCACAGCGGGCAATACCGCAGGCTTGAGCCAGCCACGCTCGAGCAGCGGCACATCCCAAGGAGGCTCCGCCGGAACACGCTGCTCCAAAAATTCGATCAACGCACGCACCTTGCCCGGCCGCCGTTCCGTTACCGGATATACCGCCCGAAAAATCAGGGGGCTGAGCCGATACCTGGGCAAAACCGGCAACAAGCGGCCCGTCTGCAGATCTTGCGATACCACCAGCGTAGGCAGGCAAGCGATGCCGCCGCCGTTGATGGTGAAGTCACGCAAAAGATGCACCGAGCTCGAACGCAGCTTGCCCGGCAATACAATGTCCACCACCTCGTCTTCGCGCTGGAATTGAAATCGGTATCGGGACGGATAGCCATCGTATAAAGCCAGGGAATGCTGCAGCAAATCGCTGGGCTTGAGGATGGAAGCATTCGATTCCAGATAAGCCGGCGCCGCACAGAACAAGCGCTGGACCGGAAAGAGCCTGCGCTCGACCAAAGTGTCCCCGTTCGGCGGAAAGAGCTGCAAGACGACATCGAACCCTTCGGTAATAGGGTCGGCCACTTTATCGTCCATCACGACATCCATGTCGATGTCAGGATATTGCTCCATGAAGTCGGCAAGCAGGAAGCCGAAATAGTCGATCGCAAAGCCGGGGGCGATACGGATGCGCATCTTGCCGCGAGGCAGCTTGCTGAGCGCCCCCATGCCCTCGAAGAACGCATCGATCGACCGCAGAATTTCAGTGGCTTGCTCGACATGAGCCTCTCCCACCTCGGATAGGCGGACGTTCCGTGTGCTGCGATGGAACACGGGCGCGCCGATGAAGCGCTCCAACTGCTTCACGCGATGCGTGACCACCGACCGCGCCACCCCCAACTGCCGCGCCGCCTCAATGAAGCTGCCGCTTTCGGCAACCCGAACAAAGGCTTCCAGACTGTGCAGACGATCCATAATCGGGCCTCAATATGCCATTAAAGCGTTTGTTGAGCGTTGGGTTGGGTATGTCGATATCCATCAGCACACCCAACCCTATGTCCGCATCTTACGGCATGAGCGGGCCCGCGCGTCAATGTTCGCGTCGCAACGATGGGCGGCAAGCGGACTTCAGCGCAGCCGCCCGCCCGCACCCCTGATCGTCAGCTCAATGGATAAAAGCACGCCACCTTCCGCCCCGTTGATGTTTCCCGCAATTCCGGCACTTGGGTGCTGCAATTGGCGCGAGCATGGATGCAGCGCGGGTGGTAGGTGCAGCCGGACGGCAGGTTGGTGGGCGCGGGCACTTCGCCGGTGATCCTGGCCAGTGTGATGCGGGCCGCGGGATCGGGCACCGGCGATGAATCGCGCAGTACGCGGCTGTATGGGTGCTCGGGCGCGTCCAGCACTTTCCCCGTTTTGCCGCGTTCGACAATGCGCCCCAAGTACATGACGCAGACTTCGTCGCAAAAATGCCGTACGACGCCCAAGTCGTGCGATACAAACACAAAGGACAGTTTGCGTTCCGCCTTCAGCCTTTCCAGCAACTGAAGAATCTGGGCCTGCACCGATACGTCCAGGGCGGACACGGGCTCGTCGGCGACGATCAGTTCGGGACCCAGGACCAGCGCCCGGGCAATGCCGATACGCTGGCGCTGGCCCCCTGAAAACTCGAATGGGTAGCGGTCCAGCGCGGTCTGCGGCAAGCCGACCTCATCGAGCGTGCGCGTTATCGTGGCATGGATCTCTTGCGCTGAGCCCAGCCGATGTACCCGCAGGGGCTCGGACAGGGTCTGGCGCACGGTCAGCCTTGGATTGAGCGAAGCAAATGGATCCTGGAATACGATCTGGATCCGCTTGCGCAGCATACGCAGCTGCGCTGCCGAAGCGTTGCGCAGTTCGGTGCCATCGAAAAGGATGGAACCTTCGTCAGGCTCGACCAGCCTCAGCAGCGTACGGGCGACAGTCGATTTGCCGCAGCCCGACTCGCCCACCAAGCCCAGGGACTGGCCTCGCGCAACGGTGAAGGAAACGTCATTGACCGCCCGGACGATTTGTTTTGGGCCGCCAAGCAAGCCGCCGCCGCTTTCGAAGCGCTTGACCAGGTTCCTGACCTCCAAGAGCGCGCTCATACGTTTTCTCCGTGTTGACGTGCGCGAACAAAGCAGCGCACAGCCTGCCGCTTTCCGGATAATGGAGTCAAGAGCGGATGCTCCTGTTCGCACCTTGGTTCGCGCAAAGGGCAGCGCGAGGCAAATGTACAGCCTCTCGGCATGGCGGTAATGGCCGGCACGCTGCCTACTATGGGTTCCAGTGAAGCCGTATCGGTATCCACGCGAGGCATGGCACGCAGCAAGGCTTCGGTGTACGGGTGGGCGGGCTGCTTGAACAAAGTTTCCGCATCAGCCTGTTCTACGATCTCGCCGCCGTACATGACGGCAACGCGGTCGGCGATTTGCGCCACCACACCCAGGTTATGGGTAATAAACACCACCGACATGCCATAGGCCTTCTTCAAGTCGTCGAGCAGCGTCAAAATCTGCGCCTGTATGGTCACATCCAGGGCAGTGGTGGGCTCATCGGCCAGCAGGACTTTGGGGCGACAGGCCAGCGCCATCGCGATCATGACGCGCTGGCGCATGCCGCCCGAAAACTGGTGGGGATAATCATTGAAGCGCTTGGCCGCCGCCGGTATTTTTACTTCCTCCAGGACTTTCAGCGCCACTTTGCGGGCGTCCGACCAGCTTATCTTGCGATGCTGGCGCACCGCCTCCGCAATCTGGTCGCCGATAGTCATCGTCGGGTTCAGCGAGGTCATCGGCTCCTGGAATATCATCGCAATGTCGTTGCCGCGGACATTGGCCATCTGCCGCTCCGACAGCGGCGTGAGATCGCGCCCTTCCAGCAATACCCGGCCTCCGCCATGCCGCGCGCCCGAGGCCGGGATCAGCTTGAGTATGGACAGCGCCATCACGCTTTTGCCGCTTCCCGACTCGCCCACGACGGCG
>Ga0182735_1000944_pt1 | contig 20715 bp, 19 predicted proteins | sample eDN5th30CKraftMG_FD_128524 | JGI IMG/M metagenome (GOLD analysis project Ga0182735, IMG submission 128524) | Enriched Miracle-Growth compost microbial communities from Emeryville, California, USA - eDNA 5th pass 30_C Kraft MG (version 2) (version 2) ...
GCGGCCCGACGTCCTCCTGGCGACCACCTCGTACGGGATCCGGCGCTGGTTCGAGGTGGCGGACGCCTCGGGCGACGGCCAGGCCCTGGTCGACGTGCTGCACGAGGCGAACATCCTGGTGCGGGGGCCCAAGGCGCGCGGCGCGGTCCGGGCCGCCGGGCTCAACGACGTCGGGATGAGCGAGGCGGAGACGACCGACTCCCTGGTCACGCTCACCCTCGAGACCTACCCCGCCCCGCGGACGGTCGCGGTCCAGCTGCACGGGCAGACCGACGAGGCGCAGCTCGACCGGCTGCGGGACGCCGGGTACACCGTGCTCACCGTCGCGCCCTACCGCTGGCTGCCGCCGGTCGACCCCGACAAGGTGCGCCGGCTGGTCGACGCCGTCGCGGCGCGCCAGCTCGACGCCGTGACCTTCACGAGCGCACCGGCCGTCGAGGCCCTGTTCGCGGCCGCACGCGAGCTCGGCGCGTACGAGGAGGTCGTCGACGCGATGCGCACCGACGTGCTCGCCGCCGCGGTGGGTCCGGTCACGGCCGCACCCCTCGCCGAGGCGGGGATCTGCGCGATCCAGCCCGAGCGCTACCGGATGGGCGCCCTCATCAAGCACCTGTGCGACCACCTCGAGAACCACCGGGTGCTGCGGCTCGAGACGCACCAGGGGCTCGTGGAGCTGCGTGGCGAGGTCGTCACGGTGGCCGGGCAGCGCACCATGCTGGCGCCCACCCCGCTCGCGCTGCTCCGTGCGCTCGTCACGGCGGAGGGCGCCGTCGTCTCCCGCCCCCAGCTCGCCCGCCTGCTGCCCGGGACCGTCGACGACCACGCCATGGAGGTGGCGCTGAGCCGGCTCCGCGCCACCCTGGGCGTGCCCGGGCTGGTCCAGACCGTGATCAAGCGCGGCTACCGCCTGGACGTCTGAGCCGGGCTCACGCCCCCGAGCATCTCCTCCAGCAGCCCGCGCAGCCGTCGTCCGTCGGTGCGCGACAGCCGCCCCGTCGATCCCGCGAGCGCGCGGACCACCTGCGCGTGCACGGAGTCGATCAACGCCTCGCCGTCCGCGGCGACGATCACGTCGACCGCACGGCCGTCGTCGGGGTTGCGGACCCGCTCGAGCAGACCGCGCTTCTCGGCACGGGCCACGAGCCCCGTCATCGTCGACTTGTCCAGGCCGAGGAAGTCGGCGAGGTCGGTCATCTTCAGGCGCCGGTCCCGCAGGATCCCGAGCACGCGCAGCTGGGTGAGCGACAGGTCGTGCTCGGCCGCGGTACGGGTGAGCACACCCATGACCACGAAGGAGCTCTGCACGAGCGCGTCGACGAGGCCGTCGACGTCCTCGTCACGGTCAGGTTCGGCAGCCACCGGGAGACTCATGCTCAGAACCTACGTGACGTAGTTGGTGATATCAACTAGTTTAGTGTGTACTACCAACTACTTGGAGGCTCTGATGAAGGCCGCTCTCGTCACCTCGTTCGACTCCGCCCCTCGTTACGTCGAGGCACCCGAGCCCGTCGCGAGCGGCGATGCCCCGATGGTCGTCGACGTGGTCGCCGCGGGCCTGCACCCTCGGGTCCGTTCGCAGGCCCAGGGCTCGCACTACACCAGCGACGGCGTCCTCCCCCTGGTCCCGGGCGTCGACGGCGTCGGACGCGGGCCGGACGGGGAGCTGCGCTACTTCGTCCTGCCCGACACCACGGCGGGGTCGATGGCCGACCGCATCGCGATCGACCCGCGCCGCAGCGTCGTGCTGCCGCCGGACAGCGACACCCTCGCGGTGGCCGCGGGGATGAACCCCGCCATGTCGTCGTGGGTGGCGCTGCGTCGCCGTGTCGAGCTGCCCGCCGGCGCGCACGTCCTCGTGCTCGGCGCCACGGGCAGCGCCGGACGGCTCGCGGTCCAGGTGGCACGGCTGCTCGGGGCCGAGCAGGTCGTCGCCGCCGGGCGCGACGCCGCACGGCTGGCGCTGCTGCCGGGGCTCGGTGCGACCGACGTCGTCCGGCTCAGCGGTGACGCCGACGAGGACGCCGACCACCTCGGCGCCGCGGCCAGCGACGTCGACATCGTCCTCGACTACCTGTGGGGCGCCCCCACCGCGGCCGCGATGACCTCCGTCGTCACCCGTCGCTCAGACCGCGGCAAGCCCCTGACGTGGGTCGAGATCGGATCGGTCGCGGGGCCCGCCGCGGCGATCCCGTCCGCGGCGTTGCGGGCGGCCCGGCTCCAGCTCGTCGGCAGCGGCCAGGGATCGGTGAGCACGCGCGAGATCGTCGCCGAGCTTCCCGCCCTCGCCCAGCACCTCACCGACGGCACGCTCACCGACGGCACGCTCGCCGTCGACCCGCGACCCGTCCCGCTGCGCGACGTCGAGCGGGTCTGGGCCGAGCCAGACCGTGACGGGCGCCGAACCGTGCTCGTACCGGCCGCCTGAGCCGCCCGTTCAGTACACGTCCCGCACGTAGCGCTTCTCCTTCGCCATCTGCTTGAGGTAGCCCGTGGCATCGTCGTCGCTGAGCTTTCCCCAGGTCCGCGCGATCTCGTGGAGCGTCTGGTCGACATCCTTGGCCATCCGGCTCGCGTCGCCGCACACGTAGAGATGAGCACCCTCCTCGAGCCACGCCCACACCTGCGAGCCGTGCTCGCGCAACCGGTCCTGGACGTAGATCTTCTGGCGCTGCTCGCGGGAGAACGCGAGGCTGAGCCGGGTGAGGAACCCGTCCTCCTCCCACGCCGTGAGCTCCTCGCGGTAGTAGAAGTCGGTGGCGGAGTCGCGCTCGCCGAAGAACAGCCAGTTCGGGCCACGGTGCCCGAGCGCCTGCCGCTCCTGGAGGAAGCCGCGGAACGGTGCGACGCCGGTGCCCGGGCCGACCATGATCATCGGGGTGTCCGGGTCTTGCGGCGGGCGGAAGTGGCTGGTGGGCTGGACGAACACGGGGATGTCCGCGGAGTCGCCACGGTCGGCCAGGAAGGTCGAGCAGACTCCGAGCCGCTCCTGCCCCCGGTGCTCGTAGCGGACCGCCGAGACGGTCAGCTGCACCTCGGTGGGCTCGGCGAGGGGGCTGGAGGAGATGGAGTACAGGCGCGGCTGCAGCCGCTTGAGGACCCGCAGCCACTCGTCGGCCCCCGCGGCCACGGGGTACTCGGTCAGCACGTCGATGGCCTGCCTCCCCCACAGCCACTGCTGGAGGCTCACCTTGTTGCCCTGGCGCAGCAGCGTGGCCAGGTCCCGGTCGCCCACCCGCTCGTTGACGAAGGCCAGCAGGTCGTTGCTGATGTTGACGATCTCGAGGTGGCGCGCGGCCGCCTCGCGCCAGGACACGGCCCCGACCTTGTCCAGCTCCACCGTGGCATCGCCGTCGAGCCGGGTCGCGCGCAACCACGCCTCGACCGCAGCCGGGCTGTTGACCGGGCGGACGCTCAGCGCGTCACCGGCCCGGTAGGTGAACTCGCTGTCGATCTCGAGGCCGAACTGGCGCACGTCCTTGGTGGAGTCCGTGGCGCTCAGCCGGACGTTGCGCCGCAGCCGGGTCACCAAGGGGGCCTGGCGCGAGTACCGGCTCACCGGCCCCGCGGGTGGAGGTGCCGTCGGCCGCTCGACGAGCTCCCACGGGCCGGCGGTCGCCGCCGGGCCCGGTGCGGTCAGCGAGCCCGGTGCGGACGGCGCGCTCGCGCCTCCCGGGGCCGGCAGCGCCGCCTCGGCCAGCAGCTCCACGACGCGCGCGCACCAGGCGTCCGCGGGCTCGCTCTCGCCTGGCTCGCAGTCGACCCGGTCGAGGAGCCGGGCGGCGCCGAGCTCGGCCATGCGGGCGTCGATCCTGCGCCCGTGCCCGCAGAAGTCGTCGTAGCTCGAGTCTCCGAAGGCGAGCACGCCGAAGCGGACGCCGTCGAGCCGCGGGGCGTCCTCGGCGCTCAGCGCCGCCCAGAACGCCTCGCCGTTGTCCGGCGCGTCACCGTCACCGAAGGTGCTGGACACCAGGAGCACGTGCCCGTCGCCCGGAAGGTCTGCCACGTCGACGTCGTCCATGCCCGTGAGCGTCACCTCGAAGGCCGCGGCCCGCAGGCGCTCGGCGACGCTCACCGCGTGCTCCTCGGCGTTGCCGGTCTGAGAGGCCCACAGCACGAGCGCCGGCACCGGCGGTGCGGGGGTGGCGGCCTCGCCGCCGGGCGACGACAGCGGCAGCGCGGCACCCGATCCGCTCCAGAGCCCGGCGAGCATCCCGTCCACCCAGGTGCGCGCCTCGCGGTCGAACGGCGCGACGGGCGGCAGCACCGCCGGACCCGTGCCGGCGACCCGCTCACGGGCCCACAGCAGTCCTTGCAGGTACCGGCTCTGCTCGTCCGACAGCGGCGGCGGTGCGACCGGGGCGAGGCCGAGGCCTTCGAGCACCCTCTCGCTCAGGCTGCCCGCCGCCCCGCCCGCGGGTGCCGCGAGCGCGGCAGCCGGACCGGGGGTGGTGTCGAGGTCCGTCGTCAAGGTCACGTCCGGCATGCTCCCGTTCTCGTGCGTCGTCGTCAGGGGCGGTCGGACGACGACCGGCGCCGCGACCTTGATCGCCGTCACCGCGGCGACCTTGAACTCGGGCTGGAACGAGAGCGGGTCGACGGCGTCGTTGGTGACGGCGTTGACGGCGAGGTGCTCGCCGAAGCTGTCGTTCCAGTGGAAGGGGGCGAACAGGTTCCCGGGCTGCACCCGGTCGGTCACCGCGGCGGGCAGCACGACCCGGCCGCGTCGCGAGGCGACCTCGAGAGAGTCCCCGTCGGCCACGTCGAGCCGCGCGGCGTCGTCGGGGTGGATCTCGACGAACGGCCCGGAGTTGAGCCTGGCGAGCTTGGCGACCTTCCCGGTCTTCGTCATGGTGTGCCACTGGTGCTGGAGGCGACCGGTGTTGAGCACGAAGGGGTAGTCGTCGTCGGGCATCTCGCGCGCGTCCATGTGCGGGCGCGGGAAGAAGACGGCACGCCCGCTCTTCGTGGCGAAGGCCAGCCGCGGGCGGGTGCCGTCCGCACGCTCCAGCAGGTCCTGGCTGACGCCGTCGTTGAGGTACCGCAGCGGGTTGCGGCCGTCGTCGTCGCTGCCGCGCTCCGCGTCCTGCGGAGGGCTCGGCCACTGCACGGGGGTGCGCGCCAAGCGTTCATAGGTGACGCCGCGAAGATCGTAGCCAGTCTTCGGGTTCCAGAACTGCTTGATCTCCTCGAAGACCTCCTCGGCGCTCGCGTAGTCGAAGGCCTCCGCGTAGCCCATCGCGGCGGCCACGCCCGCGATGATCTGCCAGTCCGGCATCGCCTCGCCCACCGGGTCGGCCGCCTGGTTGAGCAGCGTGAGGTTCCGCTCGGAGTTCACGGTGACGTAGGTCGACTCCGCCCACAGCGCCCCCGGCAGCAGCACGTCGGCGTACGCGTTGGTCTCGGTCTCGACGAAGACGTCCTGCGCGACGACGAGCTCGCAGGCCTCCAGGCCTTCGATGACCGTGCCGCGGTTGGCGACCGAGGCGACAGGGTTGGTGCAGATGATCCAGCACGCCTTGATCGCACCGTCGACCATCTGCTGGTACATGTCGACCGTGCCCGTGCCGACGGTCGTGCTCAGGCGGCCCGCCGGCAGATCCCAGGCGTGCTCCACGAACGCCCGGTCCTCGTCCGAGACCACGCTGCGCTGCCCGGGCAGACCCGGACCCATGTAGCCCATCTCGCGCCCGCCCATGGCGTTGGGCTGCCCGGTGAGGGAGAACGGGCCGCTGCCGAGGCGGCAGATCGCCCCCGTGGCGAGGTGCAGGTTGATCAAGGCGTTGGTGTTCCAGGTGCCGTGGGTGCTCTGGTTGAGCCCCATGGTCCAGCACGACATCCAGTTCCCGGACTCGCCGATCCACCGGGCCGCGGTGCGCAGGTCCGCCTCCGGGACACCGGTGATCTCGGCGACCGTGGCGGGCGGGTAGTCGGCGAGCAGCTCGGCCATCTGCTCCCAGCCCTCGGTGTGCTCGGCCACGAACTCCTCGTCGACGTGGCCGTCCGCCACGATCAGGTGCAGCAGCCCGTTGAGCAGCGCGAGGTCGGTGCCGGGACGTACCGGCAGGAACAGGTCCGCCTTGTCCGCGGTGGCGCTGCGCCGCGGGTCGACCACGATGAGCCTCGCGCCCGCCTTGACCCGGTCCATCATCCGCAGGAACAGGATCGGGTGGCAGTCCGCCATGTTCGCGCCGATGACGAAGAACACGTCCGCGTGGTCGAAGTCCTCGTACGAGCCGGGCGGGCCGTCCGACCCTAGCGACAGCTTGTACCCCGTGCCGGCGCTCGCCATGCACAGCCGGGAGTTCGACTCGATGTTGTTGGTGCCGATGAAACCCTTGGCCAGCTTGTTGGACAGGTACTGCGCCTCGAGCGACATCTGCCCGGAGACGTAGAGCGCGACGGCGTCGGGGCCGTGCTCGTCGACGATCGCGCGCAACCGGTGCCCGGTCTCGGCGATCGTGTCCGCGGTGGGTCTCGGCTCGAGCGGCATGCCACGCTCGGGGCGGACCATCGCCTGCTCGAGGCGCCCGCCTGACGCGAGCATGTCGGCGCTCGTGGCGCCCTTGGTGCACAACCGGCCCTTGTTGGTGGGGTGCTGCTTGTCGCCGCTCGCCTTCGCGACCCTGCGCCGACCGGTCGACGGGTCGACGGCGATCTCGAGCACCATGCCGCAACCCACGCCGCAGTAGGAGCAGGAGGACCGCACGGAGGTGGTCACACGCGCACCCGCGCACGGTCGAACGGCCGGACGTAGACGAGCACGGTGACGACGAGGAGCACGGCGTACGCGGCGACGAAGCAGTAGAGCCCCTGCTCGTAACCGCCGAAGCGCGCCCTGGACCGACCGAGCAGCTGGGGCACGAGGAACCCGCCGTAGGCACCGATCGCCGCCACCAGGCCGAGGGCCGCGGCCGTCTTGCGCTGGGTGCCGACGTCGGTACCGCCCCGGTGCGCGTCCGTGCTCCCGGCACGCAGGGCGAACACGGTGGGGATCATGCGGTACATCGCCCCGTTCCCCGCACCTGCCGCGACGAACAGGACCACGAAGCACGCGAGGAACACCCAGAAGCTGCCCAGCGGGAGGGTCAGGATCGCGACCAGGGTGCCGACCGCCATCACCACGAAGGCGGCCGAGGTGACGATGGCCCCGCCGAACCGGTCGGCCAGCCGCCCGCCGTAGGGCCGGGCCAAGGACCCCACGAGCGCCCCGACGAAGGCGAGGGACACCGCGGCCGTGCCGAGGTGCAGCGCCGAGTACGCCGGGAACTGGTCGGCGATCAGCTTGGGGAACACCGCGCTGAACCCGATGAACGAGCCGAAGGTACCGATGTAGAGCACCGCCATGATCCACAGGTGCGGCTCCTTGACCGCGGCGATCGACGCCGCGAAGTCTCCCTTGGCGTGCGAGAGGTTGTCCATCCGCTTCCAGGCACCCACGACCGCGACCGCGATGAACGGCACCCAGAACCAGCCCGCGATCGGCAGGTTCACGGCCGTCGCCGCGGTCACGGTCACGAGGATCGGCACCAGGAACTGCGCCACCGAGGCGCCGAGGTTGCCCCCGGCCGCGTTCAGCCCCAGCGCCCAGCCCTTCATGCGCTGCGGGTAGAAGAAGGTGATGTTGGCCATCGAGCTCGCGAAGTTGCCGCCGCCGAAGCCCGCGAGCGCGGCGATCAGCAGCAGGACCCCGAACGGCGTGCTGGGGTTGCCGACGGCGACCGCGAGCGCCACCGCGGGGACCAGCAGCAGACCGGCGGAGATCATCGTCCAGTTGCGCCCCCCGAGCCTGGGGACCATGAAGGTGTAGGGGAAGCGCAAGGTGGCGCCCACGAGGCTCGGCATCGAGATGAGCCAGAAGGTCTGGCCCGTCGTGAGGTGGAAGCCCGCGGCGGGGAGCCAGACGACGACCACGCTCCACAGCTGCCAGACGACGAAGCCGAGGAACTCCGCGAAGATCGACCACCGCAGGTTGCGCCTGGCGATCGCCTTGCCCTCGAGCTCCCACTGCGCGAGGTCCTCGGAGTCCCAGCCGTCGATCCAGCGTCCCGGGCGGTGGACGAGCGTACGGGTCGGCGGCCGGGCGTGGTCCAGCGCCGCGGCTGCTGGGTTCGTGAGCACGGACATGTGGATCTCCCGGAGTGGGTGCGGGGGCGGAGCGAGCGACCTGCGAGCTGTCGCCCACGCTAGGGACGGCCCGTTTCCCTCACGCTCCCTCGCCGTGTCCGCTCGGTAACAATGAACTCACCGGCCGGGGCGGGGGGCGTGAGGACCCGGACACACGGCGTGACGGCGACAGGTATAGCCTCGAGGACAGCTCGCCCGGCTCGTACCCGGGCATCGCTCACCGCACCCAGCCGCCGACGTGGGGAGGCCGCCATGAACGATCCGAACCCGTCGAGCCCTGCGGACCAGCACCACCTGGGCGAGCACCCGGACGTCCGGCCGCCACGACGCGCGCGGACGGGAAGGCTCCACGCCGTCGTCGTCACCGTGTCCGACCGCAGCGCGGCCGGCCTCCGCGAGGACAGCTCGGGCCCGCTCGCGGCCTCGATGCTCGCCGCGGCAGGGTGGGACGTCACGGCCGCCGTCGTGCCCGACGAGCAGGAGGCGATCGCGCGCAGCATCCTCGCCGCCGTGGCCACCGGCGCCGGGCTGGTCGTGACCACGGGCGGCACGGGCGTCGGTCCACGGGACGTGACACCGCAGGCCACGGCCCCGCTGCTGAGCTACCAGCTGCCCGGGATCGCCGAGCAGGTCCGCCGCGTCGGGGTCGGGTCGTTGCCGCAGGCCATGCTGTCGCGCGGGGTGGCCGGGCTGTGCGAGAGCACGCTCGTGGTGAACCTGGCCGGCTCGCCCGGGGCGGTGCGCGACGGCGTCCCGGTCGTCCTGTCGGTCGCCGCGCACGTCGTCACGCAGCTGAGCGGTGCGGACCACAGCAGCTCCGAGCACGACGGCGACGAGCACCCGTGATCCGCCTGGTTCGGGTGTCGCGCGACGCGCTGGACGTCGCCGCCCATCTCGAGGCCGTCGCCGCACCGAGCGCGGGGGCCACCGCGCTCTTCATCGGCCACGTGCGGGACAACGACCCCGAGGCCGCGCACCGCGTCGTCCGCCTCGAGTACAGCGCGCACCCCGACGCGGAGGCGGTGCTCGCCGAGCTGGCCGGCTCGCTCGACGGCCCCGACCTGCGCCTCGCGGTCAGCCACCGCGTCGGCGCCCTCGACGTCGGGGAGGTCGCGATCGTGTGCGCGGTGTCCTCGGTCCACCGCGCCACGGCCTTCGACGCCTGTCGCGCGCTCGTGGAGCTGGTGAAGGCCGAGCTGCCGGTCTGGAAGAAGCAGGTCGAGGACGACGGATCCGCCTCGTGGGTGGGTCTCGGGAGGCTCGCCCCATGACGTCCACGAGCGCCTTCGACGGCCCGCTCGTGGACCGCTTCGGCCGGGTCCACCGCGACCTGCGGATCTCCCTGGTCGACCGGTGCAACCTGCGTTGCACCTACTGCATGCCCGCGCAGGGCGTGCCCTGGCTCGCGACCGAGAGCCTGCTCACCACCGACGAGATCGAGCGGGTGGCTCAGGTGCTCGCGCGCCTCGGCATCGTCGAGGTCCGGCTCACGGGCGGGGAGCCGCTGCTGCGGCGCGACGTGGTCGACGTCGTGCGCCGCGTGGCGCGCGTCGAGGGCGACGCGGGACCGCTCCAGGTCTCGATGACCACCAACGGGATCCACCTGGACCGGGTCATGGAGCAGCTCGTCGACGCCGGTCTGACCAGGCTCAACATCAGCCTCGACACCGTGCGGCCCGAGCGCTTCGCGCGCCTGACCCGCCGCGAACGGTTCGCGGAGGTGCTGCGCGGCATCGACGCGGCGCGCGCCTCGGGGCTGCGCCCGCTCAAGCTCAACGCCGTCGCGATGCGCGGCGTGAACGACGACGAGCTCTGCGACCTGCTGCGCTTCGCGCGCGACCACGACGCCGAGCTGCGCTTCATCGAGCAGATGCCGCTCGACGCCGGGCACGTGTGGTCGCGCGTGCAGATGGTGACCGGCGAGGAGATCCTCGAACAGCTGCGCCGCGAGTTCGTGCTCGAGCCGGTCGGTGAGCGCGGCGCCAGCCCGGCCGAGCTCTTCACGGTGGACGGCGGGCCGACCACGGTCGGGGTCATCGCCTCGGTCACCGCGCCCTTCTGCGGAGCGTGTGACCGCGTCCGGCTCACCGCGGACGGCCAGCTGCGCAGCTGCCTGTTCGCGCGCGAGGAGTCCGACCTGCTCGGGCTGCTGCGCGGGGACGGCAGCGACGAGGACCTCGCCCGGATCGTGCGGGCGTGCCTCACGGGCAAACGTGCCGGCCACGGCATCGACTCCCCCGGCTTCCTCCAGCCTCAGCGCCCCATGTCCGCTATCGGCGGCTGACGCCCCCGCGAGGAGGGCGTGGCCTCGTCAGCCGCCCGCGAAGGGTGGGAGGACGTCGACGGTGGCACCGGCGGGAACCTTCATGTCCCCGTCTCCGTCCCCGCGGACGCCGTCGACGAGGAACGAGCACCGCGCGAGCACGGTGCCGAGCTCGGCACCGTGCTCGCGCACCAGCACCTCGCACAGCTCGCGCAGCGTCGTCGCACCGCCGACGGTCCGTTCCTCGCAGCCGGCGGCCTCGGCAGCGGCCGCGAAGAGCCGGACCCTCACCGCCCCCACCGCGCGACGGTCTCGCGGGTCACGGCCACCGCGTCGTCGAGCGTCCGGCCGCTCGCCACCGCTAGCCCCACGAGATAGGTGGCGAGCGGGCCCGCGGGCCGCGTCACCCCGTGCGCGACCTCCCTGGTCAGGGCGAGCAGCTCGCCGCCGGCGGCCACGTGGGCGCCCGGCAGACCGAGCGCCGAGGACAGCTCGGTGACCCAGCGGGCGAGCTCGTCGCCGATCGGCTCGGGAGCCTCATGGGTGGGCGCGGGGCTCTGACGGTCGCTCATCGGGGTGCCCTCTCGTCGGTCGGATGGATGCTCGGTCGGATGGTCGGTCGGTCAGCAGGTCGGTCGGACGCTCGTTCGGGTGGTCGGCCCGCAGGCCCGCCGAGAGCGTCGGCGTCGTCCGCGACAGCGCGATAGCGCTCGACGTCAGCCCAGGTGTCGAGGTCGAGCGACGCGCCGGTCCGGTCGACGACGGTGCGCAGCCGCAGGTCCGCGACGAGCCGACGCACCGACACCCCCGCGACCTCGGGCAGCCCGGCCACGGCGCGCCGCAGCGCCCGGACCCGGTAGCGCCCGGCGAGCCACTGCTCACGCCCGCGCTCGTCCACCAGCACGACGGCGTCGGCGTCGGGCGGGATCGGCACGTCGGCGAGGGTCGCGACGATCTGTGCGGCGCGCGGGAGGTCGCACGCGAGCAGCCAGGCCTCGGTGTCGTCGTCCTCGGTACCGCCCGGCAGCACCGCGAGCGCCGCGGCGACCGCCGCCACCGGCCCGCCGAACGGCGGGTCCTCGCGCACCACGACGACGCCGGGGCGGGCGAGGCTCAGCGGCCCGACCGCGACCACCGGGTCACACCCGGCGACCGCGGCGAGCACGTGGTCGACGAGCATCCGCTCCCCCACCTCGACCGAGGCCTTGTCGACGCCGTCCAGGCGAGAGGCTCGCCCGCCCCCGAGCACCACGGCGCTCGTCATCGCACCCAGTCCCCGCTCTTGCCCCCGGTCTTGCGCTCGAGGCGCACGTCGGCGATCGACACCGACTTGTCGAGCCCCTTGACCATGTCGACGACCGCGAGCGCGGCCACGCTCACCGCGGTGAGCGCCTCCATCTCCACGCCCGTGCGGTCCGCGGTCCGCACGGTGGCCTCGATGCGTACGCCGTCGTCGGTGACCTCGAGGTCCACGACCGCCCCGTGCACGCCGATCACGTGGGCGAGCGGCAGCAGCTCGGCGGTGCGCTTGGCGGCCTGGATCCCGGCGATCCGCGCGACGGCGAGCACGTCGCCCTTGGGCGCGGTCCCGTCTCGCAGCGCGGCGACGACGGACGGGGCGCAGCGGACCGCGGCGCTCGCGGTCGCGCTGCGCACCGTCGGCTGCTTCTCGGTGACGTCGACCATGCGGGCCTGGCCGGAGGCGTCGAGGTGGGTGAACACCGAGCCGTCCGTACGGGGGGCGTCGTCGCTCATGCGGGAGTCCTCATCTCAGCACCATCACGGTCACGTGGTCTCCTTCGTCGACTCTCGGTGTGGCGGCGGGGACGACGGCGAGGGCCTCGGCGACCGCGAGCGATCCCACCAGGTGCGACCCGCTGCCGCCGGAGGTGGCAGGGCGCACGGTCCGGTCGTCGAGCACGACGGGCAGCACCTGGGTGCGCCCGGCCGGGCACCGCCAGGAGGCTGCGGCGGCCCGCGTCACGCGCGGGCGGTCGACCTGCGCCGACCCTGCCATGGCCCGCAGCGCCGGCCGCACGAACATCTCGAACGAGACGGCGACCGACACGGGGTTGCCCGGCAGGCAGAACACGAGGGTGCCGTCCGCCAGCGTGCCGAAACCCTGCGGCTTCCCGGGTTGCATCGCGACGTTGTCGAAGCGGACCGTCGGCTCGCTGCCCAGCACGTTCTTCACGACGTCGAAGGCGCCCACGCTCGCGCCGCCCGAGAGCACGACGACGTCGGCCGACGACGCGGCACCCGCCAGGGCGCGACGCAGCGCCTCGTCGTCGTCGGGGACCGTCGCCACGCTCGTCACGACCGCACCGGACGCCTCCAGCGCGGCAGCGAGGAGGACCGAGTTCGACTCGGGGATCTGCCCGCGGCCAGGGACGGCGGACGGGGGCACGAGCTCGGAGCCCGTGGAGACGACGGCGACCCGCGGGGCGCGGTGCACCTCGACCTCGTCGTGACCGGCGGAGGCGACCGCGGACAGCTGCCACGGCCCGAGCGCGGTGCCCGCCGCGACGACGACGGCGCCCGCGGCCGTGTCCTCGCCGGCACGGCGCACGTGCGCGCCGGGGCGCGGCTCGACGGTGACCGTGACGTGCTCGGGCGGCTCGGCACCGATGGCGGTGCCGAGATCCGTCTGCTCCAGCGGCACGACGGCGTCGGCGTCGCTCGGCACGGGTGCGCCGGTCATGATGCGCACGGCCTCGCCCGGCCCGATCCGCGGGTCGAGCGCCGAGCCGGCGGGGACGTCGGCGACGACGCGCAACCGCGCGCCGACGACGGCGTCCGCACGCCGCACCGCGTACCCGTCCATCGCGGAGCTGTCGAACAGCGGGACGGGCCAACGGCTGGTCACGTCGCCGGCGAGCACCAGACCGCGCGCGCGGGCGAGCGGAACCCGCTCGACCGGCAGCACCCGCACCGCGGCGAGGACGCGGCCGCGGTGCTCCTCCAACGGGATCGTTCCCGCGGCGATCGCGCCCGCCACCGTGGCGTCCGGCGCTGTGGCCGCGTCCGCGGGGCTCACGCGCGCCCCTGACCCGACCACGCCGCGTACCCGCCGTCGAGCACCCGGACGTCCGCGCCCGGCCTGCGTGCGGTCAGTGCCCGGGCAGCCGCGCGGGCCCGTGGCCCCGCCTGGCAGAAGACCACGAGCGTGGCGACGTCGTCGAGCAGACCGAGGGCGAGCGAGCCGGCGTCGCCGACCGACGAGCCCCGCACGGACGGCGAGCCGTCGAGCACTCGGTCGAGGGGCACCGAGACCGCCCCAGGGATGCTGCCGCGCGCGTACTCGTCGGGCTCGCGCACGTCTACGAGCGTGGCGCCCGCGAGCGCGTCGAGCTCCTCGACGGCGACCCGGCGAGGAGCCGCGTCGCCGGACCGTTCCGGGCAGGCTCCCGCCGAGACGACCGCCGCGCCCGGCTCCCGTCGAGCCGCTGCCACGAGCGGCACCTCCCGCGTGCGAGCGCTCAACGTGTCGAGCACGAGCATCCGCCCGAGCAAGGTCTCGCCGAGGCCGCACACGAGCTTGACGACCTCGGTGGCCAGGATGCTCCCGAGCTGGCCGCACAGAGTCCCGAGCACGCCGGCCTCGGCGCACGAGGGCGCCGCGCCGGGCGCGGGAGGCTCCGGGAACACGTCACGCAGCACGACACCGGGACCCACCGGCGGGCGCGACCAGAACACGGTGGCCTGCGCGTCGAACCGCAGCACCGCCCCCCACACCAGGGGAAGCCCCAGCTGCGTGCACGCGTCGGCGACGTCGTAACGGGTGGTGAAGGTGTCGCTACCGTCGACCACGACGTCGTAGCCCGCGAGCAGGCGGTGGGCGTTGCTCGCCGTGAGCCGTTCGGCGTGCTCGACGACGCGGGCGTCCGGCGCGAGGGCACGGACGCGCTCGGCTGCCACGGCGACCTTGGGCCGCCCGACGTCGGCGGCGGTGAAGAGCACCTGGCGCTGCAGGTTCGTGGCCTCCACGACGTCGTCGTCCACCACGCCGATCGTGCCGACGCCCGCGGCGGCCAGGTACTGCAGCACGGGAGAGCCCAGCCCACCGGCCCCCACCACCAGGACGCGTGCCGCCAGCAGCCGCCGTTGTCCGCTCTCACCGACCCCGGGCAGCCGCAGCTGACGCGCGGCGCGGTCACGCTCGCGCGGCGGCAGCGCGGGGCCGGGCGCCACGAGCGGGGGCAGGAGCATGTGCCCACGGTAGCGCGCACCCGGACGCCCGACGGCAGCCAGCAGGCGCATCTGCACACGTCCGCCACCGACCTCACAACGCAGGTGCGGCACCTGTGAGCCGACGGAAACGCAGATATCACTCCCACGGAACCAGACCGACGCAGACGCTGTGTTGACTGCTGCCTCATGACGACGTTCCGCATCAGCGCTGCCGCCCGCCTGCTGGGGGTCAGCACCGACACCGTGCGTCGCTGGGTCGAGGCCGGGCACATCCCCGCAAGCCGTGACGCGGCGGGGCGCACGGTCGTCGAGGGCATCGACCTCGCCCGCCACCTGCAGCGCACCGCACCCGACGTCGACGACCTCGAGCACGGCTCGAGCGCGCGCAACCGGTTCGTGGGGATCGTCACCCACGTGCTCGCCGACACCGTCATGGCGCAGGTCGAGATGCAGTGCGGGCCGTACCGGGTGGTCTCGCTCATGTCGAGCGAGGCGGTGCGCGAGCTCGGTCTCGAGACCGGGTCGCTCGCGACCGCCGTCGTGAAGTCGACGACCGTGATCATCGAGACGCCCGCTGCGCCTGACGTCGCCCGGCACACCGACCACACCTGACCGCAGCACCCGACCCGGCCGCACCCGCGGTCCGGCCCCACGAGCACGGAGGACCCATGAAGACACGTCGCACCACCACAGCCCTCGCCGCCGCGACAGCCCTCGGTCTGCTGCTCGCCGGCTGCTCGAGCACCCCGAGCACGACCACGTCGGCGTCCACGACGTCGCCGACGACCACCGCGACCTCCGCGCCGATCGTCGTGTTCGCGGCAGCCTCGTTGCAGAGCGCCTTCGACGAGCTCGCCGCGGACTTCGAGGAGAAGTACCCGCAGTACCCGGTGGCACCCATCACGTACGACGGCTCGCAGGCGCTCGCCACCCAGATCGTCGACGGCGCCGACGTCGACGTGATCGCCTTCGCGAGCACGTCGAACCTCGAGCCGGTCACCGAGGCCGGCATCACGGACGCGGGCACCGTCTTCGCGACGAACACCATGCAGATCGCCGTCGCACCCGGGAACCCGAAGAAGATCACCGACCTGGCCGACCTTGCGGACCCTGACCTCGCCGTCGTGCTGTGCGCGGTCGAGGTGCCGTGCGGGGCCGCGGCCCACACGCTGCTCGACGACGCCGGCACCACCGTCAAGCCCGTGAGCGAGGAGACCAGCGTGAGCGGCGTCATCACGAGGATCGAGAACGCCGAGGCGGACGCCGGCCTGGTGTACGCCACCGACGTCGCCGCCTCGGCCGGCAAGCTCGAGGGCATCACGCCCTCGAACGCCTCGGTGGCCGTCAACAAGTACCCGATCGCCGTGTCGACCAAGGCGCCCTCTCCCGAGGCGGCCAAGGCCTTCGTCGACTACGTGCTCTCCGACGAGGGCCAGGCGCTGCTCGCCGCGGACGGCTTCGGGGCACCGTGACCCTGACCCACCATCCGGGCGGCGCCCTGCCGCGCGGCCTGTACGTCCCGGCGATCGGCGCGCTGGCACTGCTGGTGCTGCCGATCGTCGGGCTCGTCTCGCGCGTGCGGTGGTCGACGCTCGGCGGCGACCTGTTCTCGGCCGCCGCGCTGGAGGCGTTACGGCTGTCGGTGGCCACGGCCGCCTGCGCGACCGCCGTGTGCGTGCTGCTGGGGCTGCCGCTCGCCGTCGTGATCGCCCGTGCGTCGACCCGCGGCGCCGCGGTGCTGCGCACGCTCGTGCTGGTCCCGCTGGTGCTGCCGCCCATGGTGGGCGGGCTCGCCCTGCTGTCGCTGCTCGGACGGTCGGGCCTGGTCGGCAAGCCGGTCTTCGAGGCGACCGGCTTCAGCCTGCCGTACACCACGGCCGCCGTCGTGGTCGCGCAGGCCTTCGTCTCCCTCCCGTTCCTCGTGATCACGATCGAGGGGGCGCTGCGCACCTCGGGCACCGGGCACGAGCAGGTCGCGGCCTCGCTCGGCGCCGGGCCGTGGCGCGTGCTCACGCGCGTCACCGTGCCGCTGGTCCTGCCCGGCCTGGTGGCGGGCACCGTGCTGTGCTTCGCCCGGGCGATCGGCGAGTTCGGTGCCACGGCACTGTTCGCCGGGAACTCACCCGGCGTCACCCGCACCATGCCGCTGGCGATCTACACGGCGTTCAACGGGGTCGGCGTCACGCAGGAGTCCGCGGTCGCGCTCTCGCTCCTGCTGCTCGTGAGCGCCGCGGTGATCGTCGGCGGCCTGCGCTCGTGGCGGCAGGACGCGGTCCGATGACGCGGGGCGCTCCCGGCGGCCCGCAGCCGACCGGCGCGCGGGCCGGCGAGCGTGGTCGCGTCCCCGTCACGCTGCACGCGGACGTCACCGTCGAGCGCGCCGACTTCGACGTCCAGGTGCGGATCGAGGTGCCCAGGGGCGGGTGCGTGGCCGTGCTCGGGCACAACGGAGCCGGCAAGTCGACGCTGCTGGCGGCGCTCGCCGGCACGGTGCCGCTGCGGGCGGGCGAGATCCGGCTCGGGGACCGGCTGCTCGAGCGCGCCGGTGCGCTCCACGTGCCGCCCGCCCGGCGCCGGGTGACGCTGCTCGACCAGAAACCTCGGCTGTTCCCGCACCTCACGGTCGCGCAGAACATCGCCTTCGGCCCCCGTTCGCTCGGTCTCGGACGCCGTGAGTCCTCGCGGGTCACCGCCGACTGGCTGGAGCGGATCGGCCTCGCCGGGCGCGCAGGAGCCAGGCCGCACGAGCTGTCGGGCGGGCAGCAGCAGCGCGTCGCCATCGCGCGGGCGTTCGCCGCACGACCGCAGGTGCTGCTCTTGGACGAGCCGCTCGCGGCGCTCGACGCGGAGAGCGCACCCCTGGTGCGCCGCATGCTCTCCGACGAGCTGGCCCGCACCGGGACCACGAGCGTGCTGGTCACCCACGAGCTGTCCGACGCCTGGCAGTGGGCCGACCACTGTCTCGTCCTCGACCACGGGCGCGTGGTCGACGAGGCTTCTCCCGCGCAGCTGACAGCGCACCCGCGCCACCCGTTCACCGCCACGCTCGCCGGGTACGACGTCGTCACCGGGACATGGGACGGGAGCGGTGTGGTGATGACCGACGCCGCGGGCGGGACCGGGGCGGTGCTGCCCGGCGCCCCGCTGTCGCCCCTCGCGGTCGGCGCCACGGCGCACGCCGTCGTCGCCCCGCGGGACGTCACCGTGTCCCGGACCGCGTCGCCCGGCGCGGTGCACCTCACCGTCGACACCGTCTCGACCCGCGCAGGGACGGTACGGCTCGCCCACCGTTGCGGTCTCACGGCCGAGATCAGCCCTCAGGACGCGCTCGTGCTCGCCGAGGGACGCATGCCGCGACCCGGCGACCTCTTCTGGTTCACCCCTCGCTCGGTGCGGGTCCTGCCCGACGAAGGGACCACCGCCTCACTCGCCGCGGGCATCCAGGTCTGACGGTGCCGAGTAGGTGATCTCGCCGACGCGGGCCGCCTGCCGCTTCAGGTCGACGATGGCCTGGTGGAGCGTGCGCGCACGCCGCGCCCGCACCTCGTGCACCAGGTCGGCCGGCACCTCGGTCAGCGCTCCTGCCAGCACCTCGAGCTCGGCCACCGTCCCGGCCTCCGACTCCGCCCGCAACCGCACGATCTGAGCGGTGACGGACCGTTCCGCGGTCCACCGCTCGAGCTCGTCGACGCCCCGCGCGACGATCTCGCGCGCCCTCGCGACCGGTTCGGCTCCCACGGCGGGGGCATGCTGCTGGATGGTCGCCAGGTCGAGCAGGAGCACGCCGTCGACGTCCGCCGCCTGCGCCTCGACGTCCCGGGCGAGCGCGAGGTCGAGGATGACGAGCGGCCGGGCAGGGCGGTCCGGCTCGTGGGCACGCGAGGCCGCCCGTGCCGCGGCTCGCTGCCGGGCAGCGGTCAGGGCGGCAGCATCGACCACCGTCCCGACATGCCCCGAGCACGCGACGACGACGTCCGCGTCCGCGAGCGCCTCGACGAGCCCGTCAGGCTGCACCGCGGTGAGACCGCGCGCCTGCGCGAAAGCCGACGCCCGGCCGGTGGTCGAGTGTACGCGCACGTCCGTGCAGCCGCGTGCCCGCAAGGCTGCCACGGCGGCGCCCGCATAGGACCCGGTACCGATCAGGACGGCGCGGGCGGCCCGCCACGGGGGCGCGCTCGCCGCCGCGAGATCGAGCCCCACGCTGACCACCGAACGACCGTTGGCCCCCAGCCCGGTGGCCGCCTCGACCTGGCGCGAGACGCGCGAGGCCCGCTGGAACACCTGCTCGAGCGCGGTCGACGTGGTGCCCGCCGCGTGCGCCGCCGCGAGCGCCCGGCGCACCTGCCCGTTGATCTCGCGTTCGCCCACGATCATGGAGTCCAGCCCGGAGGCGACGTCGAAGAGGTGCGTCACCGCGTCGCGGCCGACGCGGGTACGCAGCGCCCCACGCACGACGACGTCGGGCAGACCGGTCGCCGCCGCGATGAGCCCGACGACGGCGTCGCGGGTCGCGGCCCGGTCACCCTCGTCGGCCGCGCCGCTCCCGAGGTCGACGTAGGTCTCGAAGCGGTTGCAGGTGGCCAGGACGACGGCGCCGCGCGCGCCCGGCGCCTGCTCCAGGAGCGCGCCGCTGAGCCCGCCCGCACCGACGCTCAGGCTTTCGAGGACGTCCAGTGCGAGATCCCGGTGGGAGGCGCTGAAAGATACGATGTTCACTGCGGCTCGATTCAACCACCGGCGCCGCGACAGTCACAATCGGGAGATGACCATCCGCATCGCCACCCGGGGATCCGCGCTCGCGACCACCCAGACCGGCATGGTGGCGCGCGCCCTGGAAGCCGTGGGCGCGCACGACGTCGAGCTCGTGCGGGTCCGCACCGACGGGGACCGGCTGCGCGGCTCGCTCGCCTCCCTGGGCGGCACCGGCGTCTTCGTCACCGCCCTGCGCGAGGCTCTGCGCGACGGGCGTGCCGACGTCGCGGTGCACTCGCTCAAGGACCTGCCCACCGGCCCGCTCGACGACCTCGTCGTCGCCGCCACCCCGGCCCGCGAGGACCCCCGAGACGCGCTGTGCGCCCGCGAGGGCTGGACGCTCGCCACGCTCCCCGTGGGTGCGCGGGTCGGCACCGGCTCCCCACGCCGCCGCGCTCAGCTCCTGGCGCTGCGTCCCGACCTGGAGGTGGTCGACCTGCGCGGCAACGTCGACACCCGCCTGGGTCGCGTGACGCAGGGCGACCTCGACGCCGTCGTCCTGGCGGCCGCGGGCCTGTCCCGGCTCGGGCGGCTGGACGAGGCCACCGAGCTGCAGGGTCCCGACCGGCTGCTCCCGGCACCGGGCCAGGGTTCGCTGGCCGTCGAGTGCCGGGCGGGTGACGACGACGTACGGACCCTGGTCGCGGCCCTGGACGACCGCGCCACCCGTCTCGCGGTGACCGCCGAGCGCTCGCTGCTCGCGACCCTCGAGGCGGGGTGCTCGGCCCCCGTCGGAGCGCTCGCCCGGGTCGAGGACGGCCGCACGCTCGTGCTCGAGTCCAACGTCACGGCCCTCGACGGCGCGGGGACCGTGCGCCGCTCGGACACGGTCGCCCTGACCGGTGTCGCGGCCGACGATCTCAGGGTGGCCCATGATCTGGGCGTCCGTGCGGCCCGAGCGCTGCTCGACGACGGCGCCGCGGGCGTCGCTGCGCTGCAGGGCACCGGAGAGCCCCGATGACGCCTGCGGACGCGGCACCTCCGCGCGACGGCGCCCCCCACGCGGCGGCGCCGCGGGTCCTGGTCCCCCGCAGCGGCAACCCGGACGAGCCGTTCGCCGACGCGGTCCGTGCCGCGGGCATGGAGCCCGTCGTCGTGCCCCTCATCACCATCGAACCCCCGCACGACGTCGAGCCGCTGCACCGTGCCGTCCACGACCTGGGCTCCGGGACCTACGACTGGCTGGTCCTGACCAGCACCCGCAGCCTCGACGCCCTCCTCGCCGCCGGGCTCGACCCGGGCTCCGACGCGGACCTGCCGCGGGTGGCGGCGGTCGGCCCCGGCACCGCCCGGCGAGCGCGGCGTGCGGGGCTCACCGTCACGCTGGTCCCGAAGACCGAGCACTCGGCGCGCGGCCTGCTGGCAGCGCTGACCTCGCTGCCCGC
>Ga0182735_1000949_pt1 | contig 20644 bp, 19 predicted proteins | sample eDN5th30CKraftMG_FD_128524 | JGI IMG/M metagenome (GOLD analysis project Ga0182735, IMG submission 128524) | Enriched Miracle-Growth compost microbial communities from Emeryville, California, USA - eDNA 5th pass 30_C Kraft MG (version 2) (version 2) ...
AGATTCCTTCGGCCGATCAAGCCTCCTGCAGGGTGCAAGCGGCGCGCGGCGGCCATCGACAGGCGGGCCTGCTGCGATGGCGAAGGGCAACACGCCGAATGCGCCGACGCGGTCCCCTCCTCTATCGCAGCCCGCAACTCACGTCCTCTGCTGCTTTCGCGCAGGACGCCCCGGCAAGGCGGCGCGCCAGCTGGCGGATCGTCCGGAAAAATAGTTCTCGGGCGTACGACCAAGCGGACCGCTTAGCCGTTTCGCGGAGGTCGCGACGCGCGTGCAAACGAACGCGGCGCCCGCGCCGTCGCTCCGATCCCCTCCCCTCGCCCGACCTTGTTCAGCGCACGCGGCCCCTTCTTTTCGGCTGTCCCCAGTCGACAAGGTCGAAGGCAGGACCTTCGGGAGGCGTCGTACGTCGCCCATAGTGGCGTGTTCCCGTTCGTCATTCCACGAGCACGTTCAAGACCTTCGTTGGTGACAGCAGGATTGTCGCCCTTGAGGGCGTTCCGCGGTCCCCCAAGCTGACACGTTCCTCATTTGTTCCCAGAAGCTCGTGGGCACTCGGCCTGCAGCGCGAGCCGTGGCTGCGGGGAGGAAGCGAAACCGGTGGCTCCATCGAGGGGCTTCCGTACTTGGAGGGACAGGTAGCGTTTCTCATGTGCTGGGAACAAATGATGGCGGTCTATCTCGAATAACTCAATGAACGCCAGCGCGAGGCGGTCAAGGGTATCCGACTTCGCGGCATCACCCTCTCCGCATTTGCCGATGAAGCAGACAACGGGCCCGCTTGCCAGCTCCGGTTGCGAATTTGGCCGAAGCGCCCCGCTTCGTTTGCGAGATGCGGCGCGCGGTCAAGATCTTCGGCACTATTGCACCCCGCCGTCGTGCCCGGTACCGTTCGCTTTGGCGTCAGTTGATGCTTGGCTTGGTGCCTGACATCGGGCAGACGAGCGCAGGAGTTCATCCCGCGCCTAGCGCCCCCAAAGGCCAACGTGGAAGTCCGCAAGCCCATCAAGATCACGGTTTCTTGGGGCGCATCGCCCGTGCCACGGGAGCTCGACGAAACCGTGTCCGGTCGCGTCGCGCGATTGTCGGGGCCGATAAGAAACCCTCCACGGGAGGATCGCGTTGATCCTGCGCTTAGCACTTCCGATCGGAGCCTGGTCGCGGCTAACAGCCAGTTGCGACAGTCCAAAAATTATGCGCCTCTCCGCTGGCAACGGCATTTACCTCCATTTCCTGCGAAGAACGCGGGACTGGTGATCGGCGCAACCATCGGCCGGCGTTTACGTCAGCGTCCAAGGTAGTGAACACCGGCGAGAATGAAGACAGCGATAAAGATGGTTTCGGCGACAATGAGCGCGACCGCGTCGCCGCCGACCTCCAGCAACCTACGAAGTGAGGTGCGCATGCCGACGGCGACGATACCAGCGAGCAACGCCCAGCGCGAAGCCACGAGGCAAGCCGACGACACAACAGGTGGAATGGCGCCAAAGGAATTCAGTGCAGCGAAGATCAGAAAGGCAACGACAAAACCGGGGAGCAGCGGTGGACGCTTGGAACCTTCCTTTTTGCCGCTTGGAATCCTGCGCAGCATGATCGAATACGTCAACACGACCGGCGCCAGCATGGTGACGCGGATAAGTTTGACGAGGGTGGCCGTCTCGCCCGCCTCCGGCGACACGGAAAAGCCGGCGCCTACGACCTGCGCCACGTCATGAATAGTTCCGCCGAAGAAGATGCCGGTTGTCCGGGCATCGAGCCCCATTGTCTGAGCTATGATCGGATAAGCAATCATGGCGAGCGTCGACAGAACCGTAACGGACAGTACAGTAAAGATCAGATTTCGCTCGGAAAACTCGTTCTTCGGAAGGACAGCGGCGATCGCCATAGCCGCGGACGCGCCGCAGATCGCCACGGAGCCGCTCGTGATCAACGCCAGTCGCCAGCCGCGGCCAAGCAATCTGGCAGCAAGAAGACCGAAACAGATCGTAGAGGCGATCGCCATTATCAGCAGCAGGATGGTGCCAGCGCCCAGCCCGATCAGAAGATCTACGCTAATGCGCATGCCCAGCAACGCCACACCGATACGCAGCACCGTCTTCGCGCAGAGATCGATGCCTGCCACGCAGCGCCCCTCCTCGGAGAGAAAGTGGAATGCGATGCCGAGCAGGAGGGCCATTAGCATTGCTGGCGCACCGTAGTGATCGGAGAGAAACTGGGCGGCGACGGCGACCGCTGCTGTGACGGCAACGCCTGGCCAATAGTCCATAAGGGCGGGCGCGAAGCTGCGGATACGGGCTTGAATTGATACGGCGAGCGTCATGGCTTCAGTCCCGCCTCGACCATTCCGGCTTGTAGAACGTGCCGCAATGGTCGTCGCTTGCGCCAGGCCTCAGGAATTCTGCGACAATTGCATTAAAAAGATGCGGCTTTTCCATATGAACGCAGTGCGCCGCTCCAGGTACGACCGCTAAATCTGATTGGGGAATAGAACGCCACAGGTGTTCTGGCTGAGACCATTCGTATGAGCGGTCCCAACTTCCCCAGAGCACCAGCGTTCTCGCGCCAATGGTCGATAATGCAGCGCGCCCGTCCCAGCTCTCCCAGGCGCTGAGACTGGCCAGCGCGGTTTGCATGGTCACGCCTTCGCACAGGGATTGGCAGAGTTCGTACCCTTTCGCTTTTGCGCCATCGACAAACCATGTAGCAGCGATCCTTTCGCCGGTTTTGCCAACGCCCTCGCTTACAAAGCGCTCACGCGACTGCGCAATCGTCTCGAACCTGCCCGGAAGCACGCCTTGCGGTCCTGTCCCATAGAGAACGAGCTTGCGAACGCTCTGAGGCGCAAGCCGCGCTATTTCCTGCGCCACCATTCCGCCCATAGAATGGCCCAGGAGGTCGAATGCGGCGAGACCGAGACCGTCAAGCAGTGCCAGCACGGCACGCGCATGACCTTCTATGGTATCCGGCGCAGAAATTCTCCTACTGTCGCCAAAGCCGGCGAGATCGGGGCAGATGACATCGTGGGCGTTAGAAAAGGCATGCATTTGCTCGTTCCACAGCGCACTGCCCCCGAGAAAGCCATGCAAGAGCACAAGTGGCCGCCCCTCTCCCCGTCGCTTGAACATAAGCGTCTGCATGTGTCTTCGCCTTTCCTTGCATCGCGGTGTCAATCAGGGGTCGACCTTGGACGCATTCAATTCGAACACGTCACCGGGAAAGAATTTGGCCAGCCGAATATCTGCGGTCCGCGCATGACCCTCCATTCCTTCAAGCCGTGATATTCGGGCAGTTGCCTCAGCCAGAGGCCGTGCGGCAGCTCTCGTGGCACGCTGCCAGGTTACCGTCTTCAGGAACTTGTGGACCGACAGTCCGCCTGTATACCGCGCCGATCGCGACGTTGGCAGCACATGGTTTGGACCAGACGTCTTGTCACCGAATGCCACTGTGGTCTCCTCGCCGAGGAACAACGAGCCGTAGGCGCGCAGGCGCTGAAGCCACCAATCAAGATCGCTCGCCTGAACATGAAGGTGCTCCGGTGCATAATCGTCAGCGACCGACGCCATCTCCTCGGCGTCCCCACACAGGATTACCTCGGCAAAATCAGTCCATGCAGCATATGCGCTGTCGCGGTTCGGCGCCGGCAACATCTCGATCAGTTCAGGAACACGCGACATCACGCGCGCTGCAAGAACCGCATCGGACGTCACCAGCCAGACAGGCGAATTCCAGCCATGCTCTGCCTGACCGACCAAATCGGACGCGACGAATTCAGCGTCGGCGGTTGCATCGGCAATCACCATGCTGTCTGTTGGCCCGGCAACCATGTCAATGCCAACCTGGCCGAAGAGGATGCGCTTTGCCTCCGCGACATACTGATTGCCCGGGCCCACGAGAATGTCAGCCTTCTTCAACCCGAACAGCCCGTTGGCCATGGCCGCCACGCCCTGAACCCCCCCCATATTCAAGATGACATCGGCGCCGCACAAATCCATCGTGTAAAGAATGGCCGGTGGGATGCCGACGCCCGGCCGCGGCGGTGAACAGGCCGCGATATGGGAGACGCCCGCGACTTTCGCCGTGGTGATCGTCATGATTGCACTGGCAACATGACTGTAGCGCCCGCCGGGCACATAGCAGCCAGCGGCAGAGACCGGAATTTGCTTCTGCCCGAGCACAAGACCAGGCAGCACTTCAACCGTGAAATCGGTCGCGGTGGCGCGCTGAGCCTCAGCGAAGCGGTGCACATTTTCATGCGCGAAGCGAATATCGGCCTTGAGCTGCTCGGGCACCAGGTCAGCGGCCGCTTTGAGCGCTTCGCGTGGTACGACGATATCGCCATCCCATCGATCCAGCTCACGTGCGAAGCGACGCGCGGCATCTTCGCCTCCATCGTCGATCGCCGCCAGCATCTGCGTGACGGTGGCATGGACGTCGGCGTGTTGGGATTCGGCAGAGCGCGCCGCCTTTTTTAGATATCTCATAGCTTCAACTCCCCTTACATTCTGCCCTTCCAGGGCACGAGGCGTCTTTCGAGGAACCGCATAAGAAGATCGAACGCGAAAGCGATGATTGCGATGATGAAAATGCCGAGGATGACGACAGGCGTTTGCAGGAACTGGCTTGCCGAAAGGACCATGTAACCGAGGCCCTGGGTCGCTGCGACCATCTCGGCAGCGACCAGTGTGGTCCAACCGAACCCGATGCCTATGCGCATGGCCGTCAAAATCTCGGGTAAGGCCGATGGCATGATCACATATCGCATCACCTGCCATCGCGTTGCGCCGAACGAATAGGCGGCATGGATCTGTTCGATTGCCGCAGAACGGACCCCAGAGCGCGCGCCGAGCACGACCGGTGCGAAGACCGACAGGAAGATCAGGAGCACTTTCGATGTCTCGCCAATGCCGAACCAGATGATCATCAGCGGCAGATACGCCAGAGGCGGGATCGGGCGGTAGAACTCGATCGGCGGATCGAAAATACCACGCATGACAGGGCTCATCCCCATAGCAAGGCCCAGCGGCAGGCCGATGACGCAGGCGAGGAGAAACGCGCCGAACACCCGCGCCGTGGAGATCATGACGTGGTTGATGAACGGAATCCCGGTGAAACCGCTATTCCATATCTCCGCGAACTTTATCACAATCGAAGCGGGCGAAGGGACGAACAACGGCCGGACCCATCCCATCGCCGTCACAAGCCACCAGACGAAGAAAAAGGAGGCGATCGACAGCGCAGAAAGCCAAAGTGTATTTCCCTGGCCGGGCACACCATAGATTTCGCCAGGTCGCGTGGCTCTGGCGCGCGACAGGCGGGCGAAAAGCCCCGGCGTCCGCAGTGCCTGTGATTTCGTTTGCTCACTCATTGCGCCGCCCCTTCCTCGTCTGCGAAAATGATCTTCAGAACGTCTTCGCGCAGACCAATGAAGTCGGGCGAGGCCTTGACTGCCCGAGCAGGCGTTCCGGCAAGGAACTGACGCGAAAAGGGAAGGTCGAATGTGTGGGTTATTCGTCCGGGACGCGGCGACATGACGATAAGCTTCGTGCCCATGAACAGCGCCTCCTCGACGCTATGGGTGATGAAAAACACGGATTTCTGCGTGTCGTTCCAGATATTCAGGATCAGCTCTTGCGCCTTCTCGCGTGTCAGCGCGTCAAGGGCCCCCAGCGGTTCATCCATCAGAAGGATCTTGGGGTCGCATGTCAGGGCGCGTGCAATGCCGACCCGCTGCTGCATGCCGCCCGAGAGTTTGTAGACGGGTGACTTCTGAAACCCGTCCAAGCCTAATAGGCCGATGAACTTGTTGGCCGTCTCCTGGCGCGCAGCGGTACTGATGCCCTGGATCTGAAGACCAAAGGCGACATTGTCCAGAACGTTGAGCCACGGAAGAAGTGCGTGCTTTTGAAAGACGACCGCGCGATCGGCTCCCGGACCGCAGACTGGAACTCCGTCGAGTACGAGCCGGCCGGAGGTCGGCGCCAAGAACCCCGCTATGAGGTTAAGCAGTGTGGACTTGCCACAGCCCGAGGCGCCGAGCGCCACGATAAATTCATTGTTGCCGACTTCCAACTCGATCTTGCTCAGCGCAGAGACCGGAGGCCGCCCATCGGACGAGGGGTAGACGACCGAAACGTCATCGATATTCAGGTGCATTGGCTCCTCCCAGACCAGTGCGATGTCCCGGCCACCAGGAGGTGGCGCGGGACTGTCGACTACTTCTGTGCCTCTTGCGCGACCGTGGTGGTGACGAACTTCGAGTAGTCGTCGACGACAGCATCCAGCCGACCGACGGACTTCAGGAACTCAGCCGTGGCCTTGAGCGACTGGGGCGCACGCCCAAGCCATTTGTCACTGACCTGTTCCTTCAGGGGAATGAACGTGTAGCCCTTGAGAATCTCGGGGATCTGCTCGGCGGTTGCGCCGGTTACGCTGGCGATCGCCTTGACATATTCGTTGTCGGGCGTCCAGGCGGCGGGCTCTTTCAGGTAGGCCATGTTCGCAGCATCCATCGCCTTGGCGAAGGCGACGACTTCCTTTTCATGGTCGGCGAGAAACGCGGAATCGACGGTCCAGGCATTGAAGGTCGGATAGCCCCACTCTGCCGTATCATTGGCTGAAACGATGCGCTTGCCCGTTTTGAGGATTTCGGTCTGGGCCGGAGGCCAGATGAAGGCGGCATCGATCGCTTCCTGGGTCCAGGCGGCGGCGATCTGGTCGGGCTTCATGGTCATGACCGTAACGTCCGTCGGCTTCAACCCAGCGTGGGCGATCGCGCCCATCAACGAGAAGTGCGCGGTGGACCCGACCGGAACGGCCACGCGCTTGCCCTTGATGTCCGCCAGGGCTTCGATGCCAGAGCCGTTTCGTGCGATGAGGCTTTCGGAGTCACCGATTGCGTAGGACAGCATGAACATCTTCAGATCAACGCCCTGGGTTGCCGCGATGGCGAGCGGCGACGAGCCGAGCTCGGCTACCTTCACGTCGCCCGACGCCATGGCTGCAATGACGTCCGTCCCTGAATCGAACACACGCCAGTCGATCGTCCAGCCGGTGGCCTTTTCGAATTCCTTCTGCGCGCGCGCCGCGTTCATGGGGGTTGGGTCGCTGAACGTTGCAATCGTCAAAGTTTCGGCGTGAGCCGTGGCGACGCACAGGCCCATGGCCGCAGCCGTCGTCATGATGAAATTTCGAAGTTTCCCAGTCATGTCGTGTATCCTCTGTTGGTTGTGTGGCTTTGCGTGATTGTGCTTCTACCGGCACTGTTATGAGCGACCGCGCGGCTCAGAGCCCGGGCCGACGCCCGAGAACCGTACGATCTCCTCGACGAGACAGTCGAGGGTGTCAAAAACGGCCGTGGCGCCTGATGCCGCGTCCGCAATGAGAGAGAATTCCGTACAAGCAATCATCTGGATGCTTGCGCCCCCTAGGGCCAGTTCAGACGATACCGCGCGAAGCACCTCCCGCGCCGCCGAATTCGCGCCGTCAGCCTTGATGAGCTGGATCGCCGACAACATGCGCTTTGCCGCCTCGCAATCGGGAAAGATCGGCGTCAATCCGCGCCTATTGAAGGGGCGATCGAATAGCCCCACATCCTGTACCGCCGGCGAGGCAAGTATGCCCACTTTACCCCCCACGGCGGTCAACTTTGCCGCCCGGTCGGCTGATAGCTCGATCATATCCAGAAACGGTACGTCGACGGCCGCACGGATCGCGGGGGCATAGTGGTGGGCCGTATTGCACGGCATCGCAAGCGCATCTGCCCCTCCGGCGACGAGGCGTCGGGCGCTATCGGCCAGAACAGGGGCGGGATCGGAGCCGGTCCTTTCGACAAGATGTTTGATGCGCGAAGGCACCTGTGGGTTCTGATCGACAATCAGCGGAATGTGATCAGCATCGTCAACGGCGCGCACGGCCGCGAGCACCTTCTGCATGATGAGAATGGTGGCCTGCGGACCCATGCCACCAAGAATGCCGACACGACGCATTATGCCCTCTCCCCCGGTAATAATATCTCCGTGGCATCCAGAATGTGGTCGGCGATGAGCGAGCAGTCATCCAGGCTGAACGTCAGCGGTAGGCGCATATCGAACAAGCCCGCCAGTATGCCGTCGGTGCGCGGCAGGTTATGGTGCCCGATATAGCGCCAACTATGATGGTCGGAGGTAAAGCCGACAGGCAGACTTGCCCCAAACCACTTCACCTCGACACCAGCGTCAGCCAGATAGGAGACGAAATTGCTTGCTGCACCGGCCGAGAGGGCGGGACACAGGAATTGGATCGAGGATCCGACATAGCGTTCGGCAGCCGGTCGACGTGGGAGGCGGATCGCGGGGCTTACGGCCAACCGTTCGGCGATAAGGTCGTGGCGGGCGTTCCATGCGATGATGTCGCCTTCGATGGTGCGCAATTGGGGTCGCAGGAGTGCGGCTCGCAGGTTGTCCATGCGCGCCGACATGTTGGGGGTGTCGAGCCGTATATCCGAATAGACTGCCGCGTCGGGCCCCGCACCATGACGCTCGTACAGCATGTATGAGCCAGACAGAATTGTCGCGCGGGCCATGAAGTCAGGATCGTTTGATGTCAGAAGTCCACCTTCGCCAGAATTCATGTGTTTATAGGTTTGGGTGCTGAAGCAACCGGCAAGCCCGAACGATCCAGAGGGCCGCCCATTCCAGGTCGCACCCATTGTATGGGCACAGTCCTCGATCACGGTGAGCTGAAGTTCCGTCGCAAGATCTGTCAGCGCCTCCATATCGCAAAGGTGTCCGCGCATGTGCGACAGAAGAAGGTAACGCGCGGCGCTGTTCTTCGCCTTGGCTTTTAGGTCGGAGAGGTCGATCACCAGATCCTCCGTGATCTCGACGAGCACAGGTTGGGCGCCCACGCCGGCGATGGCCCCCGGCACGGGGGCGAGCGTGAACGCGTTGGTCAACACGCAATCGCCCGCCCGTACGCCCGCCGCGCGCAGGGCGATTTGCATCGCCTGCCCGCCCGAAGCCACCGCAAGGCAAAAGTCTGCTCCTTGCCAAGCGGCATATTCTCGCTCCAGCGCCATGGCTTCGCATTCTTCGCCCGGGCTGGTGTTGTAGCGATGCAGCCGACCCGACCGCATGACGGCGACAGCCGCGGCGATCCCTTCGTCCGGGATCGGCAGTTGTTGCGTAAAGCTGCCAGTAAACCTCGGCCTCGCCATCGCTATTGCACCGAGTGTTCGGTCTGGTCCTGGGCGAAAACGGCGTCGTACCCGAACAGGGCGGCCGCGCCACCGGTATGCAGAAAGACGACCCTCTCGCCCTTCTTGAACACACCCTTTCGGCAATAGTCGATCAGCCCTGCTGCTCCTTTACCCGAATAGACCGGATCCAGCAGAATGCCTTCAAGTTGGGCGAACATGCGGATCGCTTCAAGGGTATCTTCTCGTGGAATACCATAGCCGGAGCCGACATAGTTGCTGTCGGCCACCACATCGGTTCGGTCTACGACACCTGGGCAACCAAGCTTGTCGACCGTTAGAAGCGCCAGCTTGTAAACGTTCTCCTCCTGCTTGTCCTTTGGCGCACGTACCCCGAAACCAATGAGCGGGATCTTAGCGTTGATCGCCTTTAGCCCCGCCACCAGGCCTGCCTGGGTCCCGGCGCTACCGGTGGCAGTAACGATGTGGTCGATTACGAGGCCCCGGTCATTGGCCTGCGCCACCAATTCGAGTGCACAGTTCACATAGCCGAGTGCACCTGTCGCATTCGATCCGCCGCCGGGGATCACATAGACCTTCCGGCCCTCAGCGCGGTACCTTTCGGCGACCTTCTCCATTTCAGCATTCATGTCGAGCCCCCCTGGGCGCGTCGAGGTCGTCGCGCCATGGAGATGATCGAGCAGAACATTGCCGTTGCGATTGTAGTTTGCGTTGTTCGAACCCGTGCGGTCTTCAAGCAGAATGTGGCAGTCCATTCCGAGCTTCGCGGCAAAGGCCGCTGTCTGCCGTGCATGATTAGATTGGGTCGCTCCCTGCGTCATGACCATATCGGCGCCCATGGCCTGTGCCTCTGCCATAAGGAACTCCAGCTTGCGCGTCTTGTTTCCCCCCGTTGACAGGCCCGTGCAGTCATCGCGCTTGATCCAGATTTCCGGGCCGCCGAGCTCCCGGCTCAACCGGTCCAGCTTTTCAAGGGGTGTTGGTAGATGAGCGAGGAAGACGCGCGGGAAGCGGGAGAGATGCATGGAAAAAGACCTCCAAAACTTGAATATTGAGACAGTCGCACGCATTTTTTAGCTATGCAAATTCGAATTCCTCCAGATAACATGCATCTTTCGCAATTTAGGAGGTTTGCCATGCGTCTAGAATGGCTTGAGGATCTGCTTGCTGTCGCCGAGACGGGATCGTTTCAGGAGGCGGCCGAACGACGCTTTCTTACGCAGTCGGCATTTTCACGACGTATCCAGAGTATCGAGGACCATGTTGGCATCGAGTTGTTCGATCGTACGCGCAAGCCCGTGCAGCTCCGGCCGACCATGGCCGACAAGCATGATCAGATTCAGCGTCTTGCGATGGAGCTGCGGAAACTTGTCGTTGATTTGCGGCTGGACGCTCGCGTCGCGTCGAACCGCGTTGTTCTCGCCAGCCAGCATGCGCTGACCACGACGCTGACCCCACATCTCGTCAAGCGAATACGCGAGGAAAACGGAGCCGTGCACGCTCGTCTCCGTTCCGCCAACCTCGACGAGTGTTTTGGACTGCTTCTATCACGCCAAGCGGATATCGCGGTCGTCTATCGCGTACCGGGCGAGGATCATCCCGTCAGCGCAGGCTATGTGGAATCCGTACGCATTGGCAGCGACCGACTTATTCCCGTGTTCGATGCAATGGCCGCTGCCGAACTAGGCGGGCAGGCGACGAACGGCGAGATTCCCTACGTTGCCTATCCCGTCGACGTCTTTTTCGGGCGGGTTATGGGGCGGCTCGTGATGCCCCGAATGGGCGAAACAACGCGGTTGATTCCAATTGCCGAGACAGCATTGACTCTCGCCGCGTTGGAGATGGCGACGGTTGGAATTGGCGTTGCCTGGGTGCCGGAATCGCTTGCGCGGCCGCGACTGCGTGAGGGCGTCATAGCAGATCTGTCCGATCCATTGCAGACCACCCCACTTGATGTCATGGCCGTCAGGTTGGCTGGAACGTCAGGATCGGTCATGAATGCGGTCTGGGATAAAATAACGACCTACGCGAGTGCCTAAATAGCCGCGCGCCTTTTCGTGGCCCCATCAAAGAATTCACGCGTTCACGCGGTCGCTCCAATAGTTCCACCGACGCCGCCTCTTTGGACTGCGTTGACGGGGCGACGCTATTGCACCCTCTCGCCGCCTGCCAGTCGTAGCGCTCTAGTCCAAAGAGTGTCGATGACCCGCAAAAGGCGCCCCGTACTTATCGCTGAACGCCGCATGCGTCATTGCTTTGTCGTGCAGTTGCGCACGAGGGCGGCGAGGACAATCGCGTCTGGTTGACGGACGATCGTCTTTCGCCCGTCTGTTCGCGTTCTGGCTCGTGCTGCCAGACATCGCGGCGTGACGTCACCCGCCAGATGGATTTTGTCCTCCCCCAGTTCACCGAGCACGTGATCGGTGTGGGCAAAATGACCAACGCGCGCAGGAAGTTCGCGCGTTCCATCTGCGGGTTCATGCGTAGAGGGGAGGAAAGGAAAGGTCGCGGCGGGCGCCAGAAGGTTTGCTTTCGCGATCGTGCCTCATGCGTTTACCAGAGCGAGCTTGCCGTCTTGATACCGCTGCCTGCATACCTGCGTTCGTCAGGCGAAGACTATGCTCGCATGGCGGTGGCCGGGCCCGTCATCATTGCTGTAATGGCTGCTGCCGAGACCGGCCTGGACAGCAAGTAGCCTTGAATATCGTCGCAGCCTAGACGTCGTAGCGCATCGTTCTGCTCGGAAGTTTCAATCCCCTCTGCCGTCGTCTTCAGCCCTTTAGCCTGCGCGAGATTGATCATAGCGCGCACGATATCCTCACTTCCTCCGGGTTTGGCCATACTCTCCACGAAGCACTTGTCGATTTTGATCCGGTCTACGTTCATGCGCTGTAGGCGCCCGAACGACGAGAATCCCGTACCAAAGTCATCAAGCGCGAACCGCACGCCAATTGCGCGTAGAGAACTGATATTCCTCTCGCAATGCCCCGTGTCGTCCGCCAACGCGGACTCGGTAATCTCAATTTCCAACCGTGCAGGATTGAGTCCCACCTCCTTCAAAACGGAGATAACGCGGCGGGCGTAGCCCTCCCCCCGAAGCTCTAGTGCAGAGGCGTTGACGGCGATAGTCAGCTGCGGCCATTGCAGTGCAGCGGTGCAGGCTCGACGGAGCACCAACTCCCCCAATGTGTCAATCAGCAAGGTCGCTTCTGCCACCGGAATGAAGGCGTCTGGCGGCACGTACCCCTTTGTCGGGTGGCGCCAGCGTGCTAGCGCTTCCACTCCGATCGGTTCCTGCTCCATTGCCGAAAAGACAGGCTGATAGTGGACTTCAATCTGACATGGCTCCTCCAGCGCAGCCCGCAGATCACGCTCCATGTCCCTGCGTGATCTGATCAATTCGTCCATATGCGGACCGAAAATGGCATACCGGTTCCGCCCCGTCGTCTTGGCATGATAAAGGGCGATATCGGCCTTTCGGATGAGTTCGTCTTTGTCGTCGCTCTCTCCATCGGCAACAGCGACACCGACGCTTAGACCGATCATAACGGGATGCCCATGGACGAGAAACGGACGGCGAATGGCCGAAATAAGCGTTGCGCACAAGCGCTCGAGAGCGTCGATATCCGGTGCCCTCGTTGCTAAGACGAATTCGTCTCCGCCAACGCGCGTCGCTAGGGATCCAGCTACATCCTTCAGACGTGCAGCGACTTCGATCAGCAATGCGTCACCTGTCGGATGACCTAACGTGTCGTTAACTTCCTTGAAGTGATCGAGATCGAGATAGAGCACCGCGCAGCACCCTTCCGGATTGCGCTCAGCGAGCATCAGAGCCAAGTTTTGTGAAAGCGAAGCCCGATTGGGCAAACCGGTTAACGCATCGGTGTGCGCCATGCGTTCGAGCTGTTCGCGGCTTTTTGATAGATGGGCAGAACGCCGCCATGCGAGGGCGCCTAGTGACCCCATGAGCGTTAGGATCAACGCGCCGACAAGGGCCAAGATAGGCGTCGCACTACTAAGCACGGCTGTACCAGGACGAAACGGTTTCCATAGGAAATAGCCAATGATTTCGCCTGAGGACGCGCGCAATGTTGCTTGGGCCGCGGCATCCGCAGATATTCCGGTCGGGGAAAATTGCAGCGCCTCGAGAAGATATTCCCGGCCGATTGACTGAAGGAAGTTGCCGTCGAGAAAACGAACCGCGATATGGATAAATTCGCGACCTGGAATCTGGTTAAGGTCACCCGTATCCGAGATGATCGGCTTTAGGCTGATGACCGCGGGACGTTCATCGATTGACGCGAAAGAGCTTTCACCAATGCTGAGGATCTGATCGCTCAATCCGGCGTCATCCTGGCGTGCGAGCCTGGCACGGAGCTTCTCAAGAAGAGGGCGAGCCGCTCCAGCAATTTGCGCGTAAGCCTGTTGACCGCGGGCTTCCCCAAGGTAGCTTACGAGTAGATGGTCGTCCGGGCTGATTACGAATGCGCCGTCATGCTGGAAATAGGTGTGCATCCACGCACCGACGTTGTTGTCCAGCCATTCACGGTCCGGATTGCTTTGCGCCACCGCCCTCACGGCATCGTCCCAGACAGTCGAGCTTTCCTGATCGTGCGCGATTCCAGCCTGGATATTGGAGACGATCAAGTCGACGAGCTGCCTTTGACGATCCTGTGAAAGAATGTCGGACTGCCGTGCAGACCACAACAGCGTGAGATACAGGGCAAAGCTTAAACAGATTGCCAGAGCGAGGGGGGTTGCGAAGTTCAGCAGGAATCGGGTTCGATTGGGGGGCATAACAGGCTCGTCGGTGTTGCAGGCATGTCATGATAGGAGGGTTCGGTTAAAGCGCGGGAAACATATTCGGTAAGGTGCCGTACAAGATCGTCAAAAAATGCATCGTCTGAAGGTCGCAACCTCATCTGAACAAGCCCGCGACCAAACCACGGGCTGGCCGGGAACTTGCTCAGCCGTTATGCGTTTGCACGCGTTGCAGTTGCGTGTAGACATAGGCAGAATGAACACAAGAGCTTTCGCCAGCAGTGACGACGAAGAGTCGTCTATCGATACGATTTTCAACTACGCATTTAAGCCGGTTGACCCAGCGGAGAATATCGTGAGCTGCAGGTCCGGAGCTAGCCTCCGAAGGGTGGACAAGGACGGGGTCTTCGCTAAGCGTCCTTCGCGCAATAGCGTCGGGACAGGCCAGGGGAAATGTCTCCCGGCGCACAGGCGGCACAAAGCGGCAGAACAGCGGCAGTTCGGCGGCCGGAATAGCTGCAGGTTGAAAAATGGACCCGAGTCCTGGGCTCATGCCTTCACCTATCGCATATGCGGCCAGAAGCGCGTGCCTATCGGCCACGTCGATATACCCCGGCTGTCGACCGAGCGCAAAAGCACCCAAGCGAGGCGACGAAGGACCAAGCAGCCGTGTCGCCTGATCGTGTAGGGCGAAAAAAAGCTGTGCGATCTGTATCATGGACGCGAATGAAATGGAGGTTGCGACGGTAATGCGAGGGGCTAACGTCCATTTCACGCTGGCAAAGGCGGCCGCGACGATCATCGTCGCGATGTTTGTATCGCTGCTCGTGCTGCTCGGTCTTTGGCTCTACACGAGTTATCAGGATACAATGCAGCGCGTCGAGGAGCGAGCCACCGCCGCCTCGAAGATCGTCGCGACGAATGTTGCGTTGCTTGATTCCCTCGCTCGGCAGGCTTTGCAGCGGATCGACGAGACACTTGGGGACAACATTGCGCCGGGAGGCCCTCCAAAAGTGCGCAATATCAGCGAGGCGGTGGCTGACCTGCCGGGCCAGGTGAAGGCCTATGTGGTCGATAGCAACGGCCTGACATTGTATTCTACCGATCCGATGATAAGGCCGATCAGCATCGTCGATCGACCCTATTTTTCCGAACTGGCCAAAGGCGCCCGGGAGTATGTTTCCAGCCTGCTGATTAGCCGCCTCAACGGCCATCAGATCTTTGCGTTTAGCCGCAGGCTGGAGCGCAACGGAAAATTCGCAGGCGCAGCTGTCGTTTCCTTTGAAGCAAACGTCCTAGCAAGCGCCTGGGACGCAGTGGATCTCGGTCCGAACTCAACTGTGAGCTTCGCCCGATCCGACGGCCAACTTGTGGCCCGCTACCCCCTGGCCGACGGTCCGCTCGACATGAGCAAATACGTCTTGTTTACCGACTACCTGCTCAAGGCGCCAGACGGGACCTACGAGGCGATATCACCGGTCGATGGCGCCCACCGCATCGTTGCCTATCGCACGGTAGCGGGCACCGGCCTGATCGCCATCGCCTCGACAGGGTATGATTTCGGCATCCGGCGGTTCTGGCGGGACGTGACGGTCGCGGCGGCCGTTTTAGTGTTCGCCGGTGTCGGTCTACTTGCGGCAGGCGGATGGATCCGGCACCTGCGTCGCCGTGATGCGGCCCAGTCGGAATTGCTGCGCAACGCCCTCTCTGAAAATCAGTTGTTGCTTCGCGAAATTCACCATCGGGTGAAAAACAACCTGCAAGCGGTTCAGAGCGTCATCCATCTCCAGCACCTTCCAAGCGACGTGCAAAAGTCACTCACCGACCGCATCGCTGCCATGGTCGCCGTCCACGAGCAGATCTATCGCCACGACGAGTTTTCTCGTCTTTGCGCGCGCGACCTATTGGTCTCGATCGGCCGAAAGCTCGTGAGTGCCTATGGATCGTCCGTCGAATTGGCCTATGACATTGATGACATCGTCGTGTCGGCCGATAACGCAACGCCATTGGCTTTGCTGACCAATGAGGTGGTGACGAACAGCCTGAAATACGCCTTTCCCGGCGAGCGATCGGGGCGGATATCCATTGCTCTCAAGCACCTAGTTGGACAACGGGTCTGTCTCACGATCCGTGACGACGGCGTGGGATTTGATCCTGAAAGCGTACGTCCAGGAATGGGTAGCCGCCTTATCCGGGGCGTGGTGAACCAGTTGAACGGCACGTTTACGTTCCACGGTCACGACGGAAGCACCTTCACCGCCGAGCTAGAGATCGCAGAAGCCTAAGCATAATCTGCGAGCGTTGTGATACGCTCTTGATAGCCTAACGGCGCATCCCAATCAGGCGTGCGGCTCCACTGCTGCATTTCGATGGGGGTACTATGAGGATCTGCATGGGAGAAGCAACCGAGTGGTTTCTTCGACGGATGGATATTGGCCCCCTCTCCTCGCGTGCTAGAGGTCACAAAACGTCCATGTCCGGTCCGCGACCGCTTGTTCGATCGCCATTGCCATTCACCCTGCGCGAAATGCGCCGAAGGTATCTTTCCTGATCCCAACGCCCGTGTCATGATGACAACTACTCATTGCTGAATGTCCGTCCGCCGGGGCAATCCTCGCGTGCCGAGACTTCCTGCAGCGCCCTACTCGGTTTTATTGCATGCGTTTAGATGAGGGACCTTTTAAATGTACGATAAGAAGAGCGACTTCGAGGCCGAAATCAAATCGCTCGAAGGTGTTTACCGGTCTCAGATGCCGAAGTGGTATCACCCTGCCCAGACATGGGGCGGGGAAATCGACCACGCATGGCTCCTGTACTCGAATGCACGGTCAAACGATTTAGGAATGCTTATTCTTGGAGGCGAAGAGCTGAGAAGTGACAAAGATCTACTAGCAAACTTCGGAACTACTGCGGCCGCACCTGCACAAAACGAAAGTCAGGATACCACGTTCAAGCCAGGCGTCCGACCCTCAGCCAAGAACAAAACGGGAAGCGTTCTGAAAGAGAAATATTGGTGGCCCATGATGAACGACGCGTGGGTTTTAGGCGGTATTCATGGTCTTTCGGAGTTTCACTTGGCTAGTGCATCGCCAGATAGCGTCACAAACGCAGAGCTTTGGGAGGGCAAGCTCAGGCGCGCCCGGGTGCTGGGGCGCGAAATGATTGGGCTAAGCGCCTTTGGATATAAACGAGCCAAGAACAATTTTGAGGCGTTGACGGGAGTCGTGTACGTGGCCGCCAGCGAGGACAGGGCCAAAGCGGCAACTTTCACGCAATACCTGCGGGCTATCGCGAACGTATTTTCTGCCAGCGTCATACGAGCGTCTATGAAGTAGGCCACCTTGTCTCGACCGACAAAGCGCTACCTCAATCCCTACGACGCAACGTTGAGCGGGCTTGAGCCGACAGAAGTACGCTCCCGAGAGGCTAACGTGATGTGAAGCTCACCACGCATCAACACTCCTCGACAACCTTAGATCGATCTAATTTGATCTGGCTACAATTATGAGGGATATGATGAGTTTCAACGACCATGCTATCGCGCTTTCCGCGGCTACCTTTATGTCGTGCGCGAAGCGACCCGACGCAAACAATCCGGCAAACATTTGACGCCTACGCATCGCAAAGCTGCGCTTGTCTGCAAGCCGAGCTCGCCAAGGTGCAATGCGCTCTCACTGCAGTTTCTGCTGAACAACAGAACGCGGCGAGCGACAATGCATTCGGCGTCGTCCTGACCAGGGCTCCGATGTCGAGTACGTTTGCCGGCGACAAGAATGGCAAAGTTGCGGTGGCGAAAAGGAAGGTTCAGGCGATCGGCAATGCCTTGAAAGGCGAGGTGTACCCTGGAATCTGACTGCCTAACCGCTGCGCTGCTTCAGCCGTTGCCAGAAGGCGTCGTTGAGGTAGCAGGCGAGCGGAACTGCGTCAGCGCGCGATGCTCACGCTCGGTGAAGACCGGGCGAAGCCACCGCGGCCCATTCGACGCTGTGTGTTGTTTGCCAGCTATCTTTCCGAATCCAAGGTCCTTCGTGGATCGGTTAATCCACCCCACCCGTAAAAACCCATGTTTTGACCTTGCCTTCGGGCCATCGACCGCTACCTAGAATGCGTCTTGCGTCTATTTTTAGCGTCGATGGAGGAGCCGTGAGCCCTGCTAGAACACCGGGATTGACAGAAATGTCGGCACCCATAGGAGGAACCATTTGGGCCCGGAACTGCCCCGCGCGGCGGGTAGGCAAGACATTCGAGCAGGAACGATGAAGCTCACTGCCGTCACCACAGAGTTGATCAGAGCAGCGAACAATATCGAGAGAATTTCGCTGGATGAGAGACGACGTTTGCTGGGCCGTGCCTATGTCACGATCGTCGAGGCGCGCACTGAACTAGGTTCCCTTGATGGCACGACACCTGGCGAACCGGCCCTCCACGTCGTCGCCGCGGTAGGACACGCGGACACGCTGTCCGACAATGATGTCAAGGATCTGCTCCTTGACGCGGCTACTATGATACGGACAATCAAGATTGTGCTTGACAAAAAAGTGGGCGTTACCGACCAGGGTCTAAAGACGTGATCACTCAATACGGGGCGCCGCCGGATCCGCCGGCAATGCCATGACGTACCGCCAGATGCTCGCCGTGTCGGGTTCGGAAAGGGGAGAGGACGAGCAACTTCCGCTTATAGTCTCTTTGTCGGCCGGCTGCCCTGCACGGAACGGAACTTCAGATATGGAGCCCTGGCTTTGGCACTTTGGTTCTAATGTCGAGTTGTGCCGCTTTAGGAACGAGAGCCGACGCTCGCAGTTAGACGCTGTCGACGCGCCAGAGACAACCAGCGCGCCACACCTGTTCAAACCGCGGGCTCAAGCATCATACCGCGGAAGTCACTGTGCCCCGACTTGAGAAAACAGTTCTTCGAAGACCTTCTTGGGTTTGGCTGGATGCTTTACCGCTTTAGCGTCGTCAAGGTTCGTCGGGGTTCCGGCGACAATCAATGCTACCATGCCCATCCCATAATGCGGCGCGCACTTGACCCCATAGACACCGTCCTTTTCGATTTTGACAACGGTTTCCTGACTGATTTTTCCCTTGAATGGTTCTGCCCCATCGGGGATCATTCCCTTTATGCTCTCGGCATTATGCCCCTTGTCGGTAGGCACAAAAGTCACGGTATCGCCGATCTCGGCTTTAACGAAATTCGGCTCGAAGACCATCGCACCTTTTTCACCCTTGTTGAGCATCTGAACCTGATGGTCCGCCGCAAAGGCGGGTACGCCAAACGAAAGAGCCAGTCCTAACGCGAGAGCTGCTGAAATATTCATGTCGTTTCCTTTGTGTTGTCCCCAGCCTAGATTTTAAGAAATTAGCAGGCGGTCGCAAATTTCAATGCGCTGAGGCTAACAAAAGTCAACGGCGGCGTAAAAGCCGGCGCCGGGGCCGAGCATACGTCGGCCACTATATCGCTCGCCTAACCGCAGGGCGCGTGTCGCCAGAGCCAGATCCAAGGCGGGGGCGGCTATTTCTTGTGAGGCAGTTTTCAGCCGGCGGGCGCGCGTCTTCGCGCGAAATAATAGATTTCGCCGTTCATCTCAGCCTCGACCTTTTCAACACTTGTGTTTCTCAATCCGCTGAGTGCTGTTCTTCTCTGACGAGCGTTTCTCGGACAAACGTAACCTACCCTGATTGGCGGTATCGCATGGGTGGTCGGCACTTCTCGGACGAATATTTGGATACCTACAGCATGGCATCCACGAACATGTTGACACCGGCGCGAACGGAAGATGCTATCGTCACATCGAAAGCCGAGCCGGAGAGGCTGAAAACGCCTTCATAACCGCCATGCTAAGGGACACGTCGTTTGTCCGACGCGTGCCGCTCAACCAGGCGCGCAGTGTGCCAGGACGTCACCTTGCTTGCGGGTCGATGTCGGCAACGCAAATATTAAATCAAGAAATGCAATCGTGTGGCGTTCAAGCACTCGGACAAGGACAGGACATGCCCCACGATATTGCCGCGGCGAAAGAATGGGCGCGCTCGATCAAGCGCGACGTCTTCGCACTCTGGATCGCTGCTCGCGATTCAAGAACACCCATGTCGGCCAAGTTGGTCGCCGGTGCGGTTGCCGCATACGCACTTTCACCAATCGACCTGATTCCTGACTTTATTCCGGTCATTGGCTATTTGGACGATCTGTTGATCGTTCCTCTCGGCATCCTATTGGCCGTGCGGTTGGTTCCTCAGGCGCTGATGCGAGAGTTCCGGGAGACGGCTTCGCTGCAGGAAGGCAAGCCCGTCAGCAGAGCCGGACTTGCGGCAGTGATACTGATTTGGATTTCCGTCGCGGCTCTGTCCACCTGGACGACGTATCGGTACTTCTACAGTTCTTGGGAACTGGGTAGTATCTCCCCCTCCCACTAAGTGACGCTGCGTGCGATAGAGGGGTGGATGGGTGTCTCAGCGAGTTGGGCACGTAGAGACCCTTTTGACAGCCGCCAGATTGGCGGACAGCATTGAGAGTCGGTCCTGAAAGTTATTCAGTTTGAACGGGACTGTCAGGAATTCTGTGCGGGTGGCCGGTTTCCTCAGTTAAAGAACCGCTCGCCGAAGATGACGGCGAACTGTGTCTTTGCCTCGACCCACTCCCGCGGCGCGCGCTTCCACTGCTCGGCCGCATTGTTGAGAACCAGATATAAC
>Ga0182735_1000950_pt1 | contig 20639 bp, 24 predicted proteins | sample eDN5th30CKraftMG_FD_128524 | JGI IMG/M metagenome (GOLD analysis project Ga0182735, IMG submission 128524) | Enriched Miracle-Growth compost microbial communities from Emeryville, California, USA - eDNA 5th pass 30_C Kraft MG (version 2) (version 2) ...
CAGCAGCATCGCGATGGTGGGCACCGGGCCGATGCCCGGCAGCACGCCGATCAGCGTGCCCAGGATGCAGCCCAGCAGGGCGTAGGCCAGGTTCTCGGGCGTGAACGCTACCGAGAAGCCCAGCATCAGGTGATCGAACAACTCCATGACCGCTAGCTCCTTAATTCATGCCCAGAAATGACGGCCACAGCGGGAAAATCAGCCCCAGCCCCTTGACGAACGCCAGGTACGAGAACACCACCAGGAAAATGGCATTGCCGACGGCAACCTTCCAGTTGAAATCATGGCTGGCCACGCTGCTCAGCACCACCAGGATGAAAGTGGCCAGGTAAACGCCCAGCGGACGCAGCAAGAATCCATAGACGATCACCGAGCCGATCACCAGCAACACAATGCGCCAGTCGAAGCGGTCGACATGGGTCTCTTCGGCCTTGGGCGACAGCGCGGCCAGCGTGATGCATACCCCCAGCAAGGCCAGCAACGCCCCCAGCCAGAAGGGGAAATAGCCGGGCCCCATGCGGGCCGCCGTCCCCATCTGATAGCGTGTTGCCACCATGGCAAAGAACACGCCTATGGCCAGGAACATGATTCCCGACCAGAAATCCTGTCGCGACTTTATTTTCATAGAGTTTCCTCTCAGCTCCCCCGTTGTGCGCGGCGACGCGCTGTTGCAATGCCGTGCGGATCGGTAAAGCGAAGATGGTACGGAAGCTCTTGCCCTCTCGAGAGTTACGGAATCATTAGTGATTCGCAATGTTCGCGGCGGCGCCATGCAGGAAGGCGCCCGGCCGGCGCCGCCGGGCTTGCGGAACCGTAATGGTCCGGTAATGGCGCACGCCGCCCCGGCTGCCTACCATGCTTGCTGGCGTTGACAGAAAACGGGGGCCGCGCCCATGGGCCGCACTTACATCAGTGACCGACTCATTCCCGAGCAGACGCTGCTCCAGTACATGACGTTCCACGAACTGATGGCGTTGCTGAAGTTCAACCAATGCGTGTTCGCCCAGGCTGGCGATGCGCAGCACAAGGCACTGCTGCGCACCGCCAGCCGCCTGCGGCGGCAGCGCGCCGTGCGCGTCCTCGAGCCGCCCCGCGCGTCGCATGCGCCCCCGCCGCGCCTGAAGCGGCACATCGCGCTGCAATGGTGGGGGCCGGCTGGCGAACGGGCGCGTCCGACCCCGCTGCCGCACGACCGGCAGGCGCCGCAAATCGGCGTGCTGTCGACGGTGCAAGCCCTGTGCAACGCGCTGTCCCTGGGCGAGCACGATCTCTACATCAGCGAAGCCAATGGCCGGCCGGGCGATACCGCGCCCGATATCGCCGTGTTCTGCGTACTGGCCGGGCGGCCCGGCCCCACTACCGACGACGAACTGCGCCTGCTGGCCGACATCCGCGAACTGCTGACCGGCATCGTGGTGCCCGCCGACGCCCCGCCGCGGTTCCAGGAACTGGTGCGCAAGGTGGTCCAGGAACATCTGTGGATTCCGGTGCGCACCTGGGCATAGCGTGTGCCGGATAGCCTCGATGCCCGGATCAAGCCCGGGCGCGCGCACGGCTTATGATGGAGGCTCTTCCGTCATCCGGAGCCACCGATGATTCGACTGACGCGCGCACCCGACCTGATGCTGGGCCAGCACTGGGTCAACCTGCTGCAGCAAGCCGGGATCGCCTGCCGCCTGAGCGGCCTGTACCTGCAGGGCGGCGCCGGGGAAATCCCGGTGGACCAGTGCGGTCCGGACCTGTGGCTGGAAAACGAGCACGACCGGGACGCCGCCATGCAGATCATCGAAGACACGGCGGACGGCCGGCGCGCCGCGGGGCCGAACTGGCATTGCGAGGCCTGCGGCGAATGGCTGGAGCCGCAGTTCACCACTTGCTGGCAATGCGGCGCGCCCCGCCCCGTCGACGCGCGCGCCTAGGCGACGGCGGCACGCCGGGCCGCTTCCAGGAAGACGCCAGCGAACCGATCCCGGCCTGGGCGTAAACTGTGCGCCGAATAAAGCGTTGCCGCGGGCTCCCCGCAACATAGCCGGGACGGCGGCGCACACACACCAGGAGAGCTTGAAGATGGAGTCGCCGGACGCGGATTCCCGTGTGGCCGTCCCCGCGGACGAAGCGCCGTCGCGATGGCGCGAAGCGTTGCGCGGCTTGTCCCCCGCCTATTTCGGCCTGGTCATGGCAACCGGCATCGTGTCGCTGGCGTCGGACATGATGGACCACCCCCGCCTGGCGCGGGCGCTGTTCGTCCTGAACATCGCCCAGTACGCCGCCTTGTGGCTGGCCTATCTGCTGCGCGCCGGGCTGTTCCCCCGACGCTTCTTCGGCGACATGATCGACCATGCCAGGGGGCCGGGCTACTTCACCCTGGTGGCGGCCACCGGCATCCTGGCCAGCCAGTTCGTCCTGCTGCACGACAACCTGCGGGCGGGCTTTGCCATGTGGACGCTGGCCGTGGCGCTGTGGTTCGGCCTGACGTACACGATCTTCACCGCGTTCACCGTCAAGACCGAAAAACCAGCGCTGGACCGCAGCATCAGCGGCGCCTGGCTGCTGGCGGTGGTGGCGACCCAGGCCCTGGCGGTTTCCAGCGCGCTGCTGGCGGCCCGCATCGGACAGCCCTTCCGGCTGGAAATGAACCTGGTCGCGCTGTCCATGTGGCTGTGGGGCGGCATGCTGTACATCTGGATGATGTCGCTGATCTTCTACCGGTACACCTTCTTCCCGTTCTCGCCGGGGGACCTGTCGCCACCCTATTGGATCAACATGGGCGCCATGGCCATTTCCACCCTGGCCGGTTCGCTGCTGATCCAGAATGCGCCCCAGGCGCCCTACCTGGTGTCGCTGCTGCCCTTCCTGAAGGGCTTCACGGTTCTGTATTGGGCCACCGGCACCTGGTGGATCCCGATGCTGCTGTGCCTGGGGATATGGCGCTATGGTTTCCAGCGCTTCCCGTTCCGCTACGACCCGTTGTACTGGGGCGCGATTTTCCCGCTGGGCATGTACGCGGCCTGCACCTGGCAGATGAACCGCGCGATGGGCTTCGACTTCCTGGGATTCCTGCCGCCGGCCTTCCTGGCCGTGGCCCTGCTGGGCTGGCTGCTGACCTTTACCGCCATGATCCGCCGCCTGCTGCGCCTGGCGCGCGGCATTGCCGCGTCCGTGGTGCTGCTGGCTTGCTGGCGGCCCTGGGGCGCCCTGTTCGAAATAGCCCGCGAAATCGTGTAGCGGCGCGAACCGGCCGCGCCGCCGCCGGCGTCAGTTGCTGGAACTGCGCAGCTTCACGGATTGCGCCCGGTTCAGGCGCTTCGCCTCTTCTTCGGCGTATTCCCGTTCGCCTGGCTCGTACGCCCCTTCGTAGCGGCACCCGCCGGGGTTCCACGTGCACGCGTTGAACAGCCGGCTTGGCGACGTCAGGCTCGGCCCCGACGACGAGCATCCGGCAACAAGCACGGCAAAAAACAGCGCGATACCGCAACGGCAGTACGTTTGAATCGACATTTTTCCTGGCCCTGGATAGATGCTGCAGCCGATGTTATAGCAAGGCCGGGGGGATCATGCGCAAGTCGGCGCGGCCAACGGTTGCGCCCTTCACTCCGTCAGGGCGCCTCGGCTGCGGTAGTCGGCCTCGGTGATCCGCGGCAGTTCCAGTAGATCCGTCTGCAGGCTGTACCACGTTCCGCCGTGCATCCGGCCAACCAGCCCCAGGCCGGCGGTATCGACATACCGCCGGGCCGGGTCCAGCATCGCCTGGTCGTGGACATGCATGCCCAGCACTCGCGCGATCGCGATGCTGCGGTTGCCGCCCAGCGCGTGCACATATTCCACCACGCACTCATAAGCCACCGGGCTGGCCTGGATCCGCGGCGGCGCCACCTTGATCGACGGGGCGGTCTCCAGGCCCGCCTCGGCCAGTTCGTCGACGCTTGAGTCGAAGTCGACCGCCGTCACATTCATCTGCTCCAGCAGCTCGCGCGACACCAGATTGACCACGAAGCCGGCCCCCTGCCGCAGGTTGCGGCCCGTGTCTTTCATCTCGCCATTGCGCGACCCCACGCCTATCGCAATGACGGGCGGTTCCCCCGACATCAACCCGAAGAACGAGAACGGCGCGGCATTCAAGCGCCCGCCGTCATCCTGGGAAACCACCCAGGCAATCGGCCGCGGCACCACCGTCGCCGTCATCAGCTTGTAGGTGTCCCTGCCCGTCAGCTCGGAAAAATCGAAATACATGGCGTCCCCTTCTCATTGGTGAAAACACGGATATTGATTCCATTTTAGTTCCACTATAAACTATCTTTCAACTAATATAAGTTGACAAGTAATCTTGTTTAAGTTGGCGAGGCGCGGCAACCCGAGGCCGCCACGCCATCCCCTTTCAAGGGTCCCGGAGGAAGACAAGCCCATGAGTTCCTGTGCATCCCCATCCGATCTGTCGAACCTGGCCTACCACCCCGGGTTCGGCAGCCATGTCAGCACCGAGGCGCTGCCCGGCGCGCTGCCCGCGGGCCGCAACAGCCCGCAGCGCGTGGCCTACGGGCTGTACACCGAGCAGATCTCGGGTACCGCCTTCACCGCGCCGCGCGCCGACAACCGCCGCACCTGGGTCTATCGCCGGCATCCATCCGTCGGGCACGAGCCCTGTCGGCCGCTGGACGCCCGCGCGCTCAAGACCGCCCCGTTCAACGATGCGCCGCCCGTGCCTACCCAACTGCGCTGGGACCCGTTGCCGCAGCCGGCCGAACCCACCGACTTCGTCGACGGGCTGACCACCTTCGGCGGCAACGGCGACGCCAGCGCGCAATGGGGCATCGGCATTCATCGATACGTGCTCAACCAGCCCATGTCCAACAAGGCCATGGCCAATGCCGACGGCGAAATGCTGCTGGTGCCCCAGGCGGGCCGGCTGCTCATCCTGACGGAACTGGGCCGGCTCGAGGTCGGCCCGTGCGAGATCGCCGTCATTCCGCGCGGCATCCGGTTCTCGGTATCGCCGCTGGACGGCACGGCCCGCGGCTATGTCTGCGAAAACTACGGCACGGCCTTCCGGTTGCCCGAACTGGGCCCGCTCGGCTCGAACGGCCTGGCCAACGTGCGCGATTTTCTTTACCCCACCGCCTGGTTCGAACAGTCGGACGCGCCCTATCAGATCGTCACCAAATTCCAGGGCAGCCTGTGGAGCCACCAGCAAGCGTGGTCGCCGTTCGACGTGGTGGCCTGGCACGGCAACCTGGCGCCCTACAAGTACGACTGCCGCAACTTCATGACGATCGGCACCGTCAGCTTCGACCACCCCGACCCGTCCATCTACACGGTGCTGACCTCGCCGTCGCACGAGGCGGGCGTGGCCAACGCCGACTTCGTGGTGTTCCCATCGCGCTGGCTGGTGGCCGAAGACTCGTTCCGGCCGCCCTGGTTCCACCGCAACATCATGAGCGAGTTCATGGGGCTGATCCATGGGGTCTACGAAGCCAAGAAAGAAGGCTTCGTGCCGGGCGGGTGCAGCCTGCACAACAGCATGGTGGCGCACGGCCCCGACAAGGCCACCTACGAACGCGCCATCAGCGAAACGCTGGCGCCGCAAAAAATGCCGGACACGCTGGCCTTCATGTTCGAGACCCGCTATGTGATCCGGCCGACGCTTTCAACCATGCAAGCCCCCGGGCTGCAACCGGACTACTGGAAGTGCTGGTCCGGTTTCGATATTCATTTCAACGAACAACCTTGAGAGACGCGAGGGAAAAAATGGTAGTGATAGATACAGACGCGCACGTCATGGAATCCGAGGAAACCTGGGCCCACCTGGACCCGGCGTTTCATCCCCGCCGGCCCGTGGTCGTCCGGTTTCCCGAAGACACGTCGCTGGGTGTGTTCAACGCCGCCTGGCTGATCGACGAGAAAGTCCGCCTGTTCGGCGCATCGCCGACCGCCGGCACCCGCTCGCGCGAGAAGAAATACAACCTGCTTTCGCAGCACCTGGCGGACCCGGTCGAGCGCCTGAAAGACATGGACAAGCGCCGCATCGACTACCAGGTCATTCATCCCACGTTCGGCCTGTTCAACCTGTGCGAACAGATCGACCTGGAAACCGCCCTGATGCAGAGCTACAACACGTTCCTGGCGGAAAAGTGCGCGCAATCGGACGGCCGCATTTTCTACAGCGCCATGGTGCCCTTCCGGGACCCGGCCGCGGCGGTGGCGGAGATCCGCCGGGTCAAGTCGCTGGGCGGCGCGGCATCGCTGTTCCTGCGCGGCGTCGAATGGGACCGCCCCATCAGCGACCCCATGTTCTACCCCATCTACGAAGCCGCGCAGGCCGCCAACCTTCCCATCGCCGTGCACGTCGGCTCGGGCAGCCCGGGACTGCGGCAGGTGTTCGACTATCAGTCGCGCGTGCCGGGCGAAGAACCCTTCTGGCCGGGCCGCATGAAGCGGCTGGTGGGCCCCGTGTCGGTGCAGTTCGGGTTCTACAGCCTGATGGAAAGCACCCTGTCCACCGACTTCCCGGCGCTGAAATGGGCCTTCCTGGAAGCCACCGGCAGCGAATGGATGCTGGGCGCCGTGGGCGCGCTGGAACGCGCCGGGAAAATGCATGGCCAGAGCCTGTTCGACGAGCGGCGCGTTTTCGTATCGTGCGAGCCCATCGAAGACCTGACCTACCTGGCCAAGCGCTTCGGCGACGACTGGATGATCATCGGCAGCGACATGCCCCACCAGGACGAAGCCGCGCACGAAAACCTGGTGGACGAATTCGAGGCAAGAACGGACGACCTGGGCGCGGCCATGATGGAAAAGATCTTCCACAAGAACGCGGCCCAGCTGTTCGGCATCGAGCCCGTCCGGAAGGTGCGCGGCGCGCCATGAACGCAACCCCTATGCCACTGTGGTACACGCGCTGCCCGTTGCCCACGGCGACGGGCGTCGCGCTGGATACCGGCCTGCTGGAACAATCCATGCGGGATATGGGGTGCGTGCTCCGGCCCATCGAGGCTTCCGGCGATGCCGACGCGCGGCAGTCCCATTTCACGCACAGCCTGAAGAACCTGTTCCGGCACGGCGGCAACATCCCGCCGATCTGGTCGCGGTCGCGAGGCGCGGACACGGCGCTGGTGGGCATCAGCCGGCTGAACGAGTACCAGGCGATCCTGGCCCTGCCCGGCGCCGCGATCCGCACCGTGCGGGACCTGGCCGGCAAGCGGCTGGGGCTGCCGGTGCGAACCAGCGGGGAAATCGACTTCTGGCGCGCCATGTGTCTGCGCGGCTTCGAATCGGCGCTGCGCACGGCGGACATGGCGCTGTCGGACGTCGAGCTGGTGGAATTGCCGGTGGACGAACGCTACATCGATCAGGGCTCGCCAGCCGCGTCCGGCACGTCCTGGATGTGGTCGGGCGCCGCGCGGGCGCGCCGGCAACAGGCCGAGACCCTGGCCCTGATACGCGGCGAGATCGATGCCATCTACACCAGCGGCGCCATGGGCGCGCAGCTGCAGGCCCTGCTCCAGGCCACCGTCGTCAGCGACCTGCGCGCCCACGGCGACCCCGCGGTATCGGTCAACAACCAGTGCCCGGCCATCCTGACGGTGGACCGCAGCTTCGCCCGGGAACGCCCGGACGTGGTGGCCGCCTATCTGCGGGCGCTGGACCACGCCACGCAGTGGGCCGGCGGCCATCGGGACACCGCCTACCGCATCTGGGCGCGCGAAGTGGGCGCCCCGGAAGAATGGATTCCGCATGCGTACGGCGAGGCCGAGATCGGCAACATGGCCGTTTCGCTGGATGCCGCGCTGGTCGGCCAGGTCGACGACCAGAAATCTTTCCTGCTGCGGCATCGCTTCATCGACACCGACTTTCCCATCGAAGACTGGATCGATCCGGTCCCGATGCAACTCGCCCGCCAGGTGGCGGCATAACGCGTGAGGCTAGCAAATGATCGAGAAAACCAACCCGCCCGGGCTTGCCACGCCCAACGGCTTCAGCCACGTATGCATCACCGACCTGCCCAAGACCATCCATGTGTCCGGCCAGGTCGCCTATGACAAGCAGGGCAACATCGTCGGGGAAAACGACCTGGGGGCCCAGACCACCCAGGTTTATGAGAATATCCGCACGGCCCTGGCATCGGTCGGCGCCACGATGGACGACGTCATCAAGACCACGCTCTACGTGAAGGCGCTGGACCCGGAAAAAGCAAAAATCATCCGCCAGGCGCGCTCGAGCTTCCTGTCGGCCAATTCCCCGCCGACCAGCACGATGGTGGGCGTGGCATCGCTGGCCAAGCCCGCCCTGTTGCTGGAAGTGGAAGCCATTGCCGTGAAGCGATAGCGGGCCTCGCGCCCAGCCATTGCATTGAAGAAAAACCATAGGAGAGACGAACATGCAACGTTATCGTTCGATAGGCACACGGCTGCTGGCGACCGGGATGGTCCTGATGAGCGCCCTGTTCGCCAACGCCAGCTGTGCCCAGGAAACCTTCCCGGCCAAGCCCCTGACCCTGGTCGTTCCGTTCGCCCCCGGCGGCGGCACCGACATCCTGGCGCGCATCATCGCCACCGGCATGAGCGCGCAACTGGGCCAGCCCGTGGTGGTGGAAAACAAGCCCGGGGCCTTCACGACCATCGCCGTGTCGAGCATCCTGCACGCCAAGCCCGATGGCTACACGATGCTGCTGGGCAATACCAACACCTTCGTCGTCAATGAACTGCTGCAGAAGAACCTGTCGTACAACGCCAGGAAAGACCTGTCCGCCATCGGGTCGGTCGCGCGCTTTCCGATGATCCTGGTCGTGCCCGAGAGCTCGCCCGCGAAGTCAGTGTCCCAGTTCGTCGACTACGCCAAGAGCAAGAGCAACCCCATCCAGTACGCGTCGCCCGGGATCGGCTCGCCCCATCACCTGTCGATGGAAATGCTGAAAGACCAGGCCAAGATCCAGGCCACCCACGTCGCCTACCGGGGCGTGTCGCCCGCGTTCCCCGACCTGTTGTCGGGGCGCCTGGACGCCATGTTCGTCGACTATGCCGCCGGCGCGGGGCTGATCAAAGACGGGCGCCTGCGCCCGCTGGCCGTGGCCAGCAAAGAGCCCAGCCCCCTGGTTCCCGGCATCAGCCCGCTGGCCGACCAAGGCTACCCGGAGTTCGACATCACGGGCTGGCAGGCCATCGCCGTCAGTGCCGGCACCCCGCAACCCGCGATCGACAAGCTGGCCCAGGCACTGCGGGCCACCATGGAATCGGCGGACATTCGCCAGAAACTGATCGACGCCGGCCTGGAACCCTTCCACCTGGGACCCAAGGCATTCGACAGCTACGTCGAGACCGAGCGCCAGCGCCTGGGCCATCTGGTCAAGACCAACCACATCACTATCGATTAAGCACTGAGCAAGGTATCGAGATGAAAGACAGAATTGCGATTATCGGCGCGGGAATCGGCGGGCTGGCGGCCGCGCTTGCCCTGCTGCGCCGCGGCCATGACGTGCAAGTCTACGAGCGCGCCGCCGAACTGGGCGAAGTGGGCGCCGGCATCCAGGTCACGCCCAACAGCTCGCGCGTGCTGATCGCGCTGGGGCTCGAATCCGAAATCCTGCAGGCGGGCACCGTGTCGTCCGGGAAAACCAATTACCTGTGGAACACCGGACAGCAAAGCCCTTTCATCCGCCTGGGCGACAACGCCAACCAGGCCTTCGGCGCGCCCTACCTGCTGTTTCACCGCGCCGACCTGCACCGCATCCTGCTCGACGCCGTGCTCAAGCAGAAACCCGACGCCATCGCCCTGGGCAAGTCGTTCGACTCGATGACGGCCTCGGCCGACGGCGTGGACATCCGCTTCGAAGATGGCTCGTCCTGTCGCGCCGGCATCCTGGTGGGCGCCGATGGCATCCATTCCCGCGTACGCCAGACCCTGTTCGGGCCAGACAACCCCGAATTCACCGGCTGTGTGGCATGGCGCGGCCTCATCCCCGCCGAACAGATCGAAGGCCGCATCGACCTGAGCGGCGGCGGCATGTGGCTGGGCCCCACCGCCCACATCGTCACCTACCCCGTCCGCAAAGGCCGCATGCTGAACTTCATCGGCATGGTGGACCGCGACGACTGGACCAGCGAATCCTGGGTGGAAGCCCGCAGCCACGACGAATGCCTGCGCGACTTCGACGGCTGGCACCCCAACGTGCTGCACATGATCCGCAGCATCAAGACGCCCTACATCTGGGCGCTGAAAGTCCGCAAGCCCTTGCCGCGCTGGTCCGTCGACCGGGTGACGCTGCTGGGCGATGCCTGCCACTCGACGCTGCCGTTCCTGAGCCAGGGAGCAAACATGGCTATCGAAGACGGCATGGTCCTGGCCCGCAGCCTGGCGCAGCACGACGCCGACCCGAAGACCGCGCTGCGGGTCTACGAAGCCGCCCGAAGAGAGCGAACCGCGCGTATTACAATGAGCTCCGCGGAACAGCTACACCGTGTGCACAATCCACAATTAGCCCACCCGGATAGCGCCCAGGCCTACATCGCCCGGGAATGGTCTTCATCGAGCGTCAGCGATCGATACAATTGGATCTACAGCTACGACGCCACACAAGTCACCTTGCCAGCGCCCAGCGAGCCGTAACTTTATGACCGACCCTTCAGCCCTGAACCTTCAGTATTTTCTTCCCTATAAGCTGTCGCGCCTGGTCAACGATATCAGTGCAGAACTATCGCGCACCTACGCGACGAACTTCGGGCTGAATGTTTCGCAGTGGCGGATGCTGGCGGCAGCCGCGCAACTTGAACCCACTTCCGTCACCGAACTGACCGACTATTCCGGCATGGACAAAGTCACCGTCAGCCGCTCGGTGGCGGAAATGGTCAAGCGCGGCCTGCTGACCCGCACCCCCGACTCGCGCGACAGCCGCCGCGCCATCATCGCCCTGACCACCGAAGGCCGGGACATCTACGTGCACATCGCCCCCGCGGCGGTGGAATTCGAACAGTCCCTGCTCAGCGTCTTCGACGACGCCGAACAGAAGCAGCTGCAGGAATACATCGACCGCCTGCTCGCCCAGTTGGCCGTGCTGCGCCTGTCCGGATCCTACGATTTCGACCGCCGCAAACGGAAACCGCCGAAGGCCATGGTGGCGGAAAAAGTGGATAAGTAGCGGAAAGCGCGGTACGTTGGCGATACCGCGACAAAAAACCCGCGATCTTTCATCGAGACGCGGGTTTTTGCATGGTTCTCCCCAGCTTTACTTGCGGACGACTTTCTTTTCTACTCCCCTGGCGCGGAAAAGCGGCCGAAAGGTGTCGCGGCCAGCACGCCGAGCGCTCTCGGGCGAAGTGGCTTATCTCGAGTGGATTACGTGGAAAGTTTTAGGATGAATGTTACAAAATGAGAATAACATTGCTGAGTTTGTCATTAATGGCGTTCCTGCCTGGATGTGCCTCCATCGTCGGGGGGTCTACGCAGGTCGTGTCCGTCCGTGCCGTCAACGAGACGGAACAGGTTGCGGGCGCAATGTGCGAACTCGTCAGCAACAACGGCAGATGGTACGTCACCACGCCAGGCACGGTACCGATTTCCCGCGGCTACGAAGACCTGGCCATCACCTGCCGGAAACAGGATATGGATGCGGGTATCGTCACTGTGAAATCGACCACCAAGGGCATGGCCTTCGGCAACATCCTGCTTGGCGGCATCATTGGCGCCGCCATCGACATGGGCACCGGCGCGGCCTACGAATATCCGTCGTTGATCACGGTACTCATGGGACGCACGACAGTGCTTGAACCGCCCAAGCCCGAAACTCCGGCTGCGACGACGGATCAAGGGATGCCGGTAAATCCCCAGGATGCGCCGCAGTCCATGCGGCAACTGCCTGCCGAGGCGGCACCCGTCCGGATCGGCCCGACCACGCCGACGGGAACGTGATGCCATCACTGGCGACCGTCCGCTCCATCCCAGCATTTGGCGGGGCTAGGAGGGAAACACCACAAGAGAAGCCTTCCCCGCTACGGTCCTTTCCAAGATAGCAGTGCACGGACAACAAAAAACCCGCGCCTCGTTAAGAGATTCGCGGCTTTGATGTGCAGGGGACTACTTGATACTGCTACTTGGTGCGACGGCGGGACTGGAATAGTTGCGATAAAGCCGCACAAATACTGGCTCCACAATTTTTTCATCTTTCAGATACCCCCAAAAATACCCCCAGACTTGCATCGCTGAGCATCTTCCCGCTCCGGGGTTAGAAAAGGCCGAACAACGTACCGGTCACCAATTCGGGTTACGAGTGAAGACCCGAACTAACTCCTTGGCGCAGGGTGGTTAGTCGCCACGCTATTTCCCTCATCGAGCTGCCAATCCAGCCGTTTCCTGCTATCCGCCAAGAGGGTTTTTATCGCCCGCTGCATTTCTAGCCACTCACGCCCCCGCATGCCGTGCTTTGCAGCGTTCTGGCTGGCCTTAGCCTTGCCCGCCTCACTCCGGGGGCCGGTAGACTGCTCCCACGGCCTCCAGTGCCGTATTGCCTCGGCTTGCTTGGCCCGCCGTTCCGGTGTCCAGGTAGTTGCCATTGCTGACCTCCAAAAGTTCGTTCGCAGATTCGCCCGGCTTTCCGTGCGCGGGGGCCGGCGTACCGTTGTTCACCTGCTGATGCCCCGCCGCGATGTTTGCCTGCTTCACAAAGGCTACTGAGCGAGGATTCTCCAGCTCGCCCAGCACCTTGATGGTGTGCGCTGCCTGGGCCTGGGCCTTCAAGGCCAGCCGCATGTGCGTTTCAAGCTGGTTCAGGTATTCCGAATTGACGGCCTTTCGCATCAGGCTGTTGAAAAGCAAGTCCAGGGTATTGGCCTGGGCAGCCAACATTGCTTTGGATCTGGATAGGTCGCCCCCCCTTACCGCCTTCACTTCGTCGGCCAGCAGGTCGTAATACTTCTGTTGGTCTACCTCGCCAAACAGCTTTACCGAGTACTCGCTACCCACCGCCGCGCTGCGCAGGGTCGGACTACTCGCCATGAGCGCCGCCCGTTCCTGTTCAGTCATTTGACCCTCGGCCTTCACAGATTGGGATTTACTCGCTTTCTTTGCCATGCCTGCTCCTATTCCTGCCTGGACGCATCAATGCCACCGTCCATGGATTTACGTTTGCGTGGCACGTGGTGTCGGGCCTTCGCAGGTTTCCCAGCAGACTCACCTGTGCTTTTATTGCACCTGTAGATGGCTATATCTAGATGGTCACCGTCTCCCGGTGTAGAGGAAGTGCCAAAAACACCCCTGATTGCACCGTCTCCCGGTGCAAAGGCTTGGGCCTCTACACCGTCTCCCGGTGCAATCGTCGGCCTCTCTACACCGGGAGACGGTGTAAGGCCTTTAATCTCACGATGTGAAATCCTGGAATTTAGGTAGGCTCCACGCTGGAATGCGCTTGCTGCGCCAGTGTCGTATCCAGTCAGGTCGGCCAGGGTATACCACGTCACGGCAAACCAAGAGGCACGGTGGGGGCGCTGTCCTTTTACAGTCTGGTGAATCAGACCAGCATCCATCAATTCGCGTAGCGCACGGGTGATGACATCATTGCTGCGCCATCCACGCCCCTCCAGCACCTTGGTAGTCGCCAGCAGTCGTCCGTTGTTATCGCGGCCAAGCTGGCGGGCCAGTTCGACCAATAATGCCTTGGCTGGGTGACCCAGACTCAGATAGGCTTGGCTGTCCAGCACCACGGTAGGCAGAGCCACAAAGGCCGTTCCGTCGCGTTGCGTGTCGCGCTGGCGTCTGCTGCTACGCCCATTCGCCATTAATCGGCCTCCGGGCCGCTCAACAGCGAATACCGAGCCATACGAGAATGCCGGTAACCATCTGCTGACCAACCATCAAATAGGACAGTGCGTATGTCCCAACCTTTTCGACGCAAGCCGAACACACGCGCCGACACTTGGTAGATGCCCAATGCCCGCAAGTCATCCGTAGTGCAATCGCGCTGCCGAAGTGCCTCAATGATGCGGCGTTCTTGGACTTCGGTAGCCGTGGAACTGTCCGCGACCACAGTATCATGCGGCTTGGTGGTCTGGGTCGTACTCTTGCCGAAGTCACGGCCCTTTTCGTTGGTGGTGGTTGGCATGGCTTAGCTTTCCACGCTTTGGGCGGCCTGCCATGCGTTGGGGTCGGACAACCAGGCCAGCACATCAGCAGAGCGCCAGGCTGTGATAGCTCCGAATCGGACTGGCTGCGGGAATTTGCCTTTGCGGCTCCAGTTCCAAACGGTTCCCTTGCTCACGCCAGTAGCGGCCACCACTGCGGGCAGACGCATGAACGAGGCCGCGCCAACATCAGGCGGCATGGGAACGGGTTTAGTGCTGGGGGCGGACGGGCGAAAGGCCGTTACCTTGGGTTGGGCGGTACTAGTGCGCATCGGCTGGACTCCCATGTTTGCGCGTTGAACATGAGTGCCAGTCTGGCGATGCGCCACCGGACTTAGGCCGAATTAGGGTTTGCCAAAACCGATTAGGATTTGGGTCTAGGTTTTATGCCGATTCCCGGGTAGTAGGGCTGCTGCCTGCTTCAGGTACTTCCGCACCGTCTCGTCATCTATGGATAGATTCAAAGCCTCTGCAGCGCGGCAAATGTCGGTGGTCGTGGTGTTTTTCTTGGCGCTTGGGTCATACCCGTAAACATCAGTCGCCATAGCAATGACCATCCTTAGCAGGCTGTCGCGTTCGCGGGCCGACAGGGGCTTTTCATCACCGCTAGGGATGCCGCCAAGTGATTCCTCAAAATCGCGCAATGCGGATGTTCTAACAACGATCATTGAATCATTGGGCAATGCCCCGGAGGGGTAGAAATTCTCGTGATACGGTTTTCCCTTCCTCCTCTCCTTGTACTCTTTGCGTCTCGTTTCAAAAGCAACTCGCTGCTTGTCGGCTTCGTCCGCTGGAATGCCATCCTCAACGATGCGCCTCTCCAGCTCTAGCCCCTCAGCTTTTGATCCTCTTTGATACTCGTTATCGTCAAAATCTGCTTGAATCTGACATATGGAGTCCTCCCCACGCCAGATAAATGCACCGTCTAGGGTTTCCGCCGTTATCGACGGGCCGCCCGTGATACTTAGGCACTCATGCTCTACGTCAAGCCTTTCACCTCCAAACATAGGCAAATCCCATACTCCCCAAACCGTGGTGACTTTCTCTCGTTCCAGGGTAATCCACTGCGCATCATTCAACCGCAATGATGTAATGAACGGCACTGTTTCTTCGGAGTCATCATGACTAGCTGCGTATCCCTTTTGAGCGAGTGACTTCGGCATAGGAGCCCAATCGAGGCCGTCGGGAACCTTGCCGTCTGCAATAGCAGCAACTACGTCGGCAAGACTGTGGGTAACAATTTTTCCCTTCTTAACTGTCGCTCCATTCGGCAGATAGACAGACAACCTAAGATGCCCATCTAGCGCCAGCCGCAATACATCGGCATTGCTGACTTCCTCACCAAGAGAGACCGAAAGGTACTTGGCGGCGTCGCCAACCGTGACCCACTCCTTCAGAGTAAACAGCTTGCTCATGATTTTTTCCGGCTTGCCAGTGCATCGGATATTTGCCCTAAAACTTTTCGCACTGTGTCGTCTGAGACTGGCGCTCCGATTTCGTCCGTGCGTTGCACTACGCTGGAAACCGCACCGCGGCTGTTAAGGTCGATCTCGGAATACTTGCAGAGTGCTGCAATGATGGTCAGTAGCGTATTGCGTTCGGTGGTCGTTAACTGTGCCGCGTTCTTTTTCAGGGCTTCCAGTTCCTTGATTGCTGGCGCGGCCTGCTCTTTCCATGCGGTTTCCGCTTTCTCAATCCGTGCTTTGAGTGCGTCACGCTCCGCTTGGAGTGCGCGGAAGCTATCCGCGTTGATAGCCGTATGGGTTGATCTCTCAATTTCATCAAACAGGAATGCAGGCTTCTGGCCGGGGTAGGCTTTCTCCATCCACGATTTCAGGTCAGCATGCCGGATGGTGATTCTATGTTTGGCGACTACATCCCCAGGGGTAACGGTTCGGCCATCTCGCCCGTACGCAATCTCATTATTTAGTACCGCCTCCCATATCCGCTCAGCATTTGCGCGTAGGCACGGCCATTGGGGAAATTGACCAGGGCCGGGTACAAGTTCATCGCCAACAGATTGCAATATTGCGGCCTCATTGGCAATCAAGTTGCACCAGCGCAACGCCGCTTCTACGGGCCGGTAATAGGGCTTCTCCAGGGCATTGCAACTTTTAGCGTCGTATCCGCTCATCGCACCGTCCATGCGTCGCCCATTGGTGTAGGAGCCAGCACCAGGCCGGTGGACGTTCCGGTTTTTCGCCCCGTCGGGCTAGATGCTGGCAGAAAGAGTTAGACTCCGGTCGTTATCAAACGAAGATTCGCTTTAGACTGTGTCGGCCTGTCGTCGTCGGGAACTTCATAAACCTCACAATGGCTATAGACAAATTCAAATAGCTCCGATGCTTTCGCACGTAGCATGGCCTGAAACTCAGTGGAAACTAGCACACGCTTCCCAGGCATGTAATCGGCTCGGGGATGCGCCGCGACTTTTCGCATTGGATGACACAAATCTCCCGTGTCCCCCGACCATTCCAGCATATCGATAAGTAGCATCCTTGCTAACTCATGTACAGCATGATGGCTGCCTTGCATGTAGGGTCGTACACCGCCCCAATCAACCTCAAGTTCCCAATCCTGCTCACCAAGCAGGCGTATCTCAGCAGCTAGTAGCTCCTGGCGGCCAGTGCAGCATGCATTAATGGTCGTGAACTTAGATCGCTTGACGGTTTTCTTGCCTTCTGGAAATACTGACTCAGGTATCCCGGACGCCGTTAGCTCGTCGCGGCTCCCCCGATAGACCGTTAAGTGCCGCCCCTCGCATCGATACTGCTCGGTCATGAGATCTTTCAGACCTGAAGCAGCCAAATCAATTTTAATGTTGATTGAGCGCTCTGACGCTCGTAGCCGTTGGTTGCGTGAGCACACGCCTACGCCATTGCGTTTTGTAGAATTGACTTCAGCCATGAAACGAACCTCCTGTACAGGTCGTGCTGTGGTCAGGCGGCTTTGGTGTTGCAGCACCCTGGCCGCCGCTTCGCCTGAAACCGTCAGGCAGCGGTAAAGCTCATACGACTTGGGGGGCGCGATAGCGGTATGACGTTGCCACCAGCCTTGAGTGCATCCAGGTAGTCCGCCCAGGCTTGCATCATGGCAACCCGCTCCTTGATAAACCTCGTCCGGTTGTAGGCCCGTCCCAGGGTGTCGGGCACGGTATGGGCTAGCTGGTGCTCGATGACTTCAGGCTTCTGCCCCAGTTCCTCATGCAAGATGGTGCGGGCCATGGCTCGGAAACCATGCCCGGTCATATCCGCCTGCGTGTCGTACCCCAAGCGTCGCAGTGCCACGTTCACCGCCGCCTCGCTCATGGGCTTACCGTTCTTGTTGCGGCCCGGAAAGACGTATTGCCCGCCCCCGGTCAAGGCTTGCAGATCACGCAGGATCGCCACGGCTTGCTGAGCCAGCGGGACAAGGTGGGGGGTCTTGGTCTTTGGCACGATGTAGCGCCATTCGCCCCGATCCAGGTCAACATCCGCCCATTCCATCGTCCGCAGTTCGCCGGGACGCACAAACAGCAGCGGGGCCAGTTTCAGGGCGCAGGCTACGGGATAGGTGCCATTGAAGCTATCGAATGCCCGCAGCAGTTCGCCCACTTTGGCCGGGTCGGTGATGGCGGCAAAGTTCTTGGTGACGTGCCGGGGTATCGCGCCTATCAGGGCTTGCGCAGGATCGAGCTTGCATACCCCCTGCCGAACGCCGTAGCGAAAGACCATGCTGATTTCCGCCCGCACCTTGTGGGCGCAGTACCGCGCCCCCCGGTTGTCAATGCGCTTGAGGACATCTAGGATTTCGGGGGCGTCGATTTCGGTGATGGGCCGCTTGCCCAGCCAGGGGAACACGTCGTTCTTCATCCGCCCCCGCGTGTGGGAGTGGGTGCTGACCGAGACAGATGGCTGGCGCACGGCCATCCAGGCACAGGCCACCGCCTCAAATGAGTTTTCTGCGGCCAGCTTGGCGGCGCGCTTGTTGTCCTTGCGGGCTTGACTAGGGTTCTACCCCATCGGATAGCAGCTTGCGGGCCTCCTGGTGCCGTTCTCGTGCCTTGGCCAGCCCGGTTTCGGGGTACACCCCCAGCGCCAGCACCTTTTCCTTGCCACCGAATCGGTACTTCCAGCGCCAGTATCGCGCTCCGGCTGGAGTCACCAGCAGGTAAAGCCCGCCACCATCTGCCAGCTTGACGGATTTGGAGCCAGGTTTGGTTTGTCGGATGGCGGTATCGGTAAGAGGCATTGGGGGTATCTCCACCCCTAAAATCGGGGGTACAGGATGCATACCCCCAAAGATACCCCCGCGACTGGGGGTATGGCAATGAACTACCTTAGACTGCTTTAGACAACAAAAAAGCCCTAAGGCGTTGATTCCTTAAGGCTTTTAGACTGTATTGGACTACTCTAGACTACTGATTGGTGCCGACGGCGAGACTCGAACTCGCACAGCTTTCGCCACTACCCCCTCAAGATAGCGTGTCTACCAATTCCACCACGTCGGCCAGGTATCGTTGCCAGGGCCGCCGATAGCTCGGGCTACCCCAACAAAGTCCGATATTCTATCACGTTTGCCCTATCCGGCCAGTTGCCAGGCGTCCGGCGGCGGGTTTTCCAATCGGTACACTAGCCGGTCTGTCACTTTTTGCATACGCATTCCCATGACCGTTTTCCCTTTCGAGGCCGTGTTGTTCGACTGCGATGGCGTGCTGGTCGATTCGGAACCCATCACCGCGCGCATGTTGTCCATCATGCTGGGCGAACTGGGCTGGTCGCTGACGCAAGACGAGGCGCTGCGCACTTTCGTCGGCAAGACGGTCCGGGACGAGGCGGCGCTGATCCATGCGCGCACCGGCTTTACCCTGACTGACGAGTGGCTGGCGCAGTTCCGGGCGCGGCGCGACGAAGCGCTGGCGCGCGAGGTGCAAGCCATCCCCGGCGCGCCACAGGCCGTGCGGGCGCTGCATGGCATGCTGAACGGCCGCGTCGCGGTTGCCTCGGGCGCCGACGTGCCGAAGATAGAACTGCAGCTGCGCAAGATCGGCATTCACGACTGCTTCGCCGGCCGGATACTCAGCGGCCAGGAACAACCGCGCAACAAGCCCGCGCCCGACGTCTACCTGGCCGCCGCGACGGCGCTGGGCGTGGCGCCGCAGCGCTGCGCGGTGGTCGAAGACACGGTGACCGGCGCCACCGCCGGGGTGGCCGCGGGGGCCACCGTGTTCGGCTACAGCCCTGGCGGGCCGGGCCACAGCAGCACCCAGGCCCTGCTGCGGGTCGGGGTGGCCCAGGTGTTCCATGACATGCGGGAACTGCCCGCGTTGCTGGCGCAGGCCACCGCCACCACCGCCGACGCGTCGTAAGCGTCGGACACCCCTGTCGCCCCCCCCATAGCGCATGAAAAAACCCGCGAGGCCAAAGGCCTCGCGGGTTGCTGTACTGCTGCCGCCGATGCGGCCGGACTACGGGGCCGGCTTGGGTGCTTCCGGGGCCGGCGCGGCGGGTTGCTGCGGGGCCGGCTGGTCGGCGGGCTTGTCGGCGGCCGGCGGCTGGGCCGGGGCGGCCGGCACGTCGGCGGGCTTCGATTCCGATTGCGGCTGGGCGGCCGGCGCGGGCACTTGCGGCACCGACGCATCCGGCTGGGCCGGCGTCGATTGCGGCACGGACGAACCGCTGCCCGAGCCCGGCACTTGCGGCACCGAGCGGTCGAAATCCTGCATCACGCCGGATTCGATGGCGCCGGGAGCCGAGCCCTTGTGGCTGAGGTAGGCCAGGCCGACCGTGGAGGCGAAGAAGACGACCGCCGCCCACTTGGTGGTGCGCGACAGGAAGTTGGCCGCCCCGGTGGCGCCGAACAGGCTGCCGGCCGAACCGCTGCCGAACGCCGAACCCATGTCGGCGCCCTTGCCCTGCTGCAGCAGGACCAGGACGATGATCGCCAGTGCGGACAGCACCTGCACGACCAGCAAGATGGTAAGTGTCAAAGACATTGAGGACTCCGGAAACTTAGGCTGCGGCGATGCGCAGGAATTCTTCGGCCACCAGCGACGCGCCGCCCACCAGGGCGCCGTCGATGTCGGGCATGGCAAACAGGGTGGCCGCATTGGCGGCCTTGACGCTGCCGCCGTACAGGACGCGCACCTGGCCGGCGCCCAGCCCGCGCAGGGCCACGCGGATGGCGCCGTGCACTTCCTGGGCTTGCTCGGGCGTGGCCGTGCGGCCGGTGCCGATGGCCCAGACGGGCTCGTAGGCCAGCACCATGCGCGACAGCGCGTCGGCGCCCAGGGCCAGCACGGGCTCGAGCTGGCGCTCGATGACGCCCAGCGTGTTGCCACCTTCGCGGTCGGCCAGCGATTCGCCCACGCACACCACCGGCGTCAAGCCCGCGTCGAGGGCGGCGCGGGCCTTGTCGGCCACGACCTGGTCCGTTTCGCCATGCAGCGTGCGGCGTTCGGAATGGCCGGCCAGCGCCCAGCGGCAGCCGAATTCTTTCAGCATGGCGCCCGAGACCTCACCCGTGTAGGCGCCCTTGGCCTGCGCGCTGACGTCTTGAGCG
>Ga0182735_1000952_pt1 | contig 20627 bp, 18 predicted proteins | sample eDN5th30CKraftMG_FD_128524 | JGI IMG/M metagenome (GOLD analysis project Ga0182735, IMG submission 128524) | Enriched Miracle-Growth compost microbial communities from Emeryville, California, USA - eDNA 5th pass 30_C Kraft MG (version 2) (version 2) ...
GCCGAGGATGAACCCGAGCAGGTCGGCGCGCCCCGGTGCGAGCTGGTCCAGACGGACGGTGAGCGAGTATGCGAGCGGCACGATGAGCGCCATCCCGCCGCCGAACGTCGCACCCACCAGCAGCAGCAGCTGCCGGCGTGGCACCGGCGGCGGCTCGATGGGCCCCTCGATCACCGCCGCGACATCCTCTGCCGGCCCCTCCGATCCGGTCGCCGTCATCTCTCAGCGCGCGAGCGCCAGCCTCCGCTGCTCACGACGCTCACGCTGCGCCACCGGATCGGCGACAGGTGCGGCGAGCAACAGCCGCTGCGTATAAGCGTGCTGGGGAGCGAGGGTCACCTGCGCGGCGGTGCCCGTCTCCACCAGATCGCCGCGATAGAGCACGGCGACCCGGTGACTGATGTGACGGATGACCGACAGATCATGCGACACGAACAGGTAGGCGACTCCCGTGGCACGCTGGATCTCGATGAACAGATCCAGCACGCGCTCCTGCGTGCTGAGGTCCAGCGCACTGACGGGTTCGTCGCACACGATCAGTCGCGGTGAGGGAGCGAGCGCGCGAGCGATTGCGACGCGCTGACGCTGCCCGCCGGAGAACTCGCGCGGAAGTCGCTCGGCCGCATCGGCCGGGAGCCCGACCTGATCGAGGAGCGTCTTGACCCGTGCACGGGCGTCCTTCGCCGTCGCACCTTGAACGACGAGCGGCTCCGCCAGAATGTCTCCCACCGTGAGAGACGGGTTCAACGACGTGTAAGGATCCTGGAAGACCACCTGGATGTCCTTCGCGAGATGCCGTCGATCACGTGGCTTGAGCGACGAGATCTCCTCACCATCGAACGCGATCTCACCCCCGGACGGTCGGACGAGGCCCAGCACGGCGCGACCGATGGTGGTCTTCCCCGACCCGGACTCACCGACCAGGCCGAGCGTCTCCCCCGCGTCGACGGTCAGAGAGACGCCGTGAAGGACCTCGGCCGGCTTCGCCCGCCACCCCCGGCCAGGGAACGTAACGCGCAGATCGGAGACATCGAGCAGGGTCATCGCACTGCACCTTCCGCCGGGGCGACCACCGCAGGGTCGGTGCGCACCGTGCTCTCGTCGAGGATCGCGCCGAGGAGCATCTTCGTGTAGTCGTCGTGAGGATTGCGGAAAACGTCGAGTGTTGCGCCCGCTTCGACGATGACGCCCTTCTTCATCACGACGATCCGGTCGCAGATGTCGGCCACGACGCCGAAGTTGTGGGTGACCAGAAGGATCGCCATGTCGAGCTCCGCCTGCAGATCCCGCAGCAGATCCAGGATCTCCGCCTGCACCGTGACATCGAGTGCCGTCGACGGTTCGTCGGCGATCAGCAGACGTGGGCGGCTGGCGACGGCGCCGGCGATCAGGACGCGCTGCGCCATGCCGCCCGAGATCTCGTGAGGGTAAGAATCGAACGTGCGCACGGGGTCAGCGATGCCGCAACGCTCCAGCAGCGCCAGCACGCGAGCCCGTGCTTCCTTTCTCGACACTCCGAGCGCCGCGCGCACGCCTTCCACGAGCTGCGCTCCCACACGGTACGAGGGGTCGAGGTTGGACATCGGCTCCTGCGGAATGTAGGCGATCGCCGTGCCGCGAAGCGCGCGCATCTGCTTGTCGGTCCGGCCGACGAGCTCCTCCCCGTCGAACAGGATGGAACCCCGGGTGATGATCGCCTCGGCCGGGAGGACGCCCAGCGTCGCGAACGCCGTCTGCGTCTTCCCCGAACCGGATTCGCCGACCAAGCCGACCACCTGCCCGCGGTCGATCGTCAGGGAGACGCCGCTGACGACCTCGCGTGCGCGGCCGCTCGGACCACGGTATGCGATCCCCAGATCCGAGATCTCGACGAGCCTCGTTGAATCGCGCTGCTGGGTTTCCGCCCGCTCGACGACCTTCTGTCCGCGCCCCACCTTCACCGGCTTCGGCTTCGAGCCCTCGAGCGTGTCCCGCAGCGCGTTGCCGAGCAGCACCAGCGATGCCGTGATGAGTCCGAGCATGAGGCTCGGCCAGAGAAACTGCGTGGGAGCCACATAGAGATTGCGGAATCCCGACGAGATCATGGCGCCGAAACTGGGGATCTGGATCGAACCCACACCGAGGAACGCGAGCCCCGACTGCACGGCGATCGCGGATCCGGCCATGAAGGCACCGGCGATGATGATCGGGCCGCGCACCACGAACAGCACGTGTCTCGACAGGATTCGCAGATTGCCGAGACCCGACACGCGAGCGGCGTCGACGTACAACTCATTCTTCACGCCGACCACCAGGTTGCGCACGATGCGATAGATGCCCGGGGACAGCAGTACGCCGAAGATCAGCATCGTGAAGCGGTAGTCGCCACCGGTCACCGGCATCAGGATGATGAGAAGCAGGATGCCGGGGAATGTCATGACGAGGTTGAACGTCCATTCCGTGACCGCCCGCGTCACCTTGCCGAAGTAACCCCCCACAAGTCCCGCGATGACACCGACGACGAGCGCGACACCGGCACCGATCAGCGCCGAGATCGCGGCGGTGTTGATCGAGTGCAGCAACCGCGTCCAGATGTCGCGCCCGGTTTCATCGGCGCCGAGCGGATACCCAGGCGTGCCGACCGGAGCGTTGACCATCGACAGGTCGGCCTCGTTCGGCCCGTGCTGCGTGAGCAGCGGCGTCAAGAGCCCCAGCATGAAGATGAAGATGAGGATGCCTGCGGTGACGACGAACTGGGGATCCTTCAGCAATCTTCGCCACATCGGCGTTCTCGCTGCCGCCGCGGCATCCTCCATCGCCACGATCAGCTCCGTGCTCGGAGTCGTCATCGTCTCCGTCAGAGGTCCGTCCTGCGTACTCAATGGACTCTCGCTTTCGGGTTCAGCCAGCCGTTGGCCAGGTCTGTGGTGAGGTTGACGACGGTCACGAGCAGGACGCCGAATGCAGCGATGCCCATGATCACCGGGATATCGCCCTGTAGAGACGCGTTGAAGGCGAAGCTCCCGTAGCCGGGGAGCGCGAAGACGTTCTCGATGATGAGCGCGCCGCCGAACATCGATATGAACTCGAGCGACATGACCGTCAACGCCGGGCTGCCGGCATTGCGCAGAGCGTGCCGGATCACGATCGAGGTGGTCGAGATGCCCCTCGTTCGCAGGGTGCGGACGTAGTCCTGACGCAGCTCGTCGATCATCCGACCGCGCACCTGCGCGGCCATGTTCGCGACGCCGCCGATCGTGAGGACGATGACCGGGATGGTGATGCTGCGTGCCCATGCTCCCGGATCCTCGGAGATCGGGGTGAACCCGGTCGCGGGAAGCCACTTCAGCTGGACGGCGAAGATGACCACGAGGCCGATGGCGAGGAGAAGCCCCGGAACGATGTACCCCACGAGGGAGATGCCCTGGGAGATCTTGTCGACCACTCCGCCACGCGACGCCGACCAGACGCCGAGGAAGGTGGAGAGGACGACCGTCAGCAGCAGCGCGGGGACGATGACCGACAGAGTCACGAGCAGACGTTGCATCACGGTCGGGGCGACGGGAAGCGACGTGTAGACCGACTCCCCGAAGTCGCCCTGGACGGCGTGTGCCAGCCAGTCGAAGTATTGGACGATCGCTGGACGGTCCCAGCCCTTCTCTGCCATAAGACCCGCGGTGACTTCCGGTGTGGCGGCGGGACCGAGGATGGTCAGGGCGACGTCCTCGAACGACGTGCTCAGCAGCATGAAGGTGATGAACGTGACCAGCAGCGCGAGGATGATCCCCGCTCCGAGGCGACGCGCGATGTAGACGAGCATCTTGTACTCCGGATAAGGCCGGGGGCACGTCGGTTCCGACGCACCCCCGACGCTGATTAGTCGGTGACGGAGAACAGTCGGTAGGTCGACAGAGTGTTGGCCTTGCCGACGTAGGTGATGCCGTCCCCGGTCGCCCATGTGGCGCCGATGAACACCACCGGGGCGACGAAGGCCTGATCGACGACGTACTCGTTCAGCTCCTGGTACGCGGGGAGCGCGTCTTCGAACGCGACGGTCGAGTTGATCTCCGACCAGAGTCCGTCGAGCGTCTCATCGGTGTAGCCGCGCGGGTTGCCGACACCGTCGACGGCGAACGTGGTGGCGAGGTCGGCCGTGTCGGAGTTGAATCCGAGGATCTGGTAGTAGAGGCCGTAGTCACCCGATCGCGCAGCGCCCTGCGCCTGCTGCGGCGGAACCGTGACCCACTCCAGGTTCAGCCCGATGTCCGAGAACGCCTGCGAGAGAGCCGGCTCGATCGTCGTGGTCAAGAACGTGCTGGGGATCTGCAACGTCTCCCCCGCGAAGCCCGCCTCTTCGACAAGCTCCTTGCCCGCTTCCGGGTCGTACTCGTACGTGCCGTTGAGCGACTCGTCGTAGATCGCGCCGAACGGGCTCGCGAGCTGCTCGGTCGCGATGCCGACGCCCGAGAAGAGTGCCTCCAGCATCGACTCGCGGTCGATCGACATGTTGATCGCCTGGCGGACCCGGACATCGCCGAGCGCCGGCCACTTCTCGCCGCCCCGGTCGAGGACATTCAGGAACGCCGCTGCGACGGCGTCGTTGACGGTGATGTTCCACTCGTCGGGGTTGAGCTGGCCGACGACCTGCGACTGGACGGTTGCGGCGTTGAGCTCACCCGACTGCAAGGCATTGAAGCTCGCGGTCGGGTCCTGGATCACCTTGACCGTGAGGGTCTTGAACGGGACGTTCTCCGCGTCCCAATAGTCGTCGCGCTTGGTCAGCACATACGTGCTGCCAGGAACCGTCTTGGCGGTGTCGAGGGTGAAGGGGCCGGAGCCGACGGGGTCGGTGGCGGTGCGCTCTTCGGCAAGGGTCGCCGGGTCACCGATCGCACCCAGCCCGCTGGAGAGGTTGTCAAGGAACTGCGGGTCGAAGCTCGAGAACGAGATCACGACGGTGGAATCGTCGGATGCGACGACGTCGTCGACAGCTGCAAGCCGGCTCTGCACGTTGCCGGGGGTTTCCTTCGAGCGAAGCAGCGTGGCAACGACCGCGGCCGCGTCCACAGGGTCACCGGTGCTGAAGGTCATCCCCTCGCGCAGCTTCAGAGTGAGCTCGGTGCCGTCCTCGTTGTACTCCCACGTCTCGGCCGCGCCGGGCAGAATCTCGGCGGTCGTCGGGTCCTTGCGCAGCAGCGTGTCGAGGATCGCCGACCAGACGAACATCTGCTGCCCATCGACGAGCTGCGCCGGGTCGAGTGAGTTCGGGGCGCTGACCGCCGCGACGGCGAGGTCCTTCTCCTCGATCGGAGCGGCCGACTCGCTCGGAGCAGCTTCCGACGATCCCGCGCATGAGGTGAGCAACAGCGATGCGGCGAGCACCGTGGCCCCGAGCGCCGTGAGTCGTCGCGAACGACGGGTCAGTGAACGTGACATGATCCAGACTCCTTTGTGTGATCCAGGTGCAACCGCTTGTCGCGAGACTCCCCGCAAACAGATCTTTGGCTTGTGACGCCAGTAAACCAGGGTTTGCAGGTTTGGACAACCGATTGCCATGGCGTGATGCAACCGTTATGAGCCGCGCGCCGTGATCACGCCCTAGGCGGGTTCGAGCTCGAAGCGACGGACGACCACGGCGTCGCCGAGGGCCTCCATGCCGATCACACGCCCGGTGAACCCACCCGCGACCTCGGTCGAGAGGTAGCGCCCATCCAGCCGAGCGAGTCGGGTGAACTCGTCGACGACGCGATACCCCGCTTCGATCACATCAGGCCCGCGCGGAGCCCCTCGCTCGACCACCGGCTCCGTCGACCGGATCTCGAGCTGCGCGTGCGGCGGGGCCTCGACCTCACCCACCACCTGAGCGAGGGGACCGATGGCGATGCGCGCCCGTACGCGGCCACCGACGTGCTCGACGAGCACCTGGTGCGCGTCGTCGATGCGCACAGAGAGCGCGACATCCCCGTCCGCTTGTACGCGCGCGGTCCAGTTCGGGTGAACAGCGCGCACGGCGAGCAGCCGCTCTGCGGCCGTGGCGTTCGACGCGCGACCGCGCTTCAGTTCCAGCCCGCCGCCGAGGCGCGGTCTCGCAAAGGAGCCGGGGTGCACGCCGGGCGCGATCCATCGGGGGTGCAACGTGGCGCTGTCGAAGTCGTCGACGAAGCCTGCAGCATCCGACGGTTCGCCGAAGCGGCTTTCGTCGACGACCGGCCAGTCGTCGACCCAGTCGATGCCGGCGATGAACGTCTCGCGGCCGTTGGTGTGCCACCGCGGGAACGAGCCGCGCGGTCGAGTGCCCAGGTAGACCGTCGCCCACGTCCCGTCGACGCATTCGACGAGGTCGGCGTGGCCAGTCGACTGGACAGCTGCCGAGGTGCTCCGGTGCGTCAGGATCGGGTTGCTCGGGCACGCCTCGAACGGTCCGTCCGGAGCGGCGGATCGTGCGATGGTGACCATGTGACCGGGCCCCGTGCCGCCTTCGGCGACGATGAGATACCACCACGTACCGCGGCGGATCAGGTGCGGCCCCTCCGCGTGCGCACCGCCGGTGCCGCGCCACAGCTCCCGCACGTCGGAGCGGACCTCGCCGGTGAACGGATCGATCACTGCCTGCGAGATGCCGCCGCGCACGACGTCGCTCCACGTCAGCCTGCACACACCGTTCTCGTCCCACGACAAGTCGGGGTCGATCCCGATGAGACCGGGCACGAACACGGGTTCGCTCCACGTCCCACTCGGATCCGCCGCATGCACGATGAGGTGTCCGCGCGTGATCTCCTGCAGGTTCGTCGTGATGAGCCAAAACCGTCCGTCGTGGTGGCGGAGGGTCGGAGCGTAGATCCCGCCGCTCGCGCCGGCGATGCCCGGCCTCGTCGCCAGCTGCTCCGGTCGGTCGAGCGCGCTGCCCACGGGCTCCCAGGCCACGAGGTCACGGGATCGATGGATCGGGACTCCGGGGAGGTACTCGAAAGTCGAGTTCGCAAGATAGTAGTCCTCCCCTACGCGGCAGATCGAAGGGTCGGGGTGGAACCCCGCGAGAACGGGCGTCGACGACATCGGTGCGCCTCCGAAGGATGTGGAATGGGGCGGGAACTCCGCACGGCGATCCAATCAAATGACGACAGGTTTGGCAATCGATTGCTTCCGACGGGAGCTGCATCGGCACCGTTTGATCGGGAACGCGTGATCACGTGCGCCCCCGGTCCCAGATCTATGCTCGCGGCATCAGCGCGTGCCTCGAATCGCGCCCGCGCACCAGGCGGAACGCTGATGCGGTAGTGCACCTCGTCTCCGTCGATGGACCAGTTGCTCTCCACAAGCCCGTACGGCGTTCCGACGGAGGCTCGCGCCCAGGTCAGCCCGCCGCCTGTCAACGGCCGGGTGCCGATCAGACGGTAGCCGGGTTCATCGGGGGTGATGCCCGCCACGCGCTCTGTGAGGAGGCGCGCCACGGAGCCGAGGGCGTAGTGGTTGTGGCTCATCTTGGCTTTGCCGGACTTCTTGTACCCCTCCCACGTCTCCCACACGGTCGTGGCGCCGAGGGCCACCTGATGTAGCCAGCAGGGGTTCGAGGTGCTTGTGAGCAGGTCCCATGCCGTCTCGGCGTGGCCATTGGCCACGAGTGCGTCGAGCAGAAGCGGAGTGGAGAGGAACCCGGTTCCGAGATGGCCGCCAGCTCCCCGGATCAGTTCGACGAGTCGCCCGGCCGCGGCGCCCCGTTCGGATTCGTCGAGCAAGCCGAACGCGAGAGCCCGGACATAATCGTCCTGCCGATCGGTCCCCATCGTGCCATCCGAATGGATGAACGCCCTCCGCCATGCCCGTCGGACGTCGTCCGACGCACGTGCGCGGCGAGGACCAGCGACGTGACCACGCCCATCGACTCGCCCGAGCCGAATCCCGCACCCCGCGTCCTTCGGGGGACCCCTGGGGGACCCCTGTCGGGCCGGCCGCGAAAGACGCGGACTCTCGCCTGTTCTAAGGAAAACAAAAACCCCCGATCAAACGAGGGTCCTTGCGGAGACGGAGGGATTTGAACCCGGACAACAATCGCGTCAATCCGATCAGCCCAGCCCGCGTCCGCGTCTTCACGCGGTTTCTTCGTCTCTGGGGTCGGTCAGCACAGTCAACCCGGTCGCCTCGCACAGGTCGGTCGTGGGCAATTCGTGGGCACGAGGCGGGGAGTCGTCGCGCCCACGGAACGATGTTCAGGAGCGGTGAGCGTGCACTGAAAACCTCGACGCGCTTCGGCTCCGGATCGTCGTGCAACAAATACCCGACGTGCAACCACTCACCTGGACCGGCCCTGCCAGGATCCGTCAATCAACGTATTTTCAGGTATCCGGCCGGTGTCCACGCCCCGGGAGGTCAGCATCCACCCACAGCGCCACGAAGAAGGCCCCGCCAGTATGACGGGGCCTTCCGATTTCGTCTGTCCATGGGGGGAGACCGAAGTCCGCGAGTCCCACGGCTCGTACCTCGTATTGTGCCGTTCAAGGGTGCCAGCAGCCACCCCGGTCGATGACTCATCTGTCAGCATTGCCCTCAGCGCCCCGCGCGTGTCCACATACTTGGCAGCGGCAGGGGGAGATCTGGCACGCGCGATACTGCTGTACGGATGGAACGCACGGGTGTCAGCGGCGTTGATGCTCCCGTCTCACTTCTCAGAGGTGACGTTCTGGAGCGGGTTTACGGGCCCGAATGGCCCTGGAACCCCACATTTCTCGGCAGTCTTCCCAATCCGCAGGGCCCTAAGGTCTTCAATCCACGCCGCGAGCTGTCTCGAGTACGGAGTGCGCAGCCAACAACGGGCAAGGTGATCGCCGAGCTGAAGTTCGTGTTCTGGCAGAAGCTTTTCACCGGTCGGCACGACGTCCGCCTCTGGGAGCCTCATATTGCCGCGGCATTCCCCCAGGCACCAACCATGGCGGCAGCAGCGCTACGACACCGGATCTATACAGACCTCGAAACCCTTCGTAACCTACGCAACCGGCTCGCTCACCATGAGCCGGTGTTCACCCGCCACCTCGCCGACGACCTGAACCGCATGCTGGATCTCATCGATCTACGAAGCACTCAGACTGACGACTGGGCACGGGCGATGGAGGATGTGACCAGCACGATCACAGAACGACCGTGACAATCTCGAGGGGAGCTGAGCCGCCCCCTTCATTCGGTCCGGACGTTCTGTGAGTCGTCGGTTTCCATTTGATGGGTGCACTGTCGAGCGTACTCGGCTGGGGGTAGGTAGCCGAGCGAGGAGTGCCGGCGGTGGTGTTGTACTCGTCCTTCCAGTCGCCGATGATGACCTGTGCGTGCAGCAGCGAGTAGAAGCTGTTGATGTTGAGGCACTCGTCGCGGATCCGGCTGTTGACCGACTCGACGTACCCGTTGCGCCACGGCGAGCCCGGAGGGATGTAGGACAGGCCGGTGCGGGTGCCGGCCCAGTCGGCCATCGCTTCGCTGATGAACTCCGGCCCGTTGTCCGACCTGAGCACCGCCGGGGCGCCCCGGGCGGCGACGAGGTCCTCGAGGTGGGCGGTGAGTCGGTCGGCCGTAATCGAGCGCTCCACGAGGCCGCCGATGCACTCCCGGGTGTGTTCGTCGACGATCGAGCAGATCTTGATCGGTCGGCCGTGCTCGTCGGCGTCGAACTGGAAGTCCACCGCCCACACCACGTTCGGCGCGTCCGCCGTCGGCGCGTCGACGGTCGAGGACCCGACGCGCTTGCGTCGACGCCGCTGCGGGACCCGGAGCCCTTCGTCACGCCACAGGCGTTGGATCTTCTTGTGGTTCACCACCCACCACCTTCATGAAGCTGGTGGCCGCTCAGCCTCCCGCCGCGGCCCCAGAGGGAACAGCCGAATGAGCGGGCGTCCCCTCCGCGCGATCCAGCAGATCCAGATCGGCACAGTGCTATCGACCGAACAGCAGGCGCACGAGACGCTCGAGGCTCTGGTGCAGTCCGGGTTCGAGGGTATCGAGCTCAACGGCTTCATGACCAGACCCACGCCGATGTTCGTTCGGGCGCTGACGAGGGCATCCGGCATGCCGATCGGCCGCGGCGGACGGCTGGACTGGCCCGCACTCATCCGCGACTCCGCGCTGAAGATCGTCGGCCTGCACGAAGACCTCGGCGCGATCGAGCGCGAGCCCGACACACCGTGATCGCCCGAGCGGCGACCTTCGACACCTCGCGCGTCGTGATCACCCGGAATGCAACGGTTCGACTAAACCGATGAGGTGCGGGTTCGCGATCTCGTCCGTCGGCTGAACGCTGCCGGGCGCACGCTCGCCGACGGCGGGGTCTCGCTGCTCTATCACAACCACAACGTCGAGTTCCGTCGACTCGAGTCGGGCCGCACGGCCTATTCTCTGATCGTCGACGAGACGGATCCCGCCGCCGTCGGTTTCGAGTTTGACTGCTACTGGCCGACCGTCGCGGGAGTCGACGCGCTCGCCCTCATGCGTGAGCTCGGAGAGCGAGTGCAGCTCGTGCACCTCACCGACCGGGGCACCCGCCGCGCCGGATCATCTCTCACGCCGATCGACAGGGCGGATGCCGTGGAACTCGGTCTCGGCAACATGGACATTCCGGCGTTCATCGAGCAGGCGAAGGCGGCCGGCAGTGCCGCGGTGATCCTCGAGACGCACCGCAATTGGATCGACCGATCCCCGGTCGCGAGCTTCCGAAAGAGCGCCGAGGTGCTGACCGGCATCTGTGATGACGCGGGCGGCTCAGGTCGCCACAAGATCCACCCGCTGCGCGTCAAGACCCGCCGCGGTAGCGCGCACGGTGATCGTTCCAGGCCCGACCGGACGGATGACCGCCAGCGCACGTCCGTCGCAGGTGGTGCGCGTCGCGGCTCCGAACTCTTCCAGGGGGTCGGGCTGGGCGCTCGCGAAGCCCGCCAGAACACCGGCCCCATCGATCTCCAGCGACACGGACGCTGCAGCGTCGGTCGCGAGGACCCCGTCGGCATCAACGAGTTCGACGGCGACGAATGCCAGGTCGGTGCCGTCAGGGCGCAGCTCTGTGCGGTCGGCCGTGAGAAGGAGACCGATGTTCTCGCTGCGACTCCGCAGACTGCTGACGCCGACCTCCTTCCCGTCGCGGATGGCGATCGCCGTGAGCTCCCCCGGGTGGTACTCGGTCTCGAAACTCGCGATGAAAGCCTTGTCCACGCCCACCCGGGCACGGCCGACGGCGATGCCGTCCCGACGGAGCTCGACCTCGTCGGCGTCGCTGTAGACGTCGACCGAGATCGGCGATCCGGCAGGTGCATCCCAGCTCCAGCTGCTGACGACGTCGTCCCACGACCAGGCACCGATGAACACCTCACGCCCGTGATGCTCCGGACGGTGCACGGCGATGTACGGCTCGTCACGCAGCCCCCATACCGTCTCCCTCCAGAAGGAGATCGGGCGGCGATATCCGAGGATGTCGATCGTGCCGGATTGAGCGAGAAGCCAGGGATAGGGAGAGCTCGCGCCCTGCGGCGCATCGGACGCATCCGGGTAGTTCACTCGCCCTAGACCCGCCTCACCGATGTAGTCCCATGCCGTCCAGGCGAAGTCCCCGATCACGGTCGGGTGCTTCTCGACCAGCGGCCAAATCCTGTCGAGCGCGCGAGGATAGGTCTCGGATCCAACCATGATTCGATTGGGGTGACGCTCGGCATCGATGGCGTAGCGGGCCTCTGCGTAGTTGACACCGCTGACATCGAGCTGCGATTGGGCCTGCTCGATCCGGTCCGAGACGACATCGGATGCGCCGATGACGTTGCCCATGTCCTCCATCGACGCCATGAAGGCGTTGACGTTCGTCGAAGCGGTGCCCTCGGCGGACGCGTCACCGGCGGGCGTTTGCGCGGCGAGCACGTCCATGGCCGAGACCATGCCGTTGATGGCGTTGGTGATGAGCCGCGTGCCGTCGAGCGAACGCACCTTCTCGGCGAGAGCGCGGCCCCAGGTGGATCCGATGGGCGTTCCGGTCTCGAAGATCTCGTTGCCGATCGAGTACATGATGACGCTTGGGTGGTTGAAGTCCTTGGCGACCATCGACTCGACGTCGCGCTCCCACCACTCGGGAAAGTCGAGGGAGTAATCGAACGCGGTCTTGGTCTTCGTCCACACGTCGGAGGTCTCATCCCAGACCAGAAGACCGTGGCGATCACAGGCGTCGAGGAACGCCCGGCTGATGCTGTTGTGGGAACTGCGGACAGCGTTGTAGCCGGCCGCTTTGAGGAGCTCGACGCGACGCTCTTCGGCGCGTGGGTGTGCGGCGCTGCCGAGCGGCCCGTTATCGTGGTGAATGCATCCCCCACGCAGCTTCACCGAGCGCCCGTTGATCCGCAGACCGCGCACCGGATCGACGGTGACGGAACGGACGCCGAACACCGATTCGTCCTCGTCGAGAAGGGCGTCTCCCTCGCTAACCCGCGTGCGCGCGACATGCAGTCGAGGATCATCCACGTTCCACAGCGCCGGCTCCGCGAGGTAGTGACGCAGATGCACCCGCCCCGTCGTGCCCGGAAGCAGGGTGATCGGCGCGTTCTGCGAACTGAGCACATCACCGGAGTCGCCGCGGATCTCCGTCTCCACCCGCACGGTGCGGGTGTGACGAGTCTCGTTGGCGACGTCGACCGTCGTGACCACGGAGGCGAGGTCGGGCTCGATGACCGGAGTGGTGATCCGTACGCCGTCGAGGGGAATGTGCACGGGCTCAGTGGTCACTAGCCAGACGTTGCGGTAGAGGCCGGCCCCGGCATACCAGCGACTGTCCTCGTGAGTGCGGACCTCGACGCTGACCGTGTTCTCTTCACCGAAGCGGAGGAACGGGTCGAGTGCGACCGCGAAGCCCGCATACCCGTTGGGGCGCTGGGCCGCGAAGTCGCCGTTGACGTAGACGACGGCGTCACGATACGCCCCTTCGATGTCGAGGACGATGCTCTTGTCGCGCCATTCCAGTGGCACGTCGAAGATCTTGGTGTACTCGAGGTGCGCGCTGGGGTGATAGCCGGTGTGACTGCCGTTGGGGCTGTCTGCCGATCGCAGCAGATCGCGCAGCCCGTCGTGCGGCAGGGTGACCACCTTCTTGGCCGCCCCACCGGTGAAGGCGTCGAAGATCGAGCCTTTGGGCCCGACGGTCCAGTCGTCGTTGAACGGGGTGCGGATCATGAGTGAGCTTTCTGATGGTGGGTGGGGAGCGGACGGGGGTGCGAGTGGATCGTCACCGGACGCCCTTGATGAATCGGACGCTGATCGCGCCGAGGATGACGGCCACGATGGTCACGACGAACAGAGGCTGGTAGAGCCCGGTGGCGGCCACGAGCGCGCCGGCGAGAGCGGGGGCGATCACCTGCGGTCCCGCGTTCGCGACGTTCATCACTCCGAGGTCGCGTGCCGCGTTGTTCATGTTCGGCAGGACCCGTGTGATCAGCGCCTGATCGACGGCCAGGTACACGCCGAACGCGACGCCGAGGATGCCGCTCGCGATGAACGCACCGGTCAGCGTGGGAACCAGGAGATAGACGAGTGCGCCCGGCGCGAAGAGAAGACTCGACAAGGCGACGAACACCCTGACCCGCCCGAATCGGTCGGACAGCCATCCCCCAACGATCGAGAAGACGAGCAGCGCGAGGGTGCTCACACCCTGGACCGCGACGAGAACCGCGGCCGCTTCGGTGACGGTGCCGACGCCGATGTAGTCGGCGAGGATGTAGAGCTGCATACCCGACATGAAGTTGTAGCCGAAAACGATGAGGAACCGACCCGCGAACGTCCACCAGAAGTCCGGTGCGCTGCGGAAGCTGGGGAAGCGGGCGGCGGCGCGGCGCTCCGCCTTGGACGCGCCGGAGACAGCGAGGGGCGGGATGTAGTCCTTGGTCGTGAGCGCGAAGATGGTCCCGAAGACGAGCATGACGGCGGCGATGCCGATGTATCCGACGAACAGGCTCGTCGTCAGGCCGGCGATGGCGATGCCACCGAAGGCACCGAGGATCGAAGCGGCGCCGATCAACCCCGACATGGTTCCACGATTTCGGATCGGCACGCGCTCAGGCAACACGGCCGTCAGCGCGGCCTGCAAGCCGCTGAGGGGCCACATCGCGATCGCCCAGGTGATGGCCAGCACGACCGGGCTGGGGCTGCTGGCCGTCACCAGCAGAGCGATGGTCGCCGCGATGGCGGACCCGAGGATCCAGATGTTTCGACGTCCCAGGAAGCGGCTGCTCGTCTTGTCGGAGAGGAGTCCGAGAAGCGGCTGCGCGACCAGGCTCGAGATGGCGCCCGCGCTGATCACGAGGCCCAGCACCCCCGCGGCCGCCGTCGTCTCGCCGAGGAGCTCGGCGACCTGTCTGCCCAGCATGACCTGCAGTACGCCGCCCCAGACGACATTGATGCTGATCAGTGCCAGAGGGTAGATCGCCCAGAGCCACCGGCTCATCCGCTGCGGGCCGTCAGACTGCTCGAGCAGCACGTCAGGGCTGACGGCTGCACCAGGAACGGTCGCGTCGAAGGGGCCGGTTTCCGGGTGAACGTTGCTGGTTGACATTGGATCTCCACGTCATCGTGAGGGGAACGCTTACGCGCGTTATCAGAATGATTGAAACACTGAATGCTTACGCGCGTCAACTACAGTGGTGAGCACAAGACCGGAGGGGCCACGATGACAGTGACCAGCGACGACGTCGCACGCGCGGCGGGGGTGTCACGCCCCGCAGTCAGCCAGATCCTCAACGGCCGCGGTCGGTTCTCGGCCGACACCATCCGACGGGTAGAGCAGGCGGCTGCGGCCATGAACTACCGCCCGTCGGCAGCCGCTCGCACTCTTGCGACGGGCACGAGCGATGTCGTCATCGCTCTCGTGCCAAACACCACTTTCGGCACCAACCTGCAGGACTTCGTCGATTTCCTCACCGAAGAACTTGCCCGCGCGGGACTGATCCTCGTGCTGCGGTTCGCGAGCTCGCCGGTGGAGATACTCGAGCACTTCATCACCACGGTGCGACCGCGCGCCGTCATCGCTCCCTTCCTCGCCCCCACGCCCGCGGAGCGAGAATCCATCGAAGCCGCCGGGATTACTCTCATCGACCTGCAGGCGGAGGGCGGTCACGATGTGAACCATCGCATCGGCCGACTCCAGGGCGAGTTTCTGGCGTCAAAGGGGTATCGCCATCTCGTCTACGCGCACCTCCGGGACGCCCGCCTCGATGTGTTCGGCGACGCGCGGGAACGAGGGCTCGCCGATTTCTGCCTCGCGCATGGGATCGAGCCGCCGGCGTCGATCCGAATCCCGCTCGAGCTTGACGCGGCGGTGTCCGCCCTTGGAGACCTTCCTTTCGGCACGGCGATCGCGTGCTACAACGACGATGTGGCCATCGCCCTGCTCAGCGCAGCGCGCGAACTCGACCGTCGGGTCCCCGAAGACGTCGCATTGCTGGGGATGGACGCGACGCGGATCGGGGCGCTCATGGCGCCCCGGCTCACCACGATCAGAGTCGAGGCCGCCCCCGCCATGCACGCGATGATCCGCGATGTCGTCAGCCGCGTATCCAGTTCCGCTCCTTCCGCGTATTCGGCCCACCCTGCCGTACTCACCGTCGTGCCGGGAGACTCCGCCTGATGCGCTCGTCGGCCGATGACGACGCCGGGAAAAAGCGAGGCGCCGTTCGCGCACGCACAGATGGGTGCACCTCCCACCAAGCTCGATCTCTACTGGGTGAACCCGCAGTATGTTCCTGCGACCCGGGAGTTGACTGCGACCTAGCGTCATAGTTTGACCTGAGGAGACACGCAGGAGACCCGCCCGGAACGCACCGTCGATGGCATCGTGTGACGTCGGAGTTCGTCGCGCGACGACTCAGAATGCGGCCCGATGATGTCCTGCCGCGCACGGCCGGGCAGTTATCCAGACGGCCACGATGGAGGCGCTCATCTGGTGGGCTGCTCAGATCGACACCACGACCCTGCGCGATGCGGTGGCCCGAGCCTTCGAAGGCCGTGCCATCGTCACCACGAGCTGAAACAGTCTGGGAGCAGGGAGCACCGCCGTCCGCGATGCGACGGACATTCGCTCACGTCTCGTGTGACACGAGCATGGTCGGCTCCCTCGTGGCGCTGAGGGCGCGCCTCAAGCCTGTCTTCCGACGGCTCACCAGAGGTCTCAGACAAGCGAAGGTTCTGGCAGTTTCATCAGCCTGCGTCGTTCACCTCGGCGAGGAGTGAGGAGACAGTTGTGTCCGCGTCGCCACCTGCGAAGGAGACGAGGGTCGTGAGCCGCGTCGGGAGCACCATCTGTACGACGTCGTCGGACATGAACGCCTGCGATTCGGCGGAGCCGAGCTGGGCGAGCGCTGTGTGAACGAGGGTACTGCCGACCGGGTGCGCGAGCCAGTCGCTGAGGCTGGAGTGCTGGTCGAGGTGTGGGGGTGGTAGGGGCACGTCGAGGGATATGGTGGCCGTCTCGCGGATGTCCCGGGAACTGGCGCCGACCTCGATCGTGAACTCCCCCGGCTCCACCGTCCAACCAGCAGCGGTCCAGAAGGCGAAGGCTCGTGCATCGAGATCGATGCGCACACGGGTGCTCTCCCCGGGGGCGAGTCGGACCTTCTGGAAGCCTTTGAGTTCATGCTCGGGTCGATCGATGCTCGCCTGCGCGTCGCGGACATAGACCTGCACTACCTCCGATCCGGTGCGGCTCCCGGTGTTGCGAACCGTCACCTCGACCGTCGCATAGGCGACGCCCGGCTCCGGCACTTCGACGGGGGCTGAGATGGTCAGAGGCGATCGGCCTCCGCGCGGAAAATGTCGACCTCATCAAGTCGCGCCTCTGGGTCGTCGACAACGCGGTCGAGGTGAACGGTGTCATCCAAGAAGGCACTCCCAAGTCGCACAAGATCTGAATCGGCCTGACTTTCGTTCCTATCGGGAGCCTTGGCCGGCAGGTGCCGGCTGGCCTGATTCTTGATCAGCGTAGTAGTACGCCGCTTCGACCTTCTCGCCAGACTTGCTCACCCTCGCCCCTTGTCGAGGTGACGCGACGGTGAACTCCTTCCTACATCTGCATGATGTAGCTGGCATCTGGAGTTCCGACTCAGCCACTCTGATCGTGCGTCAGGACGTCGGGGCGCCGAAGTCATCGGGGGAACTTCATGCGCATGCACACGTGGTCCACTGCCGCAGTCCTCGCGACAGCATCGATGTTGGGCGGGCTGCTCTCGGCAGCGCCGCCGGCGCTCGCTGCGACCGCGACAGCGCCGGATCCCGCGGCTGAGGATCTGCTGGCTGAGGCCGGGCTGGTGCACGAAGAGTGGGCCCCCGAGCTGGTGGAGAGACTATCCGCGAACACTCAGACTCCTGACGCCCCCTGGAGCCCGCGCCGGATGCGGGGCGAAACGGAACCGGACCGGGCGAGCCGGTCCGTCTCGACGTCAATCGCGACCAACCCGACGATTTCGGGGACGGGCGATCTTCCTGGGTACACATTCATGGGTTTCCCCTTCTTCGACGCGAACGGTGAAACCAGCGTTCGCGTCAATGTCGGGAGCGGAAATCTTCTGATTGAGGACACGGCTGCGGCGGTCGCCGGTCCTGGAGTGGGCATCGAGGTCCAGAGTGTCTATAACAGTCTTCCGGTTCCATTTGGAGATATCAGCGAAGGTTGGGCGACGAACCTCGGCAGTCTGGGGCTGGTCGGCGATGCTTCAGGAGACGAAGCCTGGTTCTACGGCCCGACTGGGTACATAGCTAAGGGAGCCTGACCCGCTTTTCCGGACACCAGTTTTGAGGCGATGATCGTCTCGGAAGGAGTCCGTGAGATGCCTGCTGCCCACCCGCCGGAGTTCCGGCGTCGAGCCCTTGATCTCGTTGCCCAGGGACACCCGGTTGCGCAGACCGCTCGTGATCTTGGGATCAGCGAGTCGTGCCTGCGGAACTGGATGAACCGTGACGCGGTCGACTCCGGCCGCAAGTCCGGGATCACGACCGATGAGCACAAGGAGCTCGTCGAGTTGCGGCGCCGGAACCGGGTGCTGGAGATGGAGATCGAGATCCTCAAGCGCGCGTCGGCGTACTTCGCGAGGGAGAACGTGCTCCCAAAATAGGGTTCCGGCTGGTCCAGGAGCTCGCCGCTGACGGTGTTCCCGTCGCGGTGGCCTGCCGGTTCCTGAACGTCTCGAAGTCCGGCTTCTACGAGTGGGTCGGCCGGCCACCATCGCGGCGTGCGGTCTCGGATGCGGAGCTGACGACCACGATCCGTCGAATCCACGCTGACTCGAGGGGGACGTATGGGGCTCCGCGTGTGCTCGCCGAGCTGCAGCTCGGACTCGGGGTTCACATTGGCCGGAAACGCGTCGCCCGGCTGATGCGGATCGACGGTCTTGTGGGCGTCTCGCATCGCCGGAAGCGTCGCGGGTGGAAGCCCGATACCGCTACGCACGAGGAGCTCGTGAAGCGACAGTTCCGCGCCGACGCGCCGAACCGGCTGTGGTTCTGCGACATCACGCACCGCGCGAAAGACGGATGGGTCTACTGCGCGGCCGTGATCGACGCGTTCAGCCGCCGGGTCGTTGGCTGGTCGATCAGCGACCGGATCACTGCGGAGATCGTCGTTGACGCGCTCGAGATGGCCCGCTGGCGCCGCCGCCCCGAACCCGGGACCGTGGTCCACGCGGACCGAGGAGCGCAATACACCTCATGGCTCTTCGGGCATAGGCTCCGCCAAGCCGGGCTCCTCGGCTCAATGGGACGCGTCGCTTCCAGCGTCGACAACGCACTCATCGAGAGCTTCTGGTCAACGATGCAACGCGAGCTCCTCGACCGGTCGACCTGGGCCTCGAAAGCGGAACTGTCGTCGGCGATGTTCGAGTGGATCGAAGCGTTCTACAACCCCACCCGCCGACACACCGCGCTCGGCAACCACAGCCCCGTGGAGTTCGAACGACTTCACATCCCCGCCGCAACCGCGGCATGATCAACAAAGAGAAACCGTCCGGGAAACCGGGTCAGGCTCCGGTCTCGGCGAATCGTTGTTTAGCGGGGACGGAATCATAGCTCTCCAGGGTGCGTCGGCTTCGTTTCGTGTTAAGGACACCACGGGGAAGCAACCGTGATGATTCCAGTTGTGACCACGCCGGCAGCTCCGGCTACAACGCCGCCGACGCCAGTGATCGCGGCAACACCGGCGGCATTCCAAAGGAGTCCATTCGCTGTCCCGATAAAGCCATGCCGACGTTGCAGCCATTGGGCGCGAGGCCGGTTATCTTCCGCAGCTCCCGCTGGTCACCGCGTCCGAGCGGATGTTGAGGATGGTGCGCGCCACTGGGAGTTGCCATGACTTGTCCGGAGCATGGGCAGAATGACCAGGCCGAAGGGACTTCCAATCAGAGACGACGCAGTCGCCTGTCGAGCAAGTTCGCGGAGCGACTTCTCCTAATGATGCCAGCGGAGCGTCAGAGCTCGCCTAGCTCTTGGCCGAGCCGGATGTAGAGTTCTACGACTCGTTCGTCGTTGACGCTGAACGTCGTTCTTGTACCTTGACGTCGCATCTCGCGCAGCGGAACACCTATCACGATCTCTGCTTCCTCCAGTTGCGTGATCGCTTCGAACACTGTCGTGCGTCCGATCCCGAGCGCTTCGCTGACGGCGGTGATGCTCGAGTTGCGGTGCTCGCGAAGGTAGCGGATGGCCGCCACTTTGACCGAACTACCGAGCGAGGCGAGCGGATCCTGCGCCCCGTCGCCGTCGGTGGGTGTGGCATATCTCGGCATACGTACGATTATGTCTCTCTCATGTTGCTTGACGACGGGGCGATCCCCGACCTAACGTGACGGCTTAACCGTTACTTCAGGTGGGGGGTCACGGATGAGTCGTCAAAACACATGGTCGCGGTTCCACCGTGACCCCAACAAGACGATCCGAGACGCGTGATGAGCTCTCGCGTTCGGGTCTGGGCTCTCGTCGGCGGCTGCGTCGCCGTCGGAGCGGTGAGCGCGATCGCTCTTGCCGCTCTGTTCACAGAGTCCAAACCCCAAGCCTCCCCCCACCCGGCTCCCTCCACCTCGACCGCACTGACACCCTCGGTGCCGACACCCTCGCCAAACCCAGGGGAGACGGCGCCTCCGGCTCTTTCGGCGGAGGGCTGGGTGAACGAACCTGCCACGACCGACAGGTCGGTGTACATGCGAGCTGCGATTTCCGCAGCGGATGCTCGGCCACGCGTCCGCAGCCATGACGCTCGACGTCTACGCAGACCTCTTCGACGACGACCTCGACATCGTCGCCCAAACACTAGATCGCTCACGGAACGCCCAAGTTCGCGCCACCCGACGAGAGATCGAGCAGCAAACACCGCTCGCACCACCGAGCCGAACGCCCGGTCTCGACCGCTGAAAACCGGCGGCGTACGTTGGCTCGATCAGCTCGACGTTCCCCAAATGTGGGCAAAATGTGGGCAAGAGGGCCACTTTCGCCAAGTTGACCGACCCGAGAACCGCGGAAAATCAACGATCTCGGGCCGAAAACAGTGGCGGAGACGGAGGGATTTGAACCCTCGGTCCCCTTGCGAGGACTCCACCTTAGCAGGGTGGTGCACTAGGCCTGACTATGCGACGTCTCCAGGCATCCGGCCGTCGAAACGGCACGAACAC